>Ga0116221_1002783_pt1 | contig 11385 bp, 8 predicted proteins | sample Sb_taG_5_FD_88965 | JGI IMG/M metagenome (GOLD analysis project Ga0116221, IMG submission 88965) | Peat soil microbial communities from Weissenstadt, Germany - Sb_50d_8_FC metaG | ecosystem: Environmental > Terrestrial > Soil > Wetlands > Peat | place: Germany: Weissenstadt | collected 2010-09-21 | reverse complement strand
CGGCGACCAGCTTGCTCATATAGAAGACCGCAGATGGGTCATACATGGAGCCGCGGGCGCTGACCGCGATGACCGCGATCGCGTTCGGCATGCCATTAGCGGTCAGCCTGGTCCCGTCAATCGGGTCGACAGCCACGTCGTAGTCGGGGCCAGTGCCATCGCCGACGTGCTCCCCGTTGAACAGCATCGGCGCGTGGTCTTTCTCGCCTTCGCCGATGACGACCACGCCGTTCATCGACACTGTGCTGATCAGCTGGCGCATCGCGGACACGGCGGCAGCGTCGGCGCCGTTCTTGTCGCCGCGGCCGACCCAGCGTCCCGCAGCGAGCGCCGCAGCCTCGGTCACCCGGGCAAGCTCAAGCGCGAGATTGCGGTCCGGAGCACTCTGCCCCGCTTTCAGTGCCCGCTGCGGATGGTCGGTGCTGCCGCTTGCCGCTGACTCCGCAGCGGTCGGATCATCGGTCATCTGATCGCGTTACGGATCCTTCCGGCACCTGGGCCGAACGGGCCGCCGCTCCACCTCCTCAGACGTATCGATGATCGCGGCCGGCGCGAATGCGCCTTGGCGTCAGGCTGCGGCTGACGTAACCTCGGCATTTCCGTCGGCCATGAGGGAATCCTATGTAGCCACGCACGCGCTGTCTCTCCGAGCCGGGAACTGCGGGCCGACAGGTTGAGGGTTAAGGGCATTGCATGGCAGCTCTTCAGCAACCACCTCGAATGCGGTCAGAACGGCTTCGCGGCCTCGTCATCGGCGTCGCTCGCATCGGCTGGCCTGGTGATCGCGGCCGCTAGCCGAGCACGGGCCCCTTCCAGCCACTCCTCGCAGATGGCCGCCAGGCGCTCGCCCTGCTCCCATAGCTCCAGCGACTGCTCCAGCGTCAGGCCGCCTGCCTCCAGCCGCTTCACAAGCTCGGCCAGCTGGTCACGGGCCTGTTCGTAGCCTGGCCGTTTGGCGGCTGGCGCGGGTTCGGCTGTCATCACATCCTCGCGACGCTGGCGTGCAGCGGATAGCCAGGGTTAGGCGGCGGTTGCGGGTGTCGTGGCCGCGGCCGATGGCGCAGTGCGGCCAGCACAACCGCTCGTACCACCTTGGCATACAGCTTGCCGCCAATGGGCTGCGGATGGATGCCATCGCTCCACAGCAGCCCGGTCCGGTGCTCGATGGCCGCGTGCCAGTTGACCAGCAGCACATTCGAATAGCGGCGCGCCGCGGCGGCCAGCGTTGTGTTGACCTCGTTCTCCCACGAGCGCTGCTCGAAGACATTGATCAGGATCAGCCAGCGGTGCGGGCCGATGGCCGCCAGCAACTGCTGAACCTGGTAATCCGAGTCGGGGCCGTTAGTGCCCAGTCCGACGATCACGATCGGGCGGAGCCGCCGCTCGGCCGCCAGCTGCTGGATTATGCTCACGCCGGCGATCATCGACCGGCTGACCTTGGCGTCAATGTAGATGCCAGGCAGGGCCTCGGCCAGTTCGGGGGCTGAGGCGAGCATCACGGAGTCGCCAATCGCCATCACCTTCCAGCCGGGCACCCGAGGCGGCGGAGCTGGTGGCGTGTCGCGGCTGACTCGATAAGGCCCGTCACCGGCCTTGAGCTGCCACTGATCGGGCTGATCGGCCAGCGGACTAGGCCCGGCCGTCTGGCTGACGGCGCTGACGTGAGCCCCCGCGGCGATCTGCTGCTCCAGGGTCGGGCCGGTCTGCGGAGCGAGGATGCCATAGCCCGCCGTGCAGGCGACCGTGAGCATCGCCACCGTGCCGAGCAGCGGAAGCGCGGCAGCGGGTGTGCTCCGGATAGCGGTTATCGCCTGACGCAGTTGGCGGCTGCGGTACCGCAGATCCGCGCGCAGCCCGTTTCGCAGAATTGGCTCTTCAATCCAGTGCCAAGATGCGGCTGCCAACGCGATGGGAAGTGCCGCGTCGCCGATCCTGGCCGGGATCGAGATGGCAGCCTGCCCGGCCAGGCCCGCAGTGATCGCGATCACGGGCCAGTGCCACAGGTAGATCCCGTACGATCGGATGCCCAGCCAGCGCAGCGGGCGCCAGGCGAACAGCGTGCCGATCTGGCCTGGTGCCGCCGCGGCGAGTATCACGCCGCCGGACGCCAGGGCGGCCAGGACCAGGCCGAACGGGTAGACCGCGGGATTGGCTCCGGAATAGTGCCAGACCGCCCAGCCCAAGATGACGAGCCCGACCAGGCCGGCCACGTCCAGCCGTCGCCGCATCGGCGCCGCCGCGGCGGCTACTCGCGCCAGCGGCCAGGTCAGCGCCAGAGCTGCGCCGATCATCAGCGCGCTGGCGTGCGTATCAGTCCCGTAGTAGACCAGCGATGGATCGGATCCTGGAACGTAGATCGCGAGCATGACCAGAGCCGAGGCAACGGCGCCGATCCAGGCGACCATCGCCCGCCGGACTGGGCCGTGCACGACCACTAGGACCGCCGCGATAATGAGCGGCCAGATCAGGTAGAACTGCTCCTCTACCGCGAGCGACCACAGATGCTGCAGCGCGGGCGGCGGACCGAACTGGGTGAAATAGGACTGGTGCTGGAACGCCTGCCACCAGTTGCTGGTGTAGGTCACCGCGCCGAGCAGAGCGGGCCGGAGCCCCGCGATCTGCCCCGGCTCGAAGACCGCGATTGCCGCGGTGACAGTCACCAGCATGAGCGCGAGGGCAGGCAGCAGCCGCCGGGCCCGGCGCAGCCAGAAGGTGCCTAGGCCCACCTGCCCGTCGCGGGCGAATCTCGCGGCCAGCAGGTCGGTGATCAGGTAACCGCTGAGCACGAAGAAGACATCGACTCCAAGGAAGCCGCCGCGGAACCACGGCAGGTTCTCGTGGAATGCCAGAACGGTGAGAACGGCCAGCGCGCGGACTCCGTCCAGACCCGGCGCTCGCCAAGCCGTCTTTCGGTCAGCCGCCGACGGGGGGGCTCCGGCGGTGACTTCGGCTGCGTTCCGCGCGGCTGGTTGCTCGACCGCCACTGATCGATCGGCCTGGATGGCGGACGGTGCGCTGGCCTGGGCGGCGGTTTCCTGGGCCGGCGCGCTGATCTGCGCGACGGTTTCCTCGGCCGTTGGCGCGGTAGCCGGTACGGCGGATTCCTGGGTCAACGGCGCGCTGGTCCGTGCGGCGACCCCAGCCAGCCGTGCGCTTGCCTGCGCGGTGACCTCGGCCAGCCGTGCGCTGGTTTGCGCGGCGACTTCGGTCAGCCGTGCGGTCGCCTGTGCGGCGACCTCGGCCAGCATCGCCTCGGTCTGCCCGACAGTCACCGGAGCCGAGACGGTCGGTCCCCCGTCAGCCTCAGTCGGCCGGCCACTGACGGCGCTGGCTGGCCCGGTGACCTGGTCTCCACGGGCAGCATCACCGACCTCGGCTGACCGTGGCTGCACCGGCACGACATGCCCTCCCTGACCTGGTCGGCTGCGGCAAGCAGGCAAGCAAGCGGAAGGCCGCGGCCGGTACGTTCTGCTTGGGGGCGTATCCGGACGAAGGTCGATCCAGCGCTGCCTGCCTGCGCTGCAATGGCTGAAACTTAGCTTAGTTTTCGCCGAAGACTATCGCTCCAGAACGCCACGCTGAGTGAGTGACCTTGCTCACTTCAGTAATGCATACGCAAGGTAGTTGTTCAATCGCTTACGGTAACAGAACGTTGGTCATCCGCGAACCTCACCAGGAGCTGTTCGCCGTGGCTGACCTCGGCAGCCGACCTGACAACGCTTGCATCGCCGCGCTGAATGATCGCGTATCCGCGACGCAGCGTCGCGGCCGGAGACAGGGCGACCAGGCGCGCCCTGGTGTGCACCAGATCCGCATCGGCTCGGTCCAGGCGAGCCGACAGCGACCGGCGGGCCCGTTCAGTCAGGGCGAGTATCTGTTCCTGGCGGCGATCGAGCTCGGCGGCCGGGCTAGCCAGCGCTGGCCTTGACCGGATCGCGGCCAGCCAGGCGGCCTCACGGTCCAGCCGGCCGGCCAGGTGCCTGCGCACCCTGGACCTGAGCTCGGCGATGAGCGCGAACTGCTCGGTGACGTCGGGGACAACGCGGCGGGCCGCGTCGGTCGGCGTCGACGCTCGGACGTCGGCGACGAGATCAAGGAGCGGGACGTCCTGCTCGTGGCCGATGGCGCTGACCACTGGCGTCCGGCAGGCCGCGACCGCCCGGATCAAAGACTCATCGGAGAACGCCAGCATGTCCTCGATGGACCCGCCGCCGCGGGCGATGATGATCACATCAACCGACGGGTCGGCGTCGAGCGCTTGCAATGCGTCGGTAACCTCCTGCACCGCGTACGGCCCTTGCACGGCGACTTGCTCGACCCGGAACCGGACCGCCGGCCATCGTCGGGCAGCGTTCTGCAGTACATCGCGTTCGGCTGCCGAGTCCCGCCCGCAGATCAGCCCGACCACCTTGGGGAGGAACGGCAACCGGCGCTTGCGTTCTGGCCGGAACAGGCCCTCTGCGGCCAGGGAGCGACGCAGCCGTTCCAGTCGGGCAAGAAGTTCGCCGATCCCGACCGCACGGAGCTCAAGAGCGTTCAGCGCGAACGAGCCCTTGGCCATGTTGAAGTCCGGCTTGGCCCAGGCCACCACCCTCGCGCCTTCGGCCGGGGCTGGATCTGTCGCCTCGAAGACCTGGCGCGGGCAGATGACCCTGACCGACACCGCAGCCAGCGGATCACGCAGGGTCAGGTACACCGTGCCACCGCGCCTGCTCAACTCGGCGATCTGACCCTCTACCCAAACCCGGCCCAGGCGGCCGATCCAGTCGCCGACCAGCCGAAGAACAGTGCGGACCGGAATGGGTGCCTCTGGGCTGGTCTCAAGCGGCATGGCTGCTTCCTCGCTGGCTGACGGCCGGCCCTCAGGTCGAGCCGCCGCTTAGCTTGGCGATCCGGTGCTCGAACATCGTGACCACCTCAGTCCGCCTGGCAGTTGACTTCTCGTACTCGATCAGGACACCAAGCTGCTGCGCATCCAGAGTCCGCAGTCTCGCCCGGAGCGAAGCGATCGACAGGTCGTCGTATCCGGACAACGGCAAGCTGACCGACCGTGGCTGGACGGGCGGTGCCTTAGCGCCATCCGCTGGCGTGGCACCAGCGACCGCGGAAGCCGAAGCCTGTGCGGCGGGTCTTCTGGCTGGGGTCTTGGCTGCGGGTGCCTTGGCTGCGGGTGCCTTGGCCGCAGGTGTCTCAGAGGTCGGCGTTTTGGCAGCAGGCGTCGTCGCAACAGGCGTCTTCGCCGCAGGCGTTCTGGCTGTCGGCGCCTTGGCAGCAGGTGCCTTGGCTGCAGGCGTCTTGGCTGGGGTGGCCTTGGCTGGGGTGGCCTTGGCTGCCGGTGCTTTGGCTGCGGGCGTCTTGGCGGTCGGGGTTTTGGCTGCCGGTGCCTTTGCGGTCGGGGTTCTGGTCGCGGGTGCCTTGGTTGCCGGTGCCTTGGCTGCGGTGGTCTTGGCTGCCGGTGCCTTGGCTGTCGGTGCCTTGGCTGTCGGCGACTTGGTCACAGGCGTCTTGGCTGGGGTGGCCTTGGCTGTCGGTGCTTTGGCGGTTGGCGTCTTGGCCGCGGTAGTAGCTGTCCCGGCGTTCCTGAGTTCTTCGTCGGCCAGGTCCTCGGCGGTCAGCAGCCGGACGTTACCCGTCGAGTCGAGTGATCGCCACCTGGACTGAACTGGCCCCTGGCTGGAGTCCGCGGTCTTCCGTGAGTCAGCGGACGGGCCGGGGTCCTTGGCCCTTCCGTGCCGCTTTGTCAACGCGGAGCGGGTCGGCTTCATATGCCGGGAAGGTCTGCCTGTCCGCGTCCCGGCCGCGTCGCCTGCCTTGGCCGGCGCGCCCGAAGCGGCCGTCCCCGTTCCGGCGGTCCCGGCGGCAGCGGTTCCGGCCGCGGCGGTTCCGGCGGCGGCGTCAACTGGTGCCAAGGTCTGGGATGTCACGGCCGCGGTCTGGTCGGCGGCGTACCAGGGTTCTGACTTCGCCCGCGCCCGCGTCCGGAGCGGATCATGGTTCTCCTCGGCGGCCGAGTCCCCGTGGTCGGAGTCGCGTTCGTCGCGCCTCGTCTGATCGGCTGCGAGCAGAATCCGCCCAATTCCGGCGAACACGGTACGCAGTGCCCTTACCGGGAGATCCATCATTCGGTCCGTCAGATCCGGCAAGCGCATCTTTCCGCCTCCCTCAAATGGTCCAGGCAGCTCGCGGCGGTCTGGTTCATGACACCGTGATAGCACAGCGCCAGCGACTGTCCGCCCAGGCCAACACCCGTGGGTGATCGTGTCATTCGTCATGGTGCCGCATGAGCGCCCGCTCCGACAGGCGCAACGGCGCGCCGGATGCGAGGTCGCCGACCTACGGGTGGTTCGGGGGTCACCTACCATGGATGTCATGTCCGTGCCGACCAAGCGCGTCCTGCTTGCGAAACCCCGAGGTTACTGCGCCGGGGTTGATCGGGCTGTCCAGACTGTGGAGCAGGCGCTTGAGCGGTTTGGTGCGCCCGTCTACGTGCGCAAGCAGATCGTGCACAACACGCACGTGGTCCGCACCCTGGAACAGCGCGGTGCCATCTTCGTCGAGGAGACCGAGGAGGTGCCGGAGGGGGCCGTGGTTGTCTTCTCCGCGCATGGTGTCGCCCCGGACGTGTACGACGCCGCGAAGGCCCGCGGGCTGCGCACCATCGACGCGACCTGCCCGCTGGTCACCAAGGTGCACAACGAGGCGCGCCGGTTTGCCGCCCACGGATACGACATCCTGCTCATCGGCCATGAAGGCCACGAGGAAGTGATCGGGACGACCGGCGAGGCGCCGGCCAGCATCCGGCTGGTTGACGGCCCGGCCGACGCCGCGAATATCGAGGTCCGGGACCCGGCGAAGGTCGCCTGGCTGTCCCAGACGACGCTGTCGGTGGATGAGACCACGGAGACCGTGGGTGCCTTGCGCGAGCGGTTCCCGCTGCTGATCGATCCGCCTAGCGACGACATCTGCTACGCCACCCAGAACCGCCAGGCAGCGGTCAAGCAGATCGCCAAGGAGTCCGATGTCGTGATCGTCGTCGGCTCGCGGAATTCGTCCAACTCGGTCCGCCTGGTCGAGGTTGCCCGCGACGTCGGTGCTCGTGCGGCTCATCTGGTCGACGACGTCAGCGGGCTGGACCCGGCATGGCTGGAAGGTGCCAGCACGATCGGTGTGACCAGCGGCGCTTCGGTACCCGAGGAACTGGTCTCGCAGGTTATGGAGCGGCTTGCCGAGGCTGGCTTCTCGGTGGTGGAGGAGGTCGAGGCGGTGCGCGAGAGCCTGGTCTTCGCGCTGCCGCACGAACTCCGCCAGCGCCGCAAGTAGCCCGCAGCCAGCAGTGCGGTCGACCTCGTTCAGCCGGCGGCTCCCATCGGCCGCGATCCGCTGACCAGCGCGGGGCCGGATGGCGCTGGCCGCAGCTTGCCTCGCTCGTCCCGATCGAGCCGGTCAGATCCCCGGTCAGTGGCGACGGCGGTCAGCTCAGGTACGGACTCGGCCAGCAACTCCGGCGCTGACAACGCCCTGGCCGATACGTCGACCGGCTTCGGCATCTCAAGCTCAGCGTCGGTAATGCCAAGCTGGTTGAGCTTTCTGGCGGTGACCAGGACGCGGGTCTCCATGGAGCTGACCGTCTGGTTGTAGGCGGTGACCGCCCCGGTCAGCGACCTGCCGATCGTGTCGAAGTGCCTGCCGAGCCTGCCGAGCCGCTCGTAGAGCTCCCGGCCCAGGTCGAACACCGTGCGGGCGTTCTCCGACAGCGCCTCCTGCTGCCAGGCGTACTGCGCGGTGCGCAGCATGCTGACCAGCGTGGTGGGCGTGGCGATGTGCACCCTGCGGGCCATCGCGTCGTCTAGCAGCGCATGGTCGCGTTCAAGCGCGGGCGCGAGGAACGCCTCACCGGGGATGAACAGCACGACGAACTCCGGTGCCGGGCTGAGCGCCGACCAGTAGGCCTTGGCTGCCAGCCTGTCCACGTGGTCTCGCAGGTGCCTGGCGTGCGCGTCCAGCCTGGCCTCGCGCACATCCTCATCGGCGGACTCGGCGGCCTCCAGGTAGGCGGCCAGCGAGACCTTCGAGTCGACCACGATGTTCTTGCCCCCGGCCAGCCGGACCACCAGGTCAGGCCGCTGCGTGCCGCCCCGGTGCTCGTCGGCATTGGCATCGCCGATGGTGACCTGCTCGTCGAAGTCGCACCTGGCGCTCATCCCGGCCAGCTCGACCACCCGGCGCAGCTGCATCTCGCCCCACCGGCCGCGCGCCTCGGGACGGCGCAGCGCGGTCACCAGTGCCTGGGTCTGCACCCGCAGCTGGTCCGAGGTCTGGATCGCGAACCGCACCTGCTCGCTGAGGGCCGCGTGCGAGGTCTGCCTGGCGGACTCCGTCTCCCTTAGCTGCGCCTCGACCCGGCCAAGCGTTTCCTTCAGCGGGCCGACCAGCTGCTCGACCGCGGCCCGCCGCGAATCCAGGTCGCCAGCCGCCTGCAGGCCGGCTGCCCGCAGCCTGACCTCGGTCAGCTCCATCAGACGCTGCTGGCTGGCGTCAAGTGCCTGGGCCGACAGCGCCTCAAAACGCTCAGCCAGGTAGCCGTCGATGAGTGCAGCCCGCTCCTGCGCGGCGCGCTCGACCAGCGCGCCCCGCTCCTGAGCGGCCCTGGCTCGCTCGTCCGCGGCCCGGGCCTGCGCCGTCAGGTCGGCCGCAACGCTGGCCAGATGGTTCCGCGCGTACTGGTATCCGATCACCGCACCGAGGATCGCGCCGATCAGGAGCCCGGAAAGCAGCAAGATCGCGTTCATGTCTGGCAATGCTGGCAGCCGAGACCGACAGTTCAGCCCGCGACACGCCCGAATAGCGCAGGCCGCTTAGACTCGCCGGGGTGAGTCTTGAGATCGGCATCGTCGGCCTGCCCAACGTCGGCAAGTCCACTTTGTTCAACGCGCTGACCAGGGCCAGCGTGCTGGCCTCCAATTACCCGTTCGCAACCATCGAGCCGAATGTCGGTGTTGTCGGCATCCCGGACGCCAGGCTGGCCGCCCTCGCCGGGTTGTGCAACTCGGCCAGGATCGTGCCGGCCACCGTGCGCTTCGTGGACATCGCCGGCCTGGTCCGCGGTGCCTCGCAAGGTCAGGGGCTCGGCAACCAGTTCCTCGCGCACATCCGCGAGACCGACGCGATCTGCCAGGTCGTGAGGGTCTTCACTGACCCGGACGTCAGCCATGTCGACGGCGAGGTCTCGCCAGAACGCGACATCGAGACGATCGCGACCGAGCTGATCCTGGCGGACCTGCAGACGCTGGAGAAGGCCGTTCCGCGGCTCGCCAAGGAAACGAAATTCGCCAAAGATCCGGAACGGCTCGCAGTAGCCAGTGCGGCAGCCAAGGCCCAGCAGCTGCTGGATGGGGGGACCACGCTGTTCGCGGGTGCTGCCGGGGCAGGCATTGATCTGGCCCGGCTGCGTGAGCTGCAGCTGCTGACCGCCAAGCCGTTCCTGTACGTGTTCAATGTCGACGAAGCCGGGCTGGTGGATAGCGGGCTGTGCGACCGGCTGGCCAAGCTGGTTGCCCCCGCCGAGTCTGTGTTCCTTGACGCTAAAACCGAAGCCGAGCTTGTTGATCTGCCCGCGGCTGAAGCGGCCGAGCTGCTGGCCGAGCTCGGTCTCGGCGAGCCGGGCCTCGATCAGCTGGCCAGGGCCGGATTCGCCGCGCTCGGCCTGTCCACCTTCCTGACCGCGGGCCCGAAGGAGGCAAGGGCCTGGACGATCAAGGCCGGAGCCACGGCGCCGGAAGCAGCAGGCGTGATCCACACCGACTTCCAGCGCGGCTTCATCAAGGCCGAAATCGTCTCGTTCGACGACCTGATGACCGCCGGGTCGATCGCTGCCGCGCGCGCGGCCGGCAAGGCCAGGATCGAGGGCAAGGACTACGTGATGCGCGACGGCGACGTCGTCGAGTTCCGCCACAGCTAAACGTCAGGACAGACCGGATTCCGCGTCGATCCTCGCGTGATCAGGTGCGCGAGAGGAGACCAGGGTTCATGGCGATCAGGGCTGTATCAAGCCAGGTTACCAACCGCCCTGGCGCCCTAGGCGGCTGTTGGCTCGGCGCAGTTCGGCCACTAGCGTGCCGTGCTCCTGCCGGTTGCTACTTCGCCTGATGCCCTCGATTACCGTGACCATGGCCGGGTCGGATGCTGTTGCCGACCATTGGTCAGCTATAGCAAGGCTGGTGCGAGGCAAGGTTTTAGCCAGTCTGTCGCGGACACGAAGGCTGGGCCCTTTCCCTGGGGCGAGATCGCGAAAGTGCAGCTCGTTCCGCACTTCAAGCAACTCCTGCTCCTCGACGTCTCCGACGTACTGAATGCCCATGTCGATCGTCACGAAGCCGAGCTGGTGGGACATCCAGAATGTGGTCTGGTGTGCCCTGCGGCAGACGAACACTGGCACGATGGGCTCCTCCGGGCGAGCGGTCTGCAGGACTATCGCCTTATGAAGCAGCTGATAGAGCTCCTCGGAGCTAGGGTAGATCCAGGACCGCAGGTTCTTGACCTCGAAGAGGATGGTTACGGGAGATTGCGGCAGGCCGCTGGCGTCGATCGGGACAAGATAGCCAGCGCTGTCCAGGGGACCCGGCAGCGTGACTCCCAGAAGCGCGTTCACCTCACCGGCACCGGACGCTGCTGGTTGCAGCGCGCTGGATTCGCGGATTGCGAGACGGACCGCTTCTTCGCCGGCGGGGCCGACCAGCCCTTGAGGGTGACGCTTCGTGCCTTGCGACCAGCCGCTGTAACGCGCGTACAAGAGGCGTTTGCGGGCGGCGGCTGCTGCCACCTTGGTGGCACGTAGTCGCATGTCGGTCGGCTGGATGGTCTTTATCGCGGTGCCTCCGCGCGTCCGCTCCTCGATCCACTCGATGCTTCCGTCGTGACTGAGTTCCCGGAGGGCCGTCGTAACGTGGTGCGGGTCGATGTTGTTGAAGTCGCCCCGATAGCCAGCTTCGGAGATCCGCGCCTCGAGCTCAGGGTGCACAACGGCGTGCTCGTCTGCGAGGATGGTGAGGATCGCGGCACGGGCACGGCCGACGTACACGTCGGTGACAGCCCTGCGGCTAGCTTAGGCTGACCGCAGGCCGGTCGTCTTTTCTGTTTCGGCGCATCTCCGTCGCCATATATAGAAGTCATCCTGGTTCGTGCCTGTCGGCGTGCGACGTCACGCTGAGGACATAGCCGGGTGAGGGCCTTGCTCGCCGAAGATCTGCCGGACCAACCGGTGCCCGTGGACCTGAAGCTGCTTGAGCAGACGCATGCCTCCTCGTGAAGAAGTCGTGAAATAGCTTATATAGCAGGTAGGACAGTTTTATAAGGATAATCCGGGAGTTATGAAGGCGCACAGTGGGG
>Ga0116221_1002781_pt1 | contig 11385 bp, 7 predicted proteins | sample Sb_taG_5_FD_88965 | JGI IMG/M metagenome (GOLD analysis project Ga0116221, IMG submission 88965) | Peat soil microbial communities from Weissenstadt, Germany - Sb_50d_8_FC metaG | ecosystem: Environmental > Terrestrial > Soil > Wetlands > Peat | place: Germany: Weissenstadt | collected 2010-09-21 | reverse complement strand
GTGATGAGGTGAATGGGGATTGCGTCCGAGCTGAATGCGTCGAGAACGAGCAGATCGTATTGGCGGTCGGCCGCAGTTTCCAGCTTGAGTCGAGCGTCGCCCAGGACCAAATCCGGCGTAGGAATGCAATCCTGCCAGTACGTGAAATACTTCGGGTTCTGAGCGATTCGGACAACTGCAGGATCGATGTCATAAAAAGTCAGGTGCCGTCCCGGTCCGCCGTAACACGTCATCGTGCCGGTGCCGAGCCCAATGATCGCGATATTTTTCTTGTCATACTTTCCATGAAAACTTGCGAAGGCCTGGCCGATGGGCCCGGTCTTGTAATAGTAGGTCAGAGGCTCCTCTTGCAAATCGGGAGAGTGGATCTGTTCTCCGTGCAGAGTCGTCCCGTGAAGTAAGGTGTGAACATCAAAGATGGTGTCGTAGGTGGAATGCTCAACCCTGAGCACGCCAAAAAAGCTCCGCTCTTGATGAATAACCTCAGATGAGGAGTATTTCGCACCGTCCCAGATGGCTCCGACAAGGAGCAAAGCCGCCACACTAAGGCCAAACCGAAGCGGTCTGACCACGTAGGCATAACACAGCAGCGTGGGCAAGCCAAACATGATGACCGACTCGAGGCGGGAGTACATTTCATTATCAAACTTGCCCTCTCTCGTGCAGACCCATTCCAGATGCTCTAGTACCCATTTTTGAGCCTCTGCGGACCAGGGCGCAGTCAGACTTGGGCCGGCCAAGAATTGAATGATCGTGAGTGCAGCCACACCAAGGAGAACTGCCAGGACCACGTCAAGAGTGATGCCGACTGGAATTGCCAATGAATCCGGCAAGAACTGGCTGATCCAGGTCTTCCCCCCGGGGACGACCGACGGCAGAAGCAGGCAACCGAACACGATGGCAAGCTGATATTCAAGGACGGTGGAAAACACGACGGGTGCGATGAGTGCATTGAACAGCCCGCCAAGCACACCGCCCAGCGACATGAGCAGGTAGAACATCGTAAGGTACCGTGGCGCGGGCCGAGTCTTTGCCAACTCGCCGTGGCAAACCATTGCCACCATGAAGAACGCAAGCAGATGGAGAAGGACCTTCGGGCCGATGCTGAGCTTGATGTCGGCGGTAGTGGCGAAAACCAGGAGCAGAACAACGAGGGGCATGACCAGGATCATGATCTTGTGCATGATGGGAGGCCACCAAGCGAAAACGATGATGAAGCTGAGCAGATAGAGCGCTAACGGAATCACCCAGAACAGCGGGACCGCTGCAATATCCAGCGTGATGAAGGTGGTCACGTCGAGCATCAGGCTCGACGGAACCAGAGCCAGCGCGATCCAGTGGAGGCATTGCCACGTCCTTGGGCCGAGAGGTTCCACTTCCGAGATTGTAGACTTCGCAGGTAAAGAAAATCGCTTAGGAGGTGTTATGTCTAATCTCGGTTGCGCGCGCCAAACGACCCGAGCGCAGCAAAGCAGGAGGACCACGAGCAGCCCGTACCCAAACGCCCAAAGATAGCTCTGCGAGCACCAGTGCAAGGCTTTGAGCGGCAGCCAGGGTTCCACCAGAGTCGGGTAGCTCAGCAGCGCGAGCATGCTACCAAGGTTGCTGGCAGCATAAAGAAAATAAGGATCCTTCGCGGCGGGATGACCTGTGTTGGCAAACCACTTTTGCAGGAGAGGCGCGCTGCTCGAAAGCACGAAAAAAGGCAATCCCACGGATACGGTCAGAAGACCCAGCAGCCACGGGATGGGATTGCTGTCATTTGGCGGCACCCAACCACTGACCAGGCCAATGGGGAGCACCAACAAAGGCAAGAAGATCAATACGGTATGGAGCAGTACTTGACGGCGCGTCCCGAGCCAGGTCGTCGTGACGTGAGCATATGTGTAACCGGCCAAAAGCGCCGCCTGGAAGAAGACCATGCACGTGTTCCAGACGGCCGGCGTGCCGCCCAGAAGGGGCAAGATCATTTTGGCGATCATGGGCTGGATGAGGAACAACAGCGTAGCGCTGACGAACATCGTGATGGCAAATAACCAAGGCAAAGATGAGTCTCCGCTGGAAGTGCGCCGTTTCTGTAAAAAGTCTTACTGCACCACGGCTTCGAGTGGCTTCGCGTCTCTAGGATAACTAAGAAACGTATCATAAAGAGCCGAAGCCAGCGAGACGTAATGTGCCTGAGTGGGCGGTCGCGCCAGGCCGACGGATCGGAGGCCCGGTTGACGAGAGGAGAGCGGGACTACATCCTGCCACGCTCATGGAGTCTGCTGGCGCGCCACATTTATCGCAGCCATCACTAGCCCAGGGCCGGCTATGCGTGGCCCTTGCTGCCGTGCTGTGGAGCCTGAGCGGTGCCTTTACCAAGATATTGACGCAAGATTCTTCCATGATCCATATCGGCACTGCTCCGGTCCCTGGACTGCTCATCGCGTTTTACCGAGTCCTGTTCGCGGGCCTCACCCTCTTGCCTCTGGTGCGCGCGCAAGACATTTCCTTCCGCCCCATGATGCTTGTCATGGCCGGGTGCTTTGCCGTCATGAATGTGCTTTATGTACTGGCGATGGCTTGGGGGTCGGCAGCAAATGCTGTGCTCTTGCAGTACTCGGCGCCGATGTGGATGTACCTGGCCAGCATCTGGTGGTTAGGTGAGCCAGCCGAGCGGCGCAGTTCGGTCGCACTCGTCGTCGGTCTTGGCGGCATCGCAGTCATCATCTGGGGCGGGTGGCAGAAGGCCCAACTTTCCGTCATCGTAATCGCATTGGGCAGCGGAGTGGCCTATGCAGGCGTTATTCTTTGTCTTCGCGTCTTGCGCAAAGCATCATCGCGCTGGCTAACGGTGGTCAATCACCTCTGCAGCGCCTTCGTTCTGGTACCTGCCCTTTGGTATTTCGCCATGCCGGCGCCGGCATGGAGCCAGCTAGGAGTCCTTGTCCTATTCGGTGCCGTGCAAATGGCATTGCCCTATTGGCTGGTGGCCAGGGGCCTGCGCGTAGTCAGTCCCCAGGAGGCCGGTGCTATCACACTCCTCGAACCGCTCCTGAATCCACTCTGGGCGTACCTGGTGGCTCCCGAAAAAGAAATGCCTTCGGTTTTCACGTTTGCCGGAGGGGCTCTGATTCTTGGAGGCCTGGCCTGGCGCTATTGGCCTCGGCAGAGCGCGCCCACAACTTAGGGGCGGGCCGTCCCCGTTAGAGCCCCAACACGTCGTCCATCGTGTACCTTCCCGGCGGCCGATCGGCAAGGAACTTGGCGGCCTGTAAAGCACCCCGGGCATAGCAATCACGGGAATGCGCTCGGTGGGTCAGCTCCAGGGTCTCGCCGAGAGTGCTGAAGATAGTAGTATGCTCACCAACGTTGTCGCCCACGCGAATGGCGTGAATACCGATTTCGTTGGCGGGCCGCTCCCCAACCAAGCCCTCGCGCCCATGACGGATTTGCGCCTGCCCCATCACCTCCTGAATAATGCGCGCAAAGTACAACGCCGTTCCGCTTGGCGAATCCTTCTTGAAACGGTGATGCCGTTCCAGGATCTCCACGTCGAACCCCCTATGATGCAGGGCCGCCGCCGCCTGGCCCACCAGCTTCATGAGGACGTTTACCGCCAGGCTCATGTTCGGGGCATAGAGCAGAGCTGTTTCATGGGCCGCCGCTTCGATTTCGCGACGCTGTTCGGGCATGTGGCCCGTCGTCGCGACAACCAACGGGATGCGCCGGCCGACGCATTGGGGCAGGATGCTCATGGTCCCCTCCGGCGTGGAGAAATCAATAAAGACATCAAGGCGAGTATCGATCGGCAATGCGGCGCTCACCGGCACGCCGAGCTTACCCAGCCCAGCCAGGTCGCCAACATCCTGGCCGAACTGTGGATGACGGGGCGAGTCGAGCGCGGCGCCAATGACAAGGTCCCTATCCTCGTGGGCAAGCTGGACGATGCGCAATCCCATTCGCCCGCAGACTCCGTTGATGCCTATCGTGGTTTTCATGGCTGTCCTCGCTCAAATCGGATAATTCAGTAACTTCCCAGGACGGGGCCAGGCTCCCAATCAACCGGGGCGCTGGAAGAGGGGGAATCATAACGCCATCGCTGAGGGATGCCCCGCGCCTATCACCAACCGTGTCAATTTCAGGAGTACACTTCAATAGCTTTGATAATCTCATCAAGGTCGTTGGGCACCTGCACGGCCCGGTTGGCAAAAGTCGCCCGCCGGACGCCGCGCTGTCCCAGGACTTCGTCGAACATTTTCTGGTCGGCGCTGTGATAAGCGACGGTGGCCGTGGGATCTTTGAGTTGATGCCCGGTAAGGATGCAGACAACTCGTTCGCCACGCTCGATAATCCCTTCTTGACGAAGCTTCTTCGTGCCTGCCACGCTGGCTGCGGAAGCAGGCTCGCAGCCAAGGCCACCAGCGCCGACCTTGGCCTTGGCATCGAGAATTTCTTGATCGGCGACTTCCCGCACCACGCCGCCACAAAACTCCAAGGCACGCAATGCCTTGTACAAGTTCACGGGACGATTGATTTCGATGGCGCTGGCGATGGTTGCGGCCCGAAGATGGGCTGCATCGAGGCCCTGGTAGTAATCGCTCGCCAGCTTCGCCGCTGGCCGACCATGATTCCAGCGCATGCCCGATTGTTCGTAAAGTTGGGAAAACGTATCGGCGCCGGCAGCATTTATTACCGCCAGGCGCGGCACGCGCGACACCAGCCCTAATTCTTTCAATTCCATGAACGCTTTGCCAAAGGCACTGACGTTGCCCAGGTTGCCGCCCGGCACGACGATCCATTCGGGTACTTCCCAGCGCAGCGACTCGAGCACGCGATACATGATCGACTTTTGGCCCTCGAGTCGAAAAGGGTTCAAGCTGTTGACAAGGTAGATGCCCAGGCGTTTGGCGACCTGCTGCACGCGCTGCATGGCATCGTCAAAATCGCCTGCAATCTGCACGGTCAACGCGCCATGATCGAGTGCCTGCGCCAGTTTTCCGTACGAGATTTTGCCGCTGCCGATGAAGATAAGCGCACGCATCAGCCCTGTTGCCGAGCAGAAAACTGCCAGCGACGCGCTGGTATTGCCGGTACTGGCGCAGGCTGCGCGACGCGCTCCGACGCCACGCGCATGGGTAAAGGCAGCCGTCATACCGTTGTCTTTGAAGCTGCCCGAAGGGTTCATTCCTTCGTACTGGAGAAAGAGCCGGCCGGGTTCGAGGCCGACAAAGCTGGCCACGCCATCAGCCTTTTGCAAGATGGTTTGTCCTTCGCCTATCGTCAAAACTTGTGCGGGCGGTGCAAACGGCAGCAGCTCGCGGAAACGCCAGACGCCGCTGAAACTGAGCGGATTGCTTCGCTCGGCCCATTTCGCTTCGAATTCGCGGAGAGAAGAAGGCGGAGCAAGCCGGTTCCAATCATAAGCCACGTCCAGCAGACCGCCGCAGCGCGGACAGACGAATGTCGTGTCGTCCAACGAAGAAGTGGCGGCACAATCCGGGGCAATACAGCGCTGAAAGACGGCATCCATGGACAGGTTCGCACTCAAGCTACGCCACGGGCGTCGGCTTGCGATGAAGAATCCCTCGCTCAGTAGTCCGCCCTGGCAAAGCGCCAGCAGGCCAAACCCAACATTACGGCGATAAAGATTCCGGAAACGGCGAGGCTCTCGCCCCAGGTAACCTTTGGCAGAAGATCCAGTTTCTGAGCGCGGATTTCACCCTCGGTCATAACCCCGCGCGATAAGAGCTTCGTGGTCAAGATGTCCAGATCTTTCGTACGCGGCAAGACATAATGAATCTTATCGACAGTCGCATAGATCCAACCCGGCACTGTCAGTTGTTTGCTGAGAATCGCGTCCTTCCGTATCACCTCTAGCTGAGCGTACCCTGTCCCGACGATCCAAAGAAGAAACCAAGCAGCAAAAGTCATCAGGATCGACACAATTGCGCTGCGCGTCAAGACGCTGAACAGTGTGGATACTGCGTAGAGGATGGCGAAAAAAAATGTGAGCACAAAGACTGTGAGTAAGAAGCCGGTTGCCCAGATCCCGGAGCGAAGCCCAATTGCGAGCCACATTCCACCCACGGCAACCAGCGAGTTGAGGAAGACAAACGTCAAACCTCCAATGTATTTGTAAATCAAAAGCGTTGTGCGGTGTATAGGTTTGGCGAGGAGAAGATCGATCGTGCCCTTGCGCAACATATTGGGAATGAAAAAGGCGGTGATCACGACCCCGATCATTATCCCCACCCAGGCTCCGATACCGTTCACGAGCCCACCTTCGATGAAGGAGATATAAAACCCCAGACTCTGCCCCAGGGACGTGAGTGGGACTGCGCCGAAGAAGAGACAAGGATCATGAAGCCAGCCGCGAGCGCCTTTGCTTCCCTTCGTTTCGACCAGGAACGCTACATCCCCGGGTTGGGAGGCTTTGACTCTTTCCACCCTCGTGAATTCAACGCCGCCGTACACCGCGAATTGGCTCTTGACGAACTCCTGAAGTACATCATCCGTTACCGTACCCACCGTTGGTGCCGGGCCTTCGGCGTCGGCCCGCGAGTCCCAATACTGAGCCGCTCCGCGAAGCTGACTTTCCGAGGCTATAAGAGTAAACCGGTAGTCCCCAGCCTGAGGTTCGGTGGCGTCGTTCAGTTGTTTGAGATTCTCGAACGTATAGCGAACGGGCCACGAATGAGCACGAAAACTTTGGCCCCGGTCCCCGAATACTATGTGTGAATTCTCGCCGATTTTCTTCAGGGCTTCTTCTACAGGTACTGCCTTAAAGGAAACGCTGGCGACAACGAGCGTCAAAACGCAAGACAGTCCGACCATCACGTAAAAGACCTTCGTGTCGATGGCCTCGAGTAGCGAATCCTTCAATATCGCCAGGTATTTCACAATCGTGTCTCCAGTTATGTCGGCCGCTTGCGGCGTCCGACCGGCCGATCGACTCCCGGCTCCGGTGCGACCACGGTCTCCATGAACAGCTCTTCCAAGGACTGACGCTCTTCCACGAGATGACGAATATTTAGCCCTCGTGCCCTAAGCAAATCCACGACAGGATCAATGGTTTGTCCGGTCGTCAGCCCGACCTCCCAATAATCGCCTTTCGCAGCGACTTCGAAGCCCTTGCCTGCAACCTCCTCGCGCGGGAAGGTCTGCCCCGGTGCCAGACCCACAAGGAACAGGCCCTGCCGGGACGTGAGGCTGGCAATGTCTCCCTGACGAACGATTTCGCCAGCCTGCATGATCGCGACCCGGTCGCAGATCAGCTCGACCTCGCTGAGCAGGTGGGAATTCAGGAAAATCGTTTTGCCTTCATCCTTCAACTGTTGCAAGATAGCTCGGATCTCACGCCGCCCCACCGGGTCGACGCCATCGGTGGGCTCGTCGAGAAAGATCACGTCCGGATTGTGAGAGATCGCCTGGGCAATTCCCAGGCGCTGCTTCATCCCTTTGGAATAGGTGCGGACCTTGTAGTGCATCCGGCCCTTGAGGCCGACGCGCCCGAGGATTTCGGGAATGCGCTGCCTGTTTTGCAGGTAAGGAACCCCCAGGAGAGTTCCATAGAATTCGAGGAGGCTGAAGCCAGTGTGGTAGTCGGGAAAACGATGATCCTCGGGCAGGTAGCCGACGCGTTTGCGGACGCTGGCCTTGGCCGTCGATTCCCCAAGAAGTGTGGCGCGGCCGTCGGTTGCCTTCGTGATTCCCAGAAGGATTTTGACAAGGGTCGTTTTGCCAGCGCCGTTCTGGCCGAGCAAGCCGAAGATCTCTCCTTCTTCGACCCGAAGCGTAACACCCTTCAGGGCCCCGATCTTGCCGTACTGCTTCACGAGGTCTTCGGTTATGATGACCGCCACGGATGCCACTCCCAAAAATCGAAGGCGCCTAGTAAAAAGGAAGTGTAGCAGAGCCGGAAATCGGCGTCTATCGAGCCGCGCAGGGCAAGCGGAGTTCACCAATCTCATTCAGCGATCGTTTCGGCAGATCTAAACGGAGTATTCAATGGGCGAGCAGTACATTTTCACGATAGAGAAACTCAGCAAGGCGTACGGCAAGCGCGAAGTGCTCAAGAACATCTGGCTCGCTTTCTACCCGGGCGCCAAGATCGGCGTGATCGGCAGCAACGGCCCCGGCAAAAGCACGCTGCTGCGCGTCATGGCCTTGCTGGAGAAGGATTTTGTCGGCAGCGCTCGGCCCGCAGACGGGATCACCATTGGTTTTGTGCCGCAAGAGCCGCGCCTTGACGAGACGAAGGACGTGAAAGGCAACTTGGAGGAGGCGGTCGCCTCGACTCGGTCCCTGCTGCATCGTTATGAAGCATTGAGCGCCAAGCTGGGCGAACCCCTCGAACCCGACGAGATGGAAAAGGTCCTGGAAGACCTCGGTAAGGCGCAGGACGCCATCGAGGCGGCCGACGCGTGGGAACTCGACCGCCACCTGGAAATCGCTATGGACGCGATGCGTCTGCCGCCTGGGGATGCCTCTGCAGCCATGCTTTCCGGCGGGGAACGCCGGCGCGTAGCTCTGTGCAGGGTCTTGTTGCAGCGTCCCAATTTGCTCCTTCTCGATGAGCCGACCAACCACCTCGATGCGGAGTCGGTCGCGTGGCTCGAGCGCCACTTGCAGGAATACCCTGGCACGGTGGTGGCAGTCACTCACGATCGTTATTTCCTCGACAATGTTGCTCAGTGGATACTGGAGCTGGACCGAGGCCAAGGGATTCCGTGGAAGGGGAATTACTCTTCCTGGCTGGACCAGAAACAGCAACGCCTGGCGAACGAGGAAAAGCAAGAATCAGCCCGCCGCAAGGCCCTGGCACGCGAGCTGGAATGGGCCCACATGGCGCCGCGCGCGCGCGTCGCTAAGAGCAAGGCACGTCTGAACCAATACGAGAAACTGGCAGCGCAGGAATACGAGGAACGTGAGGATGAGTTGGTGCTCCAGGTGCCGCCCGGGCCGCACCTCGGCGACCTGGTCGTCCGGGCCGAGAATGTCCGCAAGGCCTATGGCGAGAACCTCTTGATGGAAGACCTCAACTTCGATTTGCCGCGTGGCGGGATCGTTGGCATCATCGGCGCTAATGGCGCTGGGAAAACCACGTTGTTTCGCATGATTGTCGGCCAAGAAAAACCGGACAGCGGCGCTCTGCGCGTCGGCGACACCGTTGTTTTTGCCTACGTCGACCAGAACCGGGATGCGCTGGACGGCACAAAAACCGTGTTCGAGGAAATCACCGGAGGTGCGGAGTTTTTGATGCTCGGCAAACGCAAGGTAGCTTCGCGCGGCTACGTTTCGCGCTTCAACTTCAAGGGCCCCGATCAACAGCGCAAGGTTGGCGAATGTTCCGGCGGCGAACGCAACCGCGTCCATCTCGCAAAACTGTTGCGCCGCGGCGGCAACTTGTTGCTCCTGGACGAACCTACCAACGATCTCGATGTCGATACGCTACGAGCCCTCGAGGAGGCCCTGCTGAATTTTGGCGGTTGCGCCGTCGTTATCAGCCACGATCGCTGGTTCCTCGATCGCATCGCCACCCACATTCTCGCCTTCGAAGGCGATAGCAAGACGGTTTGGTGCGAAGGGAATTACCAGACTTACGAAGCGCAGCGGCGCCAGAGGCTTGGCGGCGAAGCGGAACAACCGCACCGGCTGCGTTACAGGAAGCTCACCCATTAGTAAGGCATCGCAGATGGATGCTCCCGCTGAAATCGACGTCCTGGCGGAGCAACTGCACCGGCACGTCTTGACGTTGGCGGAGCGCCCCCGACCACCGGGGAGCGCGGGCCACCGCCGGGCTGCGGAGTACATCCGCGCACAGCTCGGAGAATTTGGTTTCCCCGCGCACGAGATGCCGTTTCACGAGGCTGGCATCGCTGGCGTCAATCTGCTGAGCCGGCTTGAGCCGGACCGAACGGAATTGCCGCTTGTTATCGTAGGTGCGCACTATGATTCCGTTCCGGGCTCGCCTGGCGCGGATGACAACGCAAGTGCGGTCGCTGCACTTCTTGAACTGGCGAAATGGATCGGCCCGCGCCTCCGCACCCTTGGAACGTTTAGCGCCAGATTGCAGCTGGCTGCGTACGACCTGGAAGAATACGGCATGATTGGCAGCTTCGTCCATTGCCGCGAGGTGCGAAACGCCGGCTCGGCGGTCCTCGGTATGCTCTCGCTCGAAATGCTGGCCTACACCAGCCCACACTCGGGCAGCCAGCGCCTGCCGCCGCACCTGGCGAAGATATATCCGCGCGTCGGCAATTTCATCGGCATTTGCGGCAACGAGGCGTCACAGAGCCTCTTGCGCAACGTCTCGGACGCCATGCGCAGCATCGAAGGGCTGCCCGTCGAGTCGCTGGCCGTGCCTGGCAATGGGGAGTCATTTCCGGAAGTGCGGCTCAGCGATCACAGTTCCTTTTGGGATCATGGCTACCCTGCATTAATGATCACAGACACTTCGTTCTTCCGCAATCCTCACTACCACCAGGTGAGCGACAAGCCCGATACGCTCGATTACCAATTCTTGGCCAGGGTGACACATGGGGTTTGCAAGGCGGTCCATTCTTTGCTGACGTGAGCCGATGAAGATCACTCGATCACATGGCGCTCGCGCAGCTCCGCGAGACGTTCAGGTTTCAATCCAAGAATATCGCGCAGTATCACGTCGGTGTGCTGCCCCAGGGGCGGCGGGCACGCTGGCGGCTCGAGGGTAGTGCCGGCTATGTGAAAGGGCGTGCCGACCAGGTCTACTGGCCGGCCTTGCGGGTCCCGGACGGTCACGCGCAGTCCTCGCTCCGCAGCCTGGGGATGAGCGAACAGGGCTGCATAGTCCCAGACAGGAGCGTGCGGCACGCCCACCGCGCGCAGCCGATCTTGCCAAGTCTGCGTGCTGCTCTGCTTGAGAATTGCTTCCAGAATGGGTACAAGCACCCCCCGATGTTGTACGCGCAATTCGTTCGTCAAGAACCGGGGATCGCCGATCAGCTCCGGATGATTCGCCGCATTGCAAAACCGCTGCCATTGGCCGTCATTCCCAACGGCAAGGACCAGCCAACTATCTGCAGTGGCAAACAGTTGATAGGGGACAATTTGAAAATGGGCGTTGCCCTGGCGCGCGGGGATGCAGCCACTTGCCAAATACGCCTGTGCCAGATTGACCTGGATCGACACGGCACAATCGAGAAGAGCCAGGTCGATGGCATAACCGTGCCCCGATTCCTTTCGAGCATGCAAGCACGCCAGCACCGCAATTGCCGCATAGAGTCCGGTGGTGACGTCGGTCACGGCCACGCCGACCTTGCAGGGCGGCCCCTCAACCGGTCCGGTCACGCTCATCAGTCCGCTGAGCGCCTGGATGGCAAAGTCGTAGCCGGGCAAATCGCTGAGAGGGCCGGTGCGGCC
>Ga0116221_1002774_pt1 | contig 11402 bp, 6 predicted proteins | sample Sb_taG_5_FD_88965 | JGI IMG/M metagenome (GOLD analysis project Ga0116221, IMG submission 88965) | Peat soil microbial communities from Weissenstadt, Germany - Sb_50d_8_FC metaG | ecosystem: Environmental > Terrestrial > Soil > Wetlands > Peat | place: Germany: Weissenstadt | collected 2010-09-21 | reverse complement strand
GTTTTGCTGATGCGCATCGACACCGGCACGATCATGTCGCTCAAGCTACGGTGCGGCTTGAGGAGTTCGCTATTCAGATAGACAGCCATCGAAAGGTCGATCAGACGCAGGCCCAACCAGGCGACCAGCGCCGCCAGCAGGAACTTGTGAGCTGCGAAGACTGTGCCAGCAACTTCTACCGGAAGATCCAGCCCTCCAAGGAATTGAAAGAAGAGCCACGCCGTCGCCAGCCATGTGAGCGGCCTAAGCGAGGAGGTTACGAAGGTGGTAGACAAGCCCGAACCGCTGCGGTGCAGCAGCCAGGCGACAAGTCGCGAAAAGACGCCCGCCATCAAAGCGCGCGAGCCGGCCCAGCTCGCCAGGGCTGCGACCACCAATCCCAGCCATTGAAACGGCTCCAACATGCCGGCACGGGTCTGCATCCAGCCGGGCAGCCTGAGCCGTAACCAGATTCCCGGTGTTTCCCAAAATGTCGGCCCTGCCAATGCGCCGGGCACGTCTTTCTGAGATTCGTCCAACGGCCGGCCGAGCCTGGCGCGGAACATGGCCTCGACGCGTTCAACGGTGTCCGCCGTGAATAGCCAGGGTCCTTTGGCTGAATCCTTGGTCAGGTGCTGCTCCAGAGCAATGCGTCCCAGATCGCCCCGGTAAAGGACGTAGCGGGGCCCTACTTGGGCATCGGGTATTTCTTGCACGTAAATGCGGCCGATGCGGTCGAGCACGTACTTCAGCTTGAAAGCGAGCACAGGCCCCAGCTCCGGACGAGCGCTGGCGTGAATCTCGCTTAAATCAAGGCATTGGGCGGCCATTGTGAACTCGTGGCGGCCGGCCGACGTTTCAAACGTGATGATCGTGTCGCGGGCGCTATCCAGGTGCGACCCATGTCCTTCATCCGATGTAGCCTTGCCCGCCAGCTTGTCGAACATCTCCGGGATCTTGGCGACGGTCGCTTGGCTGAAGCGCCAGCAGCCGTCGCGTTGGCGGAGGATCTCGACGCGCACACCCTGTCCTTCGCCGAGCACCTGTCGCCCAGCATTCCAGTTATCGGATACCGCGGTAAGATCGAGGGGCACCTTGCGAAGCACCGCTTCCAGCTTGACCGCCAACTTTGCCCCCAGCGATTCGCGGTCGGCTGCTCCTCCTACATTCTCCAGGTCGAGGAATTCCAGGGCGTCGGCCAGGCGCGCATCGTCCTTGTCAGCAGCGTCCATGATCCGGAAGAAGCCCTGGAGAACGGCACGAGGCGAGCCGAGATGCTGGGGGACGTCTTCCGGCCGTTTTCTCACGCCGACAGATCCCGCATTAACTTCCAATGGTGGCACAATCATGCCCAGGCGCACGTACTGCGGGGCAGGGGAGGCGGACTGAGCTGCGGCATACATTTTTGGGATATTGCGCACCGTTTGCTTCGTGAACAACCAGGAGTCTTTGCCGTTGGGCAGCCGCACACGTTCGAGGGCAATGCGGCCATTCCGGTCGGCATGCCAGGTGTATGGTGGGCCATCAGGCGTATCGGGCACCTCCTGGCGGAACACGAACCCGCGGCGCTGCATCACAAATGCGAGCTGCTGTGCCAGGACCGGCCCTTGCTGCCGGCGCTGTTCATCGCTGTAGGTGGTGAGGTCCAGAGCGCGGGCGGCCGCGAAGAAATCGCCGTTGGCGGCTCCGGAGATGAACTGCCGCATGGCAGCCCGCGGATCGGTGAAACCCTCTCGGAGCCCACTAAGATCGCCGGAGCGTTTCTTGCGCCGTTCCTGCGCGGCGATGCGCATGGCCGGCAATCCGGCAAGCGTAGCGCCATTGATGCGCCAGCCTCCATCTTTGCCGCGCGCCATCGCGATGTTGAACTCGTCGGCGTCGTAAATCGTTACCGCGCTACCGACGCCCTGGTCCGGCACGCCGCTCAGCGGCAGGCTCAGCGTTTGCAAAGTTTGTTCCAGGTCGAGGGCAAGCATGACCGAATCGTCGAGTCCCGGCCGCGGCTGCAGCGCGTCGAGGTCAAGACAGGCGATCGCATCTTCCATCATTTCTGGGAAAAGGTCGTAAAGCGTGACCGCATAATAAAGGGTCTTAAGCGTCTCCCGCGGCGAACGCAGTTTATCTGCCAGCGGCCGGCCAGCGTCGTACGGCGACGTCAGGCGCTCGGCCAGAGGCTTGGCCTTGCTCGCAGGCGGCTTGACAGCCGGCGCGGTCTGCGCGTCGGACGGTCCGGCCCAATAGGTCAGACCGAGCAGCACAGGAGTCAAAACGAGGCATCGAAGAAACGAGAAGGCGGCATGACGTTTGTTCATATGGGTCGCGTGCGTGTGGAATAGGAGCTGAAATACCGGGTCCGGTGCCGGCGGGCCAGCGGGAATTCGGGAGGCCCGAACGAGAGGTTTAGCGAATCCTCATCTTCCTCGCAAGGTGAGGTCTTGGAAACGGCAGACAGGTAAATTGGAGAAGACAGGAACACCCACCTTTGACGACCCGCCCGCCTTCATTCGAACACGACCATCGAATGCATTTCGACCTTGGGCACGATGACTTCGACCCCATCCTTCATCTTCCGGAGCGGCAGCGATTGGTTTCCAGGCTGAAGCGTCGCCTTCTTGGCGTCGGGCAGTCGACACGTGACTCGAATGTCATGCAGCGGAATGACCTCTTCTCGGATCGGCCAGGTCCCGCGCAATTCGGGATTATCCGGGTAGCCAAACTCCTTTCGCAGCTCTTCGGGCAGGGGAGCAAGCTTCTGGTAGATCGAATGCAAGCCCCATGAGCTTCCTGGATTGAGCAAATGAACAATCGCGCGATTCTCTTTCGGTTGACGGCGAAAAGTCGTCAGGAGGATGAGAGGGCCTTGGACCTCGAGCGGTGGCGGCACATCATGGGCCACCCAGCGGCAGGCGTTGCTGAGCATTTGACGAAAGGCGCCGTCGGGGTAAAAGAACATTGCCTTGTCGATTCCCGCCGCAAGGTACACCACCCGGCCTTTCCCATAGTTCGACGTTACGACCGCAGGAAATGCTTTCCCCGCTCGTTTGGGATCGCTACTTAGAAAAGTCGCCTCCACCTTGCCTCCGTCGAGCGCCTCGACCTCGCTCGCCGCCGCAATCACGGCCAGCGGCCCCCTGTCCGGCGGCGCTCCCGAGGGATTCCGCCAACTGGTGGACTGGCGCGAGCGGATGAAGGGATCGTCCACGATCGGACTTCCCGGTTCCAGGCTCAACTGAAGACCCTCGGTGCGCTGGGTAACGGGAATCAGGCCGACGTGGCGCGCCCGAAACAGGTCGCCTAGCGCAAAGTCCTTGCGGCGCTGGTAGTCCTCACTGAATAACGAACTCTCGTGGCTAGCCACCAGCCCGCCGCCGGCACGGACGAACCGCCGGATAACCTCTACAGAGCGGTTAGAAAGGCAGGCTGCGTTTGGCAGCACGAGCACGCGCACTCCCTGGAGATCGGCGTCCTCCAGGTCGATCTCGCTCAACAGCCGTACCGGCCAATGGACCTCCAGCAACGACCGAAAGGCTCCGAGGATGTGGGAAACATAGAGCGGCAGCGCCGCCTTACCGTAAAGCGCCCGAGTTTGTTCGGACACGAGAATCCCTACATAGGGGACAGGCTCGGAATCGATCAACCATTTTTCGCGAGCCAGGACGTTGGTTTGATGGAGCTTCAAGTACTCCTCCCGACCCGTCGATTCCACGAATTCCGGATAAACGCCCCAGGGAGGGCCTTCGAGTCCGCGAAGTTGAATTTCCACCGGCGACGACACGCCAGAAATCCCATGCTCGGACGGCTGGATCCAGACGGTCGCGCCGCGGTCATGGGTGACGGCTTGCATGAAGGCATAGACGAAGGGGTGATAGAGGGCGTCGCCGGGCACGTCCCAGTAGAGTTCGACGGAGGAGACGTCGATGGCGGCGCTGTAGCGTAGGGGATACTCCCCCATGTACGCATCGGGGAAGTACCAGGTGCGGTTTCCCGAGTGATTGGCGACAATGACCGCATCGGGGTTCTCGGCCCGGATCGCGCCACGCATGCGGTCGGCGAGATCGACAAAATATTGCTCATGCCAGGCGACGTACCGTCGCGCTACTGGATCGCGAACGATGTCGAACCGCATCGGCCCGCGTTTTTCGAGCGTCCCGGGGATATCCATACCACCGGAGAACTTGCGGAAGGCCTCGCGCGTGGCATCGTCGTAAGTATGGAGATGGCCCGGCGCGAAACCGTCAAACCAAAAGCCATCGACCTTGTACTCGCGGACGACGTATGCGAGTTGTTGCAGCAGCCAGTCGACGTAGCCGGAGCGGATATTGGCGAAGTTGGGCTTGGCGTCGGGCTTACCGTTGGGATTGATGCGCAGCCAGTTCGGATGGGCCTTGACGAACTCCGGATTGAAATAGGGAACTTGTACGGGGCCGATGTACAAGATAGCCTTGGCGCCGGCACCGTGCGCTAGCGCGACAAAATCGCGTAGGTATTTGTCAGCACGGCGAACTTCCTGTGAGTCATATAGCTGGGTTGATGGCCCAACGATTTCCCAGTTTCGGAGAGCGTTGAGAACGATGACGTTGTAGCCGGCCTTCGCAAATTCCTCGGGCATCCGGCCGAGCCCTGGCGGCAGATGGCCGATCCGGAGATTGGCACGCAGCCACTGAGGAATCGGCCGCTTGGGGGTCGCCTCCGGAAAGCTACGCGGCGGCAAGTGCGAGGCATCGAACCGGATTGGCCCAGTCGGCTGGGCCGGCGCACGTGCAGGCGTCAGGGCCAGCAGGCCGACAGCGAGGAACGAGAGAAGTCTTTCCGCTCTGGGAAATGAGTCGGACATCGTAAGTGTTTCCTCGGGTGAAAGCCGATGGTGGGACGAATCAAGGGAACTAACGCGTGGGTGCGTTGGTGCTAGGATTGACCCAACGCAAACGAGCAAATTGCGGCGGGTCGCGCCGTGCGGCCTTCCCGCGGATTTCAAGCTTGTCCAGATCCTGCCAATGGTTCGGGGAGTGCCCTTGTTTGTCCACAAACCGCGATAATGGCAAAATGACCTCATGCCACCCGCGCGCCAGGTCGCTCGGCAAAACCATTGCTGAATAGCTCCGTGTCTGCAAGCTACGATCCTGCTCGATTACGGTGAACGTGAGGCCCTCTTTGGTGAATTCGCCTCGAGCTTGAATCGCCAGTGCCGCTCCGTCCCGGCCCTGAAACTGGGGATCGCCGAGGACATAGGTATAGAGTTGTACCGGGACCGGATCACCCAGTCGCTCGGTATTGAACCCGATGCTTGGACCAACGAGTTCGTCTCGGCCAGTCTTCAGGTATTCCCAATCCACGACGGGGTCCGTGTACGCGCCGAGAAACTTCCAGTGGTCCAGGCCATTGGTGCCGTACTCGATGGCCTGCTGGCACGTCAGCGTTGCCCGTGCCTTGCCATGCTGCGCGGGGATCGTATGCTGCAGCGACGTGCTGAGACAGACGCCTTTATGGTAAGTCACGTTCGCAAAGGCGCGCAGGTCTTCCCATGTATCCATCACGGGGAGGGACGCGCGCCATTCCTGTCCCACGCGCTCCGCCGGGACGCGGCGCCAGAATCGTGCCTGGGGTCGCTTGTCGCCTAGGGCATAGTACACGTCGACATCGCTGACCTCGGAAGCTGCGTCGGCCACCACCACGCCTTCGGGGGTGCCGTTCTGATTCAGGGTTAGCCGCAGGGTTGGGGGCTTGGGCCATGGAGCTGCCCCCTTAAGATGCCAGTCCATCCACAACGCCAAATCGCGCCCCTCACGGGGTTCTACGTGGTGATCCGTTCCTGGGGAGAACGCCTGGTAGGTCGGTCCGGTGGTCGCCCCAAGCGTATCGTAGGATCGATCCATGATTCCGTGGCCGTCATTGGTCGCGCTCAGAAATAGCACGGGGCATGAGATGAAGGGCGCGTATGCCTCAGGGGCGAGGATTCGTTGAAAGCGGTTGTAATCTTCATTGGCGACGAGGAGTCCCCAGCGCGCGTTCCGGCGATCATAGTTGTACCCGCACCCGTAGATCGGCGCCGCCGCCTTCACGCGCGCGTCGGTACCAGCAATCATCCAGGTCAACGTGCCGCCGACGCTGATCCCGAATACGCCAATCTGCTTTGCATCGACCTGAGGGTGCTGCGCGAGGAGCGTCAGGGCACGGCGGGAAACGAGTGTCCAATGGTACCAGGACGATTCGCGGGGAGTAGGTTTCAGCTGAAAACCGCCGCCGGCTTCAGCCATATTTCCATGCCGAATCGGTCCCCAATCTGTGTAATCGGTCCTGCTCTGCCAACGCCCGCAGAAATCGAAGGATACGCAAACATAGCCGCGTTTTACCCAGAAGCGGACCCAGTCGAGAGAGGCGGTCTGGCCGCCGCCGTGAACGTGCAGTACGCCGGGAAGCTTTTTCCCCTCTGGCGGCGCCCCTTGAATCGCAAAAACGCGGACCCGCGCTCCCTTGGCCGACTCACCTGTGAAACGAACCGTTTCGAAGACAGCACCACCCTCCTCCCAGGACCGGATCCTCTCGACCTCGAGTGGCAATGCTTCGGGATCGAACCCACTCCATAGGTCTTCCACGGTTGTGATTTCCCTTGGCCCTCCGCCCTTCGGCGACTCCTGCGTCGCTCCGATTGACACCATGGTCGTAGCGACTACCAGAAGGGCAACCGGACTCCGTGGACTGATTCGATTGGCCAACTTGTCTCCACCGCTCACGGGCATCATCGTGCGCCCCCCAGTGTCACAGCTTTCTCGCAAGTCGGCTCAGGCAGCCGATCCAGCCCTCCGTGTGGCCCTTGCGAGATCCCTCGTCTCGAAATCGCTCATGGATCAGAGTGACATGGGTGAAGCCGCCGTCCGGCCGAAATTCAAGCGTCACTTGAGTTTCGTGCACGTCGGGGCGGGGCGCATCCCATGCCCACGTGAAGGAGAGGCCGTGAGGAGGATCCACTCGGCAATACTGTCCACTCACGATATTCGCTTCCGCGCGGTCCTTATGCTTCATGGCAACCCTGTATCGGCCGCCCACGCGCGGGTCGGACTCGGCGATGGGAGTCGTGAAGTCGTCGGTCGGCGCATACCAGCGGGCCATTTGTTCAGGATTCGTCCACGCCGCGAAGACCTGGTCAATGGGGGCGGCGACGGCTTGCTCCAGACGAATCGTGGAGTCCGGCGTTCGCGTCAACTCTGCCAGGTCCGTGTTCATAAGGCCGATGTGCTGATAGCGTCGCTCTCGGTCGCGCTCGAGCGCTTTGAGCACAATCGGATCGAAGCGCTGGTCGCTCGCCGACTTCGACGACGGCGGCGGCACCGGATGGGTTCGTGGGATTTCACCCGTGAGCATCTCGAAACAGACCACTCCGGTCGCAAAAATATCAGCGCGGTGGTCGACGCGATCGGGCATGGAGAACTGTTCGGGCGCCATGTATCCGAGAGTTCCAGCAACCTGCTGGTCTTCGGAGGCTCGACGGCCTGTCGGATCCAGCAGCATGGCAAGCCCGAAATCCACCAGGCGCACGCGATTCCTTCGATCCACGAGGATGTTCTCCGGCTTGACGTCTCGATGCACAACGCCGCCTTCGTGGGCATGCCGCAATGCTTCGCCGATCTGCGGCACAAAATCGAGAACGTCACGCGGCGAGATGGCTTTCTGAGAGAGCAATTGACGTATACTCGATCCTTCGACGTACTCCATGACCAGATAACATAAATTACCCGCCTTGCCGAAATCGAAGACCGTAACGATATTTGGGTGCAGCAACTTGGCCAACGAGCGGCCCTCACGCACGAAGCGTTGCTCCGAGTCATCGCTGTCTCCAAAATCGGGACGAATGAGCTTGATAGCGACGTACCGATCCAGGAATGGCTGCCGTCCCTTGTAGACGATCCCCATGCCGCCCTGCCCAATCATTTCCAGGACTTCCAAATTGGGCAAGCGTGCCGCTAACTCTTTTGGTGAAGGCGGCACAAAGGTACCTCTCGGATAGGATCCTGTTGACTGTTGCCTTGCCGCTTGTTCGTTCGGGGCAGTCATGATCTCACCTTCTCAATTGGTCGGATAGCATTCGTCTCGGCCGGGTAGTTACTGCAACCATGACCATACGCCGGTTCGGTTCCGACATCAACATAGACAAGCGATCAACCGTCTTACAACCGATTTGACGCATGGCTACTGGCATTGATCCTTCGCGCTCGGCCATTTGACACAGAGCCACTAGCGCCGAATCAGGAGCATCCGCCCCATGATGCACCAGTTCCAGAGGGAATTGCAACAGGTGCGCTAATCGCAATGTTCTCAGCTATCCTCCGGCGTCGTCCATTCGCTTAAATGAACGTTACCCACACGCGAAAAAGGTGGGTGGGGGCGCTGAATTTGGGAATGGAGGAATTCGAACCATGTTTGCGCAGCTCGTGCTTAATCCCGGCGGCTTATGTTCCTGGCTAACTGTTGGACTCCTGGCCGGCTGGCTCACGGGGTATCTCATGCGCGGCAGGGGGTACGGAATCATCCGCGATATTGTCCTGGGGCTGATCGGGTCGTTGATCGGGGGATTCGTCTTCTCGTTCTTTTATGACGGTGCAACGGGCTTCTGGGGCAGCGTCGGTGTCGCTGCCGTGGGCGCAATCATCCTGGTGGTCATTGTGCGCGGCGTCTCGCGCCCGCCTTCGCTATGAAGCGGAGAAATGCACGGTATGTGGGACGAACAAGTACCCCGGCCAGGAATCGAACCCGGAACGCCTCGTTAGGACCGAGGAATGATTTCCGTTTCACCACCAGGGCAACAAGCGGAAGGCAAGGGAATCGAACCCTCATCTCCTTGCGGAGAACCGCGTTAGCAGTGCGGCCCGGCAAACCGTATCCGGCTACCTTCCGAGTAGTGGCGAGTGGTTAGTGAATAGTGGCGAGGGATGGGTGAATAGTGGCCGGGGGATGAGGAGAGAGTCTCTCGTGTGTATTCCCTCGCCACTCACCACTACCCACTCGCCACTTGTTCATTGAAGGACCTCTGTTACGACACCAGAACCGACGGTTTTGCCGCCTTCGCGGATGGCGAAGTGGCTGCCGTGCTCCAGGGCGATCGGTTTGTCGAGAGAAACGACTACCGCAGCGTTGTCCCCCGGTAGACACATCTCAACGCCTTCGAGCAGGTTGACCTGCCCGGTCACGTTCGTCGTGCGGAAGTAGAATTGCGGCTTGTAGCCGTTGAAGAACGGCGTGTGCCGGCCTCCTTCTCCCTTGCTCAGAACGTACACCTCAGCCTTGAATTTGGACTCGGGCCGAATCGTCCGGGGAGCGGCAATCACCTGTCCCCGTTCGATTTGATTCGCCTTGACGCCCCGCAACAGGACGCCGACGTTTTCGCCGGCCTCGCCCTTTTCCAAAGCCTTGTTGAAGGCTTCGACGCTCGTAACGACAGTCTCCAGCATGCCGCCCAGTCCAAGGATCTCGACCTTTTGGCCGACGATGACAGTTCCAGCCTCGACCTTGCCCGTGGCGACCGTGCCACGGCCCTCGATGGTATGGACACCTTCGATGGCCATGAGGAACGGCCGGTCCAGGGCCCGGATAGGAGCCGGAATGGCAGCATCCAGTGCATCCAGCAAGTCGCCAATGCATTTGCTGGACTGGGGGTCGGCCGGGTTGTTCAGGGCGCCTTTGGCGTTGCCGCGGACGAACGGGACCTTGTTACCGTCGAACCCGTACTTCGTCAGCAACTCGCGGGTTTCCAGCTCGACCAGGTCGATCAACTCGGGATCGTCGACAAGATCGCATTTGTTGACGAACACAACCAGGTCCGGCACGCCGACCTGACGGGCGAGCAGAATATGCTCCCGCGTCTGCGGCATCGGCCCGTCGGCTGCCGAGATCAGGAGCACCGCGCCGTCCATCTGGGCCGCGCCCGTAATCATGTTCTTCACATAATCAGCGTGGCCTGGGCAATCGATGTGGGCGTAATGGCGCTGAGCTGTTTCATACTCGACATGGCTGGTGATGATGGTGACCGTTTTATTCGGGTCACGCACCGTACCGCCCTTGGCGATGTCCTGGTAACTCTTGACGCGCGCAAAGCCCTTCTTCGCCTGAACTGCCAGGATCGCAGCAGTCAAAGTCGTCTTGCCGTGGTCAATGTGACCAATCGTTCCGACGTTTACGTGTACTTTTTTCATCCTTTCACTCCCTTTAGTTGCTCCAAGCAACCGCTAGGGTCTCTGGTTCCGGCGCTCAATCGCAGGAGCGATCTTTTTATCACCACGAGCAAAACCAGAACGCCGGCAACCAACGACAGTGGAGACGGCGGGAATCGAACCCGCCTCGGGCTGAGTGCGAAACAACGCGCTGTGGCCCGGTCTCTTGACCGTGCCACTCCGGCCACCCCAAGTCGCCCGATGCATCTGGAGACCTGCGGTCCTTCCGGTGGCGTGGTCAGGAGACCATGCCAGCGCGCGGGCAAGCGTTTACGACACGAGCCGAGCGCTTTGCGCCCGACCGACGCGCGGGTAGGCGCTTGCGGGTGACGGCTGGTTTCGGCACGGCACGAACGAACAGACGATCGCGGTGCGTTCAGGCCCAATGCCGGGACGGCGGTGGAGCGTACCATGCACGCGGAGTGCCCTGGCCCGGTCGAACGCCGTCATTAATAAAGTGTGTCCACGTGGAACTGGCATCTCAGCCTGGCCATCGCGGTAGATGGTCGGCATGCCGTCCAGCGTGTACACCGAGCGAAGGTACGAGCCGTCGATATGGAGCCGGTCCACCTCTTTGTCCGCGTACCCGGCCGGTTCGTGACGGAGCTCCAAAACAGTCAGCAACAGGGATTCGTCGGGCAGAGCTTCGCCGAGCAAGCGCTCGAGCCAGCGCGCGTAGCGAGTAAGCCCTGGGAACTTCTCCAACCGATGGCCGACCAGATGCAGGACGGTCTGCTTACGCCGTACGCGAAACAGCTCGCCGCTGTCAAAGAACGGCGGCGTGTTTACGAGCGCGAAGCCCCGGTCCAACATTTCCAGCCGCACCCTGCCGACGCATTCGCCAGTCAGCCGCGGTATATGAAGTCCCAATCGCATGGCAGCGTGTCCGTCACAAAACTACAGAACCAGTACTCCCGGCAGGACTCGAACCTGCGGTATTGCCTCTTTGTAAGAGAGGTGCCTTCGCCGCTCAGACCACGGGAGTAAAGAAATCTCGCTGCGCTAGGGCATGGTCTCCTGACGGTGCTCACTGCTGCGACCGAAGGTCTCCCGAAACATCTGGAGACCTTCGGTCAGTCGGGTGACATGGTCAGGAGACTGTCACGCGACAGATAGTTTTGCCGTTTTTCGCGACACAATTGTTTTGCCGTTAATTGCGACAATAAAGTTTTGCCGGTGTCTTCAGTCACGGGCCTTCCGTTTTCGGTATTGACTTCTTGG
>Ga0116221_1002768_pt1 | contig 11417 bp, 9 predicted proteins | sample Sb_taG_5_FD_88965 | JGI IMG/M metagenome (GOLD analysis project Ga0116221, IMG submission 88965) | Peat soil microbial communities from Weissenstadt, Germany - Sb_50d_8_FC metaG | ecosystem: Environmental > Terrestrial > Soil > Wetlands > Peat | place: Germany: Weissenstadt | collected 2010-09-21 | reverse complement strand
GGCCGCGGCTTGCTGGTTCTTCTCGGCGTGACCCATGCTGACGCCGAGGCGGACGCCGATTATCTGTCCGACAAGATCGTTGGATTGCGTATTTTCGATGACGAAAATGGAAAGATGAACCTCGACACCGCCTCGGTAGGTGGCGGAATTCTAGTGGTGTCGCAGTTCACCCTCTATGGCGACGTTCGGCGCGGCAAACGGCCGTCGTTCGATGCCGCTGCCCCGCCGGAGCATGCCCGCCAGTTTTATGAATACTTTGTGGAACGCATCCGTGCCACTGGTCTTTCCTGCCAAACTGGACGCTTTCAGGAAATGATGCAAGTGGACCTGGTGAACGATGGCCCGGTAACGATTCTGCTGGATTCCGGCAAGGCCTTTTAAGTTCTTTACCACGAAGAAGCCCTACTTGATTTCTCTGTGTCTCTGTGACTCTGTGGTGAATAGGGCCCAGGTCAAGACGGCAGCCGGTACAATTCTTCCAAAACCTTCCGCGTGTCGGTCAGAATCTCTTCGACTTTTTCCGCAGAATAATCCCGGTCGAACATCTCGGGATCGTGAATCGCCCGATTGCCGGCCTTGGCGACTTCGCGGGCGCAGCGCGGACGGATGTCGGTGAGAAGGCGTTTCTCCACCGCTACGCCGATCATCTCATGAATTGACTGACTGGTCTCGCTCTCAGGGTCGGCGACTTCTTTGAGCGCTCCTTCCAAAATGGCGCGGCAGAACACGGCACACGCTAAATGAAAACCATAGAGGTAACAACGATGAGCTTCTTCAAAGAGAAATTGAACTCTTTTGTTGGGTACTTTTTCTAGACCCATGCGGTCCAGTGCCGAGGCGCGAGCAACGATTCCATCGAGCTTTTCGAGAACCTCTTCGGAGTAGTAACGATCGAGCGCGTCGAGCTGGTCGTTGCTTTCAGAAATGGGCGCAGGAGCCGGCGGGTTCGATCCCGTCGCGATTGGACCCAATGCCTGGCCCAAAGCTTCGCGGGTCTGGGGTTTCAGTTCGTCCATCAATTTCCTGAACTCGGTCGCCAGGGAATCTATCGTAGGCGGGCTTGAAAGCGATGTCCGTTGAATGGCGACGGTGCGCGCGACGTGGTCGTAAACCAGATGGCGCATCTTTTGGAAGACGGCTTCATCGTTGCTCCCATCGCCAGAAGATGCGCGGCTGCCGACCCCGAATGACCATGCTTCTCCCGCTTTTTCATAGTTTCCGTCGTTGATGTAGCGCAGAATCGTATTGAGCAGTTCGGCCCGTTTCGAGAGATGGTCGCTCATCTCTGGTCTCCCTGCTTGCCACGCGAAGAATCACGTGTAGACGTTCGCCCCGGCTGTGCGCCCGAATGAAACTCGGCAGCGAATGGTAAACAACCCACGCCCTTTTACGCGTGCACCGCGGCTGGCTTGCTCTGGAGCAACTGCCTCAACACGAATTGTAGGATTCCGCCGTTAGCGTAGTACTGGGCTTCCTGAGGCGTGTCGATGCGCACGAGCGCCTTGAACTCGGTGGTCTTGCCGTTCGCGCTGGCGCGCACCTTCACCTGGTGTCCGGGCGCAAAGCTTCCCATCAACTCGCAAATGCCGGTGATTTCGAACACTTCGTCCCCGGTCAACCCCAGCGACTGCATGGTCTCTCCCTCGAGGAACTGCAAGGCAAGAATGCCCATGCCAACCAGATTCGAGCGATGGATGCGCTCGTAACTTTCGGCGATGACGGCGCGCACGCCGAGCAGGAGCGGACCCTTCGCAGCCCAGTCACGCGATGAGCCGGAACCATATTCTTTGCCCGCAAGGATCACCAGCGGGACGCGCTCAGCGATGTATTTCTCCGATGCTTCGAAGATGCTCATCTCGACGCCGTCAGGCAGGTGACGCGTGAATCCGCCTTCGAGGTTGGGAACCATTTTGTTGCGCAAGCGCACGTTGGCGAAAGTGCCGCGCACCATGATTTCATGATTACCGCGCCGCGAGCCGTAAGAATTGAAGTCGGCAGGCTTCACACCGTGCTCGATCAGGTATTTTCCCGCCGGGCTATCTTTCTTGATCGAACCGGCGGGCGAAATGTGATCGGTGGTGACGCTGTCGCCGAGCACCGCCAACACGCGCGCGTTTCTGATTTCTTCCACCCCGGCAGGCTTGAGCGTCATGCCGTCGAAGTACGGAGCGCGACGGATGTAGGTCGAATCTTTGTCCCATGTGTAGGTTTCGCCCTTGGGAACGGGCAGGGAACGCCAGCGGTCGTCCCCGTGATAAACCTCACCGTAACTTCTGCGGAACATGTCGGACGAGATCGATTTCTTGATGGCCTCGTCCACTTCACTTCGAGAAGGCCAGATGTCCGCCAGATATACGGGCGCGCCTTGCTTGTCGTTGGCAATGGGATCCTTGCGCAAGTCGAGGTCAATGCGGCCGGCCAGCGCGAAGGCCACTACCAGCGGCGGTGACATCAAATAATTCGCGCGCACGTCAGGATTGATACGGCCTTCAAAGTTGCGGTTGCCGGAGAGCACGGACGCGACCACCAGATTCTTCTCGTCAATCGCCTTGGAAATTTCTTCCGGAAGCGGCCCGGAGTTTCCAATGCAGGTGGTGCAGCCATACCCCACGATGTGAAACTTCAGCTTTTCGAGATACGGCGTCAGTCCTGCGCGCTCCAGGTAGTCGCGCACCACTTTGGATCCGGGCGCCAGCGAAGTCTTTACCCACGATGGAACTTGCAGGCCGTGTTCAACCGCTTTCTTCGCTACCAGGCCCGCCGCAACCATTACAGAAGGGTTCGAAGTGTTGGTGCAACTTGTGATGGCGGCAATGACGACGCTGCCGTGGCGCAAGGCCGCGCCGGCAGACTGAGGAACGTGCTCCTCGGCTCGATGATCGCCCACGCCGACCGCGGTTGGACTGCCGCCTTCCTGTTCCCAACCCGCTACCTTTTTCGCGGAGTCGGTCGTTGGTGCGGACACGGTTGCGCCTGACTTTGGCTTTATCAGCGATGGAAGCGACGTTTGAAACGACTCGCGCGCCTGGGCGAGCAATATACGATCCTGCGGACGCTTGGGGCCGGCCAGACTGGATTCCACTGTGCCCAAATCCAGCGCGAGCAGTTCGGAGTATTGCGCCTCGGGTGTTTTGTCATCGTGGAACAATCCTTGCTCGCGGCAGTATGCCTCGACCAACGCGATCTGCTCTTCAGTGCGCCCAGTCAGCCGCAAGTAGGTGAGAGTTTCTTTGTCGACCGGGAAGATGCCACAGGTTGCGCCGTACTCCGGAGACATATTCGCGATGGTAGCGCGGTCGGCCAGCGGAAGTTCCGGCAGGCCGGGTCCAAAATACTCGACAAATTTTCCGACTACGCCATGCTTGCGCAGCATCTCGGTGACGGTGAGGACAAGATCGGTAGCGGTGGCGCCTTCACGCAGTTTGCCTGTAAGCTTCACGCCCACCACTTGCGGAATCAGCATAGACACGGCTTGTCCCAACATCGCCGCCTCGGCTTCAATGCCACCCACGCCCCAGCCCAGCACCCCGAGACCATTAATCATGGTGGTGTGCGAATCCGTGCCGACCAGCGTGTCCGGATAAGCCACACGCTTACCGTTCAACTCCTGCACATAAACAACACGTGCAAGAAATTCAAGATTGACCTGATGCACGATACCGGTATCGGGAGGAACGATTGCAAGGTTGCGGAAAGCGGTCTGCCCCCAGCGCAAAAATCCATAGCGTTCCTTGTTGCGCAGGAATTCGAGTTCGGCGTTCAGTTGGAACGCCTGCGGGGTACCGAATTCGTCGACTTGCACCGAGTGGTCGATTACCAATTCAGCAGGCTGCAAGGGATTAATCAACGCGGGATCGCCGGAGAGAACCTTCATGGCATCGCGCATGGCGGCGAGATCGACGACCGCGGGCACTCCGGTGAAGTCCTGCATCAGCACGCGGCTCGGCGTAAAGGCGATTTCCTTGTCCGGCTTCGATTTACTATTCCATGCCGCCAGCGCGCGGATATCCTCTTTGGTCACGCTGCGGCCGTCCTCTGTGCGCAGCAAATTCTCCAAAAGAATGCGCAGCGAGAAAGGTAGATGCCCAGTCGAGATGCCCTGCTTGTCGAGCGGGTCGATGCGATAGATCTCGTAATCGTGGCCAGCAACGCGAAGGTTGGAACGGCTGCCAAAGCTGTTCATAGAAGATTGCCTTCCTGAAGAAATAGATGCGGCACCGAAACGGTGAGAACCAAGCCGACCGGCGATGCTCACCTAAAAGAATAGTTTAGTCGTTCTGCGGGGGATTGCGTAGTCCAGCGGCTGCACGAAAGTGGCTGATCATCAGGGGGCGGCGGGGAGCGTGTACTCGAATTCGTAAAAATGCTTTCCGTCAACAATCTTAATCTCCATCTTGCCGGCAAGGCCAACCAACTGACCGGTGCCGGAATCCGGCACAACCGTCACACTCAGTTGTGGCGCGCCGCGCTGCATCGTGCCAGTGTGCTGCAGTGCAAAGGTTCCGTTGCGGCCATGCAGTGTTCCCGTAATGCGTTCGATGGCGACATAGCCGGCCGAACCCTTTACGTCCGTCATCGCGGTCAACATTTGTCCTTTGCTGGTCCCTTCAAGATCGCCATGGAACTGCTTGTCGATCGACATTCTGCCTATGGTTGGATCGCCGACTTTGTCGTCTGAAGGCTGAGGATTCAGCTTCACTTCAAAAGTTCCGCTAGCGTGCGTCGGCATAGCTTTTCCTTCTTGGATCGTATCTGCACTCGGAGTTCGAGCTGACGACTGCGGCCAAGCATTTATCACAAACGCAAAACCCAGCCCGACGATTGCGATTACAGAAACTCCGGCGCGAGATCGCTTCTTCATTATTGCTCCGCACTTACTGCCTTGATTTCTGTGGCGGTCTGTGTCCGCTCATCAACCACCGAATTTATGCAATTTTCGGATTGAGCCGAGCCTCGATGTTTGCCAGCAATCCCGCAATGGCTTCGCCGGCGTCGCACGTGGAAAACTCGCTGCCCAGTTCGATGACCGGAAGACCGGCGCATGCGGCGTGAAAGGCTTGTGGCGTGACTGCAGACGTGGTCATGCCCGAGCCGATCAGCAGGAGATCAAAACGTGTGACCCGCATCAGGAGCATTGCATCGCCCCGTTTACTGCTGGTGTGCACATCGTATCCGGCGCGGTGCAACAGCTCACGCAAGTAAGCGAGCACGTCGGCGTTGTGGTCCAGGCACAGAACGGCGCGGCCGACGCGGGCTGGCGTTTCGGCGCGTGCCGCGGGGCGGTAAAAAGCGGCAACTGCGTTCTCCTCCGATTCGTGCGTGTCGAACAAAGTCGTCAGGTGCGACAGCTCCAAAACCTTATACACATGTTCGGGGACGTTGCAGAGCTTCAGGTCTCCGTGCACCTGCCGGGTGCTGGTCAGGCTGCGGACGATCGCGCCGAGCCCGCTGCTGTCAATGAATCCAACCTCGCCCAGGTGCAGAACGATAGCGCGCCGGTCGCGCAACAGCCAGGCAACATGCGTGCGCAAAGATTCGGTCTCGACACCAGCAACAATCCTTCCGTTGCAGCGCACGATGGTGACGCGTCCAACCTCGCGAGTATCCAGCGACAAGCGCATTGGGCCTTCCACGCGACGGAGGTCAAGCCAGCGAAGCCGCTACATTATACCTATGCAGGGCGCAAAGCGTTCGCAAGAGTTCCAGTCATGGGAGGAAACGAGCTAGTGCGCGGCAATCCATACTTGGTAAACCACGACTGCCATCATGAACAATAGGTAGATTCGAAGCGCCCACAGCACGGCCAGCTCAGGACCTTTGAGATGCCGTCTCGGAATGTGATGCTTCTTTGCGCGAACCAGTTGATCGTGCTCGAGTGACGACAAGACCAGCTCTTGATCAGAGCTGGAAAAAACGTGTCCTTCATCTTTCCTCACCATAGGTCTCCTTACCCCCCTCCCAACGCCGCAAAGATGTTTGGCGCAATCACGCTGATGCCAAAGAGCACACCCGCTGCGGTCAGGACAAATACAACCGCCGTGGACAGCACGTTCGCCCACGCCGGACTGACTCGATCGCCCATGATTTCCCTGTCATTTACCAGCATGAACAGAAACACCAGCGCGGGCGGCATCGCAAGGACAGCGACGACGTTCACGACCAGAACCACGTACACCAGCGGCAGCCCAGGAATGAGAACGATGGCGCCGGCGGCCACAGCGCACAGCGTCAGCACGGAGTAAAAAGACTTGCCTTCTCCCAGGGGAAGGTTCAGGCTATGCGGCTTGTGCGTTACTTCTCCGAACGCGTATGCAGAAGAAGCTGAAATCGTGATCGATGCTACGATCCCGGCTTCAACCATGCCAAGGGCGAACAGCGAAGCGCCAAATCGGCCGATGATTGGCTGGAGCGCTTGCGCAAACTCGGCAGCCTGGAAATTGTCGGCCGTCATCTGATGCGCAAACAACGGCGCGGTTGCGACGATGGTGGCCACCGCGGCGGCAGTCGCTAGTGCGGCCCCTAGCACAGTATCGATGCGTCCAAAGCGGATGTCTTTCGTGGTCATTCCCTTGTCAACGGTGGCGCTCTGCTGGAAAAAAAGCATCCAGGGCGTGACCGTCGCGCCGATATCAGCCAGGACGATCAGGAGCGTGTCCTTGTTGAAGCCAGGAAGCGGTTTCCACGTAATCAAAGAGTGGCCCACCGAATGCCAGCTCGGATGAGTCATGAGCGCGACCGGAATAAACACAAGGTTGAACGCGGCGGCGGCGAGCGTGATCCGCTCCCAGGTCCAATAGCGATGGCTCATCAGCGCCGCGTACAAAATAACCAGGGCGAGGAGAACTGCCATCCACGGAGGTACGCCAAAGAAACCCAGGCCCGCGCGTATAGCGATGAATTCGGTGATGAGAGTGAGAAAGTTTCCGATGGCCAGGTCGAGCATCGAAAACCATCCCCAGAACGGCCCGAAGCGGTCGAAGATCAACTCGGCGTGTCCGCGATGGGTGGCGGCGCCGAGGCGCACAGTCATCTCCTGCACAACAATGGCCATGCAAAAGGTGAGCACAACGAAGGGGATGAAGAATCCGATGCCGAACTTCGCACCGGTTGCGGCATAGGAGAGCATGCTCGGCCCATCGTTCTCGCCCAGCATGACCAGAACGCCCGGCCCGACCAGCAACCACAATAGCCGTGCGCCGGAGAAGAAGCCGCGCTGAGCACGAGCCGCAGACACGCGAACGCGGTCATGCGCCCGATCGACATCTTCGTGCGTGATGACGATGTCTTCATCTTCGCCGACAACGCGTCTTGTCTGATGGGGTTGTGAACCTACGCTCATAGTCGAATAAGTTAGCGTAAGTATACATCAGCGGGTAAACTATGGTTAACAACTTTGCCGGAATGGCTGCTTGCGGCAGTTCAAGAAGAGGAGTGCGAGGAAGCACGCCTCGTCTTGCCGAGCTCGGCGCTTACCCAGACTTTCTCGGCCGCTGAGCGGCCGAGCGCAACCGTTCCGGCATCGGTGGCAAGGGTTAGGGTTTGATCGTAGTTCCGTCCTGCGACGTGCACTCGCGCTCCGGGACGGACGCCGCGCCCTTCCAGAAATTCCAGCAAGTGCCGATCGCGCTCATAAATGCCGCTGACGACATAATTCTTCCCGGCGTCGGCGTGCGCGAGCAGCACCAGCCCCCGGCGACGCCGGCTGCCGGGACTCTCCAGTTCGCTTAGATTGCCGTGTGGGCAGGCTCCGCCGCGGCCCAATTTGGCCAGTAGCCGAGCTTCGAAATCGGGGGAGACGGCATGTTCCAGACGCTCGGCTTCGTCGTGGACGCGGTACCATTCCATCCCGAACATTTCTGCCAGCATGCGCTCAATGAGGTGATGGCGAAGAGTGAGCTTGCGCGCGATCTTGCGTCCGGCGGAGGTTAACCCGACGTGGCCATCGGCCTGCACTCGCACCAATCCATCTTTTTTCAAACGCCGCAGAGCCATGGTGACCGCAGGCGGCGACACCGACAACCAGTGAGCCAGCGTGGCTGAGATCACGGTTTCACCTTCGCTCTCGGCCGCGAGAATTGCCTTGAGGTAGTCCTCCTTGGAGACGGTGATCATTTGGGGAAATTATACGTCTTAAGCGTAGTTAACCGGCGAGCGGGATCACAATTGCCGATTTACGATGCTACGATCGCACCACGGAATTGCCCATCCCCCGTTTGACATCATCTGCTCCGCCCCCTAACCTTGTCTTTCCCGAGCTATGAAAGTCCTCGTTATCGGAAGTGGCGGACGCGAGCATGCGCTGGTGTGGAAGCTGCGCCAGTCACCGCGCGTTTCGCAGATTTATTGTGCGCCCGGCAATGCTGGCGTTGCCGCTGAAGCCACGTGCTTGTCTGCTGATTTGAAGAATGTCGAGTCGCTGCTGGCGCTGGCAGCGCAGATCAGGCCGGACCTTACGATCGTGGGCCCGGAGTTGCCGTTGCAGTTGGGCATTGTGGATGAGTTTACTCGGAACGGTTGGAGGATCTTCGGGCCCACGCGAGCCGCGGCGCGGCTTGAATCCAGCAAGAGTTTCGCCAAGGAATTTATGCAGCGTCATCACATCCCAACCGCGCACTATGCCATCTGCGACAACGTGAAGGATGTTGCCGACGCCTTGCCCCATTTCCACATGCCGGTGGTGGTGAAGGCGGACGGATTGGCTGCGGGCAAAGGCGTAGTGATCTGTAAGAGTAAAGAAGAGGCTTCCACGGTGTCAGCAGAAATGCTCAGTGGGAAAATGCTGGGCGAGGCTGGTTCGCGCGTGGTGATTGAGGAATGCCTGAAAGGCGAGGAGCTTTCCTTTCTGGTTCTAAGCGATGGCGAGCGTGTGGCCGCGCTGGCTGCCGCGCAGGATCACAAACGAGTCGGCGAGGGCGACACCGGCGCGAACACTGGAGGCATGGGCGCTTATTCTACCGAGGCAATGGTGGACGCACAGATGCAAAACTGGTTGTTGCAGCACATCGCGCGTCCCGTGGTCGCTGGGATGAAGGCCGAAGGCGCGGAGTACAAGGGCGTCCTTTATTGCGGCCTGATGATGACGGCTCGCGGACCGATGGTGCTCGAGTTCAACTGCCGCTTCGGCGATCCTGAAACTCAGCCGATTCTGATGCGCCTCGAAAGTGATCTGGTGGAAGCGCTGGAAGCTTCGATCGAGGGTCGAGTCAGTGACGGCGACTTTCGCTGGTCGACAGACGCTTCGGTTTGCGTGGTGATGGCTTCGGGAGGTTATCCGGGCACGTTCGAAGTGGGCAAGAAAATCAGCGGCATTGAACAAGCCGAGAAGGTTGACGGCGTCAAGGTATTTCACGCGGGCACCACGAAGCACGACGATGCGTACTTTACCGCAGGCGGTCGTGTTCTGGGTGTCACCGCTCGGGCCCCCAGTCTTGAGACAGCCGTGGCGCGCGCTTATGAGGCCGTGGAAAAAATCAGTTTCGGGGGCGCGTACCATCGCAAAGACATCGCGGCGCGAGCGCTGAGGAAATAGTTCTCGGCGGCTTGCAACCTAGGGGCGCGACGAACAGCCGCCGAGCATGGCGGCGCTAAAAAGGGAAATTCATGAGTAAGCCACTGGTTTCGATTGTGATGGGAAGTGATTCCGACCTCGATATCATGCGCGAGGCGGCGAAGGCGCTGGCGGATTTCGGAATTACTTACGAGATCGATGTGACTTCGGCGCACCGTTCTCCGGATCGCACGGCCGACTACGCGCGAAAAGCTGCGGGCCGCGGCATCCGAGTGATTATTGCGGGAGCCGGCGGCGCTGCTCACCTCGCCGGAGTGATTGCGGCGCATACCACGCTGCCGGTGATCGGCGTTCCCATTCCATCCACGGCCCTCAACGGGATGGATTCTCTGCTTGCGACGGTTCAGATGCCCGCGGGCATTCCCGTTGCCACCGTGGCTATCGGCAAACCCGGAGCGACCAATGCCGGAGTTCTGGCGGCGCAAATGCTAGGGCTTTCCAGCGCAGGCATCGCAAAGAAACTTGAAGCTCACAAAGAAAAACTGGCAAACGGCGTGGAAGAGAAGTCACGGAAGCTGAAGATTACGCTTGGTAGCTAAGTCGTCTCGCGGAACTTCGAGGCTTTCGTAATGGCCGTTGTCCCGTGCGCCGTAAAACAACGCGCACAGATTCTTCGCTACGATCAGGATGACCACTCGATATTGACGTGAACTGAGGTGCGCATGCTGCGGCCGATTCTTCTTCTCCTGCTACTGTTATCCCTGAATATGGAGCTTTCCGGTCAAGACCGCGCTTACGGCCGCTCGGTGGTGATGACCGACCGCGGCATTGTCGCCACCAGCCACTACGTTGCGTCGCAGGCTGGAGCGCAAATCCTGGCCCGAGGCGGAACCGCGATGGACGCTGCCATTGCCGCCAATGCCGTGCTCGGCGTCACCGAGCCCATGAACAACGGGATTGGTGGTGATTTGTTTCTCATCTATTGGGACGCAAAGACCGGCAAACTCTATGGCCTGAATTCGAGCGGCTGGGCGCCACGCGGACTTTCCGTGGAATTTCTGGCGAAGCAGGGCATCACGTCGATGCCGGAGGATGGGATTCACAGCGTCACGGTACCCGGCGCGGTTGAAGGATGGAGCCAGTCCCACCGTCGCTTCGGGCGCTTGGCCTGGAAAGATCTTTTTGCTCCGGCCATTTACTACGCAGAACAAGGCTATGTCGTACCCGAGATCATCCACGACTATTGGGTTGAAGAAGAAGCCAAGCTGCAAAGGACCAGCGAGTCGCGAAGGGTTTTTCTTCCCGGCGGCAAAGCTCCCAAAGTTGGGGTCAAGTTTTCGAATCCTGACCTGGCCAAAGCCCTGCGTCTGATTGCCGAGCAAGGCCGTGACTCGTTTTATAAGGGCGAGATCGCGAAGGCGATTGTAAGCACGTCGTCGTCGTTTGGCGGGACCATGCAGTTGGACGACCTGGCCGACTTTTCCGCAGAGTGGGTTGAACCTATTTCTATCGACTATCGCGGCTGGAAGATCTATGAACTCCCTCCGAACGGTCAAGGCATGGCGGCGCTCGAGATGTTGAACATCATGAGCACGTTTCAGCCTGACGCTGGCGGACCGCAAGGCACGGTGGAATTGCACAAGAAGATTGAAGCGATGAAACTGGCCTACGCCGATCTCTATCGTTACAACGCCGACCCGCGGTTCGCCAAGGTTCCAGTGCAGGGGCTGCTGTCGAAGTCTTACGCTGCCGAGCGCGCCGCTCTCATCAATCCGAACAAAGCCAACTGCAATCCCGGACCTGGCAGTCCAGCGACGAGCGACACCGTATACCTCGCCGCCGTAGACAAAGATGGGAACATCGCGTCGTTGATTCAAAGCAATTACGCCGGCTTCGGTTCCGGCGTGGT
>Ga0116221_1002756_pt1 | contig 11449 bp, 7 predicted proteins | sample Sb_taG_5_FD_88965 | JGI IMG/M metagenome (GOLD analysis project Ga0116221, IMG submission 88965) | Peat soil microbial communities from Weissenstadt, Germany - Sb_50d_8_FC metaG | ecosystem: Environmental > Terrestrial > Soil > Wetlands > Peat | place: Germany: Weissenstadt | collected 2010-09-21 | reverse complement strand
GTCCCGCCATGGCTTTGTCATTGCAGACGGCTACCCGCGATCTCGCATCGCGTATTTTGAAGGAAACCCAGTTCGGCAGATCGTGGCATCCAACTCGTGTTGGCCCGCGACCGTTACTGATGGAGGATTCGCGTGTGTCGAGGCCGGCAAGGAGCAACTAGATATTCATCTGAGCAACAGCGAACGGAATATTCACGATCACCTGCTAGGGAAGACAGGAGCGTCCGTGCTCCCCACTCCTCAGACTGTCCTGTTCCTTACAGACAAGCATCGCCTTTATCTTCTCAATCCTTCCGGGGCAGAGCAGAAGATCGCTGACCTGCACTGGCTTGCGCCTGGGTGGAATGCCGGGTTTCGCTGGGATCTCGCGTCAGGGACTGTGCGACGGATACTGTTCTTTAGCCACGGTGTCCGTGTCCCGATCACCGACACAACCGGGTTCGGCTACTATCTTCGGGTCGCCGTGGTAGATGTATCGTCAAGGGCCATCGTTTTTCGAGCGCAGTACCCGATAGACTCCGACGTAGCCATTTCGCCCGACGGGCATCTATTCGCGGTTCTCACAAAGACCCGTTTGACTCTTCGCACGCTGCCTTAGTTCTCGAACCATGGTTTTCGGAGGAAAGCAGTTGAGATGGCGACCGACAGTCAAAGGCAGCCACGCATCGAGAGATAACGTTGTTCACCGCACCGGCGACACCGGCAACGTCACCGTGAACACCGCTCCCCCTTCGGGAGCGTTGGCGGCTTCCACGCTGCCGTTGTGTTCCTTCATCACCGACTTGCAGATGCTCAGGCCCAACCCGGTCCCACGTCCCGGACGCTTCGTCGTATAAAACGGATCGAAGATGCTGGGCAAGTTCTCCTTCGGAATGCCCGGGCCGTCGTCGCGAAAGCTGACCCAGACCCAACCGTCTCCCTTACCCAGTCGAATCCGTAAGGTACCGCGATCTTTCGCCTCGCGAATCGCCTGCTCCGCGTTCACAATCAGATTCAGGAAGACCTGCATCAACTGGTGGGGATCGCCCAACGCGTACGGCACCCCAGGCTCTTTCACAAAATCCACGGTGATGTTGTTCTTGCGCAGCGAATAGGCGTGCAGGTTCAACGTGCGCTCGACCACTTCCACCACGCTGATCCTGCTCTTCCCAGGCGCGGGTGGGCGCGAGAAATAGGTCAGATTCTGGACGATCTCTGCCGCGCGCCGCGCCTGCTGCTGCAGCATGGCCAGTTGCTTGCGAGCCGTCTCGTTGGTTTCGGTATCCTGCAGCAGTTCGCTCACGCCCATGATGCTGGTCAAAGGATTGTTCAGTTCGTGCGCCACGCCCCCAATCATCGCGCCCATCGCCGCCAGCCGCTCGCTCTGCACGACTTGCTGTTCCAGCTTCCGCTCGATGGTTATGTCGCGGACGGAAATAATCACGCCGCTGATTTTCCCCTCGGCATCGACAAGTTGGCTGCCCGAAGCGCGCATCGTCCGCCAGTTTCCGTCGCGGTGCCGCGCCCCGTACTCGGCCGAATCGAAGGCCTGCTTGCCCGAAACAACCGTGTGATACAGAGCAGCCAGATCCGGAGAATGATCTGCCAGGTCCGAAATCTTTTTCCCCAGCATCTCTTGCGGCTGGTATCCCAGAAGATCGCGGGCCCGTGAACTGACAAACGTATAGCGTTCCGCGAGGTCCACCACCAGAATCAGATCCGGGAAACTTTCCAGCAATCGGCTGCGGAACTCCTCCTGTTGCGCCAGTTGCTGTTCCATGTTCCGCTTCTCGGTGATGTCCACCAGCGTTCCCTGATAGCGGATGATATTGCCTGATGTGTCCCAGACTGCCCGCGAGGAATCCAGAAAAATTGCCGCCTTCCCGTCCTTTTTCCGGAGTTTGATCTCGCGCGTGCGGACGCCTCCGCGGTCGTCGATGGCCCGCCCCAGCGCCGGTTGCTGCCCGGGATCGAAATTGAGCGCGGCCGGCTCCAGCGACAATAGATCCCTCTTGTCCCCATATCCCAGCATGTTGACCAGAGCTGGGTTGGCGTCGAGAAGCTGTCCCTCGGGTGTACTGAAGTACACGCCCTCCTGCAAAGTCTCGAACAACTCGGTGAAGCGCAGCTCCTTTTCCCGCTGTTCGGTGACGTCGCGCCCCAGCATGCTTACGCCGACCACCTCATCCCCTTTGACGATTCCGTTGAGCACGCAATCGAAATAAAGAGACCGGGAGCTGTTCTTCAGGCGTAATCGCACAGTCCCCGCCCAACGCTTCTTCTCCAGAAAACGTCCCAAGCCGCGTTCCACTTCGTCGCGGGTCGGTTCCTCGACGAAATCGTAGATCTTGCGGCCTACCAGCTCGGGATAAGGCATGCCCGTCATCTCGGCCACGCGCTTGTTCACCGTCCGCAGGGTGCCGTCGAGCGATACGGCGCAGGCCGGCTCATCGAAGGAGTCGATCAGCTCCTTGAAGCTGCGCTGGGAGCGCATGATGACCTGGCTGAGCTGGTCGAGCTGTTCTTCAGAAGGCGCAGCGCCCACGTGCTCCTGCAGGCCGCGCAGCAATCCTTTGAGTTCGCCGACTTCGCGGCGCCGTCCTGCGGCATACACCGCGAACAGCACAGACAGGGCCAGCACCCCGATCGGAATGGCGCGCAGTTGATACGGGATTGCCTCCAGCCGCTCCCATAGCAACGCGGTCAGAGCGACCGCAAGAAGCAGCATGAATCCCAAAACCCACCGCCACAGCTGGGATTCTTCTCGTTCCAGATTTCCGGGCGGGCGAGGCGAATGCGAGAACTTACGTGGATCCAATGGCATGGGAGGAACTCACCAATCCTATCCTAACGCCATCCTACTTCGACACGTGTCCGGACGAACAGCCTCCCTGTTGGACATCTTGGTACGCGAGCACCCGGAAAACCTCCTTCCCGGGGACGAGCAAAGATCAGTCGGGCTTCAGCGAGCTGCATCAAGGGCGCGCCTAACGGGTTGGGCACCATCCCAAAGCCGCGAAAGATATAGTCCGGGTGCGCAAGGGTCCGGTAATGGTGTGAGAGCTATGCCGTTGGGAGACGCCGGAGTGAAACGGCGCGCTTCTTCTTCATCGATGATCGTTGTTCACTGCAATACCGCTCCAATGATCACTCCCCAAACGATGTTGACCAGGAAATGGAACGCAATCAGAGGATAGAGATTCTTCCGCCACTGCATCAGCAGACCAAAGAACAAAACCAGCCCGGTCAGCGCCCAGGTCGTCGGAGCCTGCCACACGTGGTACAGGCCGAACAACACGGAGTTGACCACCCACGTCCATGGCCCCAGGAAGCCGATCTTCTTCATCAGGTATCCGTGGAAGTAGAGTTCTTCGCACAGAAAATTGCCAACCAGTCCGAGGCCCACGAACCACATCGGCAACAGGCTGTAGACCCCACTTGGATCTCGAAAGATGCTGTACTGTGGCGGATTCAATCCAGGAATCGCGGCAATCCATTCCGTCAGCGCCGGAAAGACGTATTTCATGTAGGGCAGCGAAATCACCGTGAACGCCACGAACATGACGGGCATCACAAGAAGAAATCCCTTGCCGTCGAATTTTCGCAAGCCCAGAAAGCTGAGCGACTCCTGAAATGAGAGCTTATCCACCCACCGCAAGACCAGCAGCGGCACCACGGCGTGCCATACGAAGACGACTCCGATCAGGCAGGTCCCCTGGAACATGTTGTCAGACAAACCGCTCAGGCGGAGGGCGGCCGCGTGCACTGGTGGAATGTTGATGAGCACATAGGCGAGCAATCCCGGCAGGAGGTGCATGAACAAATAGAAGATTTTCCCTGCCAGCGTCCTGGCCTGGTATTGTTTTACCAGTGCGTCGTACTCAGCATCCTCCCGAATAAAGAAACGGCGCAAGCGTTCTGTCACCAGGTCACCTCCTGCGTTGGGACGATTCAAGGTTGAAGTTCGAACTCAGGAACACTATTCCTGGCGCAACGCGCTCATAGGTTCGACTTGCGCGGCCCGGCGCGCCGGAAGGTAGGTTGCCAACATTGCCACCAGGAATAGAGCGACCGGCACGATGAAGTAAACCATGGGTTCACTCACGTGGAGGTCAAAGAAGATGGCGCCGAAGATTTTCGGTAATGGTAAAGCCATTGCCAGTCCGATAGCTCCTCCGACTACCGTCATTTTCAAACCTTCGCCCAGCACCATGCGCAGCACGTCTTGGCCTTTCGCTCCCAAAGCCATACGGATCCCGATCTCGTGCGTACGCTGGCCGACCGAATACGCAATCAGCCCGTAGATCCCGATGGCCGCCAGGACCAGGGCCAGAATGGCGAAGGTGCTCAGCACGTGCAGGAATAAGGGATTTCCCGCCCGCTGGGACTCGATCACCGCCGGCATGCTCATCACGCGGGTTAGTGGAAGCTCAGCGTCCATCTGCGCGACAGTGCTGTGCAGCGCAGAGGCGAGGATGTTCGGGTCGGAGGCCGAGCGAACCATCACAGAGAATGCAGACACCGGCCGCTGCAGAAACGGCTCGTAGACCTCCGGTTCGTCGCGCGAAGATTCGGAATACGATTTTACGTTGCCGACGACTCCCACGATTTCGCTCCACCCTGGCGCAGCGCCGCTGACCTCCAGCCGGACCTGTTTTCCGATCGCGTCTTGGCCAGAAAGATATCGCTCCACAAACTTCTGGTTGACCAAGACGACGCGCGGTGATGATGCGGTGTCCATGTCGGTGAATGTCCGGCCGCGCTGCAGTGAGATAGCCGCCGTCCGGAAGTAATCCGTAGAAACGATAAAGTCGATGGCGCTCAGCCCCGGGCGGGTCAGTGCATCTTGCTGACCCTGAATGCGGAGGGTCACGTTGTTAGGGAAGGTTGCGGGCAAATCCGAAGCGATGGCGGCCGCCTCCGCGCCCGGAAGATGCTGAAGACCGGAAAGGAGATCGTGGACGAACAAGGTCTGCCGAGAAGTGTCCCCGTATCGAGCCGCATCCAGGGTCAGACCGGCAGTGAGGAGGTGATCTGCCCGGAATCCCAGATTCTGATGCTCAATCACAAACAGTCCGCGGACCAGAAGTCCGGTCCCAATCAGAAGAAATAAAGCCAGAGCAACTTCTCCGGTTACCATCACAGTGCGCAACCGGCTGCGCGAACGGCTGGGCGAGGCCGCGCGGCCCTCGTCCTTCAGATTGGTTGTGATATCGCTTCGCGACGCATTCAGAGCCGGCGCCAAGCTGCACAACACTGCGGAAACCAGCGACACAGCCGCAACGAACAACAGAACGTTCGCATCAAGCTTCACCGGTACTGCACTGACCGCATCGTTGAAGGACATATTTGCCTGCAGGAGTTTGACGCCCCAATAGGTGAACAAAAGCCCCAGGCCGCCGCCGAGAACAGTAATCGTCAGCCCCTCGGTCAGCAATTGCCGGATGACGCGAAGGCGGCTGGCTCCGAGCGAGACCCGAATCGCCACTTCTTTCCGGCGACCTGTCGCTCGCGCCAACAGCAGGCCGGCTACGTTGGCGCAGGCAATCATCAGAACAAAGCCGACCGTGGTCATCAAAACAGCCAAGGCGGTACCAATGCCGAAACTGTAGATCAGGAAGTCGGGCAATGTTCGCGCCGTCGCGCCCCAGCCCTTTTCGGTCTCAGGGAAACTCTCTTCCGCACGGCGAGCCAGCGTAACGAACTCGGCCCGGGCCTGTGCGAGGTTCACATCCGGCTTCATGCGTGCGAACAGGAATAAGGAACGATCTCGCCGCGCGTCCGCAGTTTGATCCGCAGGCGCTAGTGCGAGGGGGGTCCACAGTTGCGTAAGGAATCCCATCAGTCGGAAGGTCGCGGGCATCACACCGATCACTGTGTAGTTCTCACGGTTCAGCCGGATCGTGCGCCCCACCACCGAAGGATCGGAACCGAACTGTCGCGCCCAGAGTTCGTGGCTAAGAACTACGACGTGATCCTGCCCGGGCTGGTCTTCGCCGGCCACGAACGTGCGCCCGAGCAGCGGAGTGACACCTAGGACATTGAAGAAATTCGCAGACACGGCCGCAGCATGCATCGCCTCAGACTGGTTCTGCCATGTCAGACTGACCTTGCGATACTCATCTGCCGCAGCCATATCCGCGAACACGTGGTTAGCCTCGCGCCAAGCAAGATAATTGGGAGCGGAGACGGGAGTCGCGTCGGCTTGAAACCCCTGGGCTGGATCAACGGAAGTCACCACCGCGACGCGCTCCGGCTCGCGCCCCGGCGGACGCCGCAACAGGAACGCGCTTACCATGCTGAACATGGTCGCGTTCACGGCAATGCCCAGCGCCAGCGTGAGAACGGCGATCGCCGTAAAGCCTGGGCTTTTCCGCAACTGCCGCAGCGCATATCGCAAGTCCTGAACCATCGTTTCCATGAGTGTTGACTCCTAGCCTGCCGAGTATCCTTTAAAACACAGCAGATTCCGGGCCAGACTCTAGAGCTGTAGAACGTTGGCAATAAAGGAGGAGTCGGATCGAGAAGATCCCGCCGCGAAACAACGGCGTCCGATCATGGACGCCGTTGTCCGGGAACGGACAGTCGACGGGCGGCGCGTTTAGAGATCAGCCAGCTCCGAGCCGGAACGCGAACCTCGCTAAGGTCCAACTATTGGTGGTTGCGCGTAGCGGTGCAGCTTGAGAAGAACGATTCGTATCAGGGCTTCGCTTCAGCGATGCCGCAAAAGAATCATAAGATGCTAAAGGCTTTAGCCGCTGGGTTTGCCGCGCCACGGCCGCAGCGGCTAGAGCCGATTCCGTGCCGCATGCTGCCGTGGCACGCCTGAAGGGCATGCCCTGATACGAAGCCACTCTAAGAGTGCACCACTACCCGGTTTCGTCTAGAACGGCGAGCATCCATGGTCGAGAAGGAACTTCCTCACTTCCGGCTTGGGGCCGGAAACGAGGTAGAACATTCGATTAAACCGCGCCTCGCGGTCGGTCTGGTTAGGGTTCCGGCTGACGACCAGTTTGCGATAGAACGCGTAAACACTGCGACTGTTCTCAATGTAGAGGCTCTCTTCCACCTGCGACTCTGCCAAGGTACATTCCTTCGGCCCGGTGATTTTGCCGTTACTGAGGTCCTGTTCCAGCCGCAGAGATTCCTCTTTCATATTCTTCATGGCTCGCTCGTAATCCTCAGTTTCGCCAATTTCGTGCATCGCTTCCGCCATGCTGGAGGAGAACAGAACGTGCATAGCGGGAAGGGCACCCAGGGCGAGCTGGTACTCGTGCAGCAGTTCGTGAACATCATAAGGGCCCATCTTCGCGTTGGGGTGACCGTGAAGCGAATACTTCGCCAGATAATCGACCGCGCAGTTCCCCGCCAACCCGCCCTCGCCCTTGGGATGCGGCCAATTGTCATCGTCATAGATTGTGAACCTAATCGACTTGCAGGTATCTTCGAGGTTGATTCCGGTGATCTTGCGATAGGCGGGGAACACTCGGCATGCCTGATTCTGAATGAACGGACGGCATAGCTGTTTGGTCGCTGCGTCTTTTAGGTGGGAACAATCAATCTGGAGAGTCACGGGGATGGTCTGCTGCCCAGGGCAACTGGAGACAGAGATTTCATCCTGAGCCACCGCCGTACTTGTCAGGCCCGTCCATACCAACATCGATAGAATGGGCAGTATCATCGCCATGGAGGCGCCTTGCCGAACCAAACCGCTATTGTGCTTCGTCATGGCGGAGATTCTACCTCAAGGCTTGCCCGATCGTGAGGCAGTCATACCGTGATCGCCCAGTCGGGGAATCACTTCTGTGTTGCTGTCGTCGCAGCCGTTTTTCCACAGCTCCCCGGTGACATCCGTCACAGCCAAGGCAACGCCTGAGTCCCTACAGTGGGTATCTGGCACATCAGGACTTCGTGTGCCCGCCGGTCCTGGGTATAAGCCGGGTGCCCCATTTCTCGCATTCTTTGCGAGGAGTGGGAGTTCCCCGCAGTCGCCACATGCTTTATAAGACTCTCAGCGCCGCCGTCTACGGCATCGACGCCAACATTATTCAAGTGGAAGTCGACTGCTCCGGCATCAAGTGCGACCAGGATCACTTCCACACCGTCGGCCTGCCCGACGCCGCTGTGCGCGAAAGCCGCGACCGCGTCCGCGCCGCTCTGAAGAACTGCGGCTACGACATTCCGCCCACGCAAATCACCATCAACCTCGCCCCCGCCGACATCAAGAAGGAAGGTTCCGGGTTCGACCTGCCCATGGCCTTGGGCATCGTCGGAGCCTACGGCGGCCTCACAAAGAAGGATATCTCTGACTGTCTTTTCGTCGGAGAGCTCTCGCTTGACGGCGGTGTGCGCAGCGTTCGTGGCGCGCTCCCCATTGCGCTCGAAGCCCGAGGACGCAAGATTTCCCCGCATGGTCGTTCCCGAGCCCAACGCCAAAGAAGCGGCCATGGTCGGAGGCGTGGACGTCTACCCCGTTCGCTCCCTGCTCGACGTAATCCACTTCATCAACTCGGGCAACGGCATCGTTCCCATCAAAGCCGATGCCGACTCGCTTCTGAGCGAAGCGCAGCAGTTCTTCGTCGACTTCAAAGACGTGCGCGGCCAGCAGACGGCCAAGCGCGCCATCGAAATCGCCTGCGCCGGAGGCCACAACATTCTCATGATCGGCCCGCCCGGCTCCGGCAAGACCATGCTGGCCAAACGCATGCCTACGATCCTCCCGCCGCTCACGTTCGAAGAGGCGCTGGAGACCACCAAGATTCACAGCGTGGCCGGAGTACTTGATCAGGGAACGGGTCTGGTGGGGAAACGTCCGTATCGCTCCCCACACCACACCATTTCCGACGCCGGACTGATCGGTGGAGGCGTGATCCCGCGTCCCGGCGAAGTCTCCCTTGCCCACAACGGCCTGCTCTTTCTCGACGAGCTACCGGAATTCCCCCGCAACGTGCTCGAAGTCCTGCGCCAGCCTCTCGAAGACGGCACGGTCAGCATCGCCCGCGCTTCCATGTCGCTGACCTTTCCGGCGCGATTCATGCTGGCCGCGGCCATGAACCCCTGTCCCTGCGGATTCCACAATGACCGCTCGCGCGAGTGCCAGTGCACGACCCCGATGATCCAGCGTTACATCTCGAAAATCTCCGGCCCGCTCATGGACCGCATCGACATCCACATCGACGTTCCGGCCGTGAACTACAAAGAAATGCGCTCGACCAACGAACCGGAAGGCTCCGCCAAGATTCGGGAGCGAGTCATGCGCACACGCGAGAAGCAACTGGCCCGCTTCTCCTCCTCCCGCGAAAAGCTCTATTGCAACGCCCAAATGTCTTCCCGCCACATCCGCGCCTTCTGCGAACTCTCGGCAGACTGCGAGCGCCTCCTCGAACGCGCCATGACGCAGCAGGGCCTGAGCGCGCGTGCCCACGACCGCATCCTGAAAGTAGCCCGCACCATCGCCGACCTGGAAGACGCGCCGAACTTGGAGCCGAAACACATCGCCGAAGCGATCCAATACCGCAGCCTGGATCGGACGTACTGGGCATGAGCAGACTGAGGTTCTCGCCGGGACGGCTGGCTTACTCGATGCCGTACAGGGCGTCGCTAGCACCATGCATTCCCGTGCCACTGCGTATCGGCCACAACTTTTCAATGGAGCAAGTGGGTACCCCGGTTTTCCTAGCCAACGCTCGAATGCAAAAAAACGAAGAAGGAATTGAGAGAAGTTTCAATGAGAGTGCTCATGATTGCGTGCGTTGCCATTCTGGCCCCAGGGCTGATGTTAGCCCAGACCAGTACACCAAATATCAGCTCCGACGAGTCGAACATTGCCACGCAGCTGAAGCAGCTGCAGAACGCTATGGGAGAGCAGCAAAAGGCGATCGCGGCCCAACAGCAGAGGATCGGCGAGCAGGAGCAGGAGATTGAGAAACTCAGAGAACAGTTGAGTGGGCAGCTGCAAACCGTGTCGGCGAATACCGGCCGACCCGCAGCGCATCTCGTCAACGCCGTTCTGACGGAGCCCGAAACGAGTCCGGCCCCGGCTCTGGCCTCGGCGGCTCTACCCCCGGCGGCTCTACCCGCGGAAGAAGGCCAGAAAGAGTCTCCGCTCTCCATCCGTATCGGCGGGGCGGAATTCACCCCTGGCGGTTTCATGGACTTCACCAGTATTTTCCGGACCACCAACACCGGCAACCTGGGGACAAACTTCTTTGCCATCCCCTATAACAATCAGGTTGCGGGACACCTGACGGAGACGCGTTTTACCGCGCAGAACTCCCGTATCATCCTGAAGGCCACCGACAAGTTCGGGAAGAACGACGTGACCGGATACTTCGAGATGGACTTTCTGGGCAATGATGCCGCCAATATCTTCGTCACCAGCAATAGCCACACCGTCCGCGAGCGCGTCTATTTTGTGGATCTGAAGCGCGACAAATGGGAGGTGCAGGCGGGGCAGATGTGGAGCTGGCTTACCCCCAACCGGGTCGGAATGTCCTCGATAACCGATGACGTCTTCTACTCGAAGAACATGGACTTCAATTATCAGGTCGGCCTGACTTGGACCCGCGCCCCTCAGTTCCGCTTCTCGTATCATCCCAACGAGAATTGGGGGATAGGACTCGCCCTGGAGAACCCGGAGCAGTTTACGGGCCAGGGCGCCGAGGTTATATTCCCGTCGGCGTTCAATGCCGAACTTGCGACCCAGTTTGATGCCGCCAACAATAGCAGCACGCCCAATCTGCACCCGGATATCATTCCCAAGATTGCCTATGACACCAACCGCGACGGAAAGCACTTTCATGCCGAGGTTGCCGGACTGCTCACTTCGGTGAAAATCACCGATATCCCGGTCGGCAGTGTCACGGGTGCCTTTGTGAAGCATACCAAGACTGGTGGGGGCCTTGAGGCTGCGGTCAATCTGGAAGTGGTAAAGAACTTCCATATCGTTGCCAACGGATTTTGGAGTGACGGCGGCGGACGATACATTTTCGGAATGGGTCCGGATGCCGTCGTGCACCCAAACGCCGCGGGCACCGATGTTGACCTATCGCTGGTGCACTCAGGATCGGGCATCATCGGTTTTGAGGCCCAGGTGACTCCACGCACCATGTTTTCTGGTTATTACGGCGGAGCGTATTTCCGGCGCAACGCCTTTATCGACACCACATCTACGGCAGCCACCCGACCGGTGATCGGATTTGGTGGTGTTAATGAAGTCGGAGCCTCCACCCAGAACCGGGCCATTCAGGAGCCCACTTTCGGATGGACTCAAACCTTCTGGAAGAGCCCGCAGTATGGGGCCTTGCAGCTCATTACCCAGTTTTCTTACCTGACCCGGAGCCCCTGGTTTATTCCTGCCGGTGCACCCAAGAATGCGCACCTTGGGATGGGGTGGGTTGACCTGCGTTACGTGCTGCCCTAAGTTCACTGGAAATTGCTCTCACAAGGGTGCCGGTGGCTCCGGCACTCT
>Ga0116221_1002754_pt1 | contig 11451 bp, 8 predicted proteins | sample Sb_taG_5_FD_88965 | JGI IMG/M metagenome (GOLD analysis project Ga0116221, IMG submission 88965) | Peat soil microbial communities from Weissenstadt, Germany - Sb_50d_8_FC metaG | ecosystem: Environmental > Terrestrial > Soil > Wetlands > Peat | place: Germany: Weissenstadt | collected 2010-09-21 | reverse complement strand
CGCGGTGGCCGGTCCGATCGCGGGGCTGCGGGATCTGCGCCTGGCGGTATGCGGTTCGGCGCCGCTGAGCCCGGCGCTGGCCGGCCGGCTGCCCGCTGTCCTCGGGCGGTTGCCGCTCATCAGGTACGGCACGACCGAGAGCGGGCTGGACGTCTCCAACCCGGTCGCCGATCCCCACGGGGACACCATCGGGGTGCCGCTGCCCGGCATGCTGGCCAGGATACGGACCACGGACGGCGTGGCGGATCCAGGCGCGGACGGCGAGATCCAGCTCCGCGGGCCGCAGGTCTTCACTGGCTACTGGAACGACCCCGCGGCCACCGCGGCCGCGTTCACCCCGGACGGCTGGTTCCGCACCGGCGACATCGGGGCCGTGGACCCGGTCACCGGGCACCTGGTGATCCGCGGCCGGACCAAGGAAATGATCATCACCGGCGGCCTGAACGTCTATCCCCGCGAGGTGGAGATCGCGCTCGAGAGCCATCCGTCGGTGGCGGAGGCGGCCGTGGCGGGCGTCGCGGACGAACGGTGGGGCGAGCGGGTGACCGCCTGGGTGGTCCCGGCGGACGGGCACGGGTTCGACGAGGCCGCGCTGATCGCGCACGCCAGGACGCTGCTGGCGGGGTACAAGTGTCCCAAGCGGGTGTTCCGGGTGGCGGCGCTGCCCCGCAACCAGCTCGGCAAGATCGTCCGCGGCGCTCTGCGCTAAGTCCCGGTCAAGTCCTCCGCCCTGACAAGCCAGGGCCGCGTCAGGCTACCTTTGCTCGATCCAGCCGTAGCGCATGCGGCCGACGATCTGCACGCGGAGGACGACCGGCACGCCGGGCTCGGCGGCCGGGCGGATCTTGACGTCGGCGTAGCGCACCCTCAGCACCCTCAGTGAATCACCATCCACGGCCACGCCCGGCCTGGTCACCAGGACCAGGGATCCGCCACGCATGTTCAAGTCGATACGCAGCGTGTCGTGGATGATCACCGCATCGGTGAAGTCGAGCCACATGTCGCACCACGACAACCGCAGCTCCAGCCGCTGCGGAACCACCCACCGGCCGGTGCGCCGGACCGAGCCTCCCCGCTGGTCGATCCGGTATACATCCTCGGCCTGCGCCATGGCCGCGCCCGGCATGCCCGGCGCCGCCATCAGGTCGGCGGTGAGGGTGGCCAGCTCACCGAGGGTGCGGGAGGACAAGGCCGCTTCCAGGCGCTCATCCAGCTCGTCGGGGGTCAGCCGACCCTCCCCGGCGGCGACGCGCAGTACGTCCATCACCCGGTCCCGGTCCGCGTCAGAGGCCCTCATTTCGGGCGACCAGCCGGGTCCGGAAGGCTCACCGGTCGGCCAGAAGTCTGCCGACACATCCCCTCCCGTGCCGCTTACGGCTCCGCGTTAGGCGCCGGTACGCACCCGGCGAGTCAACGCTATCTCGCGTAAGGACGTCGGCCAAGCTCACGTCCCTGTGGGTGGCCGCGACCGCGGGCAACTGGATCTTCCTTCTCAGTGATATTTGGTATACCATCCAGCTCACACCCGCGCCCACGACGGAAGACGCCGACCGGGTGTGACGCTGTAGCGAAGCGGAAGGGGTTGCGGTGGATCTGCGGCTAGACGGCAAGGTCGCCTTCGTCACAGGCGCCAGCAAGGGCATCGGCCGCTGCGTGGCCGAGTTCCTCGCCCGCGAGGGGTGCGACGTGGTCATCACGGCCCGGACCGCCGGGCCGCTGGAAGCCGCCGCGGAGAAGATCGCCGCCGACACCGGCCGCGCGGTGCTGCCGCTGGCCGGGGACATGAGCGTGACCGAGGAGGTCCAGCGCTGCGTCGACGCCACCCTGGAACGCTTCGGCACGATCGACATCCTGGTCACCTGCGCGGGCAGCTCACCCGGCGGCCTGCTCGAAGACCTGACAGAAGACCAGTGGATGTCGAGCCTCAACCTGAAGTTCATGGGCTACGTGCGGTCGGTGCGCGCGGTCATCGGCCACATGCGTCAGCGCGGCGAGGGCGCCATCGTGCTCGTCGTCGGCAACGACGGCCTCAAGCCCAGCTACTGGGAGATGACGGCAGGCGTGGCCAACGCGGCGGACATCAACTTCGCCTCCTCGGTCGCCGAGCAGTACGGGCGGTACGGAGTACGCATCAACACCGTCAACCCTGGCCCCGTGAACACCGACCGGTGGGACACGCTGGAGCGGGCCTTCGCCCGCGATAAGGGCGTGACCCAGGAGCGCGCGCACGAACTAGCGGAGCAGTCCATCCCGTTCGGCCGCATCTGCGAGCCGGAAGAAGTCGCGGCGCTGGTGACGTTCCTCGCCTCGCCGCTGGCCAGCTTCATCAACGGCGCCCACATACCCGTCGACGGGGCGCAGCGCAAAGCAATCATGGACCATTGAGGGAGGCTCGCCATGACTGACGCTACAAGCACCGCGGAGCTGCGGCCGCTTCAGATCGAGGCGAACGGCATCAACGTCATCGCCGAGAACGAACGCAAGGGCCACCCGCGTGACCTGTTCTGGCCGTGGTTCGCCGCGAACATCTCGGTGCTCGGCCTCAGCTACGGCGCGTTCGTGCTCGGCTTCGGCATCTCGTTCTGGCAGGCCCTCATCGTGGGCGTCGTCGGGATCGTGCTGTCGTTCCTGGCGTGCGGGTTCATCGCGGTGGCGGGCAAGCGGGGCTCGGCTCCGACCATGGTGCTCAGCCGGGCCGCCTTCGGGGTCAACGGTAACAAGCTGCCCACGGTGATCTCCTGGCTGCTGACCGTCGGCTGGGAGACGGTGCTCGTCATCCTGGCCACGCTGGCCACCGCCACCGTCTTCCATCGCCTCGGCTGGGGCGGTGGCGACGGGACCAAGGTCGTCGCGCTGATTATCGTGGTCGCGCTGACCATCTTCGGCGGCGTGATGGGCTTCGACCTGATCATGCGGATGCAGACCTGGATCACCATCGTGACCGGGGTGTTCACCGTGGTGTTCATCGCGCTGGTGGCGGACAAGATCCACTGGCATACCGTGTCCGGCATCCACGGCGGCTCGGCCGAGGCCCTCATCGGCGCGCTGGTCTTCATGATGACCGGCTTCGGCCTGGGCTGGGTGAACTGCGCCGCCGACTACTCGCGCTACCTGCCGCGCCGGTCCTCCGGCGCGGGCGTGATCGGCTGGACCACGTTCGCCTCGTCGGTCGCGCCCATCTTCCTGCTGGTCTTCGGGCTGCTGCTGGCGGGCTCCTCCTCCAGCCTGAGCTCGGCGATCGGCGCCGACCCCATCGGGGCGCTGGCCACGCTGCTGCCCACCTGGTTCCTGGTGCCGTTCGCGATCGTGGCGGTGCTCGGCTTGATCGGCGGCTCGGTGCTGGACATCTATTCCTCCGGGCTGGCGCTGCTCACCCTGGGCGTCCGGGTCCCCAGGTACGCCGCGGCCCTGATCGACGGCACGGTGATGACGCTCGGCACCATCTACGTGGTGTTTGTCGCACATAACTTCATCGGCCAGTTCGAAGGCTTCCTGATCACGCTGGGCGTGCCGATCGCGGCCTGGTGCGGGGTCATGCTCGCCGATATCGCGCTGCGGCGGCGGGACTACGCCGAACCGGATCTGTTCAACCCGAGTGGCCGCTACGGCGACATCCGGTGGATCCCGGTGCTTACGGTCATCGTGGCGACCGGAATCGGCTGGGGCCTCGTCACCAACAGCTCGGCCAGCTGGCTGACCTGGCAGGGATACCTCCTCAGCCCGTTCGGCCTGGGAGGCAAGACCGGCGCCTGGGCCTTCGCCAACCTCGGCGTGCTGGTGGCGCTGGCTATCGGCTTCGTCGTGACCCTGGCGTTCAGCCGCGCCGCCGTCCGCGCCGAAGAAGCGGCCCCCTTGCCCACCCCTGCTCGGGCAGGAGCATAGCAAAGGGTCTTCTTTCGCCGGGTATGCGACGTTTACCCTGGCAGAATGGGGATGCCCTCGCCAGGCTGGGATACGCTGGTCCACCAGACCAGGGTCTCGGCCCGGCGCCGCAAGCGCCGTCGCCGCCAGCGGCGGATGCTCTGGCTGCTGACCGCCGCTACGACGGCGGTGCTGGTGGTCATTGCCTTGTTCGTCAAGGACATTTCCAGGGTCCCGACCGTGGCCCGGCCGGCCGCGCTGTCCGCCTCGGCGCGGACCCTCGACCGAGGGGCCACATCGGGCGGGGCGCGGCACCGGGTGTCGCCGCGACGCAGCGGCCCGGCCGCGGCCCCGCAGGTGACCGACACCACATCGGGCCTGTCCTATCAGCGACTCCCCTCGCCCTGGAGCCAGGGCTGCCCGTCCGACCTGAACACGCCGATGTTCAACTGGAGCGCGGGCGAGAACGCCGTGGCCGGGCAGGTCAGTATCGGCGGGTCTGTCATCGACTGGCACGGCCTGGCCTGCTCAGGCCAGCTCCAGCAGCAGTTCGCTTACGCCGGCCCAGCGGACCTCGAGCCGACCGCGATGAGCCTGGTCGGCGCGCTTGATCCGGCCTACTACGGCGGGGTGCAGCACTCCCGCACGATCGAGGACAGCTCCGCGATGCAGGTCAGCGGGCACCTGGCCTGGATCGTCAAGTTCGAAATGACCTACCCAGACGGCGCGAGCCAGGGCCTGACCTGGAGCAGCGAACCGGGCGCCGTGGTGGTCGTCGACCTCGGCGGGAGCCAGGCCCCCGCCGTGTTCTACGTGTCGGTGCCCGCCAACCTCGGGACCCAGAACGTCACCACGCTCATCGACTCGCTCCGCGTCAGCTAGCTTTCCGCGATGCTGACGTTGCCGCCGCCGCTTTCCACGTTGATCTTGTTGCCGGACGACGAGCTGACCGGCACCGATGCGCTGTAGTCGCCGCCGTCGGTGCTGCTCGTGATGGCGTAGTGGGTGTTGCCCTGCGGGAGCACGATAGTGATGTCGCCCCCGTCGCTGATGATGTTCAGGTTCACAGGCGCCTTGGTGAACGCCAGCGTGACGTTCCCGCCGCCGGACTCGGTGGTGACATCCGGCGCCGACAGGTCGGTGCCGTTGACGTCGCCCCCGTCGGTGGAGAACTGCCGGATGCTGCCGAGGTCGCTGGCGGTCAGGTTGCCGCCGCCGGTCGTCACGTCGGCGATCCCCCCGACGCCGGAGACCGTGACGTCACCACCGCCGCTGTCTAGCGTGACGTTGCTGTCGATGCCGTTGACCTGCATGTTGCCGCCCTCGCTGGTGAGCTGGAGCGCGGTGTCCCGCGGGACGTCGAGGATCGCGCTCAGCCCGCAGTTACCGGTCGGCAGGCGGCAGTCGAGGTGGAAACCGTCCCCGCTTACCGTCAGCCGGGGACGGACGAGGCTGTACTCGACGGTGCCGGTCAGCCGGGCGATACCGCTCCTGGCCTGGTCCTGGTGCACGGTGATGTCACCGCCACCGCTGCTGGCCACCAGATGGCCGCCCTGGAGGGGGATGGACGTGTTGATCGCGAAGCTCGCCCGGCCGATCCCGGCGACGAGGCTGAAGGCGCTCCACGCGATCAGGGCGAGGGCGAACGGCACGCCGATCGCGAGGGTGACCCAGCGGCCCGGCGTCATCCGCAGGGCGGGCGCACGCGGCGGGCTGGACATAGGAGCGGTCATCATGGCTGTTCCCCGTTTCATCCCGTGCCGAGGTAGCGCAGGACGGCGAGCACGCGACGGTGGTCGCGGTCGCCGGGCGCAAGCCCGAGCTTGGTGAAGATGTTATTGATGTGCTTTTCCACCGCGCCGCCGCCGACGACGAGCGCGGCGGCGATGGCGGAGTTGGACCGGCCCTCGGCCATCAGCGCGAGCACCTCGCGCTCGCGCGGGGTGAGCTCACCGAGCGGGTGGCGGCTGCGGGCGAGCAGCTGCGCGACGACTTCGGGATCGAGCGCGCTGCCGCCCGCAGCCACCCGGTGCAGCGCGTCGAGGAACTCGGCGACGTCTGCGACCCGGTCCTTGAGCAGGTAACCGACCCCGTGCGGGCGGCCGGAGATCAGTTCGGTGGCGTACCGCTCCTCCACCCACTGGGACAGGACGAGCACGCCGACCTCCGGCCACTGGTCCCGGACCACCAGGGCCGCGCGCAGCCCCTCGTCGGTGAAGGTGGGCGGCATCCGGACGTCGACGACGACCACATCCGGGGTGTGCGCGGCCACCGCGCGCAGGAACTTCTCCCCGTCGCCCTCGGCGGCGGCCACCTCGTGCCCGGCCTCGGTGAGCAGCCGGGTCAGCCCCTCCCGCAACAGCACGGAGTCCTCCGCGATCACTACCCGCATGGCAGTTCCGCCGCGATGATCGTCGGGCCGCCGGCCGGCGACTCCACCGAGAGCCGCCCGTCCACCCCGGACACCCGGTCGGCCAATCCGGAGAGCCCCGGGCTGTGAGCGTCGGCCCCGCCGATCCCGTCGTCGCTGATCATGACGGTCAGCGTGCCCGGGTACCCGTGGCCTTCCACCAGGACCTTGGCGTGGCTGGCCCGGGAGTGCTTGGCCACGTTGGTGAGCGCCTCGGCCACCACGAAGTAGGCGACCGCCTCCACCGAGGACTTCGGCCGCACCGGCACGTCCACGTATACCTCCACCGGCACCGGGCACAGGGCGGCCAGGCCGGACAGGGCCGCGTCCAGGCCGCGCTCGGTCAGCACCGGCGGGTGCACGCCGCGGACGAGGTTGCGCAGCTCGGTGAGGGCCTCCTTGGCCTGGGCGTGCGCCTGGTCGACCAGTTCCCTGGCCGCGTCGGGGTCGTCGGTGAACTTCGCCTTGGCCCGGCCGAGCTCCATGGCCAGCGCGACCAGCCGCTGCTGCGCGCCGTCGTGCAGGTCGCGCTCGATCCGCCGTCGTTCCGCCTCGGCCGCGTCCACCACCCGTTCCCGGCTGATCTCGAGCTCGGTCACCCGGGCAGCCAGGTCGCTCGGCGGGCCGAGCAGGCGGCGGGACATCGCCGCGTCCGCGACCGCCAGCCCGCGGGTCAGCTGCGGCGCGGCCAGCAGCACCAGCAGGCCGATCGCCGCCGAGGCCGCCATCGTGGGCGTGCCGCGCAGCACGATGTCGCCGATCTCGGCGCCGCTGGGCAGCGATGAGTTGTACAGCGGCAGCGTCAGCATGACCAGGGCCACGGCCCAGGCCACGACGCTGATCGTCGCGGCGACCGCACTGACGGGCAGCCGCAGCAGCGCGTAACCGATATCGCCCCAGGTGGCCCGCTCGGTAAGCATCCCCCAGCGCGGCACGACCCCCCACCGGTATCCGGCCCGGCTACCCGCGGGCCAGGCCGGGATCCGCACGCCGAGCAGAAACCCGAACCGGGCCCGCTCGGCGGAGGCGAACCAGTCGGCGAGCCGCAGCGTCACGCCGAGGATCGGCAGGCCGACCAGCGCGACCACCAGAAGGCTGAAGCCGAGGCTGAGGCCGACGGTGATGACCACGACGACGACGAGCCCGATGAACAGGCCGGCCAGGTGGTGGATCATGGCGAGCCAGGTGCGCGGCGACACCAGATCGCGGACGAGGAACATGGCTCCGACGCTATGGCATGACACGTCCGGTTGCCCATCATCTGGACCCCCCGGAACGGGGTGAGGATAACCCCACCCGACCTTGGGCAGATTGCACCATGGTCCTGCGGATGGGCTGTCACCCAGTCTTTGGGCATGAATACGACGCAGCCCGCACGGGCTCCCATCGTGGAACGAGTGGCCGGCTGGTCCGCTCGGCATCGCAAGACTGCTGTGTTCGGCTGGCTGCTACTGGTCGTCGCGGCCGTGGTGATCGGGCAGCGGCTCGGCACCGACAATTTGAACAGCTACGACCCCGGGCAGGCGGGGCAGGCCGAGCGGGTGCTGAACCGTCCCGTCGTCCAGCAGCCCGACAGCGAGAGCGTGCTCGTCCAGGGACGTGTCGCTGGCCAGACCTACGGAAATGACCCGGAGATCCGCGAGGCGGTCCGGCAGGTGGTCGCCGCGCTGCGGGCGGTGCCCAAGGCCGCTGCGGGCATCCAGTCGCCGCTCACCCGCCCCGGCCTGGTCAGTGCCGGTCCTGGAGGGGGCCGGTCGGCGCTGGTCACGTTCAACGTCGCGGGTAACCCGGGGAACGATGATCAGGCGGTCGTGCCGGCCATGAACGCGGTTGCCGCCGTCGCGGCGCACCACCCCGGGCTGAAGATCGAGGAGGCCGGCGGCGCCAGCCTGGACCGGGCCACCGGCAGCATCACCAGCCAGGACTTCAGGAAGGCCGAGGTCACCTCGGTCCCGGTTTCGCTGGTCCTGCTGCTCGTCGTGTTCGGCGCGCTGATCGCGGCCGGCATCCCGCTGCTGCTGGCCGGCACCGCGGTGATCTCGGCGATCTCGCTGATGGCCATCCCCAGCCGCTGGCTGCCGATCGGCCAGACCACCTCCTCGATCGTGCTGCTGGTCGGGATGGCGGTCGGCATCGACTACTCGCTGTTCTACCTGCGCCGTGTGCGCGAGGAGCGCGCGGCGGGACACGACACCGCCGAGGCGCTGCGGATCGCCGCCCACACCTCGGGGCGGGCCATCGTGGTGTCCGGGCTGACCGTGATGATCGCCCTGGCCGGCCTGTTCCTGACTGGCATCGACGTGTTCTCCGGCGTCGCCGTCGGCACGATCATGGTGGTCGGCGTGGCGGTGCTCGGCTCGCTGACCTTCCTGCCCGGGATCTTGTCCATGCTCGGCAAGTGGACAGACCGCGGCCGGATCCCGTTCCTCGGCCGGCGGCGCACCGCGGCCCACGAGTCCAGGTTCTGGGGCATGCTGGCCCGTGCGGTGGTGCGGCGCCCGCTGATCTGGGGCGGCGTCGCCGCGGCCGTGCTGCTGACGCTGGCCGCGCCGGCGCTCTCCCTGAACCTGGAGGACGCGGGCATCCACTCGCTGCCGGCCAACGTGCCGGTGGTTCGCAGCCTGATGGACATCTCGCAGGCCTTCCCCGGCGGCCCCGAGCCGGCCGAGGTGGTCGTGACCGGCTCCGATCTCGGCGGCAAGCAGGTCAGCGAGGCCGTCGCCGCGCTGAACCGGGAGGTGGCGGCCACCCACGGCGCCATCCGCGAGCCCATCAGCACGGCGATGTTCGGGAACGACCAGGTGCTGGTCGTGTCGGTGCCGCTAGCGGGCAGCGGGACGGACGCCACGTCGAACAGCGCGCTGGCCACGCTGCGCACCCAGGCCCTGCCGGCCACGCTCGGCAAGGTGCCGGGGATCAGCTACGCGGTGGCCGGCCTGACCGCGGGCAACCACGATTTCGACGCGCAGCTGGCGAAAACCGTCCCATGGGTCTTCGTCTTCGTGCTGGGTCTTGCGTTCCTGCTATTGATGAGGGCATTCCGTTCGGTCTATATCCCTGCTCTGTCGATCTGCCTCAACCTGCTCTCGGTCGGCGCCTCCTACGGCCTGATGGTCCTGATCTTCCAGGACGGTCACCTGCAAGGGCTGCTCGGCTTCACCGCCTACGGCGGGATCACGACCTGGCTGCCGCTGTTCATGTTCGTGCTGTTGTTCGGGCTGAGCATGGACTACCACGTGTTCATCCTGAGCCGGATCAGGGAACTGCGGGTGGGCGGCGCGTCGGCCCGGGCCGCGGTCACCGACGGCATCGCCCGCAGCGCGGGCGTGGTGACCAGCGCCGCGGTGATCATGGTGGCGGTGTTCTCGATCTTCGCCACCCTGTCCCTGATCGAGTTCAAGATGTTCGGCGTGGCCATGGCGGTCGCGGTGCTCATCGACGCGACCATCGTCCGCGGCGTGCTGCTGCCGGCCGGGCTGGCCCTGCTCGGCGAGCGGGCCTGGCCCCAGAGAGCCCGCGGGCCTCGGGGGCATCGCCGGGCCCGGCACGCCGAAGTGGCCCAGGCCGCCGCCGCTCCGGTGACCAGCGAAGTGCCGGGAATGAGCACCATCCGCTAAGGGCAAACGCCTCTGGGCCGGTCAGGGCATCACGCGCCTGGCCGGCCCAGAGGTTTGAGCCTCCTACGTGTTAACCGGGAAGCCGAGGTTGACGCCGCCGTGGCTCGGGTCGAGCCAGCGGGACGTGACTGCCTTGCCGCGGGTGTAGAAGTGCACGCCTTCGGTGCCGTGCACATGCGTGTCGCCGAACAGCGAGGCTTTCCAGCCGCCGAACGAGTAGTAGGCCATCGGGACCGGGATCGGCACGTTCACGCCCACCATGCCGATCTCGGCCTCGGACACGAACCGGCGGGCCGCTCCCCCGTCGTTGGTGAAGATGGCCACGCCGTTGCCGTAGGGGCTGTTGTTGACGAGGTCCACGGCGGCTTCGTAGGTGGGGGCGCGCAGCACGCTCAGCACCGGCCCGAAGATCTCGTCGGTGTAGCAGCTCATCTCCGGAGTGACGTGGTCCAGGACGCTCGGCCCGAGCCAGAAGCCCCCACCCACCTCCCCTGCCCCCTTCATACCGCCGATGACGGGGTGCACCCGGCCGTCCACGGCGAGCGTGGCGCCCTGGCGGACCCCGCTGTCCAGGTACGAGGCGACCTTGTCCCGGTGCGGCCCGGTGACCAGCGGCCCCATCTCGGAGCGCTCGTCGGCCCCCGGCCCGACCCGGAGCTTCGCCACCCGGTCGGCGATCCTGCTGACCAGTTCGTCGCCGACCGGGTCGACGGCGACCAGCGCGGAGACCGCCATGCAGCGCTCCCCCGCCGAGCCGAACCCGGCCGATACCGCGGCGTCCGCGGCCAGGTCGAGGTCGGCATCGGGCAGCACCACCATGTGGTTCTTGGCACCGCCGAGGGCCTGCACGCGCTTGCCCGCCTTGGTCCCGTTTTCGTACACGTACCTGGCGATGGGCGTGGAGCCGACGAAGCTGACCGCCTTGATGTCCGGGTGGCCCAGGATGGCATCCACCGCCACCTTGTCGCCTTGCACCACGTTGAACACGCCGTCGGGCAGCCCTGCCTCGGCCCATAGCGAGGCCAGCAGCAGCGACGCGGACGGGTCCTTCTCCGACGGCTTGAGCACGAACGCGTTGCCGCAGGCGATGGCCAGCGGGAACATCCACATCGGCACCATGGCCGGGAAGTTGAACGGCGTGATGCCCGCGACCACGCCGACCGGCTGCCTGATCGAGTACGAGTCGACCCCGGTGGAGACGTCCTCCGAGAACCCGCCCTTGAGCAGGTGCGGGATACCGCAGGCGAACTCGACGACCTCAAGGCCGCGGGTTACCTCGCCCGCCGCGTCCGAGGCGACCTTGCCGTGCTCCTCGGTGATCAGCTGAGCGAGGTTCTTGGTGTTCGCGCGGAGGAGCTCGCGGAACGCGAACAGCACCGAGGCGCGCCTGGCCAGCGAGACGTGCCGCCAGTCACCGAACGCGTCCTTGGCCGCCTGGACCGCGAGGTCCACCTCGGCCGGCGTGGCGAAGTCGACCTGGCCGCTGACCTGCCCGGTCGCCGGGTCGTAGATGTCGCCGTGGCGCTCGGCCTCACCGTCCCAGGGCTTGCCGCCGATCCAGTG
>Ga0116221_1002750_pt1 | contig 11454 bp, 6 predicted proteins | sample Sb_taG_5_FD_88965 | JGI IMG/M metagenome (GOLD analysis project Ga0116221, IMG submission 88965) | Peat soil microbial communities from Weissenstadt, Germany - Sb_50d_8_FC metaG | ecosystem: Environmental > Terrestrial > Soil > Wetlands > Peat | place: Germany: Weissenstadt | collected 2010-09-21 | reverse complement strand
TACCAAGCAGGACAATGCGCAAGGTGCCATGGTGTCGAGGCCCACCTGGACGGCAGCCGCACGGTCGAATGGTACGCAGCTAGTCCGACTCCGAATGTGCATTCATTCACCACGTTTGCCCACGAGCCTCATTTCAGCTTGCTCGGCGGCCATCAGTGCGACGCGTGCCACACCTTCCGAGCCAATAGCCAATTTCAGGAGAGCTTCCTGAAACCGGATCAGGCGATCAATACAGATCCCAAGCACTTTGAAAGCGACTTCCATCCCATGTCGAAGGCCCAATGCGCGTCGTGCCACACGGCCGCCAAGGCTGGGGACAACTGCCTGGTCTGCCACAATTATCACATTGGCCTCTTTCCCCCATTCAAGGCACCTTTGCAAGACCTCTCTGGCGCGCCCAACCGCAGCACCAAGTTCGACCATTCAAATCGTAAGTAATTCCAAAGAGCCACGACGATTCAGGCCGATCTCGTCGCTGCCAGACCTCCCAATCTCCGTCGCCTGCCACGCTTTGGAAGCGGGCGCTTGGGGGCCGGAAATACTCACCAAGTCAGTCGTGCCGAATTGCAGAAAAAAGATAAGGCCCGACCTTCACATCGACCCGATAGTATTCGTACGATTCGTGCCGTTGCCATGCTCGGACGCAACAAAGGGATGCCGTGGAAGTCTCCAGAGCTTAGGCAAAAGCGGGGGCGAATCCAGGGAACTGGCTGATCACGGTTCTGAACCCTCGCGACCATTGAGGGGAGGCAGTGATGCAAATCCGTAGGGCTCGCCCGGTCACGCAATCTCGTCTGGTGCGCTCGGTGCCAGCGGCGCTCGGCCTGCTGGCCATTTGTGGGCTGAGCCTCGCCATGCCCCGATCTCAAGAAATCAGGGGGCAGGGGCCCGCGAATGCCGCCCCGGAGGTAAGCAAAGATCGCAAGGAAGTGCTCCAGGCTGCCGTCGACATGGCCCATGCCAAGTGTTTCGACTCAGATCCTTTTCCCTCCGCGAAGAAGTGTCAGCCCTGCCACGAAGATCATTTTCGGGAGTGGTCGGTATCGCAGCACGCTTACGCCCAGCTGAGCCCCGTGTTCAACACCTTCTCGAACAAGCTCCTCAAGCTGACGAGCGGCACCAACGGCGACTTCTGCATTCGCTGCCATACGCCAACCGGCATGGCCATGTGCGAGTCGCTCACGATGTCGCAGCTCGATCGCCATCCGACTTCTCGCGAAGGGATTACCTGTGTCGTCTGCCACCGGATCAACCAACCCTGGGGCAAAATGTCAGGCCGGCAGGCCCTGGTTCCGGGCGATATCCACCAGGCGGTTTTTGGTCCGCTGGATGCGGCAGTCCTCGCAGAAGTCTTCGCGAACCCCGACCGCTGGGGCGTTACCAAGACCGAAACGCAGCCGGATGTTCGTGGTCGTGACATCCATCGGGAAGTCGTGCCGTTCTTCCAGATCATAACTCCCGGCTTCTGCGGCGGCTGCCACGACGTGCTTGGGCCCGACGGATTCCGCTTGGAAGACGCCTTCAGCGAATTCAAGACTTCACCGGCGGCCCTGTGCAAGAAGGAGAACTGCCAAGATTGTCACATGGGCGTAGTACCGGGCATCCCTTCCGGGTACGCAACCTTGCCGGCGGCACGGCTCGGCAACCTGCATACGCCGCCCCGGAAGCACACCAATCACATGATCATCGGGCCGGATTATTCGATCATCCACCCGGGACTCTTTCCCCACAACGAATACGCGATTCGGGAGGAGGGGACGCCCGAGAATGTGCCGTATGCCGGCCTGGCCACGATGCGCGAATGGTTGACGTTTGATTTCGAGGCCGGTTGGGGCACCTTCGAGTTCGAGAACAAACTTCCCAGCAATTATCAGTTCCCCAAGGCCTGGCAGGACCAGAATAAACGCTACAAAGCCCGTGAAATCATCACGTACAACATCAACCTCCTGAACGAAGCGACCGACAAGCGCCATCAGCTTCTGGCCTATGGCTACAAACTCGGCGATATCTGTGTCGAGCAAGCCGACTGCCGAGGCGTTCGCTTCAAGATCCAGGTGTCCAACGGCACCGACGGCCATGGCGTGCCGACTGGATTCGACGCCGAGCGTGTGGTCTACCTCCAGGTCACCGTCTGCGACAGCGAGGGCAAGGTCGTCTTCCAATCGGGGGACCTGGACCCCAACGGCGACTTGCGCGACGATCACTCCGTCTATGTCCACAACGGCGAATTGCCGCGCGATCCTTTCTTGTTCAGTCTGCAATCGAAGTTCATTGCCTCAACGATCCGCGGCGGCGAGCGCGAGCAGATCCTTGCTGTTCCCTATTCCATCGACCCGCTGCCCTATGTGCGCCCGCTCACCCTCCCCTTCAACGTCTACGGCCGGCCGCTTCTGACGCGCAAGCAAAAACAGAACATCCCCGCCGGTGCCAGCCGGTGGGCGAACTATGAGATCAAGCCCTGCCAGCTAACGGGCCGGGGACCCTACACCGTGACCGCGCGGTTCATGGCGGGCATGGTGCCGGTCAACCTGGTCAACGCGATATCCGACGTTGGTTTCGACTACGGCCTGAGCCCCAGAGTGATTGCCGATCGCATCGTTGCCGGCCACCTGGTTGTTCAGGAGCGCCAGACGGTCCTCAGGATTCCCTGACCGCAAGGGATGATTCCTCTTGCTACCCTCGCCCGCACGAGACCTGTGGAAACCATGAAAGCCACCCACCTTCAGCCTCGCAAGCCGGCGGCTGCAGTCTCCGCCCTGATTCTTGGCATAGGATTCTTTGCAGCAGTTAGTCCGGCCATTCAGGCGCAGGACCCGGCAAATCCCCAGCCGGCTGCCCCGGCCACGCAACCGGTTTTCAACGCGAACGCCACCCTGCCCACGCCGAGCCTGCTTCCTGACGGGCCGCCATGCGAGTCCAGGAGCCGCATCTCCGACGAAGTGATCGGCATCCAGCCTGTACCCGACCGGCCCCCTCTGCTCGTGGAGAAAAATGGCCTGTTCCTGGGACCGGGCTTCCTCAGCGAAGGCCTGGAGTTGCCCACCGGCGCAGTGTGGCGTCCGTCGCTCTGGGTGTTCGGCACCAACAGAACTGCCGGCCAGTATTTTGCGGACCACCAGACGACCAATTCCGCGGAAGTGGTGGACCGTCTCGACCTTTTTGCTCAGCTGAACCTGACCGGCACCGAACGCATCGTCTTCGGCGTGCGGCCGCTGGACCAGGAAGACCACAACTTCCGCAACTACACAAGTTATGACTTCACGGCCGGCCGTTACAAGGATGGCATGAACTTCTACCCGCAAACGCTCTTCTTCGAGGGCGATTTCGGTGAAATCTTTCCAGACCTCGATTGGTACGACACCAAGGCGATTGATTATGGCTTCTCCGTCGGCCGGCAGCCCGCCTTCTTCCAGGAAGGCATGTTCATGAACGCGGATATCCTCGACGCGATTACCATCACCCGTAACACGCTGCACCGCGACGATGCCCTCAATACGCGAATTACTGCCATGTACGCCTGGGACCGTGTCCATCGCAATGCAGACGAGCCTGAATACTACGTTGACACCAAGGCGCAGCTCGTCGGACTCTTTACCGAGACCGATTTCAAAGTCTCGACCGTGGACCTCGACCTCGTCTACGTCTTCACGTCGGATGAATCGACCAAGGACGGAATTTACTTCGGAGCCAGCGCCACGCAGAGGCTCCATTTCCCCTGGCAGACCGTCAACAGCACATTCCGCATTCTGGGTTCGTTTCCGACGGAGGGCGAGACAGACGCCACCGGCAAAGGCATTTTGCTGGCCAGCGAACTATCGGTGACGCCGCACGGAAGCGATAATGTAATCTACTGCACAACCTTTGGAGCCGCGGGCGAATTTACCTCACCTGCGCGCGGCGTGGAAGCGGGTGGGCCACTTTCGCCAGCGATGGGAATTCTCTTCGCTCGGCCGCAGATCGGCGTGTTCGGCGCACCGTTGAGCACACTGGCTGACGACGTTGTCGGTGGCGCGGTGGGCTATCAGATCTTGATGGATGGAATTCGCAAGCAGCTGACCTTCGAGATCGGCGGCCGGCAGTCGACGGATGGCTCGCATACGGCAGCGGTTGGCATCGGTGCACTGTATCAGCAGGATCTCACCCAGCACTGCGTTCTCATTCTCAATGGCGCCGTCTCCAAACAGGAGGCGATCAATACCGCAACCGGCATCCGGGTCGAGATTTTGACCAAGTTCTGAGATGCCCCGTGCCGGACTTAGTTCGAGTTTCAGGGAGCTGAACGGTTGCGAAGTCAACCGTTGATGAAGAAAGAAAGCGGCGGTAAAGCGCCGCACTCCAGAGAGGCCATATTTGGAGTGCGGCGCTTTACCGCCGCTTTTGTTTTCTCATTGTTCTAGGCGACATGCTGCGCAAACGCGCTTCCGATGTCGTCGTTTCCCATTTTTGTGCCCTCAGGTTGCAAAAGACTGCGATACTCCCTCTCACTTGCCCGCCTTGGAAGATTCGTATTGCACGGCCACGACCCGGTTTTGCTCGGCGTCGGCGTCCATCTGAATGTGGATCTGCCTGCCCACGCGCGACTGCAAATCCACCAGCCGGACATTGCGGCCGTCGATTGTGATGGGAGCCTCTGCGTCAACCACTAAATTCGAAACGGTGATGTGTTCCTTCTTCAAGCCGACCGTGAGCCGGCCCCGCTCGGCGTCGATGCTTTTCAACACGCACTCGACCATGGGACCGGTCGCGGTGATGCCGAGAATCTTTGGCTTGATCGCCGAGAGGCGCAGAGAGACCGTCATTTCCGGCTTCAGATCAGCCAGCCGGCTCTTTTTGTTGTTGATGAGAACCTTGACTTTTTGACCAATTTCCCACTGCGCTTGACTGCCCGCATGGGCAACTGCCAACGAGTTCTTCACGGGGTCGAGGGAATCGATGAGACAGTCATTCATCGTGCTGCCGTCCGCCTCGATGCGGATGACCTGGCCGTTCTTGTTGATTCTCAATTGGACCGGTATGTTCGGGACTAGATCTGAAAGCTTAGCATCCTCGCCATCAATGCGCACACTCACCATAGGCGCCAATTTGTGGCTCACTTCGTTGCCGTATGCCGTAATCGTACCCTTCACAGAAAGCGGATACGGAAAGCAGTTGAAAGAGCTTGCTGGTAAGTTCGATATCGGAACGGTGTGCCCGATGGAATTGAGAAAGGTGAATGTAGGGGATGGATTCACGTTCATGTGTTGATAGCTAGTCCATATGCTGGGGTTCCCATTCAAAGTGCTCGTCATCGGAGTCGCAAGATAGGGCTGAAGAATGAAATTGGACGAATTTCCGATTGTCCCGTTCCAGCTTGCATCGAAAACACTTGCATCGAAAACAATTGATTTCGTCACTAGCGCGCCCTGCGCGAGATCGATCTTCACGATCGTGCCGGACTCAACATGCTCTCCCGTGGAAGCGGTTTTGCCCGCCCGGTTGTGCTGAGCTTGCCCCTTGGCAACGGGTTGCTTCTCTGCCTGGAGCCGAGGCTCAAGGCCCGGCCGGCCGAAGACACCCGCCGTGACACTGACCAGAATTGCCACCGCCAAGATTGCCGTCGTCTTGATCTTCAATAGCCACATGGTTCGCAACACCCCTTCTGCCATGGAAAAGACCTCGGAAGGGATGGCTTCGGCAGCCACCCCGCCCGCAAAAAACGCTGCCATTCTTGCCGTCGAGCTGACGAGCGCGGCCGGCAATTCGGCACCCGAAGCTGGCCGAGCCAGAGCCAGTCCGCGCAAGCCGACCGACAAGGCCAATCCTTGCCGCGTGAGCCTGGCTCGCAGGCGCTGACGGGCCCGCATCAAGCGCGATTCGATAGTGCCCACGGGGCAGCCCAACTCCTTGGCCGCCTCGGAATTCGTCTTGCCTTCGAGGTAACAGAGAATAAACGGCAAGCGGTAACGCTCGCCCAGACCATTGACTTCGCGGTCGAGGATTTGCCGGACGTCACGCCAGGCAGCTATGGCGCTTGGGTCCAGGCCCTTGCCGGGAGTCGGCTCCGTAAGCGGTTGCTCCAACTCCTGCCGGCGGGCGATGCGGGCACGAGAGGCCAACGCAATGCGAAAGGCCACTTTGTGCAGCCAACCCGAGACTGACGACCGCCCCCGGATGGAACTGGCCCGGCGAGCGAGCGTGAGAAACGTGGCCTGGAAGGCATCCTCCGCGTGATGCATGTCGGTGAGGATGCGCCGGCAAGCGTGCAACACCATGCGCCCATGGCGCCAGACCAGCAGTTCGAAGGCAGCCTCGTCACGTTGCTGCACGAAGCGGCGCAGGAGCTCGCTGTCGGGCACATTGCTGCTTTCCCTGCCAGCAAAAATCCGCCGCAGGGAAGGAAGCACGCCTGGAAGTGGGGTCTGGGTCATCGTGAGCACTCGTTGGGATCTTGCCTCTCTACTTTAATAGAGGGAGGAAGGAGGTCAAACCCTCCAAATTGGCAGCTTGAAGACAGGGAGGATTTTGCAAAGCTAGGTGGCTTGGCCAAGGCGCATCCGCCAAAGCCGGGGCTTATCGGCGGCCTATGTTTCACTGCACCTGTCCGCTATAATCTCCCCTTTGGCAATGGATGTGAAGCCTATGGTTCGTACACGTTTCGCCCCAAGTCCCACAGGATACCTGCACATCGGCGGGGTCCGCACGGCCCTCTTCAACTGGCTGTTTGCCCGGCACCACGGCGGCCAGTTCATTCTGCGCATCGACGATACCGACCAGCAGCGCAATGTCGCCGAGGCCCTGCAGCCGATCCTGGATGGCTTCCGCTGGCTTGGCTTGCACTGGGATGAGGGGCCTGAAATCGGCGGCCCGCGCGGCCCCTACTACCAGTCGCAAAAATTGGAGCGCTACCGCGAGGCCGTCCAGGCCCTCGTGGACAAGGGCGCAGCCTACTACGACTACGCCACCAGCCAGGAGGTCGAAGTCGAGAGAGAGCTGGCGAACACGGAGAAACGCAAATTTCTCTACAGCCGAAAATGGATGGCGGAGACGCGGGAGGAACGGGCAAAAATCGAGTCCGAAGGCCGCAAGGGGGTTGTGCGTCTCAAGATGCCGCGTGATGGGGCTTGCAACTTCAACGACCTCATCCGCGGCCCGATGGAATTCAGTTGGGGAGAGGAGCAGGACCACGTCATTCAGCGTGCGGATGGTTCGGTGCTCTACAACCTTGCGAACGTCGTCGATGACTACGACATGCAGATCTCGCATGTGATTCGCGCCGAGGAACATTTGTCGAACACGGCCCGGCAGGTCTTCATCGCTCAGGGACTGGGCTATGCGCCGCCGCTCTACGCTCATGTGCCGTTCGTGGCCGAACCGGGCAGCAAGAACAAGCTCAGCAAGCGCAAAATCGCCCAGTACCTCAAGAATCCGGATTTCAAAAGAGTCTATGAGCATGGCCAGGCGATTGCGGCGAAGATCGGCTTGAAGACCTCGGCGGAGACGTTCAATCCGGTGATTGTCGACTTCTATCAGCAGGTGGGCTACCTGCCGGACGCCATCCTCAATTACCTGGTGCTGCTCGGCTGGGCTCTCGACGACAAGACGGAGTTCTTTAACCAGCAGCAAATGATCGAAGTGTTCTCGCTCGAACGCGTCAACAAGGCCTCGGCCAGCTTCGACCCAAAGAAGCTCTGGGCGTTTCAAGACCATTACATGCAGGAGCTGCCGTTCGACCGCAAGGTCGCCATGGCCCTGCCTTACCTGGAGAAGACTGGACTCGCTCCGTCGCCTGCGCCCTTGGAAGCCAGAGAATTACTAACGCTGATTGTGCGTGCAGCCGGGGAGCGCATCAAGACCGCGGGCGACATCCTCGATTACACAGATTTTTTCGAGCGCGACGAGCGCTTCTCTTACGATGAGCAGGCCTTCGATAAGAGAATTCGCAAGCCCCCCGAGGCTGCTCCCCTTCTGAAGAAGTTTCGCGAGCGCCTGGTAGAAGCAAAGCCATTCGATGCAGCCACGCTGGAGAAGCTGCTGCAAGATTTCATTCAGGCCGAGGGGGTCAACATCGGCCAGATCATCCATGCTCTGCGCGTTGCCTTGACTGGCAAGGCCGTTGGGTTCGGCGTCTTCGACAGCTTGGCGATCCTGGGCAGAGATCGTTGTCTGGCACGCATCGACCGGGCCCTGAGCCGTCTCTGAGTTCCTACGGCAAGAAGTCTTGCGTGATACGGCGAATTTCCAGAGACTTACTCCAGGTGCCGCCGCAGCATTCGCGGCGACAATCCAAGGGACCGTGCGAGATTCCTCTGCAGGTCAGGTTTCCAAGCTGACCGGACAAATTGGAATTTTGTCCTACGCGCTTGCAGAAACAAGTACGGTGATAAAGTCGGGTATTGGTAATCATAAGGTGAGGGAGCGATGGCAAAATCCAACAAGGAAACTGGTAGCGACGAGGGAAACACGGAAGCTGCGCCGTCGCTCAACTTTCTTCAGGCCATCATCGAAGAAGACATCAAGACCAAGAAATTCGACGGTCGGGTGCAAACGCGCTTTCCGCCGGAGCCGAACGGCTATCTCCACATCGGCCATGCCAAGTCGATCTGTCTCAACTTCGGTCTCGCCGCCCGATATGGCGGCAACTGCAACCTGCGTTTCGACGATACCAATCCCACCAAAGAGGATGTAGAGTACGTCGATTCGATCAAGGAAGACGTGCGCTGGCTCGGCTTCGACTGGGAAGATCGGCAATTCTTCGCTTCCGATTATTTCGAGCAACTCTACGAGTGGGCCGTTCAACTGATCAAGGCAGGCAAGGCGTATGTATGCGACCTGACGGCCGACCAAATCCGCGAGTACCGGGGCACGCTGACAGCACCCGGCAAGGATAGCCCCTATCGCAGCCGCACCACTCTAGAGAACCTGGATCTGTTCCAGCGCATGCGCGCCGGCGAGTTCCCGGATGGCTCACGCACGCTCCGGGCCAAGATCGACATGGCGTCGCCCAATCTGAACATGCGCGATCCGGTCATGTACCGCATCCTGCATGCGGAGCATCACCGCACCGGCAACAAGTGGTGCGTCTACACCACCTACGATTGGGCGCATGGCCAATCGGATTCCGTGGAAAAAATCACGCATTCGATCTGCACGCTGGAATTCGAAAACCACCGGCCACTCTATGACTGGTACATCGATGCGCTCGGCATCTACCATCCGCAGCAGATCGAATTTGCCCGACTCAATCTCACCTACACTGTGCTGAGCAAACGCCGCTTAATTCAGCTCGTCACAGAGGGGCACGTGCAAGGCTGGAGCGATCCGCGGATGCCCACGATTTCCGGCTTTCGGCGACGCGGCTACACGCCCGAAGCGATCCGCAATTTCTGCGAACGGATTGGCGTTTCGAAATTCAACGGCATCATTGACATGTCCTGGCTCGAGGACAGCCTGCGCGAGGATTTGAACAAGCGCGCGCCGCGTGTCCTGGCCGTCTTGCGCCCCTTGCGCGTCGTCATCGATAACTATCCCGAAGGGCAGACCGAGGAGCTGGAGGCCATCAACAACCCGGAGGACCCGGCGGCCGGCTCGCGCAAGGTACCTTTTTCGCGCGTGCTTTACATCGAACAGGAGGATTTCCGGGAAGATCCTCCGAAGGATTTCTTCCGGCTTGCTCCCGGGCGGGAGGTGCGCTTGCGTTGGGCGTATTTCATCAAGTGCGTGAACGCCGTGAAGGATCCGAATACTGGAGAAATCGTCGAGATTCATTGCACGTACGACCCGGCCACCCGCGGCGGCAATGCCCCAGACGGGCGCAAGGTCAAGGGGACGATTCATTGGGTGTCGGCTCCCCAATCCATCTTGGCGGAAGTGCGCCTCTACGATCACCTCTTCACCAAACCTGACCCTGACGATGTGCCGGAAGGATCGGATTACCGTGCGAACCTGAATCCCAACTCGCTGACAGTACTGAAATCGTGTCGTGTGGAGCCGATCCTTGTCGCGGCCGCTCCCGGGAGCCGGTTCCAGTTCGAACGGCAAGGCTATTTCTGCGTCGATGCGCTAGATTCCAAGCCCAACGCGCTTGTCTTCAATCGAACCGTATCCTTGCGCGATACGTGGGCCAAGATTGAGAAGAAGAAAAAGTAGAGGAAACAAAAGCGGCGGAAAAGCGCCGCAGTCCCAAAGTGAATTCCTTGGACTGCGGCGCTTTTCCGCCCATTTTGGTCTCCCTTTCTCAACGGTTCACTCCGCCAACGCTTCAAATCCAGCGAACCTCAAGCTAAGCGAAAAGGGCGTGGCCGCTGTGCGGCCACGCCCTTTGAAGATCGTCTTTTCTTTGCGAGTAACCGAGAGGTTGGCCCCTCGTCAATTATCGTGAAGCTTCAGATGTCTGCTGGGCCAGTTTACGGAAATAGTTTTCGATGACTTCGCGATAGCGCGGCGGCATGTCGCGGGTCAGTTCCTGCATGGCCTGGGCACGTTCCTTCTCAGGTAGCTTGCCCCAGCCGCGGGCGATAGCTTCCATCTGCTTGGGGTCGACATTACCGGGGCCAGATTGGCGTCCGATCATGCTGTCGCGCATTGGTGAATTGGGTTTGCCGGCTCCAGGTTTGCCGCCATTCGGGCAGCAGCCGCCATTGCACTCGCCCTTGCACTCGTTTTCGAGCTGCTTGATGATTTCGTCGAGGCGAGCAACGACTTCCTTCTGGATTTTCTGGGTCTTCGGACCGCCACGTGATAGTTCCAGGCGTCGCTCAATGTTATCCATCTTGCGAGCGATTTCGCCCAGGTCTTTTTCTTTCCACGATTGCATGTCGAAGGCCATCAGCACTGCAACCATCTTGTAGCGCTCCGGCACATCGACGGCATCGTCCAACAGACGGATGATCGAGCGTGTCGCTTCATCCTTGCGCAGGAGAGCATGCTCGGCGACTGCACGGTGGAAAAGATAAGCGCCCGGATCCACGACTTCTTCAGGCTTCACCGAACTGAGAGTGTCCAAAGACTCTTCAAAAATTCGGCGGTTGGAAAGCGCTTTGGCATAGGCCAGGGCCAGGTTCGCCCGAAAGAAGGCAGGCCGCTTGGTGTCTTTCAGGATTGCGGGTACCGTCTGCGGGGCAGGCTTGGTCGGGTCGTTGGCATCGGCAAGAAGCTTGGCCGCGTCCGCATCGCCGAGGGAGAGGGTTTCGGCGATGCGATTTAATAGCGGCCGATCGGGATTGGACCAGATGCTTTGAAATGCCTTGGTGGAAGCGACATCGGTCTTCCCAGCCTGCTTGAGCCAATCACTGGCTTGCTTCAAGGCTACCTCTTCGCTCGCTGCCCGCAGGGCCCCGAACGAAACAGATCGGTCTGGCGAGCGATCATTGCCTGCTGCTCTGGCCGTTCCCAGCCCGCAGACCGTGAGAAGGCCAAGCGCTAGGGTGAAGCCCCGCCGACTGCTAAGCATCATGGTTCACTCTCCCAAAGGTTGAG
>Ga0116221_1002748_pt1 | contig 11456 bp, 10 predicted proteins | sample Sb_taG_5_FD_88965 | JGI IMG/M metagenome (GOLD analysis project Ga0116221, IMG submission 88965) | Peat soil microbial communities from Weissenstadt, Germany - Sb_50d_8_FC metaG | ecosystem: Environmental > Terrestrial > Soil > Wetlands > Peat | place: Germany: Weissenstadt | collected 2010-09-21 | reverse complement strand
TCAACCGGCCCGAAAGCGGCGGCGTTCGCGGTTTTGCTGCGCGTCATGTTCGAAGCGAACGCACCCGGACGCTTCTGGCTGATCTGGGTCTCGGCCGCGCTTTCCATGACGCTGGGAAATGTGTGCGCCCTGGTGCAGGACAACGTCAAGCGCCTGCTCGCCTATTCCTCGATCGCTCACGCCGGGTATCTGCTGGTCGCGTTTGCGGCACAACCTGCCTTGGGCGCGTCCGCGGCGATGTTCTACACCGCCGCCTATGCTGCGATGAACGTCGGAGCGTTTGCTGTCGTCAGCCACTTCGCGAACGCGGGCGAAAGGTACGTCACGCTCGAAGATTACGCCGGCCTCGGTAGGAAGTCCCCCGCGCTGGCCGCGACTTTCACATTCTTCCTGATGTCTTTGATAGGCATTCCGATCACCGGCGGCTTCTTCGCCAAGTTCTACGTATTAAGTGCCGCGCTGAAGTCGAATCTGGTTGGCTTGGCGATCATTCTGGTGCTGAATAGCGCCGTGGGCGCTTATTATTACCTGCGCATTATCGTCATGATGTACATGCGTGAGCCACGGGGCGAGGTCCCCATCACTCCCGTGCCCGCGGCGGCAGGGCTCGCCATTGCGGTTTGCGTGCTGCTCACGCTTTACCTCGGGGTGCTGCCGGGACGCGTACTCGACTATGCCTCCCAATCCGCCCGCCAACTCGTCAGCGATACGTTGGCCCCGACGGCATCGTCAGTTTTTCCGGCGACCGAACCGTAGTTTTTGTTTGCCAACGAGAAGGAGAACACTGGTACGATCCAGCATGGAAGCTCTCAGCAAATGCAACTACTATAATTTGTAGATTCTCGTGAACTCCGCGCGGGGCTCAGGTTCTGGCTTCAGTAGTGGGTGCGAACAGCGTTGAGAAACTGGCTTCTGGGCGATTGACAATCGCCGTCCGAGGCGGCATTATTAGGTGCACAAGCTTTCGCGGAATTTGTTCCTCGGACCCGGAGGATCTATGGTGCAGTTTCTTCGCAAATGTTGTACGGACGATCAAGGACAGGATATCGCTGAATATGCCGTCATGCTCGCCGTCATCCTGGTATTGGTGATCGGCACTGTGCGTCTGATCGGGGGCAACGCCAACAACGCGTTCTCCACTGTTGCCAGTTCTCTAGGGACGGGGTAATCCCGGTTCCACCAGCTTTAGAAGGCAGCGGTATTTCAAGAGTTACGGCTCAACATCTCTATGACTCGATTTAGCACCTTCCGCCTGTTTAGCCGCTATTGGTTTCCATTCGCGGCGGAGGTGCAGAATCGCAGCCACTCACCAGGGCAATAGAGACAGCGCAAAGATTCCGCCAAAGCCGCGATAAAATCGCGGCTTTTGCTTTTGGCGGCAAATAGAAAGGTCATCGCCATGATTGTGAACATGTCCGACAGCGCCACCGAAGAACAGATCGAACACATCATTCAACGCATCCGCGAAGCCGGATTCCAGCCCCACGTCACGCGTGGTACGGAGCGCACCATAGTTGCGGCAGTCGGCAGCGGTGGGCGCCGCCATGAAATCGAGGCGCTTTCGGTCGCGCCCGGGGTGGATAACGTGGTCGCGATCGCCCAACCCTTCAAGCTCGTCAGCCGGCAGACGCGGCCGCAGGGGTCGGTGGTCAGCGTTGGTGAGGGAAAGGCCGGCGGAGTAAAGATTGGCGGCCCCGAAGTGGTCGTGATTGCCGGCCCCTGCTCGGTGGAATCGCGCGAGCAATTGCTGGAGACTGCGCGAGGGGTGAAGCGCGCGGGCGCTACCATGCTGCGCGGCGGAGCCTACAAACCGCGTACCTCCCCGTATGAGTTCCAGGGCCTGGGAATTGAAGCGCTGAAGATTTTGCGCGAAGCTCGCGAACTCACCGGCCTCCCGGTCGTGACCGAGGTCATGAGTACGGAAGACGTGGACCTGATCTGTGAGTACGCCGATATGCTTCAGGTGGGCGCGCGCAACATGCAGAACTTTGCGTTGCTGCGAAGGCTCGCGACCGTCAAGAAGCCGATTCTCCTCAAGCGCGGCCCCTCGGCCACGGTGAAGGAGTGGCTGCTGGCGGCGGAGTACCTGCTTTCCGGCGGAAACGATCAGGTCGCGCTTTGCGAGCGCGGAATTAAGACTTTCGAAACCGCCACTCGCAACACTTTCGACCTTGCCGCCGTCGCTCTCGCCAAGGAACTTTCGCACTTGCCGGTAGTGGCGGATCCGTCGCATGGCACCGGCAAACAGAGCCTGATTGCGGCGGTTTCACGCGCTGCGATTGCCGTTGGAGCGGACGCCCTCATCGTCGAGGTACATCCCTGTCCGGAGCGCGCGCTTTCTGATGGGCCCCAGTCTCTCGATATCCCACAGTTCGAGCGCATGATGCGCGGATTGAGCGCCCCTTTACGTCCCGTGCTTGCTCCGGCGCAGGCGTAACCAAAGTCGTTGCTGCCGGGACCTCAGGGGCTAAAGCCCGTGTTTTCATTGGTTCTGGGCGGCATGGCTGAAGACGTGCCCTTCCCAAAACGATTTATGAGATCGCTTCTAGTACAGCGGCTGTGCGTATTTGCCCGGCCGGATTTACCGCGGGTTTGGCAACCCGTTTCGCAACCTGCTAACCTGATTTCGCATGTTTCTCTTGGCCCCGTCGTTCAACGGATAGGACTTCAGTTTCCTAAACTGAATATGCAGGTTCGATTCCTGCCGGGGCTACCAGCCATCATCCGCTCGAAGGACCTATGAGGCGCATTGGCGGACGCGTATCGGCGCCTCGCTTTGGCGATGGAATGCATCCGGCGGTCCCAAGCGCCACCGGCCGCCCGGTGTTCTGGCTTTTCAGCCTTGGATCCGGGCGGCCGGTGTTTCTGCGGTTCTCGTTTCGGCGTCCTCAGCGAGGCTGGTTGGCCTCGCCACGAGTTCGACTTATGACAGGAAGAACTCCTTCGCCAGTGGCAGCCACTCCTGGTCGGGGATCTGGAGTGAGAGGTCGTCCACGGCCACTCCTCCATCCTGGGCCAGGGCACCCAGCGCCATCGGCATCCGGCGCTGCAAGCGGCTCGCCGACTCCTCTGTCCACCAGCGGGCGAGCGGGCCACCCAGCAAGTTCTTGAAGCTTGTCTTGGCGTCGGGCGCCTGCGCGGTCACTAGCCAGCCTTCGCCGTAAGGATCGCTGAGCGCCAGCTTCGGATTCTTAATGACCGCTTCGTTGATGTCAGACACGGTGCCCTCGATTGGCGAAACCATATCGACGGCACAGCCGTCGCGATAAATTGTGCACATCTTCTGGCCTTGGCGAATCCACTGGCCGCGTTGCGGCAGCGTGATGCGCTCCACCGTGCCGGTCAGTTTAGCGGCAAAATCATCCATGCCGACCCGCACCAGGTTGGGGCTCTCGCTCAGTGCCCAGGTGTGACCGGGGTGGTAGCGCAGGTTCTCTGGGACCTCGAAGCCACCGACCACGGCTGGCTGCAAGCGCGGCACAGCGGCATGCTTCGCTGGGGCGACCTGCAACACTGGGTGCACAATGGCGTGGCGAGTGCGGAAGTAGTCAATCAGCAAGAAGGTTGCGAAGAAGAGGAGAACCAGTAGGACTGTCATAAGGCACCTCGTCGGAGGGCCGTCTAGCGAGCCACTCAGCACTTTTCTAAAGGCAATCGCCATGCCAAGATGAGGCGAATTGCGAGTGAGCGCGCTGCAGGCCGCGATCTCCTGTGAAATAAAGGGGATAGACGCAAGGCGATTTCAGGGCGCGGGCTATTGCGATGAAATTGCCAACAGCGCTTTGATGGAAATCGCAACAGGTCAAAGCTCGTGTTTTCATTGTTTGGAGGCGGAAGTAGAGGGTGGTGGCTTGGAATCAGTGACTTACGCGAAAGGCGCGCACCGTTGAATCTCACAACAACAAGAGTTGAAGAATGCAACGGTGAAAGGCTCGCCACGAGAAAACCAGAGCCATCCCTAGCGTCCCTGAAATCCTGCCTCGCCTCGGGGTGAAACCGGAATCCTACCTGTTTACTCTCAAGGCAGTAACCAGTTAGTACGGGTACCCCCCTCCCCCCCTGCCTATTGGAATCAAGGGGTTAGGAGGAAATTTCCGCCACGGTCTTTGATTCTAAACGACTTACAGATAAAGTCTTTGAGAACAAAGGACTTAGCGGCGATTTTGCTTCGCTTGGTTGTCAAAGAGTCTCCCAAAATGGGTTTGGGGCGGCTTCACTGGCCGTCTTAAGAGACCGGCACACGTATGGATGCGCCAATCTGATCTCCATTATTGCGCGCGGCGGGTTGGACGTCTGTGATGGTGCACACAGATGGTTAGTGATGAAAAAAAGGTCAGGGGTCAGATTGCAGAATTGGGAACGCTCGCGGCAGCCCACTCATCGCAGAAAACGCGATGAGTGGGGCACCCGGCCCCCAGCGCACGCAAGAACAGCAGCGTGTCCAGCAAAGCGCTTGGCAGCAGCATCGCTCACAACACTGGGATTCCGACCATCGCAACTGGCAACAACGCGGCGGTTACAACGGCTACCGCATTCCAGACGACCGTTTCCGTGGATACTTTGGGCCGGACCATGGGTTCCGCATCTACGGACTGCCCTTCCTAGTTGAGGGGGGATATCCCCGCTTCCAATACAACGGCTATTGGTTCAGCATGGTTGACCCGTGGCCGGAATACTGGGCCAATGACTGGTACGACACCGACGACGTCTATGTGATGTACGTCGACAACGGCTACTACCTATTCAACCGCAGGTATCCCAACGTCGGAATTGCGATCAGCATCTCGAGGTAGCGGTGTACCCGGTGCAGCCTCGGGAGAGGCTGCACCCCTCACGAATCCATGACAAGGAGCCAGACATGCTTGGAACTATATTGATCGTGATCTTGATCTTAGCTCTCTTTGGCGCGCTGCCACGGTGGCCGCACAGCCGAGAGTGGGGTTATTACCCGACCGGAGGATTGGGGCTGATCCTCTTGATCGTTGTCATTCTCCTGGTTCTCGGCCGGATTTAACCGAAGGGTAGGTCGTCACAGCGGATCGCTCTTGGCGCGGGTCCGCTCCATGGGGCCCGCGCTGCTTCTTTCCCGCCACAGACGATCGCAGGGGTGGCGGGTGGTGTGCCATGCTTCGCCTAGCATACCGGTAGCTGATTGGCCGAAAGTGTACACTCTTGACCAGAATCGCATGGGCATTGATGCCAGACTGGTTCTGGAGATTGTCTGCAATCGCCTGGAAGGTGCACGAAACCCATGCAAAGCTCTGGTTTGACTAGTCCCCGGCAGCACTCATCGCGGGCGCTCGGCGCGCGCGCCGACCGTTGGCGACTGCTGGCCCTGCGCATAGTGACACTTCTTCTCGTGGTGGTGATGGGCAGCGGCGCTTCGTTCGCTTACTCTGTTTTGACCCACGAGGAAATCGTGGACCTGCTCTGGACCGATGAGATCCGGCCCCTCCTGCTCAAGCGATATCCGGGACTTTCGGAAGACCAGATCAGGGAGGCGCATGCCTACGCCTATGGAGGCGCCGTCATCCAGGATCTCGGCTACTACCCATTCGGCAGTAGAGAGTTCAGCAACCTGGTGCACTACGTTCGCAGCGGAGATTTTGTTCGCGAGCTGTTGCTCGAAAGCCAGGATGCCAACGAGTACGCTTTCGCGCTGGGCGCCCTGTCGCACTATGCGTCGGATATCGCCGGCCACCCGGCCGTCAACCACTCTGTCGCCATGCAATATCCGAAGCTGCGGGCGAAGTTTGGCCAATCGGTCCGGTATGCGCAGGACAAGACGGCGCATTTGAAAGTAGAGTTCGGGTTCGACACGGTGCAGGTCGCGAAGAATCGTTACGCGTCGCAGCAGTACCACGATTTCATCGGATTCCAAGTGTCCAAGCCCCTGCTGGAGCGAGCCTTTCCCGTCGTGTACGGAGTGGAGTTGAAAGACGTGCTTACCCACGAGGATCTGGCGGTAGGTTCGTATCGTTTCGCGGTTAGCCAGCTGATTCCGCAAATGACCCGAGTCGCGCTGCAAACCCATAAGAAGGACCTGATGCGCGAGACGCCGAATTTCGCGAAACAAAAGTTCCTTTACCGTCTTTCGCGCACTGATTATGAAAGGCAGTGGGGAAAGGACTACGTGAAGCCGGGCTTGGGTAGCCGGATTTTGGCAGTGTTCTTGCGATACATGCCGAAAATTGGTCCCTTCAAAGGGTTAGGGTTCAATGCCCCGACCCCACAAACCGAGGACCTGTACATCAAGAGCATCAATACGACCGTCGATCAATACCGGGCTCTTCTCGAAGAAGTGCGCACGGACACACTGGCGCTTCCTGATTGTGATCTTGATAGTGGCCAATCCACGAAGGCAGCGGAATACTCGCTCACCGACGATACCTACGCAAAGTTGCTGGGCCAGCTGTCAGAGCGGAAGTTCGATCGGACCTCGCCGGAGCTGCGCGCCAACATTCTCGACTTTTATTCCGACCTCTCGGTACCGATCACGACGAAGAAGAACCAGGATGATTGGAAAAGAGTGTTGAACGAGCTGGACCAGTTGAAGTCCGTGGCGCCTGTACCGACGGTGGAGGGCAGCCTTGCAAAGTGATCCCGATCCGTGCCCAAGACGAAGGTTGCCACAATGACGAACACGTCGCTGGCTACTACAATTCCGGCGACCGAATGAAATGCCGGAACAACATTAGTGCTTTACAGGAAGGCTCATCCCACATGATCTACAGAGCCGCCTTTTGTCGATTGGGTATCTTGATTCGCACTTCGATCTTTTCCCTCGGTGCCGTCCTTGCGCTTGCCCAGACAGGCCTTGCACAATCTGTTCCCAACGCGACCCCCACGATGCCGCCCGTAATCGTCATCGGTTTTGTCGGCGGGTTCATCAAGCACGATAATCTCTTCCACAGCGAGGTGCAGCTCGCGGCGCGCCTGCGCAAGGCTTACCCCGTGGGAGTCGACGTGGAGACCTTTGAGAGTTACCACGGGAAGAAAGCCAGAAAGAAAGTCCTGAGCCTGCTGGACACGAACCATGATGGGATTCTAACCCCCGAAGAGAAACAGAATGGCCGCATCATCATTTACGGGCATAGCTGGGGCGGTTCGGAAGCCATCGCTCTGGCACGTGAACTGGAGAAGGATGGCATCCCGGTGCTTCTCACCATTCAAGTGGATAGTATCTCTAAGATTCATCAAAATGATGCCGTCATCCCGGGGAACGTAGCCCAGGCCGCCAATTTCTACCAACCGGATGGCCTGCTCCACGGCCAGTCCAAAATTCGCGCTGCCAATCCAGCACGCACGAGTATCATCGGGAATTTTCGATTCAACTACGAAGGGAGCCCGTATAAATGCGACCACTATCCCTGGTACGACCGCATTTTCGGGAAGTCCCACACCCAAATTGAATGCGATCCAGGTGTGTGGAAACAAGCAGAGTCTCTGATACGGTCGAACCTGCCCCCAACAACGGGAACGGAGCTGTAACGCGTTGATGGCATTACCCATTCCGGGTGCCCCACTCATCGCGCACTTTGCGATGAGTGGGCTTAGCTGCGCCTACCTCTTCACCACCACCCCAATCCCCAACTCGCGCAACTGCCCCTCTGGCACCGGCGTGGGCGCTTCCATCATCAGGTCCTTCGCGGCGGCGGTTTTGGGGAAAGGAATTACTTCGCGCAAACTATCCGCGCCTGCCAGAATCATCACGATGCGGTCGAGGCCGAGGGCGATTCCGCCATGAGGAGGCGTGCCGTATTCGAGCGCTTCCAGGAAGAAGCCGAAGCGCGAGCGCGCTTCTTCTTCCGTCATGCCGAGGGCGTGAAAGATTTTGCTCTGTACGTCCTGGCGGTGAATACGGATCGAGCCCGACCCCAGCTCCGTGCCATTCAGCACCACGTCGTAGGCGAGGGCGCGCACCATGGCGGGATCGGTTTCCAGCTTGTCCATGTCTTCATCGTGCGGCGAGGTGAATGGATGATGCGCGGCGTTCCAACGCCTCTCGCCTTCATCCCACTCGAACATGGGAAAGTTGGTCACCCACAGAAAACGGTAATCGCCTTTTTGAAAAAGCTTGTGCCGGTCGGAATATTTCTGCGCCAGCGCCACGCGCAGCAGTCCCGCCGAGGCATAGATCGCCAGTTCCGCTGGCGTTACTTTGCGCTTGCTGGCCGGGTGCTCGTCTCCGGTTGCGCCGGACCGCGCCGAACCCACCACCAGCACCAGCAGATCGTCCGCCGCGGCGCCCGTTTTCGCGCGGACTTTTGCTCCCGCTTCGGGGTGCTTGTTCTCGATGCGCTTGAAGTCTTCGAACACGCGCGCTCCGCCCTTCGCGACAAACAGCGGCTTGATGTCGTCGCGCTCCTTGCGCGAAAGCTCGCCCACGTGCGGAATGCGGATGGCAATCACGGGCAGATCTTTATTGATGGCCAGCGCTTCGAGATCGGAGGGCGCAAAACAATCGGCCGCGTCGGTGAAGGCGGGCACGCGCAGGTCGGGCTTATCGATGCCGTACTGGCGGATGGCATCGTCGAAATCCATGCGCGGGAAAGGCGTCTTGATCTCGTGGCCCGCGGCTTTGAAAGCGGCGGTCAGAAAGCCCTCCACCACTTCCCAAACCCGCTCCGGCTGCGGATAGGACATCTCGAGATCAATCTGGGTGAATTCGGGCTGGCGATCGGCGCGCAGATCTTCGTCGCGGAAGCAGCGCACGATCTGGAAATATTTGTCGAAGCCGGAGATCATCAGGATCTGCTTGAACAGTTGCGGCGATTGCGGCAGGGCGTAGAACATTCCCGGCTGCACGCGGCTGGGGACGAGATAATCGCGCGCGCCTTCGGGCGTGGAGCGCGTCATGAACGGGGTTTCGATCTCGAAGAAGCCCTGCGAAGCCAGGTTGTCGCGGATTGCGAGCGCCACTTTGTGCCGCAGCTCGATGTTGAACTGCATAGCGTCGCGGCGCAGGTCGATGTAGCGAAATTTCAAGCGCATTTCCTCGTTCGCGAGCACCGTGTCCGAAGGCAGAAAGGGGAGCGGCTTCGACACGTTCAAGATGCGCAGCTCTTCCACCACCAGTTCGACTTCGCCGGTGGGGATATTGGGATTGATGGTGTCGGCATCGCGGCGCTTGACCGTGCCGATGGCGGCGATCACGAACTCGTTGCGCAGCGCTTCCGCTTTCTCGTGAACGGCGGCGCTCAGTTCGTAGTTGAATACGACTTGCGTCACGCCGGTGCGGTCGCGCAGGTCGACGAAGATGATTTGGCCAAGGTCGCGCCGCCGGTTGCACCATCCCATGAGCACAACTTTTTTGCCAGCATCGGAGAGCCGAAGAGCGCCGCACATATGAGTGCGTCTGAGGTCGCCTAAGAAATCGAGCACGTTTTCGCCTTGTGTTGCCGAAATTGGTACCGCTGAAATTACGGTGGTGAGCCGAATCGTTGATTATAAATGGCGGGAGGCAGCGGCTAGTGCCAGGGGTGAGTTGCCGGGAGTCAGCGAAGACAATGGTGTCCGGCCGCTGACCCCCGGTTTTCGATTCAAGCCTACTTTTTCGTGCACTTACCGTCCATGAACAGGGTCCAGTTGGCGCCATCGGAGGACATCTCAAATTTGAACGAGTAGGACGTTGGCGACAGAATCTTTTCGCTGAAGCGGCCCTTCCCGGCTGGAGCCTTCATGTCGCCGATCCAGGTCCAGGCGTCACCGTCCACGGTTCCCTTGGACACCACGGCCTCGCCCTGACTGTTGAACTCGTTATAGGTGTACTTTTTTTCGTCGGCATCGTAACCGAGGAAGGCGATCCCGTTGCCGTTACCCATGGCAGCGCTCTTGAACGCGGAATGAATGACGACAAAGAAGCCGCCATCCATCCACTTGGAGTCATCGGTCATGGTCATCTTGCCGCCCGGCCCCATGGGCCCAGGCTTTATGTCCCCGTCGCAGGTCCAGTCACCGGCGAAGTAATCGAGTTTTTTTTGCTCGGGGCCAGGCTTTGGCATTTGCAATTGCGCAGGAGCCATGGCGGCGAGCAGCAGAGTAGCGGTGAGAAGGGCCCATGTTCGCGTCATCGAGAACGCCTCCTGAAAGTGAAATTGTTGCGTGAAAGCAGAAGTGATCACGCCCCGTTTGCCGATGGTAGACACTCATAACGCACAAGTCAACGGAATCGGTGGTCGACAGCCAGAAGGGCTTTTGGCAGCGTGCCGCCGGATTCCAAGGCCACACGAAAGAATCCTTTGAAAACTTCGGTCGTTGCTCGGATGTTGTTCCCAAATGAGCGGATCGGAAGCGAGAGCGTAGAGGTCGTGAAGATCTTCGGGCCGAAGCGGCCGAAGCTCGAGGAGCTTGCCTTTCAGAACGGGTTGGAGATCAAAGGACATTCTTGATTCCTTCGTTCCTCAAAATTTCAGATTGCCAATAGCTATCGCGTCTGCAAGATTCGTTGCGCCAGTTCCGCGCGTGGAACTGTGACTTGTTCGCCAGAAGCCAAATGTTTGAGCGCGAATGCATCGGCCGCCACTTCGTTCTCGCCGACGATGAGGATGTATCGCGCCCCCATCTTGTCCGCGGCCTCAAACGATTTTTTTAAGCGAAACGACTCGTCGCCGAGATCGACCACCAGATCGTGCCGGCGCAGTTCGCGAGCCACGCGGGCGGCTTCGCGATTCATTCCGCCGCCGAGCGGAGCGATGTAAACGTCGGGCTTGCGCACCACCGACTCCGCCGACGCGGTCAGCGAAAGCACCAGCCGATCTTCTCCGATAGCAAAGCCAATCCCCGGAGCTGGCGGGCCGCCGAGTGCTTCTGATAGGCCGTCGTATCTTCCGCCGCCGAGAATCGCATTCTGCGCCCCCAGCGCCCCATGAGTAAATTCAAACGCAGTCTTTTGATAGTAATCGAGACCCCGTACCAGGCGCGGGTTTTCGATGTAGGGGATTTGGACGGAGCTCAGGATGTTCTTTACTTCTTCGAAGTGGGTGCGGCAATCTTTGTCCAGGAATTGGCTGATGGTGGGGAGAGTTTGGATGATGGGTTGGTCTTCGGGGACTTTGCAGTCGAAGACTCTTAGCGGATTGGTCACGGCGCGGCGCTGGCAGTCGGCGCACATTGTTTCCACTACGGGCGCGAGCGCTTGGCGAAGGGCTTCGTTGAATTTTACGCGGTCGGCGGGGCAGCCCACGGAGTTCAGTTCGAGCGTCCAGTTGGCGATGCCTACTCGGTCGAGCAGCGCGGCGAGGAGTTCGAGGATTTCCGCGTCTCTTGCGGGAGACTGGCTACCGGCGGCGGCGGGGCCGATGACTTCGGCTCCGATTTGATAGAACTGGCGATAGCGGCCTTTTTGCGGACGCTCGCGGCGGAATTGCGGTCCGATATAGAAGAGCTTGTTGAGGCCGCGGTCCCAGAGTTTGTGCTCGATGTAGGCGCGGACCACGCCGGCGGTGTTTTCGGGG
>Ga0116221_1002741_pt1 | contig 11465 bp, 8 predicted proteins | sample Sb_taG_5_FD_88965 | JGI IMG/M metagenome (GOLD analysis project Ga0116221, IMG submission 88965) | Peat soil microbial communities from Weissenstadt, Germany - Sb_50d_8_FC metaG | ecosystem: Environmental > Terrestrial > Soil > Wetlands > Peat | place: Germany: Weissenstadt | collected 2010-09-21 | reverse complement strand
TAGTCGAACTGATTACATGATCGTTGGCGAGGGTCAAGCCCGAGATGGCAAGATTGTCGCCCTCGGTGCCGCCGCTGGTGAACACGATTTCTGAAGCCCGGCAGCCGAGCAACGCCGCGACCGATTCACGCGCACGCTCGACCGCCGCGCGGGTCTCCTGCCCATGATGGTGGATGGACGAGGCATTGCCAAAGTGCTCCGCGAAGTACGGCTGCATGGCCTCGAGAACTTCGGGCAGGACCGGCGTGGTGGCGTTATTGTCGAGATAGACTCGGCGCATGGAGCTCCTGCTTTTATTTTACGCCCGGACGCGAGGGCATGGCAGGCCTGGGCCGTGCCGCGGCCCGAAAACCACTGCTCCAGGGCAACCTTGACCATCGTTTCAGTGCACGTAATCGGCGAGACGGTCGAGGATGAGATCGTCGGAGTCAAGCACGTCGCGCTCGAGCCAGTAGGCATGACCGGAACCGTAGATGACCAGCACGCGGTCCGCAGGTGAGTCGATGGCATTGCGGAGATTGCCGAAGATGCGCGCATTGCGACCGTACCAGGCTGTTAGCAGATCCGGTCCGGGGTACTCGCCATTTCCGGCAAATCGGGCGAAGGTCATATAAAGGGCCTGATCTTTCCTGATTTCTTCCTCCTGGTTTATGGAGCGCAGCAAGTCTCCCACGGTGCCGTTCTTGAGCGTATCCGAGATTTTTTCAACCTGCATGGGACCTTGCTCCAAAGTTCGGTTCAATAGCTCTTCTTTGCCATTCTTCTTGGCGAAATCCTGCACTGCTTGGAACGGGAAATCTGCCATCACATTAATGGGATAAAGCTGCGCGTGCCCTAGTTCTTTCGCCAGACGGAAACCAATTTGATCGACCTCGTCGGCGGTAAGCGTGTATTTTCCGGCCAAGTATTGGCGATACTTCTGATTGAGTTCCGGTTGCCCAACCGCGGCTTCGACGGCAATCTTGGTAGGCTGGAACGCCTTGAGGGATTCGACGAATGCCGCGAGTTCAGCCTGCCGCTTGGGGGCCAGCATATCGTCAGCTTGCACGTTGAACATATCTTTGTTGTGATTTGCCAGGTGGATAGTGCCTAGCACAAGGATGTGAGCTTTATCAGCCTCGATGGATTGCGCTTGACCCTGCGCCAGGAGAGTTGATGCAAGCAAAAAGAGCATCGACGTGAGTTTCAGATGAGAAAGGTTCATGGAACTTCTTACGCGGTCCACGGCACGCCGGTTCCATTTTTTGTGGCTCTGAGCGGTAATCGTGATGGGGCCCGGCGGCAAAACTTCCTCGCCCAAGCCAAAAGATTTGAGTGGGCCACCCGGGCCATGTCCACTGGAGTAGCCCAACCTTCGCTGGTTGTCGGTGGCAACTTTCGGCTTGAGGAACTATCCCCGATGTCTGGCGCCACGCGGGCGAGGACGCCCGCGCCACACCTGCTAGCGTTTCTCGAACGGCACCCAGTGTTGCGGGTAGGGCGGGCCGATGTAGTCGGCGCGGGGGCGGATCAGGCGGTTGTCGTCGAGTTGTTCGATTACGTGGGCGGTCCAGCCGCTGATTCGCGATACGGCGAAGACCGGGGTGAACAGGTCTACGTCGATTCCGAGCGTGTGGTAGGTCGAGGCTGAGTAAAAGTCGACGTTGGCGTTGAGTTTCTTTTCTGCTTTCACGAATAGTTCGATGGCGCGGGACATTTCGAACCACTTGGGCTGGCCGCTGGATTTTCCCAGATCCTCCGACATCTTGCGCAAGTGCGTGGCTCGCGGATCTTCGGTGTGGTAGACGCGATGGCCGAAGCCGGGGACTTTCTTTTTATCGGCCAACATTTTCTTGATGTACTGTACCGGATCGGAACCTGAGCTGTTGATCGCTTCGAGGATGTGGAAGACGGCCTCATTGGCTCCGCCGTGCAAGGGTCCCTTGAGGCATCCAATGGCGGAAACAATGGCGGAATGCATATCGGAAAGAGTTGCCGCCGTGACGCGCGCAGCGAAGGTCGAAGCGTTGAGTTCGTGGTCGGCATGCAGGATGAGTGCGATATCCAGGGCGCGCTCGGCAGTGGACGTGGGCTTGGTGCCGTTGAGCATCAGTAGGAAATTCGCAGCGTGGGAGAGCGAACGGTCAGGCTCTATGATCGGCTTCCCTTTGCGAATGCGATCATATGCGGCCACGATCATCGGGACTTGCGAGGTCAGGCGAATCGATTTATGGATATTGGCCTCGTGGTCGTTATTCCGTTCCTCGGCATCGTAGAACGAGAGCGCAGAAACCGCAGTACGCAAAACGTCCATCGGCACTACGTGCTTGGGCGCCGACCGCAGCAGATTGATGATGGCGGGATCGATCTTGCGCTCCGCAGCCAGACGATCACGGACTTCCTTCAGCTCATCGCGCTTGGGCAAGCGACCATACCAGAGGAGATAACAAGTCTCTTCAAAGGTGGAATCGTCGGCCAGTTCGTGGACGTCAATGCCACGATAGGCCAGAACACCCTGGTCTCCATCGATGAAACAGATGCCGGAGGTAGTGGCGACTATTCCCTCCAAGCCTTTGGCAGCGTGCGCCGTGGTCACACTGGACATACTTCCTCGCTCGAGCTATGGGATGCGTTGCGGGCGCACGGAGGGGACAGGATGCGTGCGCGTCTCAACTAACTTTTATACGCCAAAATGGCTAACTTTCCAACCGGGTGCGGCAGCCGAAGGTACTAAGCCGAGAGGGGTACAATCAGCGGCTTGCACTCAGCAATCAGCAGTCAGTCACAATCCGCGATGCCGAGGTCTCTTGCTGATGCACTGCGAAGGTGCTTACTTAGTGCTGAGTGCCAGCCGCTGCTTTTCCTGCAAGAGCTATCTTCCCGTTCGTTCCAAAGCGTTAACCCAAAGGTACACGGGTCTGCTGGATGTGGTCCCGGACCGACTGTTCGCGGTTACAATCGGAGCATGCGCATGGGTCCGGGATGGTCGGCACTGGCGATTACGGTACTCGCGGCAGCGGCTTTTGCTGCCGACGAACCGCAAAACCTTGCCTTGCTGCCTTGTCCTCAGGGAAACAACGAGCCCGCGTGCAATCCTTCAACAGCGGACTTGAAGAAGTCGAAGATTGCGTTTTCGAAAGGGTTGAAGCTGCAGAAAGCTGAACGCTTCGACGAGGCCTACGAGGAATTTGATACCGCAGCCCGGCTGGTTCCACGAAACGTTGAATATGTAACCACGCTGGCGATGGTTCGGCAGCAATTGGTCTTCAATCACCTTGAGCGCGGGAACGACGATCTTACCGGGGGAAAGCTGGTGGAAGCGCAGGATGAATTTCGCAGGGCTGCGAATCTCGATCCTCAAAACGAATTCGCACAACAGCGGCTGCGTGATTCGCTGACCGAATGGGCGCCCAAGATGAATGAGACGCCGCGAGTGGTGGCCGAGTCATCGGAGCTGCAAGTCGTTCCCAACCCGGATCTGCATGAATTCCATTTTCGCGGAGACTCGCATGCACTGCTGACGCAGGTGGCCGGGGCTTACGGCGTAACCGCTGAGTTCGATGACTCGGTTCCGTCGCGCCGCGTCCACTTTGATATCGAGCGTGTCGACTTTTATCAGGCCATGAGAGCAGCCTGCGATGTGACCGGGGCCTTTTGGGTGCCCTTGTCGGAGAGACAAGTCTTTCTGGCGCGCGACAACAGCGAAAACCATCGCCAATTTGACCACATGGCGATGCGCACGTTTTACGTGGGGGGAGCCACGACGCCGCAAGAGCTGAATGAAATGCTCTCGATGCTGCGGACGATCTTCGATATCCGATTCGTTGCGCAGCAACCGCAAACCGGCGTGCTGGTGGTTCGCGCTCCGGCGGTAGTGCTGGATGGAGTCACCAAGCTGCTTGAGAGTTTCGGGACATCCCGTCCACAAGTCATGCTCGACGTCCAGGTCTTTGAGATTGACCATCAACTGACGCGGGACATGGGAATCCATGTCCCCAACCAGTTCACCCTCTACAACATTCCCGCAGCCGCAATTCTGGCGCTGAGCGGGCTTGGCGGGCAGAACATCGGGAGCTTGATCAACCAGCTGATTTCGAGCGGCGGCATCAACCAGGCCAATTCCCAGGGCATTGCTGGGTTGATTTCGCAACTGAGTGGTCAGCAAAATTCGATTTTCAGCACACCGCTGGCCACCTTCGGCGGTGGTCTTACCCTGATGGGATTGAGTCTGGGCACGCTGAGCGCCGAACTCTCGCTGAACGAAAGTTGGGTGAAGACGCTGGAACACTACACCATGCGCGCGGCCCAGGGGAATGAGGCGACGTTTCGCGTGGGCTCGCGTTATCCGATTCTGAACGCGAGTTTCGCGCCCGTCTTCAACACGCCGGCTATTGCGTCGGTGCTGCAGAACGGCAGCTTTCAAGCCCCGTTTCCTTCCTTTTCTTATGAGGACTTGGGGCTGACCTTCAAAGTGAAGCCGGTTGTGTATTCCAACTCAGACGTAGGCATGACCTTCGAGATGGACTTCCGCACGTTAGCCGGACAAAGTCTGAACGGTGTGCCCGTGATTGCGAACCGGGAATACAAGGGCAACGTCACTCTGGTGGATGGAGAGCCGGCGGTGGTGGCAGGTGCGCTGAGCCAAAGCGAACAGCTCAGCCTGACCGGAATCCCCGGGCTGGGAGATATTCCGGGAATCAACAAAATCATGACCACCAACACCAGGATGGACGAAACTGACGAACTGCTGGTTGTGGTCACGCCGCACGTGGTGAGCCTCAGCCCCGGCCAGAGCACAGAAGTGTGGCTGCCCAAGAGCGGTCAGTAGGGCCAAGGTTCGGTGTTTGGGTGTTTGATCTAGCCTAGCGAGCACCCAGAGCGGTTCTTTGCAGGCGCCCACCGGAGAGGCCAGCCGCGCCCGTAGCCAGATGTCCCAGAGTGCCGAGCTCGACGACGTCCGGTCCCTTGGTTTTGCCCGTGATGATCGGTTTGTTAGCGACGGTTTCGTAGGCGTAGCCGGTCACGGTAGCTTCGATGGACGGCGATCCGCAATGTTCAGGGCCGCCGCTAATGACGGTCATCCGCACCCAGCCATAGTGAATCGTCCCCTTGATCTGGAACTTCACGCCAAGATAGCGGTTGTGGACATTCGCCCAGCGACCGACGCCTCCGGTCGTGCATGAAGTGCTAACGTGAACTGACACCATCCGCCCGCCTCGCACGAACTTGGACTTCGGTCCGACACGAACGCCTGCGGGCAGAGCCGAGGCTCCGCCGTCGATCGAATTGTTCTTAAGTCCAAGCACACTTAGAGCACCCCACCCCTGTGTGATCGAGTCCCTAAAGTAAAAGTCGTTAGTCCCGTCGTTATTAATATCGATGAATGTCTTGCCGCTGGTGAGTTTGAGCTGTTTCGGCGTGTAGATGATCTTGGCGTCAGCGCTTTGCGTCAAAGCAAGGATTCCGACACCAGCTGCGCTCGCAGCAAGGGCATAAACGGTGAGTCGCTGGTGGAGTGGTTCGGCAAGGGGGAAAAGTGTTCTCGCGTTTCGTTTCATAAGCCCCTCCTGCTCAACGATTAACTTAGGCCGATCTCACTTCTTTGGCTCAAGAACGATAGCCATTATACGTCCATTCCGGACCATTTTCGTGCGAACGCCAGAGGTTTGAGACTAGATATGCAGAGGATTGCTGGTTTACTTCTTGGCCTGGGTATTCTCCTTGGCGGCGAAGTCCACGAGTTTCTGCAGCACTTCATACGGAACGGCTGGGATTTTGCGGCCGTTGACGAAGAACGTCGGAGTGCTATCGACATTTAGAGCCTGACCCAAAGCCACAGACTTTTCCACCCGAGACGTGGTTTCGGGCTTGGCGGCACAGACGGCTGCATCGGCACCTTTCACTCCTGCGCCGTCGGCCAATCCGGTTAGTTTTTCGTCCGCATTGGCGGCGGTAATATCGTTTTGCGCGTCGTAAACGCTTTTGATGAATTTCCAGAAAGCGCCGTTGGAACCGCGGCTCACACAGTCGGCATACGCGGCCGCCTTAGCAGCCCAATCATGCATGGGAAGCGGAAAGCTCTGGAACACGACGCGAACGCTCTTGTCCTCGGACATAAGTTTTTCGAGGTTCGGATGGGCTTCTTTGCAATGCGGACATTGCAGGTCGCTGAAATCCACTACCGTGACCGGGGCATCGGCGGGGCCTTGCGAAGGTCCATTGACGCCTTTCTCCAGTTCCTTTTGCGTCGCCGCGAAGGGGTGGGAGCCAAACGGAATAATGTCTCCGGATATAACATGATGCGCATCCGCGGTAACGTAGAACTTGTTGCTCTGGCGTCCCTGGGGTCCACTGATCACGACGTTCACTTCGGCCAGCCCAGCGGCCTCCGCGGGCTTAATGCTCACGATCTTCCAGCTCAACGAAGAGTCGTAGCCGAACATTTCGGTCAGAAATCCGTTGACCGTGTCTTCAGAGGGAAGATTGGCTGCGGCAGGCTGTTGTTGCGCGGCTCCCAGGGTTACCAGTAAGAGCAGGATAAAAAGATAATTCAATGGACGATACATGCGTTCCTTTCAGGTGATGCCAAGATTAACCTTTGCAGCGACGTTGCAAGCAACGTTTGTGTAGACGGAGATTGCTCCGTCTCTACCATGGGAGACATTTAAACACCCGACTTGGCAGCGATTGGAAAACGGCGGCCGTAGCCAAAGGCTTTCGCTGAAATCTTGAGGCCCGGCGCCGCCTGTTGCCGTTTATACTCGCTGCGTTCCACCATGCCAATGACGCGCAGAACCAGACTAACATCGAAGCCACGACCGGCGGCGATCTGGTCCGCGGTGTGCGATTCCTCGACGTAATCCTCGAGGATCGCGTCGAGCACCTCGTATGGCGGGAGCGTATCGCTGTCCATCTGACCGGGGCGCAGCTCGGCCGACGGCGCCTTTTCAAGGCTCGCTTGAGGAATTACCGGGCGGCGCGAATTCACGTAGTGGCTCAGGCGATAGACCATGGTCTTGGGAACATCTGAGATGACGGCCAGCCCGCCGACCATGTCTCCATACAAAGTGCAATAGCCCACGCCGAGTTCGCTCTTGTTGCCGGTGCTGAGCACGATGGCTCCAAACTTATTGGAGAGCGCCATCAGCAGCGTGCCTCGGGTTCGCGACTGAATATTTTCTTCCGTCTCATCCTCTTTGCGGCCAGCGAAAACCTTGGCCAGCGTCTTCTTGTAGCTTTCGAAAATGTCGCCAATACACAATCGTTCGAAACGGATGCCGAGGTTTTCCGCAAGCGAGCGAGCGTCATCAATCGAACCCTGCGACGAATACGGACCGGGCATGCCGACGCCGATTACATTTTCGGGTCCAAGCGCGTCGGCCGCGATGGCGGCGGTGAGCGCAGAATCGATGCCTCCGCTCAGGCCGACAATTACCCGGCGAAAGCCGCATTTGCGCACGTAATCGCGCGTCCCCAGAACGAGCGCGGAATATGCGCTTGCCTCTTCGCCCTCGATCTGACTGTGCATTTCACCGGTGAGTTGATCGGAGTCGAAACAGACAATGTCTTCCTCGAAAGATTTCCCTTGCGCGATCACCTCGCCCGCGGGATTCAACACCAGACTGGAGCCGTCGAAGACCAGGCTATCGTTGCCTCCAACCTGATTGACCATCGCGACCGGAACTTTGTAGCTGCGTGCGATGGTCGCCAGCATGTCCCGGCGAAATTCGCGTTTGCCTAACCAGAATGGCGAAGCCGAGATGTTGAGCACGAAGTTGCCCCCGGCGTGGACCAGAGCCTCGACCGGATCGAACGTGTAAAGACGTTTGTTCCAAAAATGCTTGTCGTTCCAAGCATCTTCGCAGATCGTGAGGGCCATTTGCTTGCCGCAAAATGGAAACAGCAACTGGCTTTTTCCCGGCGCGAAGTTTCGCATCTCATCGAAAACATCGTAGGTGGGCAGCAACATCTTCGACTGCAGGAAAGCAACTTTGCCGTCTTTGAGCAGCGCGGCGGAGTTCATCACCGACTTGCCGCTTTCGGCATGGGCTGGCGTCACCAGCCCGCAAATGACGGCGATGCCGCGGGTTTCGGCGGCAATACGGTCTACACTTTCGCGGTTGTGCTGAACAAACGAGGCGCGCTCCACCAGATCGCGGGGCGGATATCCACATACGGAGAGTTCGGGAAACAGGATTAGTCCGGCGCCGGCGGCTTGGGCGCGATGGGAAAACTCAATGATTTTCGCGGCGTTCCCCGCGAAATCCCCCACCGTGGGATTGATCTGTCCCAGCGCAATCTTCACTGTTCCAGTGTAAAGGCAGGCGGCGTGGCAGCCAAGTCGCCTCGCCGGAGGAGTTAGCTTTCGCGTCAGGAGTTCAGCAGCCAGCCTCCCGAGAGGCTTGCCTCGGATGGCCCACCCATCGACGCGCGATTCTTTACTGCATTGGCAGATTGCGGGCGCTAAGAGAATAGTTCGGGCCGCCGGTCGGAGTGGGGTCCGAAGCGGGCGGGGCCTGAAGCACTGGCGGTGGCCGGCTGCCGCCGGGCATGGGCGGATCTGCTGCCGGTTCTCCCGGACGCCGCAGACTGGGCGCATCTACTGACCGAGGCTGGTCTGACGCCTTGGCGACGGTCGGCTGTTCGATATTGACTTCCTTCGCGGTGCGCAGCGTCTTGCTGCCGTCCACTTTCATGGTTTCGACGCGCACCACTTCATCGCCGACCATGCGCACGAATTCCACGTCCTGTGGCGGCTCGCCGTAGATCCATTCTTCGTATTCGGTCTCGCCGTCTTTCTCGCGAATCTTTTTGGGTGGGCGACCCTTAGCGTAGATCAACATCTCACGGTTCATCCCGACCAGCACCCGATGGTTCTGGATGGCTTCCTTGACCTTGGGAGGAACGGTGTCGAGATAAGCCTCGACCGCTGACTTGGCGTCGAAATCGAGAACCGGACGGAGCAGCTCTTTGAACTTCTCCGGAGTCAGGTCAGGGACGTAGTGATCGAATACGAGATCCACATAAGTGCCGCGGGGATTGGCATTCTGGTCGCTGGGAGCGATGGGCGCCGTTCCTCCGCCTCCGCCGACTTGAATATGCTGATACCATTTCTGCTTCTTGATCGGGCCGCCGTTGATTTCGAAATGGATTCGGTCACTCTTGATGCCAACGCCCGTAATCCGCGCTTCATCACCCGGCTTCAGCGCCGGACCCCAGAGGGCTATCAACCGCTGGAGATCCTGTCCGGTCGGGGAGATGGCGCCATCCTTCAGAGTCAGACCGACCTTCCCCATCGGAAAAGCGGTGCGGATAAACATCAGTTCGCCGGTGAACCCGCGAATCAGATCGACGCGTGTTTGCCCAGAAAGATGAGGAATTTGAGAAGCTGAGTTCTGGCCGGAAGATTTCTGGTCGGAGGCACTCGCAGTGAGACAACCGCAAAACAACAGGACCAGAGCCGCAACGCAGTAATGCTTCACAGGGCACCCAAGGCACTAACAGCCTGATTATAGCGCTGTCTGCCGGAATCTTGGGAGACTTTTCGCGCCCCAGCCTTGGGGCTTTGGCCAGCGATTCGGCAGGAAATTTCGAGTGTCAATTCTCTACCGAGAGCCGTACCCCATCCCTTGCCACTTGCAGTGGCAGAACGTGACCGCCGTTGTCCCCGATGGCGGTTGCGACGCGGCTGGCCGCGCCTTTCTCGACCAGAAAAAGCACACAGCCTCCACCTCCAGCGCCACAAGCTTTGGCCGCCTTGCCTCCGTGTTTTGCGGCCACCTTGACCAGTTTGTCGATCAATAGCGTCGTGATGCCGGGGGCGTTGCTGCGGCGCAGCTTCCACTCTTCGCGCAGGAGCCGGGCAACGTCCTCCCAATCGCCGCGAGACAAGGCCTGGTGCATGGCGCGGGCGATTTCGGCAATGCGGTCGAAGTTGCGGAATACGTGCCGATCTCCGTTGATATGCGCTTTGAACACCTCCCAATTGTTGATGCCCGACTGCCGGGGCGCGCCCGTGTATGCCAGCACAAAACGGGACTCGATCTCCTCCGTCATGACTGAGACGGCTTCCCGGTGAATACCGTCGGCATCAAGATGGATGGCGCTCACTCCACCGTAAAGGGCCGGGTAGTAGTCCTGACAACCCGTGGGCACGGAAATAATCTGCGCTTCGACGTTCTGCGCGATCACCCGCATTTGTTCGAGGGTTAGATTGCGTTCGGTAAAACGCGCCAGGGCGGAAGTTGCGGCGATCATCAGGGCGGAAGATCCGGAGATGCCGGCGCCGGCGGGTGATTCGGAATCAGTCTCGATCAGCAATCCTTCTCTTGGGGCAAAGAACTGCAGCAGGCGTGCTGCAAGTGGAAGTCGAAAGCGGCGTGCCGCGCGCAAGGCGTCGAAGCTGGGGAAAAATTCTTCTTTCTTCGTGTCGAGTGAACGCACATGAATGCGCTTCCCTTTGAGCGGCGTAATCCGGCAGCTGGTTTGGATGTTGAGGGCAAAATTCAATGTCATCGCGCCGGGGTGGAACAGGTAGAGCGGCCAGAGGTCCAGCGTGCCTCCTGCCAGGTCAGCTCGGCATGGTGCATAAGCAACGATGGTTCGGCCACTGCTAACGTCGGGCAGTTTCTGCATGCAGTGTTTGTACCACGATGTAGGCACGGGAGTCGTGCCCGTGCTGGCCGAGCGAAGCTCTTCTAGACGTGGGCCCTACGGACCTGTAGCCGCCAACACCTCGGCTACCACGCTGTCAACGTCCGCCTCGGTTGTGCGGTGATTGACGATGCATGCCCGCAGGCAGAACTTGCCTCGCAAGGTTGCGTTCGACAGATACACGCGGCCGCGCTGCACAACGCGTTTCAGGATGGCAGCGTTGTGCCGGTTGAGTTCGTCGTCCGGCTTGGTTTCGTTCTCGATATAGCGGAAGCAGACGGCACTCAGCTCGACCGGCGCCAACAGTTCGAGGTCAGGGTGCTTGGCGATGGCCGTCGCCAGTCGTTGCGCTAGATCCAAATCCTTTTGGATAGCGGCGCGGAAAGCTTGCAGCCCGTGATAGCGAAGCGAGAGCCAAAGTCTCAACGCGCGGAAACGGCGCGAAAGCTCCAGAGATTCCTCGAAGAACGCGAAGCCTTCGATTGGATCGTCGGTCAACGCCTTGGCATAGTCTCCTGTGTGCGAGAACGCGGCGTTGGCGGCGTTCGCGTCGCGGTAGAGCAGGCAGCCGCAGTCCAGCGGCTGATAAAGCCATTTGTGCGGGTCGAGGGATAGCGAATCGGCGAGATCCATGCCCGCAAACTTCTCGGGCGAGGCGATTGCGGCGAGAGCGCCGTAGGCTCCGTCGATGTGCATCCAGAGGCCGTGACGGCGGGCGATGGCTGCAGTCTCAGGCAGCGGATCGATCGCGCCGGTGTTGACCGAACCGGCGGATGCGACCACAGCGATTGGGATCTTCCCTTCCGCTTTGTCGCGTTGGATCGCCCGTTCTA
>Ga0116221_1002735_pt1 | contig 11476 bp, 7 predicted proteins | sample Sb_taG_5_FD_88965 | JGI IMG/M metagenome (GOLD analysis project Ga0116221, IMG submission 88965) | Peat soil microbial communities from Weissenstadt, Germany - Sb_50d_8_FC metaG | ecosystem: Environmental > Terrestrial > Soil > Wetlands > Peat | place: Germany: Weissenstadt | collected 2010-09-21 | reverse complement strand
TGGGCCGCGGAGCACGGCCTGTGGGTGGTCACCGACGAGATCTACGAGCACCTGGTGTACGGCGACGCCCGGTTCTCCTCGATCCCGGTGCAGGCCCCGGAGACCGCCGACACCTGCGTGGTGCTGAACGGCGTGGCCAAGACCTACGCGATGACCGGCTGGCGGGTAGGCTGGATGATCGGCCCGCGGGACGTGGTCGCCGCCGCGGCGAACCTGCAGAGCCACGCCACGTCCAACGTCTGCAACGTGGCCCAGGCGGCCGCGCTTGCCGCCGTGTCCGGGGACCTGTCCGCCGTGGCCGCCATGCGCACGGCGTTCGACCGGCGCAGGCTGACCATGACCAGGATGCTGAACGAGATCGGCGGCGTCCTCTGCCCGGAGCCGCAGGGCGCGTTCTACTGCTATCCGAGCGTCAAGGCCCTGCTCGGCAAGGAGATATCCGGAAAGCGGCCGCAGACCTCGGCGGAACTGGCCGGCCTCATCCTGGACGAGGCGGAAGTGGCCGTGGTCCCGGGCGAGGCGTTCGGTACGCCCGGATATTTCCGGCTTTCCTGCGCGCTCGGCGACGCCGACCTCGAAGAAGGCATCGGGCGGATGGCCAAGCTGCTCGCGGAAGCCCGGTGAGCGTTATTCAGAACCGACTAGTGAGCACGGGCCTTTTGAGCCCGTGCGAGCGGTCGGTACCGTAGGGTCGGCGAGAACCCCGACGTGTATCTGAATAACGCGAACCTTTGAAGAGGGCACTGCAGGCACGGCACACTGAGCGGATGTCGAGGCCGCTTTCCGCACTTCCCAAGGCGCACCTGCACCTGCATTTCACCGGCGCGATGCGGCACGCGACGCTGGGCGAGCTGGCCCGGACGCACGGCGTCCGGCTGCCGCCCGCGCTCGCGCAGGACTGGCCGCCGCGGCTGAGCGGCGCCGACGAGCGCGGCTGGTTCCGGTTCCAGCGGCTGTACGACACCGCCCGTTCGGTGCTGCGCACCCCCGCCGATGTGCGGCGGCTGGTGACCGAGACCGCCGAGGACGAACGGGCGGAGGGCTCGCGCTGGCTGGAGATCCAGGTCGACCCGTCCGGTTACGCCGCGCGGTTCGGCGGGATCACGGCCATGACCGAACTGGTCCTCGGCGCCGCCGCGGCCGCGGCGGACGCCACCGGCGTGGGGATCGGCGTCATAATCGCGGCCAACCGGACCAAGCACCCGCTGGAAGCCAGGACCCTGGCCCGGCTGGCCGCCCAATACGCGGGCCGGGGGGTGACCGGGTTCGGCCTGTCCAACGACGAGCGGCGCGGGGCCGCGCCCGAGTTCGCCGCCGCGTTCCGGATTGCCGAACGGGCTGGGCTGCTCCTGGTTCCGCACGGTGGCGAGCTGGCCGGGCCGGCCAGCGTGGAGGCCTGCCTCGACGACCTGCACGCGGACCGGATCGGCCACGGCATCCGGGCCGCCGAGGATCCCGCCCTGGTCAAGCGGCTGGCCGCCGAGGGCGTGACCTGCGAGGTGTGCCCGTCTTCCAATGTCGCGCTCGGCGTCGCGGCGGTCCCGTCGCACCTCCCGCTGCGCCGCCTGTTCGAGGCCGGCGTGCCCGTCGCGCTCGGGGCCGACGACCCGCTGCTGTTCGGCCCGCGGCTGACCGCGCAGTACGAGATCGCCCGGCACGCGCACCGGTTCACCGACGCCGAACTGGCCGACCTGGCCCGCGCGTCGGTGCTCGGCTCGGCGGCCCCCGAGCCGCTGCGAGCAGAGCTGCTGACCGGGATCGGCGACTGGCTCGCCACCGCGCCGGAGCAGGCTTCCTCGCCAGGGCACGCTCCCCCGCCGGAGCAGGCTTCCTCGCCGGAGCAGGCTTCCTCGCCGGAGCACGCCGCCCCGGGGCTCGCTCCCCCGCGGGGGCTCGCTCCCCCGCGGGGGCTCGCTCCCCCGCCGGGGCACGCCGCCGTGGCCGGGTGACGCGCCTGGTCCGTTCGGCATAAAAATGAGCTGGACCGGCGGCTGAGTTTCGCGGAATACTCCAGGCAGCAGATAGGCTTCACCAGACATGGCGTTGATCCGGCTATCACCGGGGAGCCCCCGGAAGAAAGGGTCGCGGCGCGGCCTGAGTAGAACCGGGCGGGTCCGGCCCGTCATAGCCGGCTGACGAGCGGTCGCCGGTAACGGCCCGGACACGGGCCAGGCGGCAAGCGAGGTGGTACCGCGGTACGCCCGCGCGGGAGCGGGCGCGTCGTCCTCGCGCCGGACCGAGCACCGCCCAAGAGGACGCACCGATGGCCGTCTACCCGCGTACCGGGGACACCGAAGTACCCGCCCAGCCGAGCTTCCCCTCGCTCGAGCGCGAGGTGCTTGACTACTGGGAGGGCGCGGACACGTTCCGCGCCTCGATCCGGCAGCGTCCCGCTGACGACGAGTTCGTCTTCTACGACGGCCCGCCGTTCGCCAACGGGCTGCCGCACTACGGTCACCTGATCACCGGCTACGTCAAAGACGTGGTACCCAGGTTCCGTACCATGCAGGGGCACCGGGTGGAGCGCAGGTTCGGCTGGGACTGCCACGGGCTGCCCGCCGAGGTGGAGGCCGAACGCCTGCTCGGCATCTCCGGCAAGGCCGACATCCTCGCCATGGGCATCGAGAAGTTCAACCACGCCTGCCGCGAGTCCGTGCTGCGCTACACCCGCGAATGGCGCGACTACGTCACCAGGCAGGCCCGCTGGGTCGACTTCGACAACGACTACAAGACGCTCGACCTCCCCTACATGGAGAGCGTCATGTGGGCCTTTTCGCAGCTGTGGGACAAGGGCCTGGTCTACCAGGGCTTCAAGGTGCTGCCGTACTGCTGGCGGTGCGAGACCCCGCTGTCCAACCACGAGCTGCGGATGGACGACGACACCTACGCCGAACGGCAGGACCCCTCAGTGACGGTCCGGTTCAAGCTGGAGACCGGGGAGTGGCTGCTGGCCTGGACCACCACGCCGTGGACGCTGCCGTCCAACCTGGCCTGCGCGGTCGGCGCGGACATCGGCTACGTGATCCTCGCCAAGGACGGCGAGCGGTACATCCTGGCCAGGGACCGGCAGGCCGCGTACGAGCGGGAGCTCGAGGGCGCCACCGAGGTGGGCGCGCTGACCGGCGCCGAGCTGGCCGGGCGCCGCTACGAGCCGCTGTTCGGGTACCTGGCCGATGCCGCGAAGTTCGGTACCCAGGACGCGTTCCGGGTGATCCTGTCCGACGACGTCACCACCGAGGACGGCACCGGCGTGGTGCACATGGCGCCCGCCTACGGCGAGGCCGACGCGCTGGCCTGCAACGCGGCCGGCATCCCGACCGTGCTCACCGTGGACGAAGGCGCCCGGTTCACCTCCGTGGTGCCCGACTTCGAGGGCCAGCACGTCTTCGACGCCAACGCCGGGATCGCAGCCCGGCTGCGCGAGCAGGGCAGCCTGGTGCGGAAGGAAACCTACACGCACTCCTACCCGCACTGCTGGCGGTGCCGCAACCCGCTGATCTACAAGGCGGTGTCGAGCTGGTTCGTCGCGGTGAGCACGTTCCGGGACCGGATGGTCGAGCTGAACGAGCAGATCACCTGGGTGCCCGAGCACGTCAAGGGCGGCCAGTTCGGCAAGTGGCTGGCCGGTGCGCGGGACTGGTCGATCAGCCGGAACCGGTTCTGGGGCTCGCCCATCCCGGTCTGGCAGAGCGACAACCCCGACTACCCGCGCACCGACGTGTACGGCTCGCTGGACGAGCTCGAGCGAGACTTCGGCGTGCGCCCGGCCGACCTGCACCGCCCGGCGATCGACGACCTGGTCCGGCCGAACCCGGACGACCCGACCGGCCAGTCCATGATGCGCCGGGTCCCCGAGGTGCTCGACTGCTGGTTTGAGTCGGGGTCCATGCCGTTCGCCCAGGTGCACTACCCGTTCGAGAACCGCGAGTGGTTCGACAGCCACTACCCGGGCGACTTCATCGTCGAGTACATCGGCCAGACCCGGGGCTGGTTCTACACCCTGCACGTGCTCGCCACCGCGCTGTTCGACCGGCCGGCTTTCCGGTCCTGCGTCAGCCACGGCATCGTGCTCGGCAACGACGGCCAGAAGATGTCCAAGAGCCTGCGCAACTACCCGGACGTGAACGAGGTCTTCGACAACTTCGGCTCGGACGCCATGCGCTGGTTCCTGATGGCCAGCCCGGTGCTGCGCGGCGGGAACCTGATCGTCACCTCCCACGGCATCAGGGACGCGGTCCGGCAGGCCATCCTGCCGCTGTGGAACAGCTACTACTTCTTCGCGCTGTACGCCAACGCCGAGTCCTACGCCGCCAAGCGGTCGCTCGCGAGCGAGCACGTACTCGACCGTTACATCCTGGCCAAGACCAGCGCCGCGGTGACCGAGATCGCCCGCGCGCTCGACGTCTACAACGTCGGCGGCGCGTGCCAGGCGCTCCGGGAGCACCTCGAAGTGCTGACCAACTGGTACATCCGCCGGTCCCGCAACCGGTTCTGGGCCGGCGAGCAGGACGCGCTCGACACCCTGTGGACCGTGCTCGAGACCGTCTGCCGGGCCGCCGCGCCGCTGCTGCCGCTGACCACCGAGGCCGTCTGGCGCGGGCTGACCGGCGAGCCCAGCGTGCACCTGGCGTCGTGGCCGGACGTCTCCCCCTCGGCCGGGTGGGCGCTGCTCAACCCCGGTGACGGGGAGCTGACCGGCGCCATGGACCTGGTCCGCGCCGTGTGCAGCACCGCGCTCGGCTTGCGCAAGGCGCACCAGCTGCGGGTGCGGCTGCCGCTGGCGTCGCTGGTCATCGCCCACCCGGACGCCAAGTCGCTGGCGCCGTTCACCGAACTGATCGCCGACGAGGTCAACGTCAAGGCCGTCGAGCTCTCCGCCGACCCCGCCAGCCTGGGCAGGTTCGAGCTGGTGGTGAACCCGCGGCTGCTCGGGCCGCGGCTTGGCGGGCAGGTGCAGCAGGTCATCCGCGCGGTCAAGGCCGGTTCCTGGACCCGGTCCGGCGAGCGCGTGGTGGCGGCCGGCGTCGAGCTGGAACCCGGCGAGTACGAGCTGAAGCTGGCCGCCGCCGACCCCGAGTCCACCTCGGCGCTGCCCGGCAACACCGGGCTGATCGCGCTGGACCTGGCGGTAAGCCCGGCACTGGCGGCCGAAGGCACCGCGCGCGACGTGGTGCGGGTCGTCCAGCAGGCCCGCCGGGACGCCGGCCTCGCGGTCTCCGACCGGATCCGGCTGACGATCGGCGCCGACGGCGCGGTCGCCGACGCGGTCCGCACGCACGCCGGGTTCGTGGCGGCCGAGCCACTCGCCGTGGACCTGGAGGTACGCCCGTCCGCCGACGTCGGCACCGATCCCCACCCGCTGGCCGACGCCGCCGTCACGCTCGCGCTGACCCGCGTGTCGTTATCGGAAGTTATTACCAGCCAGTTACGGGTGCTCCGGCGTTGAGCCGGAGCGCCGGGCCGGCCGTAGATGAGGTTGGCGGCCAGTGCACGCGGCTGTCAGGAGAGATCGCCGGGGTCATGTTCGGTCATGAGCACGGGCCCGGTGAGCCGTGTCCTTTCCAGGCAGCCGCGTCACTGGTCTCCGCAGAGAAACCCACCATAAGGACCGTAACCAAGAGCAACCCGTAAAACCAAGAGCAATCCGACCAAAACCGACCGACATCATCAGCACCACAGCCACTGGCTGAGATCAACAGTGCCGTGATTGCCGGCCGGAAATCAGTCATGCGCCGAACCAAGCCGCTCCCGCCAACGTGCCCATAGTGGAGACATTCTCCACCGGAAGGGAGCGCCATAGAAATGAAAGCAACAAGACGCTACGCGGCCGCGCTGGCCGCGATCGTCACGGCCACGGCCGGCTTGCTGGCCGGAACGGGCCTGGTGGCCGGGGCCGCCAACGCCGGGAGCTTCCCGGCGTTCGTCGGCCCGTTGCACCACATCACGACGCTCGCGTCGACGGTGCCGGGCAACGGCGACGTCAACCCGTACGGCGTGGCGGTCATCCCGCGCAGCACCGGGCACCTGTGGCAAGGCAACGTCCTGGTCAGCAACTTCAACAACAAGGCCAACGTGCAGGGCACCGGCACCACGATCGTGGAGGTCACCCCGTCCGGTCACGTTTCGCTGTTCGCCCAGATCAACCCCCGCCTGTTCGGCTGCCCGGGGGGCGTGGGCCTGACCACCGCCCTCACGGTGCTGCGCAGCGGCTGGGTGATCGTCGGCTCGCTGCCCACCAAGAACGGCAGCGTCTCAGGATCGGGTTGCCTGATCGTGCTGGACCGGTGGGGACACGTCCGGGAGACGTTCGCCGGCCAGGGCATCAACGGCCCCTGGGACATGACCTCCCTTGACCTGGGCAGCCAGGCCGTCCTGTTCGTCACCAACGTCCTCAACGGCACGGTGGCGGCGAAGGGTGGCACCGTCTTCGGGGGCACGGTGCTCCGGCTCGTCATCCAGATCCCGCGGTCCGGCCTGCCGTGGATCCAGTTCAACACCACAATCGGCTCCGGCTTCCCCCAGAAGCTGGATCCGGCGGCCCTGGTCATCGGCCCGACCGGTGTCGGCCTCGGCCCCAACGGTGTCCTTTACGTGGCCGACACGCTGGCGAACCGGGTGGCCGGCATCCCCAATGCGGTATTCCGCGGCTTCAGCGCCGGACGCGGCTTCACCGTCTCCCAGGGGCACCATCTGAACGGCCCGCTCGGCCTGGTGGTGGCGCCGGGCGGTAACATCCTGACCGTCAACAGCGGCGACGGGAACCTCGTCGAGACCACCCCGTCCGGGTTCCAGATCGCGGTCCGCCAGCTGGACAGCTCCGGATCCCCGCCGGGGGCCGGCGCCCTGTTCGGGCTGGCGGTCAAGCCGTTCCACCGCGCCGTCTACTTCGTGGACGACGCCACCAACACGCTCAACCTGCTCCACTAACCGGCTGATGACGGTGCCTCGGTCCCGCCTGGGCGGGGCCGAGGCGCTGGAGGCGGCCTACAGCGTGACGCCCACGAGGACCGGCTCAGGAGTCAGGCAGACGCCGAACGTGTCGCGCACCCCGTCCCTGATCTCCCGGGCCAGCGCCATCAGGCTGGCCGTACTCGCCGATCCCGAGTTGACCAGGGCGAGCGTGTGCTTCGATGAGATCCGGGCGCCGTCGCCCGGGCTGTAGCCCTTACCGAACCCGGCCCGCTCGATCAGCCACGCCGCAGGCACCTTGACCAGCCCGTCCCCGGCTCTGTCCCCGGCTCTGTCCCCGACCGGGAACCTGGGCACCCGGGTATCCGGCCCGCACCTGGCCCGCGCGGCCGCCTCGACGCAGGCCATCGCGCCGGCGTCGAGCACCGGGTTGACGAAGAACGAGCCGACGCTGCGGGTGTCGGGGTCGGACGGATCGATGACCATTCCCTTGCGCTGCCTGAGCTCGATGACGGCCGACCGGGCCTGAATGCTTTCCACCTGGTCGCCGGGCGAGACGCCGAGGGCCGCGGCCAGTTCGGCGTAGCGGACCGGGGCCGAGCGGACCTGCACCGCGAGCCCGAACGTCACGCTCAGCACGACGAACCGGTCAGCCCCCCGGAACCGGCTGGTGCGGTAGCCGAAGCCGCACTGCTCGTTCGGGATGTCGAGGATCTCGGAGGTCTTCCTGTCGTAGACGCGGACCTGCGTGATCGTCTGCGAGACTTCCTGGCCGTAGGCGCCGACGTTCTGGATCGGGGTGGCACCCGCCAGGCCGGGGATGCCGGACAGGCACTCCAGGCCGGCCAGGCCCTCGGCCACGGTCCGGGCGACCACCGCGTCCCAGTCCTCGCCCGCCGCCACGGTCAGCACCCCAGGGCCCGCGCCGCGGCTGACGCCGCGCGTGGCGACCTGGATCACGGTCCCGTCGAAGCCCTCGTCGGCCACTACCAGGTTGCTGCCGCCGCCGAGGATCAGCACCGGCTCGCCGCTCGCGTCGGCGGTCCGCACCGCCTCGATGAGCTCTTCCTCGGTACTGGCGCGGACGAAGCCGCGGGCCGGCCCGCCCAGGCGGACCGTGGTGTAGTCGGCTAGCCTCACGGGGGTTCCAGGGGGTCGTCCCCCTGGGCCAGCACAGCCGGGGGTTCCAGGGGGTCGGCCAGCCTCACGTGAGGCGGACGACGCCGTGCGCGCGTGTCAGGACCTTCGCGTCGCCCGACCTGGCGGTGATTTCCACCGTCACCTGGTTGCCGTCGAGCTTGCCGGTGACGGCGCCCGCGATCTCGACCATGGCGCCCTTGTCGTCGTCGGGCACGACGACCGGGGAGGAGAACCTGACCCCGAATTCCGTCACCGCGGCCGGATCCCCGGCCCACTCGGTGAGGTACCGGCCCGCCAGCGCCATCGTGAGCATGCCGTGCGCGATCACGTCCGGGAGGCCCACTGACTTGGCGATGCGCTCGTTCCAGTGGATCACGTTGAAGTCACCGGAGGCGCCCGCGTACCGCACCAGGTCACGCCGGGTCACCTGGTACTGCCTCGGCGCGATCTCGGTGCCCGCCTGGACGTCGTGGTAGCTGGGGCTGCCCATCGTGTCCCCTTATGCGCCGCGTTCGACCAGGGTCGACCGTGCCGTGCAGACGTGCTCGCCGTCCACGGTCCGGACCTCGGTGACCGTCGCCATCGTGGTCATGTTGCGGATTTGCTTGATCGACTCGATCGTGGACTGCGCCACCACGACATCGCCCGCGTGCAGCGGGCGGGTGTGGGTGAAGCTCTGCTCGCCGTGCACGACCATGGCGTAGTTCACGCCCAGGCCGGGATCGGATATCATTTTCGAGTTGCCCGCCGAGGTGATCACGATCGCGAACGTGGGCGGCGCGATCACGTCGGGATAGCCGGCCGCCTGCGCGGCCGCGCGGTCACGGCACAGCGGGCTGGGCTCGCCGATCGCGGTGGCGAACTCGGCGATCTTGACCCGGCTCACCTCGTACGGCTCGGACGGCTCAAACGTCCGTCCGGCGTAATCCGGGTTGATCGCCACTACCGGGTCTCGCGGTGCGGCCGGTGGCAACGACAGTTGGGGCAGAACTTCTTCAGCTCGAGCCGGTCCGGGTCGTTACGCCGGTTCTTGCGGGTGATGTAGTTCCGGTGCTTGCATTCCTGGCAAGCCAGCGTGATCTTCGGCCGGACATCGGTGGCAGCCACGACGCAGCACCTTTCTCATCATTAGGTTCTCAGGACTGATCAATTGTAGCGGAGGCCGGACTTGAACCGGCGACACAGCGATTATGAGCCGCTTGCTCTGCCTGACTGAGCTACTCCGCCATCGCCAACGCAGAAAGGGTACCCGATCTTCCGCCCCGGGGGTGGCCGTCCCCCCGGCCGGCCGGGTGAGGCAGTTTTGACCATCGGCGTCCCGGCCAGGCAAGATCGTGAGCGTGAGCATACTGGGCACCAGGGTCATCCGAACCGAGGATCCCCGCTTCCTGACCACCGGCGGCGTCTACACCGACGACGTGCGACTTCCCGGCGCCTGCCACGTGCACTTCGCTCGTTCGGCCGTCGCGCACGCGCGGATCCTCTCGGTCGACGTCAGCGCCGCGCTCGAGGCACCTGGCGTCATCGCCGCGTTCACCGGGGCCGACCTGGCTGACCTCCCGACGGTGCCGCCGCCGATACCCGGCATGCTCAACGAGCACATGCGCCAGCCGCTGCTGGCCCAGGACGTGGTCCGGTACGTCGGCGAACCGGTGGCGGTGATCGTCACCGAGGGCCGCTACCAGGGCGAGGACGCCGCGGACCTGGTGGACGTCGATTATGACGTGCTGCCGCCCGTCGTCGACATGGCCGAGGCCGACGCGGCCGACGCGGCCGTGCTGTTCCCGGCCGCGGGCACGAACGTGGCGGCCACCTTCGGCGACGCGGCCGCCCTGGCGGCCGACCTGTTCGACGGCTGCGAGGTCGTCGTCTCCCGCACGATCGTCAACCAGCGGGTCGCGCCGGCCCCGATGGAGACCCGGGCCGCGGTCGCGGCCTGGGGCGCGGACGGCCGGCTGACGGCGTGGATCCCGAACCAGGGCGCGCAGGGCACCCGCGCGGCCCTGGCGGGCATGCTCGGGATGGACCAGGCCGAGATCCGGGTCATCACCCCGGACGTGGGCGGCGCGTTCGGCGCCAAGTTCGGCGCCGACCCGGAGCACGCGGTGGTCTGCTGGGTGGCCCGGCGACTCGGCCGGCCCGCGCGCTGGGCCGAGAGCCGCAACGAGAACCTGATCGGCATGACCCACGGCCGGGCGCAGCGCCAGACAGTCACCATCGGCGGCAGCCTGGACGGGAAGGTGGCGGCCTACCGGCTGGAGATCCTGCAGGACTCCGGTGCCTACCCGAAGTTCGGCGCGTTCCTGCCATTCCTGACCATCTTGATGGCGCCCGGGCCGTACGCGATCGCGCGCGCGGAGGCGGTGGCGAAGTCGGTAGTGACCAGCACCACACCGGTCGGCGCCTACCGCGGCGCAGGCCGCCCCGAGGCCACGGCCGCCGTCGAGCGGGCTATCGACCTGTTCGCCGCCGAGATCGGCCAGGATCCCGCCGAGGTGCGCAGGAAGAACCTGCTGCCCAAGTTCACCGAGCCGCACACGACCGCCTTCGGCGCCGTGTACGACAGCGGCGACTACGCGGTCGCGCTGGACAAGGCCCTGACGACGGCCGGATACGGGGACCTGCGGGCCGAGCAGGCCAAGCGACGCGCGGACGGGGACGTGGTGCAGCTCGGCATCGGCCTGTCCTGCTACGTCGAGATCACCGGCGCCGGAGCCGAGTCGGGCAACCCGAGCGAGAACGCCACCGTCGAGGTCCACCCCGACGGCAGCGCCACCATCTTGACCGGGACCTCGCCGCACGGCCAGGGTCACGCCACCGTGTGGGCGATGCTCGCCAGCGACGAGCTCGGCATCCCGATCGACAAGATCACGCTGAAATGGGGGGACACCGACCTGATCCCCCAGGGCGGCGGCACCGGCGGCTCGCGCAGCCTGCAGCAGGGCGGCGCCGCGGTGCAGCAGGCCTCGCGGGAGCTGCTCGACGTGGCCCGGCAGCGCGCGGCCGACGAACTGGAAGCCAGCCCGGCCGACCTGGTCTTCGACGCCGGCCGCAGCGCGTTCGCCGTGGCCGGGGACCCGGACGCGTCGGTGCCGCTGGCCAGGCTCGCCGAGCGGGAGCGGCTGTTCGTGCGGGCGGTGTTCAGCGCGCCCGGCGCGACCTTCCCGTTCGGGGCCCACGTGGCCGTCGTGGAGGTGGACACCGAGACGGGCAAGGCGGTGCTGCGGCGGGTGGTGACCGTCGATGACGCGGGCACCGTGATCAACCCGCTGCTCGCCGAGGGCCAGCGGCACGGCGGCATCGCCCAGGGCGCGGCCCAGGCCATGCTGGAAGAGGTGGTCTACGACGCCGACGGCAACCCGCTGACCGCCAGCTTCGCCGACTATCCCTTCGTCACGGCCACCGAGGTCCCCAGCTTCGAGCTGGC
>Ga0116221_1002733_pt1 | contig 11478 bp, 11 predicted proteins | sample Sb_taG_5_FD_88965 | JGI IMG/M metagenome (GOLD analysis project Ga0116221, IMG submission 88965) | Peat soil microbial communities from Weissenstadt, Germany - Sb_50d_8_FC metaG | ecosystem: Environmental > Terrestrial > Soil > Wetlands > Peat | place: Germany: Weissenstadt | collected 2010-09-21 | reverse complement strand
GTCAGCGGCTGGGTTTTGCTCATCAAAGCGGTGCTATAGGCCCAATCCGAGCGGTCCGGCAAGCCTCGATTCGGCCCGCGGCACCGGTGTGCACTGGAATCCGCCCGCGCCTGGGCGGAGGTTGGTCCGCTCTAAGCTTGCGCGCCATGCGCCAGCCGGTCGAGCGCACCCTGGAGGATGTAAGTGGCGGCGTGCTGGTCGATCACCGCCTTGCGCTTGGCGCGGCTCACGTCGGCATCGATCAGCGCCCGTTCGACCGCAGCGGTCGACAGCCGTTCGTCCCACAGCGCGATCGGCAGCGCGGTGAGCTTGGCAAGATTGCGGGCAAAGGCGCGGGTCGATTGGGCGCGCGCGCCCTCGCTGCCGTCCATGTTGATCGGCAGCCCGAGCACGAAGCCCGCGGCGCGCCGTTCGGCGGCAAGATCGAGCAGGCGTTGCGCATCGAGGCCGAAACGCTTTCTGGCGACGGTCTCGACCGGCGTCGCCAGGCGCCGGTCCGGATCGCTCGAGGCGACGCCGATGGTTTTGGTGCCGAGATCGAGACCGATCAGCGCGCCGCGCGCCGGCAACAGCGCGGCAGCCTCCATGAGTGGAAGAACCGCCATGGTGGGCGGGTTAGCATGCTTGATGCCGCACTGCCACCTTTCGCCCGGCGGCAAGCGCGGCTATGTTTGGGAATAACGCCATGCGCCTTTTGCCGACAATTCTTGCCACAGCGCTCACGCTCGCAATCACGGTTGCCATGACCCAGCTCGCCACAGCGGCCGACATCAAGGTGATCAGCGGCGGCGCCTTCAAGCAGGTGCTCAACGCGCTCGCCGAGCAGTACCTGAAAGAAAGCGGCAACCAGCTCGAGCTCACCTATCAGACCGTCGGCCAGCACCTCAAACTGATCAAGAGCGGGGAGGAGCAGTTCGACGTCGCCGTGCTGACGCCCGAGGCCATCGACGGCCTGATCAAGGACGGCAAGGTGGTCGCCGGCAGCCGCGCCGATCTGGCCAAGACCGGCGTCGGCGTCGTGGTCAAAGCTGGCGCGCCGCTGCCCGACATCGGCTCCGTCGAGGCGTTCAAGCGCGCGCTGCTGGCGGCAAAATCGGTGGCCTATATCGATCCGGCGGCCGGCGGTTCGAGCGGCATCTATGTCGGCAAATTGCTCGAGCGGCTCGGCATCGCCAAGGAGGTCAACGCCAAGGCAAAGCTGATCCAGGGCGGCGAGGTCGCCAGCCACGTCGTCGACGGCGAGGCCGAGATCGGCATCCACCAGATCAGCGAAATTTTGGCGGTGAAGGGCGCCGTGCTGGTTGGCCCGCTGCCGGCCGAGATCCAGAATTTCACGGTCTATTCGGCCGGCGTCGGCACCGCGGCCAAGGACGCCGCTGCCGCGAGCGCCGTGGTGAAGTTCCTGGCCGGGCCGCATGCGGGACCGATCATCAAGGCCAAGGGCATGGAGCCCGCTTCGTGAGGGCCCCAAAAAGCCAGCGCCCGCACGAGGCGGGCGCTGGTTTGGGGGTCTTAAGTCCGGAAGTTCAGGCTTTCGCATGCTCCCAGGCGAGCCGCGGGATGTCCGAACGGGTGATGCCGATATCGGCCAGTTCGCGGTCGTTGAGGCTCGAAAGTTCCCGCACCGCAGCGCCATAGCGCTTCCAGGCGTGGAGGAAGTGGATTGCCGACAAAAGCATTTTGGGATCCTTTCCTCATTTGTCGTTGAATCGCAGCTACATATAGGTAGCGTTTGTTGCGCCGCAAAATATAATTGGTGCAGTGCAGCTAAGAGTATTTTGCATATATCTGGCAATAATTTCTCAAGAATCAGCTCGGCCATAGCCGATTTTGGCCCGTTTTCCCGAAGCTGCGCGATTCCCGTCATGTCGAAGGCGCAATGCTGCCCAAGACGCTATTCCGTTCGGCCCTTTTCAACGCCCGTCGATGGCCGGCACGCACCGAGGGGTGATGCGCCGGCGGAACTCGTCATTCGCTCGGCGCAGGTTCCGTGGGTCAAGTTTCGGCCATCCGACCATCCCGCCCGTGCCGCAGTCGCCGCGTCATAATCGGCGCAGTGTTGCGTCAGTGAGGTCGGGAGTTATGGGGACAACGGATCACCGCAGGTGTGCGGAAGAGTGCGTGGCGATGGCGCGGTTGGCCGACGCCGAAAGCGACAAGGCGCTGTGGCTGACCTTGGCGCAGTCCTGGGTGCGTTTGGCCGAGCATGTCGCGCGCGCGGAATCACGCGCGACGGCTGTCGAGACGAGCGAAGAGATCGTCGCCTAGCTCGGATCGCCGCAGCCGATCAGGCGACGGCCGGTGCCTCGGTCACTGACCGTGACTGGCCAGCACCTGCTGGCACGAATTGCTGATCTTGCCGCGATTGGATTGCAGGCAGCCGAGAATGGCGAATACGTCATCCTGGCCGTCGTCGCGGACCAGCTGTTTGCAATAGCGCATGACGTCCGGATGGCACGCGGCCCGTTCCTGATCGCTGCCTTGCGTGATCGAATTCTTCACCGGCGGCGGCTGCGGCGGCAATTGTGCAAGTGCTGCCGGCCCGGCGACAAGCAGAACGGCGATCGTCACAACCGATATGCGTAGCATCATACCCCCTGAGGGCATCCGGCCCGTGCTTGTGGTCACAAAACTATCTCACATTTTTTCGACCGGCGTCAGTGCGCGGGTAGTGGCGGGAATTCTTTTTTGGGCCCCTGAGGCCGATTTGCTACATGCATGTGAGGCCTGTGGAATGCGCGTAAAGCAAGGCAATCGGCGCTCCCGTCGTCGCTTCGCTCAAGCTACGCCGGACACGCTTCGCCCTTCGAGCTATGCATGGCTGCGCCACGCGTAGCCCGAAGGGCGAAGCGTGGTGGGCGGTGACGGACTCGAACCGCCGACATTCTGCGTGTAAAGCAGACGCTCTACCAACTGAGCTAACCGCCCAAAGCCAGCCCACGATGGCGCGATTTATCGCCTCGGTGCGGCAGCGCGCAAGTCCACCGCGGCGGCGCCGCAGCGAAGGCCGGCAAGCTCGGGCAGCCAATATAACACCGCCCGCCTGCGCGCTGTTGGCATGGCAGCGCGCAAGCGGGCGGCGAATGCTGCGGGACCCGTTGCCGGGTCCGCTACCGATCGAATCCGATTCTCAGATCGCTTCCTTGAGTTCCTTGGAGGCGCGGAAGGCGACCTTCTTGCTGGCCTTGATCTGGATGGCTTCGCCGGTGGCCGGATTGCGGCCCATGCGCGCGGCGCGCTTGCGCACTTGCAGGATGCCGAGCCCGCCGATGCGGATGCGCTCGCCCTTCTTGAGGTGCTTGACGATATTGCCGACCAGGCCGCCGAGAATGGCTTCAGCCTGCTTTTTCGACAGCTCGTTATCCTCCGCAAGGCTCGCCGCCAGGTGCTTCAATGTCACGGTAGTGGATGTTGTCTTGGCTGCCATTAGGTCCTCCTCGATGAACGGTAGCGCGCGAAAAGCGCCGCTCACTGCGAAGCAGTTAGACGATTCGGCTGCGGCTGACCACGCTTGTTTTGCCGGTTTCACCGATGTTTTCGCGCTTCCTGGGCTATCTGCGGGCGCTCTGTGACCGCAATAAGACCGGCGGAAAAGGCTGATTTTCGGCCCAAAACCTTGACTCGGGCGAAGGCGGGCCTTAACTGCCGACCGCGCCCGCGGGGGCGTAGCTCAGTTGGTTAGAGCGTCGGCCTGTCACGCCGAAGGTCGCGGGTTCGAGTCCCGTCGCTCCCGCCAGTTCATCCATCTATTCAGAGACTTAAGCGCGTTCCTTGCGGCGAAGGTTTGAGCCGCCGCGACGGTCGCGAACGGACACGCGCGCTCACACCTTTTCGACGATTTTGTCGGTCTTGGCGCGGAAATGGTAGCGCGGGATGGCGGGGTGCCGGTGATGCGGATCGCACAGGTCTTCTTCGGATGCGCTGGGGAGGGCCCCTGCCATGCGGCCATCTTGTTGAAAGGGGCGCGTATCAATCTTTTTTCGTCGGGGCCGTCGCCGTCTGCATCAGCGGTGGCTGTGATAGTCCTCGAGCAGCGCGGCAAACTTATCCAGTGACCTGTCCAGTTCAGACCATGCGAACGCGAGATCGTAGCCGTAGCCTGTCCTCGTGCACATGAGCGCTTCGGCCAGATTACGAACTTTGCTAAAGTTGCTAAGTAATCCTTGGTGATCGTTGCCCTCGAATGCCGACCATAACTCAAGTGGGACTCGCGTAGGCAATAGCGTCGTGGCCTTCGCCATCAACCTCATATATGGTAGCGTCTTGAGGGTGAACTCCGCTAATTCAGGTGACATATTATTTAGATACTGATCGTAAGTCCGTAGCCTAATGCCGACTAACTTGTTGCCAAATATTTTAATGAGACCAATCTTTTCAACATCAGCCCATGGAATGAACGTCGTTCCCTGAGCGTATTGCTGCCGAATACCATCGGCTGAGAGTATCATGGTGACTTTTCGTCGTACTATCTTTGGGATGGCATAGAGCCCGCCACCACCGAAGAAGATGACGCTCAGAAGGCCCGCACCGACTTCAGCTGTGCTGCCGGAATTGAAAATCAACCACAGCCCACTGACAGTGAACATGCCGCATCCTAAAGCCATAATGAGGACGTTGCGACCTACTCGGGGACGCACTTCAAATTGGCTTTGAGGATCAACCATTTCTAATTCATCTGTCCGCTCTTAAAATTGTACCATTGATCTAGATCAACCACCAATAGGCTTTGGTATTGCCGCTAAAGCTGTGCGCGGCGCTCACACCGCTTCGACGATTTGTCGGTCTTGGCCCGGAAATGGTAGCGCGGGATGGCTTCGAGATCAGTGCCGGTAATGCGGGTGACCCAGGCCTGTTGCCGTAGCGCGCGGCGCGCTTCCACAATCGACTGTGGCGGCCGGAACCGGCGGGGCATAGGTCAAAGGGGCAGCCGGGCAAATTAAGCAAATAATCGTGAGCCGCCGCACGGACTACAGACGGCTTGTCATCGAGAGCTTATACCAAAAAGTAGCTAACCCGATCCCCGTGTCCCCCGACAGGTACCCGACCGGGTTAGCATCTTCCGCGGCCGGCTCTTTCCCCAGAGTCGGCCGCACCTAGTTTGCGGCGCCAAGGGCACCGCGCTGTCATTTTGGCTAGCTTGAACAAACCCCCGATAGTCCCACGACGGCTCGCAGCCTGTTGGGCGATCGTGGCTTTTGCATGGAACCGAGTAAATCGTGCGGATATATCGGTGGGGCACTGATGCGGTGCCATTGCGACGGGCTGAATTCCGCTAGGCAATTGAGATTGCTTAATTCAAGCAGTCCGTCGCTCCCGCCAGTTTATCCATCATATCAATCGTTTAACGGCCGGCTTAGTCACACGGCTTCAACGATTTTGTCGGTCTTGGCGCGAAAATGGTAGCGCGGGATGGCGTCGAGGTCGGTGCCGGTGATGCGGACCACCCAGGCCTTTTGCGGGTGTGCGGTGGAATGGATGAGGCCCGACGAATAGGCCTGGGTCTGGCCGGGGCCGAGCGCGTATTGCCTGGCCTTTTCCAGGACGACAGCGTCTTCGCTCGCCGCATTGAGCCGGCGCCATTCGGTCATTTCGGTGACGCCGCGGGCGGTGCCGTAGATCGCCCATGAGGCGCCATGGCTGTGCGGCTTGCCGACCTTGCCGCCTTCCTGGACGTGGGCGAGCACGTACACGTCGGTCGCCGGATCGTGCCACAGCTCGCGGCGGCCGATCGCTGTCTCTTCGCTGAAAGTCTCGCTGACGAAGGCGGGATTTTTCAGGAGCTGCGAGAGCTTTTGCGCGATGTCGGGCAGGCCGCTTTCGCCCTTGGTCTTGAGCGTCGTCGAAAGATCACTGCAGAAATCGGTGAGCGTGTATGGCATTGTTTGGCTCCTCCAAAGCATGATCCGGAAAAGTGGAAGCCGGTTTTCCGAAAAGATCATGCGTCTTAAAATGCTTCAATTCCTGTCCGCTCCCACCAGCGCATTATAGCGCGCGATGACGTCGTGCGGGGTGGCCGCGGCGCGAGCGATGGATTTAAGCACGGTGGCGCCGTCGATGGGACTCATCTCGATGCCGAGTTTTTCCGCGTCGTCGAGCACCGCGGGATCGTTGCACATGGCCATGAACGCGTCCTGCAGCGCCTTGGCGCGGTCGGCCGGCACGCCGGGCGGCGCCGCGAACGGCAGCGAGATGGCAAATTGCAGATTGGCGAAATCGATCAGCGCCAGCGCGTTCGGATCCTTGGTCAATTCGTTGCCGGTCGGCACGTCGGGAAAGTCGGGCAGCCGGGTCGAGCGGCCGAATTGCAACAGCGGGCGGAACGCGTTGTGGCTCCACAGATCGCGCTGGCCGGTGCGCACCGAGCTATAACCGATGATCTGGCCGTCGATCTCGCCGCTCTGCATGGCCATGAACATCGGCGCCGCGCCGACATAGCCGCGCACCACCTTGATGTTGAGGCCGAGAATCTCCTTGGCGATGGTGGCGAAGATCAGATTACTGGAGGCGGCGTTGTCGCCGCCGAGCGTGATCGACTTGCCGGGCTCTTTGAGCTCGGCAACCGACTTGATCGGATTGGTTGCCATCACCAGCATCAGGTAGGAATCCTTGGCGTAGGACGACAGGCTGCCGAGCCAGGTGATTTTCAGCGGATCGAAATTGACGTTCGGATCGCCCTGGATGGCCAGCATCGGCACCGCGCGCTCGAGCTTGACGATGACGGAGCCGTCGCGCTCGAACGTGTTGTAGAGGCGGTTGGCCGAGGCGATGCCGCCGGCGCCGGGCTGGTTCTGCACCACGATGGCCGGATTGCCGGGAATATACCGGCCGAGGTGGCGCGCCACGAAGCGAGCGGTGATGTCATTGATGCCGCCGGGCGCGGTGCCGACGATCATGGTGATCTGCCGGCCCTTGTAAAACTGCTCGACCGATTGGGCGTGCGCTGCGTCGGCGCCCATGAGAAGGCCGCAGGCGACCGCCAGCGCGGCGCAATGTCTGATCATGGAAACGCCGCGAGCAGGTGGCCAAAGCCTTGGACCGGCTGGCGCACATGCAGCCGCTTCTGCATTTCCCACACCCGCGCCGGCACCGGATGCACCACCGGCACCTGCAGATCCTGCTCCAGCATGTCGATGATGTTCAGCGTCCGCCAGCCGGAGCCGAGCATGTAGATGGCGTCGGCGCCCTTGGCCTTGAGGAAGTTTTTCTTGATGTGGGCATAGACCTGCTCGCCGGAGAGGTTTTGCACCTGATCGAACGGCACGTCGATGCCTTCCATTCCGCGCACCTGAAAGCCGGCATCGCTAAAATATTTGGCGAAAATGTCGTTGAGCTTTTTCGGGAAATAAGTGGCGCCGACGAAGCTTTTGGCTTTGAGCGCGTTGAGCGCATTCACATGGTTCTGCGCCACGCTCATCACCGGCACTTTGTACTTTTTCTCCCACTCAGCGACGATCGCGGCCTCGCCTTTGCGGCCGAGCACCATGAACGGCGGCGCGCCGTGCGGATGGATCAGGTCGCATTTCTCCTCGGCCAGCACCGCCACGAGTTTTTCGTAGTGCGGCATCATGGTGTGAAACTCGTCCGCGGTGCCGCGCTTGATGTTGAGGAACAGCGGGATCAAGCCGATACCTTCGGGCAACAGCCGGCAGACCTCCTCGGTCACGCCGGGCCGCATGGTCGGATTGATCATGCCGACGACACCGCGCCAACTGGAGAACGCCATGAGGGGACCTGTTGCTGATTGCGCCGCGTGACAAGGTGCACGCAGTGTAGCACTGATTGCCGCTGCCCTGCTTGTCACCGCTCCGCTTGCGGGAGGGCGACACGGCATTCGCGTTCGCCGTGTATTCCCTGTGAGCGCGTCGTGTCGGGTTACCCCGCACATGTGGCACCGCCGCCACACGCGCCGACAAAGCACGCGCGAACATCGGTCACCATGCAATATAACGGCGTCGACGGCTGTTTGCGGTTCGATTGTAAGGGTATTCCTTACATCCGTACCGGCAGGGCTGTGGCGTTCTCCCGGCATCGAAGCCGCGTCAGCGAGGTGGGCTGACGTAAGCGTAACAAGAATGGGCCGGGGAGGCTCAGTTGACCCGTCGGTCGACGCTTCGGCGTGCAGATAAGTTCGTGTCGGCGTTGCTGCAGTCCGCGGCCGTTGCCGCAATCGCTGCGGGGCTAGGCGCCGTCCTGCCGGCCACACAAGCACGCGCCGATTGCGTGCCCAATCCGGCAACCGCGAGCGGTCAGATCGTGACCTGCAGCGGCATCGCTGCCGCCGGCATTACCGCCAATGCCGGCGTCAACAACGTCACCGTCAACGTGCTCAACAACGCGACCGTCTTTGACAACGGCGTCGTCGCCATCGGGCTGAACAATCGCAATACCGTCAACAACCAGGGGACTATCAACACGCAAGGCGTGTTCGGCATCGCGGCCGGCAACAACAACACCATCACCAATTTCAACGAAATTCTGGTCGGCGCAACAGCCGCCGGAATTTTCGTCGGCAACCGCAACATCGTCACGAACATCGGGGATATCACCGTCGACGTAGCCGGCGCCGGGATCGTCGGCGTCGATGCCAACACGGTGTCCAATAGCGGAACGATCAATCTTAACAGCGGCGGTATTGCCATCGAGTTCCTCGGCAACCGCAACATCGTCACCAATTCCGGCGCCATCACCGGCGCCGACGCGACCGCCGGTATCCAATCGCTCGGCACCGGTGCGACGATCACCAATAACGGCACGATCGTGTTGGGCTTCGCCAATCCGAGCCCGAGCGTCGGCGTCATCATGAACGACCGCAGTACGCTGACCAACAACAACCTGATCCAGGTCGGCGAAGGCAGCGAAGGTGTCGAGGTCGACGGATCGCACAACCACGTCATCAACAACGGCACGATCATCGCCGGTCAGGACGGCGTCGGCATTCTGGCCGGCGTGCTGGGCGGCCACAACCACATCCGCAATTTCGGCACGATCAGCACCAATGGCATTTTCGCCGACGCCATCGTCGTCGAAGGCGGCGGTTCGGTGTTCAATGCCGGCACCATCGCCAACACCACGCCGGGCGCCGTCGCTATCGATTTTTGCGGCTGCAGCACCGGCTACAAGCTGACCATCGCGCCGACCAGCGTCATCAACGGCCTCGTCACCGCGACCGGCAACGATACCTTCCAGCTTGGCGGGAGAGGCAACGGCAATTTCGATCTCTCCAGCATCGGTCCGACGGCGCAGTACGAAGGCTTTGGCGTCTTCAACGTCGTCAACGGCTTCTGGACCGTGTCGAACGTGTTCGGCCAAACCCAGGACTGGAACGTCAACGGCGGCACGCTGTCGGGCACCGGCACGCTGGTGAACTTGAACGTCAATGCTGGCGGCACGTTTCAGCCCGGCACCGCGCCCGGCACGGCGATGACCATCACCGGCAATCTCGCATTCCTGACCGGCGCGCTCTATGTGGCGACGCTGAACGGCACGACGTCGACGCTCGCCAACGTTTCGGGCACCGCGACGCTCGCCGGCAATGTCGAAGCGAATATCCAGGGCGGCTTGTCGGACAAGACCTATACGATCCTGCATTCGGGCGGGTTCGGCGGCACCACCTTCGACGGCTTCATCAGCACCATGCCGGGCTTGACCGCCACGCTGACCTACACGCCGACCGACGTGCTGCTTGCGTTCAATGCCAATCTCGGCCTCGGCGGCAATCTCAATATCAACCAGCAGAACGTCGCCAACGCGCTCAACAATTTCTTCAATAGCGGCGGTACGCTCCCGCCCGGCTTCTTGCCGGTCTTCGGTCTCACCGGCGGCAATCTGCAAAATGCGCTGACGCAACTGTCCGGCGAAGCGAACGTCGACGGCGAGGCCGCGACCTTCCAGCAGATGACCCAGTTCTTGAGCCTGATGCTCGATCCGTTCGTTGCCGGGCGCAACGGCGTCGGCGGTGGCGGCGGCGCGCTTGGTTTTGCGCCCGAGCAGGAAGCGAATTTCCCCTCCGACATCGCGCTCGCCTATGACGCCATCCTCAAGGCGCCGCCGAAGCCCGCGACATTGGATCAGCGCTGGACCGCGTGGGGCACGGCGTACGGCGGCAATGACAAGACCAACGGCGATCCGGCCGTCGGCTCGAACGCGTTCACGGCGAACACTTTTGGCTTCGCTGCCGGCATGGACTATCACCCGGCGCCCGACACCATCCTCGGCATTGCGCTCGCCGGCGGCGGCACCGATTGGACTCTGGCGCAGGCGCTCGGCAACGGCCGCAGCGATGCGTTCCAGGCCGGCATCTACGGCACCAAATATTTCGGCCCGGTCTATGTCGCAGGCGCGCTGGCGCTTGCCAACAACTGGATGACCACGAACCGTACCGCGCTGGGCGACCAGCTTACCGCAAGCTTCAACGCGCAGAGCTTTGGCGGCCGCGTCGAAGCCGGCTATCGCTATGCGGTGCAGCCGGCGATCGGCGTGGCGCCTTACGCCGCCTTGCAGGCGCAGACGGTCCACACGCCGACCTACAGCGAGACCGATCTCACCGCCGGCGGCTTTGGGCTGACCTATGCGGCGATGAACGCGACCGATACGCGCAGCGAATTGGGCGCGCGCTTCGATGGCCTCACAACGTTCAACGGCCTGCCGCTGATATTGCGCGGCCGGCTCGCTTGGGCGCATGATTGGGTCAGCGATCCGGCGCTCACGGCGGTGTTCCAGGCGTTGCCGGGTGCAAGCTTCGTGGTCAACGGCGCGCCGCTGCCGGCAAATTCGGCGCTGGCGTCAGCCGGCGCCGAGCTCAAGCTTAATCCCCATGTATCGCTGCTCGGCAAATTCGACGGCGAATTCGCCAACGGCTCGCAGACCTACGCCGGCACCGGAACGCTGCGCTATACGTGGTGACGGCGTGCGATCAGAGCATGATCCGGAAAAGTGGAAACCGGTTTTCCGAAAAGATCATGCTCCATTAAAATGCTAGAGTGAAAATCGCTTCAATCTGAAGCGATTTCGCTCTAGCGCTGCGCGTGCTGCTCGGAGCCGCATTTCTTGATGAACGCGATCATCGCCGCCATCGCCTTCAGTGAATTGGGATCGAACGGATGTTCGTTGAGGAAGGTGTGACGCGCGCCGTCCAGCAGCAAGAGATCGATGCTGCCGCCGGCGTTGCGATAGTCGGTGGCGAGGCGTTGGGCGAGCTCGACCGTGGTCCATTGATCCGCGGTGCCCTGGAACACCAGCGCCGGCGGCAGAAAAACCTTCTCACCGCGCTCGATGATCAAAGCCGGCGTCGCTTCGATCTGCGCGGCTTCACTGCCGAAGAAGGTGTCGTGGCCCTTGGCGAGCGTGTCGTCGCCCTTGGCCTTGGCGAGCTTGTAGCGCTCCATCGGGAACAGCACGCCCCAGCCTGAAATCACGAAGGCGAGTTTTGCATCCATATCGGGCGCGTCGGCGAGGGACAGCGCGCGATAGCGCGGATCG
>Ga0116221_1002725_pt1 | contig 11490 bp, 6 predicted proteins | sample Sb_taG_5_FD_88965 | JGI IMG/M metagenome (GOLD analysis project Ga0116221, IMG submission 88965) | Peat soil microbial communities from Weissenstadt, Germany - Sb_50d_8_FC metaG | ecosystem: Environmental > Terrestrial > Soil > Wetlands > Peat | place: Germany: Weissenstadt | collected 2010-09-21 | reverse complement strand
TGGGAACCCGCAGGGGGCGGTTACCGATCCGAGCGGGGTGGTTTACAGCCCGTCGCATCCGGCTTCGGTGGGATCGGGCGCGGTGATCTACTGCGTCGGATTGGGAGCGGTGGACACCCCCGTGCCCGTGGGGACGGCGTCGCCGGGAAATCCGCTGGCCAACGCCACGGGCGCGGTCTCGGTGACCATCGGGGGGCAACCGGTGCAGCAGGTGATCTTCCAGGGACTGACGCCGACATACGCCGGGCTGTACCAGATCAACGTGGTGATACCGCCCGGCGTGCCCTCGGGCAATGCGGTTCCGGTGAATGTGAGTGTGGGGGGACGGGCGGGCAATCCGGTGACGATCGCGATCAAGTAGGGAGGAGTGAGTACTGCTCAGTGACGAAACGCCGGGGATACCGTGGCGCAGGCACTCATGCCTGCAGCGTCCCGACTCATCGGGACGCCTCTTTTGGCCTGCTACCCAGCGCGATTCTCCCGTCGCGCACTACGCTTCTTACGGTCATCGCTTTGGCGGCGATCTGGCTGGGGCAAATCCACGCGCAGGGCGTGATCGCCACGTATGCCGGAGGGAATCGCACCTTCACTGGCGACGGGCAATCGGCCACAGCGTTGTTCTTGTCCAAAGTCAGTTCCGTCTCGCTCGACTCCGCGGGCAATCCCATCATCGCCCTGGAGTACCGCAACGTCGTTCTCCGCGTGAATGCGGATGGAAGCATGACGCGCCTCGCAGGCACGGGCGACACGGGGTCGTTTGGCAACGGATTGAAGGCCACGTCCGCTGGTTTGAATGCTCCGCTAGGGGCGGCCTATGATTCGGCCGGCAATCTGTATATCGCGGATAACTCCAACAGCCGGATTCAAAAGGTCTCGCAAGATGGAACGATTTCGACTTTCGCCGGAACCGGCGTGGCAGGTTTCGGCGGGGACAATGGGCCGGCCTTGCAAGCTCAACTGAACTTCCCGACCGATGTGCGGGTTGACTTGGCCAACAACGTCTTCATCAACGACCAGGCGAATAACCGGATTCGGAAAGTCACGCCGCAGGGAATCATCTCGACCGTATTAGGGGACGGCGGGAGCACTCCCTTTCAGGCCGGCCAGCCGGGGACCAAGACATCCCTGGTTAGTCCGGGACTGGCGGGAATCGGGCTGGATTCCGCGGGGAACCTGTATGTCGCCGATTTTGGCGGGAACCGCGTAATCGAGGTCGATGCGAAGACCGGGCTGGTATCGAACATCGCCGGCACCGGAACTCCGGGTTCGGCCCGGGAAAACGTGCCGGCGGCTGCCGCGGCATTGAACAACCCCTCGGGGGTTGCCGTGGACAATGCCGGCAGCATCTACATCTCGGATACCAACAACTTCAAGATCCGCAAGATTACGGGCGGCCTGATCAGCACATACGCCGGCAACGGACAGTTCGGCTTCGCCGGCGACGGAGGCCCCGCCAAGTCCGCCAACTTCAGGGGCGCTTTCGGTCTGGCAGTGGACTTACAAGGGAACCTCTTCCTGGCGGACCGCGACAACTTTCGCGTACGCCGTGTGGATGCGGCCACTCAGACCATCTCGACCGTGGCCGGCAACGGCACCTCTTTCGATAACGGAGTTCCGGCCGCCGGCCTGCTGCTCTTCAAGCCCGCTGGAGTGAACTTCGCCCCGGATGGAAGTCTGATTATCGCGGACACGCTTTCCGATATCGTTCGCCGCGTGAGCCCCGCAGGCATTGCGTTCACGGTGGCTGGAACGGGCGGGGATGGATTCAGCGGCGATGGGGGCCTGGCTACTTCCGCGGAGCTTTCGTTTCCCTTTGGCTCGGCGTTTGACTCGCAGGGAAACCTCTATATCGCCGATCAGGACAACAACCGGATCCGCAAGATTGACGCTTCCGGAGTGATCGCCACGGTGGCCGGCACGGATACGCAGGGTTACAACCAGGACGGGATTCTCGCGATGCAGGCGCAATTGAACCAGCCGCGGTCCGTGGCATTCGATTCATACGGCAACCTGTACATCGCGGATTTTGGAAACAATCGCATTCGCCGCGTTTCGGGCGGGGTGATCACGACCGTTGCACAGCTTCAAAATCCATCGGCGATCGCGTTCGACGGCCGCGGGAACCTGCTCATCGCGGACCCGGACAACGGCCTCGTCCACAGTATGTCGCCCAATGGAACGCTCACCACCATTGCCGGCGGAGGCCCTAACCTGTTCCCGGCTTCCAATGGCCGCCCGGCCACCAGTGCCGCGCTGGGTGCGGTGTCGGGGGTAGCCGTGGACAGCGCGGGCAACATCTACTTCAGCGATGCCGGCAATAGCGCGGTTCAGAAAATCACTCCCAACGGAACGCTGGTGCTGGTCGCCGGCAACGGCAAATCGGGATTCTCGGCCAGCGACGACGGCGGAAACGCTACGCTGGCCCAACTTAACGACCCGCGTCAGATCGCCTTTGATCAGGCCGGCAACTTGTTCATCGCCGATTTCGGGAACGACCGGATCCGCGTGGTTTATGCCACGCCTCCCACGTTCAGCGCCGCTCCCAACCCGCTGGGTTTCACCGCTGCGAGCGGCGGTCTGCCGGTGTCTCAAAGCCTGAACCTGGCTTCCGGGGTCGCCGGCATGGCCTACACCGCGTCGGTCGCGCCCGGGGCCAGTTGGCTGTCGGTAAGCTCGGCATCCGGGCAAACGCCGGCCGCCATCGCCGTTACCGCGGACCCGTCCCAGCTTCAGCCCGGCTCCTACAATGGCGCCGTCACGGTCACTGCGCCGCTGGCCTCGCCCGCGGCCCAGAGCATAACGGTTACCTTCCTGGTGGGCGCGGCGCAGCCTTCGAAGCTTTCCACGGATGCGACAGCACTCAGCTTCTCATTCGCCAAGCAGGGAGCGCCATCCACCCGATCCGTGCGCATCGCCAACGCCGGTGGATCGACCCTGGCGTTCGCCATCAAAGCGAAGACCGACGACGGCGGTTCCTGGCTGCGGGTTTCCTCGACAAGCGGCAGCGCTACTCCGGCTCAGTCCTTTTCGCTGACTGTAACCGCCGACCCTGCAACGCTCTCACCCGGCACTTACACGGGCTCAGTGATACTTACTAACAGCTCGGTGACGACAGATAGCCTGTCTATCGCGGTCAGTGTGACTGTCAGTAACGTACTGCAGACCATGGTGCTTTCCGATACCGGTCTTACTTTCACCGCGGTCCAAGACGGTGGGGCCGTGCCCGCTCAGTCTTTCGAAGTGGTCAACAACGGGGCGGGGACCATGAACTGGACACTGACTGCCGCGCCGCTTGACTCGGGACTCAGTTGGATCTCGGTAAATCCTACCCAGGGATCCAGCACCGGCGGAGTGACTCCGTCTCCCATTGGCGTGCAGGTGAATGCCGCCGGGCTGGCGCCGGGCACTTACTACGGGCAGATCACCGTCACGTCGCCGACGGCGCAGAACTCACCCCAGTTACTGACTGTAGTCTTGAACGTACTGCCCCCGAACAGCGATCCCGGACCGGTGGTGCTCCCCAGCGGCTTGATTTTCACCGGGGCCGCGGGCGGCCAGAATCCGCCTGCCCAGACCGTAACCGTTACGAATTTGTCGGCCACGCCCCTGCTCATGGGTTCGAGCCGCACGTATGTGCCGCCGGCGGCCAATTGGTTTGCCCACGACACCATCAATGCGACCATTCTCCCCAGCTTTCCACTCACCATCACGGTAACTCCGCAGATCGCGGGACTGCTTCCGGGAGTCTATCAAGGCGTCTTGACCCTGGCGTTCTCCGACAACACCGTGCGGACAATCGCTATCCGGTTGATCCTGGCGCCGTCCGGCTCGAGTACGTCTGAGAGTTCCAGGCAGCAGACGGCGGCGGCCTGCACACCTACTACGCTGGTGCCGCTGTTCACCACCCTGGGCAATGGCTTTTCGCTGCCCGCCACGTGGCCGCAGCAGATTGTAGTCCGAGTGGTGGACGATTGCGGCGTGCCACTGACCAGCGGGTCCGTGGTGGTGTCCTTCTCCGACGGGGATTCGGACTTGCCATTGACGCCGCTCGAGGACGGCCGTTGGAGCAAGACGTGGTCGCCGGTACACAACGCCGCAACCAACGTGCTCACCGCCACCGCGCAGAATGCCGCGCAGACATTGAAGGCCACCACCACGGCGGCGGGCGGCATTCAAAACAATGCGGCCGCGCCGCTGCTCACGGCCGAAGGAGTCATCAGCGTGACCAACGGGTCTCCCGGCGCGCCGTTGGCTCCGGGAGAGTTCATCTCGATTTACGGGGCGCAGCTTGCGCCGGTCACGAGCACGGCGCAGGCGCTTCCCTTCGAAACCAGCCTGCAGGGGGTCAAGGTGGTGGTGGCGGGCAAGCCGGTGCCGGTGCAGTATGTGAGCGGCGGCCAGATCAATGCGATTCTGCCGTATGACGTGCCGTCGAACGGCACGATTCCCCTGGTGGTGCAGAACAGCAACCAGTTGTCGCCGGTGGTACAGGTGCCGATCGCCGACTCCCTGCCGACGGTCTTCTATTCCATAGACCAGAATGGGAACCCGCAGGGGGCGGTTACCGATCCAAACGGGGTGGTTTACAGCCCCTCGCACCCGGCTTCGGTGGGATCGGGCGCAGTGATCTACTGCGTCGGATTGGGAGCGGTGGACACCTCCGTGCCCGTGGGAACGGCGTCGCCGGGAAATCCGCTGGCCAAGGCCACGGGCGCGGTCTCGGTGACCATCGGGGGGCAGCCGGTGCAGCAGGTGATCTTCCAGGGATTGACGCCGACGTATGCCGGGCTGTACCAGATCAACGTGGTGATACCGCCGGGCGTGCCCTCGGGCAACGCGGTTCCGGTGAACGTGAGTGTGGGGGGACGGGCGGGCAATCCGGTGACGATCGCGATAAAGTAAGAACGTGGTCATCGCCGATCCGGCCCAACTGCCTCGCCAGGCCGTGGAAGCTTTGGTCCTGGAAGCGCACCGGCAAAGGAAGCTCTCCGAGGCCGAAATTGGCCGTCTGCTCGGCATGGAATCCCGCTACCAGATCGAACGATTTCTGAAGGACCACGGCGTGGAACTCGCGTACTCGCGGGACGATCTCGAGTACGAGCGCCAGGTGCATCGGGAATTGGGAATCGGCCACCGCCGATGACGGCTGTTGTCGCCGACACATCGCCGCTCAACTACCGGGTCCTGATCGACGCGGTTGAGATTCTACAGCAACTCTATGAGCGGATCAGTCTTGACCGCGTGGCTCGAAGTGGAAGCAGTTGCGAACTCCCATTTCACACAAGTGTTCGGATGCGGTGACGTGGCGCAGGCGCTCGTGCCTGCCGGGGTACCCTCTGGGTCGGGCACTCATGCCGACGCTTGGCGTCGACACTGCGGCGCAACCGCGAACACGTGTCGAGACGAGTCGTCTCGACACGGCAGGCATGAGTGCCTGCGCCACGTCGGCTGGCGGAACACTAGACAAGGGCCCGTTGCCGACCCTCGGTGGCAACCGCTGCATGTGGGCAAACAAGCCGCTCGCCTTTGCCCCAGTGTATCCTAATTCGTTAGTATGTTGCACGATCTGTTACAAAAAGCCGATCTAGATGCTTCAGCCCTATCTGAACAAGTGACTGGCAGCTAAGTCAACTTCTCACGGGGTCACTCCGGGTATCGTGTGAACCTTAGTGCTAGCGGCCTTCATCGTTGAGTGCCTGATTCATTCCGCCAAACCAATGCCCAAAGGCAAAGGAAAACACCGACGCCGTAAAAGATGCTGCCACTGAAGATCATCAGCGCCAACATTCCAACATGGCCGCCGCCAACGTCTAGGGACGAGCGCATACTGATTACCACAGGAATGAACAACGGCAAGCTGAGAAACCCGGTTGGTTCCAGATGATACTGGAATAAAAGGAAGATTACGACGCTTGTGACTGTACCAATCGCCCACGCCTGAAAGATGTGCTTCTTAAGAGATGGTCATTTCGGGACGCCAGCCGCAGGCTCTCAGGGTCGTATACCTTGCTGCCCGGAACGAACTCATAGCCGCAGTCGCAGTAGAGTGCCGATGGCGGGTTTTCAAGTTTGCATGATGGACAACGTTTCGGGCCGTGATCAGTGGGGACAGATTCGCTCAGAAGACTCTTACGGTCAAGATCGGTTCCGTCAGCAGCGGACAGACGAGCCGTGCGCCACTGGCCTTCGTAGTCGTACTCGATTTCCGCCGTGATGATTCCGCCGTCGCAGGATTTCAGCCGGATACCACCCGCTGAAAGGTTCTCGTGTTTCCAGACGGTTGCGCCGGTACGGTCATAGGCCGCAAGATCGCCGCCGGCGTGGGCGAGTATGAGCAACGTGCGCCTTTCATCGAACAGGGCGCCTTTGACACCTGAACCGAAAGTTGTGTACCGCTCGGGTTCCGTTTTGGGAACAAAATAACATGCGCCGGAAGCGATCACTACGATGATCTCAGCCTCCGAGAAATCGAGGACCGAGCCAAACGGGGTGACACCCTTGTTGAAGTTTCCCACCCACTCGATTCCGTCCTCATTCCAGAAGCGCACCACGAATCCTTCTGCCCACGGTGTTGGATGGCCGAGATGAAAATGTTTGGGCACCGGACCCTCACCGGGGAGACCGGGCAGGATTTCCCAACGAATTATTTGGCTGGTGCTGGCTTTCGGTTCGCCCATTCGATTTGAGAATAGCAGCGCCAAGGCGCAACGTCACGGCATCAACGCTTCCAGCCTCCGGCGAATCTCATCCCGATACAAAACTTCAACGCAAGAGATCTCCTCGTCATCCACACCAAGAATGATCATCCCCTGCTCCGGTTCAAGAGCTGCAGTGGTGCTTCGGGCCATAGCTGCCCACGGGCTTGGGTTGAACGTAAGAACGTGGCACAGAAATCGAACGGGTTTCGTGTGATCGGCACATTGGGAGTACTCGACGAGGCTGCGATCTTAGACCAACCCGAACCCTGTTCAAAACGCCAACGTCCGGCCCACTCTAATCGATTGAAAACAAATGGGGCCGATTCGAATGCTGTTAAACAGTGAGCCCGTTTCGGAGCCGATTCTATGACGAACAAATGGCGGACGGGGAGTAGGCCCCGCCATGGCACCCCGCTGGTTAACAGCTCGCAAGATGTGATATGACTGCGCGTGACCGTGCTATGCAAGGTCCCGAAAACAGGGGGGAAACGGGAGCACCGGATTCTGCGCCGCGTCATTGTCGCCGGCTCGCCCATCGTCAATCCTCGGCCCATCTTCGCCCGGCGGACGAAGTGATCCGATGAAAGCGCTTTCTGACCCGCTGGTTAACAACACCGGACATCGATCAAGCGCTATTGATTGCCAGTCTGTCCGGTACGAAGTATACTCGTATCCGGGAGGTTCGATGAAGTCGAGGCGCGCGTGGGAAAGGTAGAGGTCATGTCCTGGAAGGCTTAGATCTCTGGTTCAACTCCTCGGACCACCTGCCTCCGCATCTTCACGCGCGGCGTCGCGGCGAGTGGGAGATCCGGGTCTACTTTCTCCTCTGCACGGATGACGAATTGGTATTCGATCGCAAGTGGGGCAAGAAGGACCCGTCGGCGAAGCTGCTCGCACGAATTCGCAAAGCCGTCGTGGAGCATCGGGCCGAGTTACTCAGGGAATGGGAGCGGAAAGTATGCAGGGAAATGTGAACGGAACGAACTTTAGCTCGCAGGAATTGATTCTGCTGGCACATAATTCTGGCGGTGAAGGGGCGGTCCCTGAGAGGCGGCGTTTTCGAGTCCTTCACCGGCCAAACCGGCAGATCGCTGAACGCGGCCGAAATATCTTCGTACTCGTCCCGGCCAGTGAGCTTCCTGATGTCGCTGAGTTCGTCTCAATTGCCAATCGCCGGCACCAACTCCGGGCGCTGCTGGTCAGAGACGACGTACAGCCGAGTTCCATTCCTCAGATGTTTGAACGGGCCGGTCTCAGGATGATGCGCAACACAGTCGTATACTCGGATTCCAGCGTTCCGCGGCGCGTACTTTCTGCGTGGACTCAGAATGCACAAGAAGAGCTCATTGCGAAGGCGAGCGTCTCGAAGGATCGCCTGTTTGTGCTTTCCTGTGCGCTGCAGCCGTATGAGGTCGCGTTCAACAGCATGCCATCGCTGAAGCGCATTCCCAGAGCCGAACGCGCGAACTTTACCGTGGACGAAGATGGAAGTTACATCTACTGGGCTGGTCCGGATATTCACCTCGACCTTGACGCTATTCGAGCGGCAATTGATCCGGAGGCACGTGCCAGGGCCGAAGCAGCAAAGGCTCTGCATGATAGCCGGTACGGGGCGGCCATTGCAAAATTGCGTTTGAGAATGGGGCTGAAGCAGTCGCAGATCGAAGGCCTTTCTGAAAGGCAGGTGCGCCGGATCGAGAAGGGCGAGGGAACAACGTATGAGGCACTCCGGCGACTGGCCTCAGCGCACCGAATGGACCTGGAGTCGTACTTGCGGGAACTCGCGGTTAACGCCGCCAAGCCGGCGCTTGAGAAGGCAATCGCGTAATCCGATTCGAGTAAGCTTAGAGAGGTGCTGCCTGGTCTTTGACAACCGAAACCCACAAGTAGTCCGTTTCGACGGGAATCGAAACGATTGGTAGCCCATGGTATTAGCCCGAAACCTGTTTCTCCAAATCCATTTACGTAACAGGGTCCGTCTTGAGGAGGCAAGAACTACTCGAACTCGCGACTGTGATGGAGAAGCTGAAGGCAACGACCTTTCGCTATCCGCGGTCCTTGGTTGATGAGCTGGTGGCCGAAAGCAGGGAAAGAAGAAAGAAGTAGTTTCGCCTTGCATCGGTGATTCGCGATCAAGTAGGGGGCGGGCGTTGCGCCGCTGGCTGGACGGGCGACTCCGGGCCCATTGCACCGCCTTACGCAGCGACTTGGGGCAGCAGGTGCCTCAGTTCCACCTGTGGAGATTCGGGATCTTTAAATAGTGGCTGGCGCCGAGCACCTCGATGCCCACGAGTTGCTCGCCGGCCGCGAAATCGAGCGAAATATCGTTCGTTACCCGGACCGTGCGACACTGGAAATCGCCATCCATCAACTGGATATATAGGGCGTCGGCCTCTTTGTCGTAGCTGATCTGCATTCCGGTTTCCTCTCTTCAAAAGTAAAACGTATAGACCGTCACCACAACAAGGCGGTCGGCCTTCTCCTCAACTATCGCGGCCATTCAGTCGATACATCCACAGCCCTCGCTCGGCCGGCTCCCGGGTGCTTAACCGATGTGGGGAAACGGCGCCCTGGCCAACCGCTCCCTAACGGGGTGCCCTCTGGGCCCGGCTCTGTAACCCACTGAAATCAGCATAACCGCGACGGAGCCGCGACCGTCACTCGCCCTTGGCGAGCCAGGGAGCGGTTTCTCGCGACTGAGCCGCGAATTCCCCGGAACGGTTAAGCACCCCCGGCTCCCGCATGCCGCGCCCCGGTGTATACTAATTCGTTAGTATGTTGCGCGATCTGCTTTGGGGCCTGCGATGGCTCCGCCACAATCCTCTGTTTACGGCGGTGGTGACCGTTACCCTGGCGCTGGGAATCGGCGCCAATACGGCGGTATTCAGCGTGGTGGATGCGGTCCTGCTGCGGCCGCTTCCCTACACCGCGCCTGGCCGCCTGGTGAAAATCGAAGAGAGCACTACCAAAATGCCAGCCGCTTGGATCCCCGCCTCTCACTTTCTGCGGTGGCGGGAACGCGGGGACCTGTTCGCCAACGCGGCAGCCTTCCGCACCGACGCGCTGACGCTCACCGACATCGACACGCCCGACCAGGTGCTCAGTTTGCGGGTGACCTCCTCGCTGTTTTCGGTGTTGGGCGTACATGCCCGTTTGGGGCGGGTCTTGATGGAATCCGACGACGTGCCTGGCTCGCCCGAAACCGCGGTCCTCAGCGACAAGCTGTGGCGGCGGCTGTTTCATGCCGACCCCAAGGTGATCGGCCGGTCGGTGCGCGCCGGGGAGGAGATGCTCACCATCGTGGGTGTGATGCCGCCGGAGTTCGAGTTCCCGTATCCCGATAAGGAGATGTGGCTGCCTCTCCGGCTGACCAGCGCTTCCACGGGTGCCGTCCAGGTGGTGGCGCGGTTGAAGGACGGAGTGCCGATGTCCCAGGTGAACGGAGCGATGGCCGTCATGGCGCGCCAACTGGAGCAGGAAGATCCGGTGGAGCGGGCGGGCCTGCGCGTGCTGGCTTCGGTGTGGAGCGAGGAAGTCGGGCACAAGGCCGCGCAGAGCCTGGTTCTGATTCTGTCGGCGGTGGGGCTGTTGCTGCTGATCGCCTGCGCCAATGTGGCGAGCCTCATGCTGAGCCGCGCGGTGCAACGGCAAAAAGAGATCGCCATAAGGGCCTGCCTGGGCGCGGGCTTCTGGAGGGTGATGCGGCAACTGCTGGCGGAGAGCGTCGTGCTATCGGCCATCGGAAGCGGCGCCGGCGTCGCGGTGGCGGCCGGATTGTTGCGCATCCTTGCGAAGCGGATTGCGGCTCTGCCCATTGTCATGCCTCACCTGCAACAGGTGACGGTGACGGGGCGCGTATTGGTTTTCAACGCCGCAGTGTGCCTGCTGTCGGCCTGCCTCTTCAGCGTGGTTCCGGTGCTGGTGGCGTCGAAAGTGGATTTGCAGACGGCGCTACGGAGCGGCCGCGGAGGGGGAAACCGGGGCTCCGCGCGGTTCTTCTCGTGCCTCATCGCGGGCGAGGCGGCGCTTTCGTTCCTTCTGCTCGTGGGCGCGGGCCTGATGGTGCGCAGCCTGATCCGCCTGCAGGCAGCGGACCTGGGCATCCATCCGGACCACGTGCTGACGATGAAGGTGCCGGTCGGCACGGCCCTGCATCGGCCGAAGGAGCTCGACACCAAACCGCAGCAGATGGCCTACTTCCAGCAGTTGGTCGAGCGGCTGCAAATCATTCCCGGAGTCAGGGCCGCGGCGCTGGTCAACAACCTGCCGCTTTCCCCCGCCAACACCACTCTCAGCGACCACCTGCGGACGGCCTCGGCCGAGACCGCGGGCAATGTCCGGGCGCGGTGCGTGAGCCCGCGATATTTTGCCGTGATGGGAATTCCGTTGCTGGCCGGGCGGGACTTCTCGCCGGCGGATACTGCTACCGCGCCCGGTGTGATGATCCTGAATGAGCACCTGGCGCGGCACCTGTTTCCAAACGGGAATGCCGTGGGCCAGAGTGTCTGGAACGGCGGCAAGACCAGCACTGTGATCGGCGTCGTCAAGGACGCGCCGCAAATGAGCTATGAGGCGCCGGCGCAGGACGAGGCGTATTTCTCTTACCAGCAGTTCATCTTCGGCTCTTTTCTGGCAGCGGTCGTGGTGCGCACGGAGGGCGATCCGCTGGCGCTCGCGGGGACGCTGCAGAAGGAGGTGTGGGCGGTGAATCGCGATCAGCCCATCGTCAAGGTGGAGACCATGAACGACGTGATCGCCGACTCGATCTGGCGGCCGCGGTTTTCCACGTGGG
>Ga0116221_1002723_pt1 | contig 11494 bp, 8 predicted proteins | sample Sb_taG_5_FD_88965 | JGI IMG/M metagenome (GOLD analysis project Ga0116221, IMG submission 88965) | Peat soil microbial communities from Weissenstadt, Germany - Sb_50d_8_FC metaG | ecosystem: Environmental > Terrestrial > Soil > Wetlands > Peat | place: Germany: Weissenstadt | collected 2010-09-21 | reverse complement strand
TGGCGCTGATCGACATGCGGCAGGAGTTTCTGGAAACGCGCAAGCAGTCGACATTTTCACGCAAGCTGTTGGAGGCGCTGGGAGGACGTCTGGAGAACGGGGAACAGACCATCGTGCTGTTGAACCGGCGCGGGTTTTCCAGCTTCGTGGCGTGCCGCGCGTGCGGCGAGCGAGTGCAGTGCATCAATTGCTCGCTCACGCTGACATACCACAAGCGCGACCGGCGCCTGCTATGCCACTACTGCGGCTACGCCGAGAAGGTGCCGGGCGCGTGCCCCAAGTGCTCGAGCGAGCACATCTATTTTCTGGGGTTGGGGTCGGAGCGCGTGGAGGAGGAGCTGCACCAGGCCTTTCCCACGGCGCGCATCGCGCGGCTGGACCGGGACACGGTGACCGGGAAGCGGCACTACGAGACGATTCTGCAGGATTTTCGCGAGGGCAATTACGACATCCTGGTGGGCACCCAGATGATCGCCAAGGGCCATGACATTCCCAACGTGACGCTGGTGGGGGTGGTATCGGCGGACGTGGGGCTGGGGATGCCGGACTTCCGCGCGGGCGAGCGCACTTTTCAATTGCTCACGCAGGTGGCGGGGCGCGCCGGACGGGGCAGCGTGCCGGGGATCGTGCTGATCCAGACGATCAATCCCGATCACTACGCGGTGCGCATGGCGGCGGCGCAGGATTACCAGGCCTTCTACGAAAAGGAGCTGACGTTCCGGCGCATGATGCACTACCCGCCGTTCACCGCCATGGCGAATATCCTGGTGCGGAGCGAGAAGCAGGAGATGGCCATGCGGATGAGCGCGGACCTGGGAGTGCTGCTCATGCCGCCGCCGGAGAAGCTGCGCGTCATGGGGCCGGCGGAAGCTCCGGTACCGCGGTTGAAGAATGAATACCGGTATCAGTTTTTGATCAAGGCAACCAGCCGGAAGACGCTCAATGAGCTGCTGCAGCGGATTCGGGCGTTTGCGGTGGAACATAAATGGGGGGCGACGGCGCTGGTGATCGACGTGGATCCGCTGACGTTGATGTAGGGGTTGGCCTCCACTCCCCAACCCGGACAGGCCGGAACCACAGGAAACCGTGTCCTTGACGCGGAGGCGCGGAGCACGCGGAGGAAGACGCGGAGCAAACCAAGAGAAAGTCAAAACCTGAGGTAACGGAGGCGGCGGAGAACGCTGAGAGGAGCCGTTCAGCATGCCGAAATTCGGCAGGTGCTAACGATCGGAGCAGCGGGCAAAAAGGGCAACCCGTCAGCAAGCGGTTTTGCCGCAGCACGGAATCTCGCGGCATAGGTAGTAGTGAGGGCTGCGTTTAGTTGCCGGTCAGAAATGCTTTGACGCGCTCAATCAGGCGATCCGGGGTGTTGCCTTTGCTCTCCACCACCGCGACGTTGATTTGCAGCGTGGGACGAACGGTCTTTCCGGCCAGCAGACAGGCGTACGACCCGGAGAGGTGTTCGGCCACCCACTTGGCGGTAGAGTTGGCCTCCGATCTGGGGACGCTGAGAATGACGGCAAATTCCTCATGGCTCCATCGTCCGATGGCAGCCGTGGGAGGGACGCAGTTGCACAGACGCTTGGTGAAGGCAGCAGCGAGCTCCGCGGCCACATCCGCGCGAAAATGGACTTCGGCCAGGCGGAAGCCGTTCACCCGGAGGAGCAGCAGACAGGAATCGGGGGGAGCGGAACGGATGCGTTCCTCGATCTCGCGGCGATTGAGGAGTTGGGTCAACAGGTCGAGCGAGGCCGAAGCCTCCAGCGAATCGATGCGCTTGTGCAGCATGCGGATTTCGATCTGAAACTGCGAAATCGTCAACTGGTGCTGCTTGCGGATCTGCTCGACGCTCTGCTCGATGGTATCGGCGGCTGCCTCGACCGCGGCCCGCACCGCTCCGCCCGCTGGGGAAGCCGAGATCTGCCGCAGGACGCACAGGGAAGTGCGGAGGCGTGTCTCGTGGTCGCCATCGGATTGCGAAAGGGAATCGAGAATCTCTTCGAGCGCACGTGCGGTGCCGGCCAGTTCCTCGCGAAGCGTGTTCAGGTACTGCGCCGCTTTGTCGCGATAGTCGCGCAGCAGGCTGCGCAAGGTGGCGTTGCTTTCCTCCAGCACTCCGGGTTTGCCCGCTGCCACGTCGTCGGCGAGTGCGCCCAGATGAGCCCGATGCGGCTCCGAGATCTGATCGTCGAGTTTGATGGTGTAGTGTGCGATGTTGCGGATCGCGGTGAGGTAGCAGGATACCGCGGCCTCGCGTTCCTGGTGGCATCGCTCCAGCTCGGACACCGAATTCCGGATCGAGATCATAAGCTCTCTCTTTGAACTAATATCGGCCGGAGGCGGAAATCCTTTAGGTACCCCTTGATTTTCCCTTTTTATTCGCCCACAATAGATAGCGAGGACTACATGGCACTGACGAAGCGGCAAAAAGAGGTGCTGGATTTCATCGCCAATTTCGTGGACGAAAATGGCTATTGCCCCAGCTACGACGAGATCGCCAAGGGGCTGGAACTGGCTTCGCTGGCGACCGTGCACAAGCACATCTCGGTTCTGGAGGGCAAGAACTACCTGAAGCGCGGGTTCAACCAGAGCCGTTCGCTGGAGTTGTCAGCCAAGTACGTGCAGGAGCAGCGGCGGACCAAGGCGCCGCTGGCGGAGATCCCCTTATTGGGGCGGATCGCGGCGGGCCTTCCGGTGGAGGCGGTGGAACAGCGGGAGATGCTGAACTTTGCCGACTTCGCGGGCAACGGCAGTACCTTCGCGCTGGAAGTGCGGGGGGATTCGATGATCGACGATCACATCTGCGACGGCGACCTGATCCTGCTGGAAAAGGTGGCACAGGCGCACGACGGCGACATCGTGGTGGCGCTGGTAGCGGGCAGCGAGACGACCTTGAAAAGGTTCTATCGCGAGTCCGCCGAGACGGTACGGCTGCAGCCCGCCAACTCGGAACTCAAAGCGATGTTCTACCCGGCCGCGGACGTACAGATCCAGGGGCGGTTGTTGGCGGTGCTGCGAAAGTATAAGTGAGGAACACAGGCAGGAATGCCTGTGCTACTACGAGCGCAGGCGGAGTTCCTGCTCGGCACGGAGCCAGTCTTCTTCGGAAGAACCGGCTTGACCGCCACGCGACTCCCAGTACAGGTAAGCAAGCTGCGCGATCTGGTCGCGGCTGGGCGCACCAGCAGTGACAGCAGCGGGCACCGATGGCGTTTCGCTGGACATCTCGTCCGAAAAGGGCGCATGCTTGGCGCGCGCCCTGACAGGCGATTTGCGGCGCTTTGGCGCGGCGCCAGCTCCGGCGGATACCACGAGGTCGTTTTCGGAAGTACGCTTTCTTGTCATCTTGGTATGTGATTCTCCTGAATGGATTGCTTCCCTCGATTGTAGCGGATTTCAGAAGAATATCGCATTTAAAGTTTCTATCAGTTGCATTACCAAGGTGCTTTTTCAGACCGTGTTGTCCGGGTAGGTGTATAGTTAGATTAGGTTGCAACGAATTACGATTGTGGCGATGGCGCTGCTGCTGGCAGCGCCGGCTTTCTCCGCGGCGCCGAAGGTGATCGTGGTGGACATGGATGGCGTGGTGCACCCCATCACCGCGGAGATCGCGGGCAGTGCCATTGAACAGGCGAAGGCCGAACATGCGGCGCTCCTCATCGTCCGCCTGAACACGCCCGGCGGACTGATGGATGCCATGCGCGAGACCATCGAAAAGATAGTCTCCTCACCCATTCCGGTGGTGACGTACGTGGCGCCCAGCGGCGGGCGCGCCGCTTCGGCGGGATTCTTCATCCTGGAATCGGCCGACGTGGCGGCCATGGCGCCGGGAACCAACACCGGCGCGGCGCATCCCGTGGCCATGGGAGTGGAGATGGATGCGGTGATGACCCAGAAGGTGGTGAACGATGCGGCCGCCTACCTGCGCAGCATCTGCGCCAAGCGCGGGCGCAACAGCGCGCTGGCGGAGACCGCCGTGCGCGAGAGCAAGTCGTTCACCGAGCGCGAGGCTTTGGATCAGCACCTGGTGGAACTCATCGAGCCCAGCGAGGAGCAACTCGTGGCGGCTCTGGACGGCCGGACGATTACGCGGTTCGACGGCCGCAGCGAGACGCTGCATACGGCCGGCGCCGCCATCGAGGTCTACCAGAAATCGCTCCGCCAGAAGATCATCTCGGCCATCGCCGACCCCAATATCGCGCTGGTGCTGCTGGTGTTCGGGGCGTTGTGCGTGTACATCGAGTTCTCTTCGCCGGGGCTGATCGCGCCGGGCGTCATCGGAGCCATCCTGGTGCTGCTGGGACTTTCCGCGATCTCGGTGCTGCCCATCAACTGGCTGGGCGCGGCCCTGCTGATCCTGGCGTTCGCGCTGTTCGTGCTGGAGGCCAAGTTCGCTTCGCACGGCGTCCTGGGCACGGGGGGCGCGGTGGCCATGGTGCTGGGGGCCGTGATGCTGGTCGACAGTCCGTTTCCCGAGATGCGCGTGCACTGGGCAACGGCCATTGCGCTGGCCTTGCCTTTTTCGGCGATCACCGTATTCCTGCTTTCGCTGGTGATGCGCTCGCGGCGCAACAAAGTGGAGACCGGCCCCGAGGGAATGATCGGGGAGACCGGCGCGGCGGTGACGGAGCTGGCGCCGGCGGGCAAGGTCATCGTGCGCGGGGAATACTGGGACGCGGTGTCCCTGAGTCCGGCGGGCGCCGGCGCGCGCGTGCGGGTCACCGCCATCGACAAACTCAAACTCACCGTAGAGCCGGTTGCGGATCATACAGGAGCCTGAAAATGCCAGACTTGACGAGTTTCTCCACTATCGTTGTCGTGATCGTGATTCTGTACCTGATGAGTTCCATCAAAATCCTGCGCGAATACGAGCGCGGCGTGATTTTCCGGCTGGGGCGGCTGCTTCCCCAGCCGAAGGGCCCGGGCGTGATCCTGGTATTCGCACCCATAGACCGCATCGTGCGGGTGTCGCTCCGCATCGACACGCTCGAAGTGCCGGCGCAGGACGTGGTCACGCGCGACAACGTCACGGTGAAGGTGAACGCCGTGATCTACTTTCGGGTGATCGAACCGCGGCTGGCCGTGGTGGAGGTTACGAATTTCCTCTACGCCACATCGCAACTGGCGCAAACCACGCTGCGCAGCGTGCTGGGCGAAGTGGATCTGGACACGCTGCTGAGCCAGCGCGAGAAGCTTAACATCCGCCTGCAATCCATTCTGGATCAGCACACCGCGCCCTGGGGCGTGAAGGTGACGATGGTGGAAGTGAAGCAGGTGGACCTGGCCGAATCGATGATCCGGGTGATCGCGCGGCAGGCTGAGGCGGAGCGCGAGCGCCGGGCCAAGATCATTCATGCCGAAGGCGAGTACACCGCCGCCGAAAAGCTGGCCATGGCGGCGCACGTGATCCAGCAGGAGCCGGCGGCGATTCAGCTTCGCTACCTGCAGACCCTGGTGGAGATCGGGTCCGAAAAAAATACCACGATTGTGTTTCCCCTGCCCCTCGATATAATTACATCTTTAGGGCACGCCCTGGATCGTATGGGCAGGGGGGGCGAGCCGGGCGCCGGAACACCTTAGGACATGCGGAACAACGAAACCGGGGAATACGAGCTGGTGGTGGGCAACCGCCAGCTCTTGAGCGGCTTTTTCATAGTCGTGCTGCTGTGCGCCGTGGCGTTCGCCTTGGGGTACGTGGTGGGGGAGAACTCGCACTCTGCGAAGCCGCTGGAAACGGCGTCTTCGGGCAGCGCGCCGAAAGCCGTGGACGCGCGGCCCGACGCCGGCACGCCGGAGTCCAGGGAGATCCCTCGCTCGCCGGTCACGCCGGCGAACCCGCCTCCCGATGCGGCGCCGGACTCCAAAGGCACGGCTGCGGATGCCACTGCCGGAGACAAACCTCCCCATCCGACGACCAAGCCGGCGCGCGACGTGGAGCCCGAACCCGCGCCCGCGCCGCGCAAACCCGAGCTGCCGCCCGCACCCGAGCCCAAGGCTGCTCCGGAAACCGCCCCCGGACAGTATTGGCAGGTGACCGCGACTACCAACCGCAACTCCGCCGAAACCCTCCTCCAGACGCTCAAGGACAAGGGATTCCCGGCGATTTTGAGGACCGGGCGCGACAATCTCACGCACGTGCTGGTGGGTCCGTACACGGACACGGCGTCGTTGGGCCGCGCTAAGACCGACCTGGAAAGCAACGGGTTCAGTCAACTGGTGCGGAAGTAGCGTGGGCGATTCGCTGGTACAGATCCATGGGCCAGGCTCGCCAGAGCGCGAGTGGGCCGGGGGCCAGGCTCGCCAAGGCGCGAGTGGGCCAGGGGTCAGGGGCGCCAGCCAAGGCGTGGCGCAGGCACTCATGCCTGCCGTGTCGAGACTCGTCTCGACACCTGGTCCCGGTTCCGCCACACTGTCGACGGCAGGCGTCGGCATGAGTGCCGACGCGGCAGGCACGAGTGCCTGCGCCACGTCACTACATCCAGGGGCGGAACCTCCGGTGCGGCCGCGGTTGCCGGAGTGGCTGCGCAAGGGGCGCACGCATTTCGAATCGGTCAACCGGCTGAAGAGCGGGCTGCGCCAACGCCACCTGCACACGGTGTGCGAATCGGCGCGCTGCCCCAATATCCACGAATGCTTTCATCGCGGCGCGGCCACGTTCATGATCCTGGGGAACTGGTGCACCAGGGGCTGCGGCTTCTGCTCGGTGCCCAAAGGCAATCCGGCCAGGCAGGACATGCGCCTCGATCCCGAAGAGCCGGCCAACGTGGCGCGCATGGCCGCGGAGATGAACCTGCGCTACGTGGTGATCACCAGCGTGAACCGCGACGATCTGGCCGATGGCGGCTCGCGGCACTTCGCCGAAACTGTGCGTGCGGTGCGCAGCGCACTGCCGGAGGCGCGGGTGGAGGTGCTGACTCCCGATTTCTGCGGCTCGCTCGATGCCGTGGCGCGCGTGCTCGATGCCGGTCCCCACGTCTTCAATCACAACATGGAGACCGTGCCGCGCCTGTACCGGCGGGTGCGGCCGCAGGCCGGCTACCGGCAGTCGCTTGAGGTGCTGGCATTCGCGCGGCGCTACCGGGCGTGCACGCTCACGAAGTCGGGCTTCATGGTGGGGCTGGGTGAGACGGAAGAAGAAGTGCACGCGCTGCTTCGCGATCTGTACGCGGCGGGAGCCGATGTGGCAACCATCGGGCAGTATCTCCAGCCCACGCGGCGCAACTTGCCGGTGGCTGCCTTCATCGCGCCCCAAGTCTTCGACGCATATCGCGACTACGGGCTTTCGCTCGGCTTCAAAGCGGTCTTCAGCGGGCCGCTGGTGCGCAGCTCCTACATGGCCGATTCGGTGAGCGAAGAAGCGCGGCGGGCGTGCTGAACTGGGTACTGGCGCTGGCTTCGGCGGCGCTGCTGGTCCTCACGTTTCCGCGATTCAACCTGGTGTGGCTGGCGCCGGTGGCGGTGACGCCCCTGCTGATTGCCGTAGCGCGCGAGGCGCGGCCCCTGCGGCGCTTTCTGCTGGGGTGGTCGGCCGGCGTGGTGTTCTGGTTCGGCGTCTGCTACTGGATCCAGTTCGTGCTCTCGTTCCACGGCGGCCTGGGCGACCCCGCCGGCTGGGCGGTGTTCCTACTGTTCGCCGTCGCGAAGGGCTTGCATATGGGCGTCTTCGCGCTGGTGGCCGGGATTCTGATGCGGCGCTGGTGGGCCGTGCCCTCGGTGGCGGCCCTGTGGGTGGCGGTGGAAGTGACCCACGGGCCGCTGGGCTTTGCGTGGCTGGCGTTGGGCAATGCCGGGATCGATATGGGGGTGCCGCTGCGCCTGGCGCCCTTTACCGGCGTCTACGGGCTTTCCTTCGTCTTCGCGATGACGGCTACGGCGCTGGCGCTGGCGGTGCTGCAACGGCCGCGGCGCGAGTTGGCGTGGCTGCTGCCGCTGCCGCTGCTCTTCCTCCTGCCAGCCATGCCGCCTGCCGAGCGCGGCCGCGATGCGGCCCTGCTGACGCAGCCCAACATCTCCGAGACAGAGCAGTGGACGCTGCGGTCGGTGGACCAGATGCAGCGGCGGCAAGTGGCGCTGACGATGCGCGGGGCGCTCACCCAGGCCCAGCCGCCGCCCGAGATCGCGGTGTGGCCGGAAGTGCCGGCGCCATTGTACTACTACGAAGACGGCAGGTTCCGTAACTACGCGGACAGCCTGGCGCGCGCCCTCCGCGCGTACCTGCTGATCGGCGTGGTGGCGCACGCGCCGGATGGCGCGCCGCTCAATTCCGCCACGCTGATTTCACCCGCGGGCGTGCCCGTCAGCCGCTACGACAAAGTGAACCTGGTTCCGTTCGGCGAGTATGTGCCGTGGCCCTTGGGGTTCGCCAAGCACATTTCCACGGAGGTCGGCGATTTCGCGGCGGGCCGGCGCGTGGTGGTTTCGCCGGTGGGCGATCACCGGATGGGAGTGTTCATCTGCTACGAGTCGGTCTTCCCGAATTTCGTGCGCAAGTTCGCCGCGGGCGGCGCCGAGGTGCTGTTCAATATTTCCAACGACGGCTGGTTCGGAAAGAGCGCCGCCCGCACGCAGCACCTGGAGATCGTGCGCATGCGGGCCGCCGAGAATCGCCGCTGGATTCTGCGCTCGACCAACGACGGGATTACCGCGACCATCGATTCCGCGGGACGGCTGCGCGGGACGCTGCCGCTGTTCGTCGAGGCGACGTCGTATACGGGGTTCACGTACATTTCGGAGCGGACGGTGTATACGAGATTCGGCGATTGGTTCGCGCTGGTGTGCGCGTCGATCGTGGTGATGTGCCTGGTGGGGGAGTGGGTGATGTGAAGAGGTTGGACGGCAGACCCGGCTATTTCTTCTCGGGCCTTACAAATCCGATGGGCCGCCGCGGGGGTTCTGGCGGCTCCAAAAGCTTCCTCAGAATCGTGAGAATCTCTCCCAGGTCGACGTCATGCTTGTCCACTTTCCGTTCCAATGACTCGATCTTGCGCGCCACCTGCTGGTTCGTAGCAAGAGGTTGCCGCAGGTGCACGAAAGCCCGTACCACCTGGATGCTGACGCGGACCGCCAGGGGGCTCTTGAGGACATTGGCCAGCATCACCGCTCCGTGTTCAGTGAAGGCGTATGGGGAATACTTGATGTTCTGGCCCCGCTTCAAGGTCACAATTTGTGACCTTGAAAGCCGTACGGCGCGGGTCTCATTGGGGGTGAGCCGAAACATGAAATCTTCGGGGAAGCGGTCGCGGTTCCGTTTGACAGCCTGATTGAGGGCCTTGGTCTCGACGGCAAAGAGATCGGCGAGATCCCCATCGAGCATCACCCGGTGGCCGCGGAGGACGAAAATCTTCCCCTCGATCACCTCCAGCGGTATGAGTCCCTGCTCGGGCTTTTTCGGCACGGTTTCCTCAATCCTACCGTATGGAGTGGGCGTGTCAATGCGTGTACCCACTCGCCGCAATCACTGCACCGTCACCCACATGGGACTTACCCACACGATCTGGCCGTCGGTCTGCGCTCCGCGCACATAGTAGTAACTCTTATCGCCGCTCTTGGCCGCTGTGTCCGCATAAGTGAACGAGAGCACCCGGTCGCCGCTCGTGGAGTACACGACCTTGCCGTCCTTCACCACCACTACACTCTGAAACGGCGCCGTGCCGAAAAGCTTGACCGTGAACACCGGAGCGCCGGTATTGGTGAAAGCGTCGCCCATGAAGTGCGTGCCGCAGCGGAAGTCCGCCACGATGTAGTCGGTGGAACCGTAAATGTGGCGCTTCTTCATGGCATCGAGGACCGCCGCCCGAGTCGGCGCCGTTACCCACACATTGGCAAAGGCAATGTGCGTGGAGATGTGGTCGCTGGATGCCTCGAAGCCGAGCGGATACCCCCTGGCCAGCGCGCCGGTAATGTAGCCGGAGAATTCCCACCCCGAGATGGAGTCCAAGGGGGTGTTGGCCCGGGGCGAATCGACGAGGCCTTCGTAGTCCTGGCGGGCGCCCTGATAGATCTCGACGAAGGGCTCCACGTCCGGGGCGTTGTTGCGCCAGTCCGTGCCCTGATCGGTGGCCGTGGTGTGCGGCGCCGAGATGCCGCCGAAGAAGCGCAGGTACGCGTACAGCATATTGGTATCGGGAGCCCCGCCGGCCGGTACCGGGCTGTAGGCCGAGAGGGGAAGCCGTGGCAGCGGGCGGATGCCGCGCGTCGCGAACAGCACGTTGCGGTGGCCCTCCGGATACGCCACGCTGCGCTCGTAATAGTACATGGGCAGCATCTTCGAGGGCAGCGTGTAGGCATCGTTGAATTTCTGGGTCATCCACCAGGAGTACTCGCGGGCGCCGCCATCATCGTGATCGCAGCAGCCGAACCAGCCCAGCGATGCGGCGTCGATCGCGTAGCGGTAGGCATCCACCAGCGGACCATCGCCCTTGCCATCGAAGGAAAGCTCGGTGTGGCGGTGAAAGTCGCCGCGCAAAAGCTGGAGCTGTTGTCCGTTCACCGTCGGGCGATAGCTTCGGCTCAGGGCATCCGCCGCGGCCTCGGCGGCGGCCGCCGGGTCGGGGACATCGGGGGTCACCTGCCCGAGCTTCTGCAACTGTGGAGACTGCTGCTGCCGGGCGACCGGCAATTCCAACGCGTAAATATCCGAGTTCGCGCTATCCACCTGCGGCGTCCCATTGGGCAGCGGCGCAAGGCGGTGATCGGAGACCTGGCCAATCAGCAACCGGCCCGAGTCCAGCGCGAGGATTGGCGGGCGGGTATCGCCCAGGCCGTCCGAATTGGGCAGCACCCCCGGACCGTGCCACTGCGCCCCATCGTAGTAGACCACGGAGCCGATCCAGATCGCGCCGATGGCTTGCCCGGTGGAACTGCTATCGGAGATCGCCGCGCTGCCGGTCAACTGGCGAAAGGCCAGGTACACCGTGCCGTCCGGATCGGTGGCCAGCCGCGGAAAAGCGTTCGTGGGGGCAGCGGGCACGGGAGCGACCCCGTTCGGCTGGCGCTTCTGCACCAGTGTGGGATCGGGTTGCGCTGGAAATGGCCCGGGTTTCGTAGGTAGGAATAGTTGCGTCGCGGGCGCGCCCGGCAAGACATCCGCAACGTCCTCGGTGGTGGTGTACAGGTCGTTCCCCATCAGGCAGCGCACCTGAATCGTGTGGTTCTGATAGATGGCGATCCCGGTGGTGTCGTAGGCCCCGAAATCCTTGCCCCACTTAGGGCCGGACACTTCGTAAGCGATCCACAAACGGTTCTGGCCGTCGTACGCCAGCGAGCTGCGCGCCTCGAAGTTGAGCGTCGCGGCGATCGGGATGGGGTCGTCCATCCCGATCTGGCCGGTGAATCGCACGCGCCGCAGGTACACGTCGTAATCGCCCTTGTCGTAGGTGTCCCACGAGATGGCCACTTCCCCATTGGGCGCCGCCGCGATGGCCGCATCCCAGTCGCTGGCCGGGGATGTGGAAACTATCGTCTCGCTGGTGAACGTGTCGCCGGTCTGGGCCGC
>Ga0116221_1002719_pt1 | contig 11498 bp, 8 predicted proteins | sample Sb_taG_5_FD_88965 | JGI IMG/M metagenome (GOLD analysis project Ga0116221, IMG submission 88965) | Peat soil microbial communities from Weissenstadt, Germany - Sb_50d_8_FC metaG | ecosystem: Environmental > Terrestrial > Soil > Wetlands > Peat | place: Germany: Weissenstadt | collected 2010-09-21 | reverse complement strand
GTTTGTCTGAGCGGGGACGCTGCCGGCGATCGCAGAAAGGGCGGCCACTCCAGTCTGGCGCACCTCGGTTGGCATGCGCGATGGCTCCAGCGCGGGGTAGATTTTGAACGGCAAGGGCTGGTTGCCAAAGTCCAGGAAATGCGGATTGGTGCGAACGCTGGTGTAGGAATGCTTAGTAAGTTCGTGGTAGTTCCAGGCGGCTTCGGCGTTGGCGTTCGCGGGCATGGCTGGCGCGGAAAGCTTGACAATCGTGGCGCACAAGCCTAACATTGAAATTGACTGGGAACCTTCTCTTATTCGGTACTCTTTCAGGTCCTCTAACCAAGTTAGCCTAACTGAACACTGCTTCTCTTCGATTGTTCTGCGGAGAAACTGAGTCACGTCATTGTGGATCTGCTGGGAATCTTGTTGCCAGCGAGAAAACCGATGGCCCATTGAGAACCAGTGCCTGGTTTTCGATTGCGAATGGCAAGTGCGAAAACAGGGAGCCGGCTTGCTATTGCCTCCCTTCTGTTGGCAGTCACTTTTTTGTCAGATCGACGGAAAACAGAAAGGAACCATGAAAAACATCAAGTTTGTTGTGAAAGTGAACCGTGGCGCTCATGCCCCTCAATACGTGCAGCGCGTCGATAAGCTTCCCATCCAGACGACAACCGACCGCAAGCTGGCCCTGGTAATGGGTAGATTTACAGCCGAAGACGCGGTTAAATCCATGCAAACTTCCCACTGTAACCCGGAATTAGTATCCGTACGGGTCAGCGTCTAGAATTTTCGGCGTCGGGCCTCGCCGAAGCAGCAGCATCGAATAGGAAGCACGACTATCCCCCATATGAGCCGGGCTGGCTGGGTTACGCCCCGCTCGACGGATAAATTATGCAAAAACGTGAATGTTCGGAGTGCGGTGGGGAGTTGGTTCTGGCAGTGCGCGCGAACCAACCTCCTCCGAGTAACGGTGGGCCAAGCCTCGTGACCAGCGCATTTACAAGCTGGAGATGTGGCACCTGCGGCTGCGCCTTTACCGCAGCGCAACTTCGCGAAGACAAGCGAGCGCTCAAAGCAACCGAACACGCCTAAGTACTTAGCCGGAAAATCCCGTACTAATCCCCCGAAGGCATCAGTTCGTCAGACGCCTCCCAGCACGGAGCCATCAGCGCCGGATCGGTGAACGACCGATCGGTGAGCGACGGATCCATGAACAATGGATCGCCCATTGCCATCGGGTTCGTGATGGCATGGCCATTTCCCGGCACTGCAAGTTGATCGATGACGTCGCTGAACTGGGCCTCCTCAGTTGAGCCCTCGAGCGCCATGGTGGACGTGGTGCCGCTGGTGATGACCTGCTGCACGGCATCGAAGTATCCCGTTCCGACGAAGCGCTGGTGCTTGACCGCTTCATAACCAACCTGTTGCTCGCGGAGGAATTCCTTTTCCTGCAGTCGAGAGTAAGCGGACATGCCGGCCTGCTTATAGCCGCGGGCGAGTTCGAACATGGCGAGGTTGAGAGCGTGGAACCCTGCCAGCGTGACGAACTGGAACTTGTAGCCCATGCTGGCGAGCTCGTGTTGGAAGCTGGCGATGGTAGCGTCGTCCAGATTCTTCTTCCAGTTGAACGAGGGCGAGCAGTTATAGGCCAGCAACTTGCCGGGATAGACCTCGTGCACGCATTCGGCGAATTCGCGTGCTTCCTCGAGATCGGGCTTGGAGGTTTCGCACCAGAGAATATCCGCATAGGGCGCGTAAGCAATGGCGCGGGCGACGGCGATCTGTAAGCCGCCCTCAATGTAGTAGAAGCCTTCGACGGTGCGCTCGCCGGTGACGAATTCGCGGTCGCGCGGGTCGACGTCGCTGGTCAGAAGATTGGCGCTGTCGGCGTCGGTGCGCGCCATGATCAGCGTGGGCACGCCCATCACATCGGCGGCCAGCCGGGCAGCGACCAGTTTCTGGATCGCCTCGGTAGTCGGCACCAGCACTTTGCCACCCATGTGGCCGCACTTCTTGGCCGATGAAAGCTGGTCCTCAAAGTGAACGCAGGCGGCGCCCGCCTCAATCATGGCCTTCATGAGTTCGAAGGCGTTGAGGTTGCCGCCGAATCCCGCTTCGGCGTCGGCAATGAGCGGAGCAAACCAGTTCGTGCCGTTGTGACCTTCGGCATGATGGATCTGGTCGGCCCGCATCAGGGCCTGATTGATGCGGCGCACCAGATTAGGCACGCTGTCGGCCGGATAAAGACTTTGGTCGGGGTACATCTGGCCGGCATTGTTGGCGTCGGCGGCGACCTGCCAGCCGCTTACATAGATGGCCTTCAATCCAGCCTTAACTTGCTGGACGGCCTGGTTGCCGGTCATGGCGCCGAGCGCAGGGACGAAGGACTCTGCCTTGTCCTGCAGCATGTTCCACAGCCGCTCCGCGCCATGGCGCGCGAGGGTGTGCTCGATCTGGAACGAGCCCCGCAGGCGGTTGACATCGTGTTGGGTGTACGGACGAGTGATACCACGCCACCGTGGGCTGGTCTGCCAGCTGCTGGTTTGCCGGTTGCTGGTTTGCCGGTTGAAATTCGTCATGTGTCTATCCCCACGCAAAGTTTTGCGTCCTGCATGCAGTAGACCCCGGGCTTGCCCTTTCGGACAAACCGCGCTGTCCGCCTGGTCCCACTGGTCCGAAATGACCTAATGCGTAGGTCTTGAGGCAAGTTTGCGTTGGCAGATCGACGTGGGATTACAGCACCTGTATTCGTGGCTGCCGGGGTCTGGCTGGGTTCCGATTTACAAGAAGAGTACGACAGGAATTTGCGGAGTTCTTGACCCTTGCCAGGTATGATTTATTGGACTAGAACGTCAATGAATGGTGATGGGCGCACGCAGGAGTCATTCGGCCAACTTGCAGATTGACGCAGGCTTCCTCTCCCAGTTACAGGGACATGTTGCGGCGCGTGAGATCGAGCGCGGGATGGCCTGTCTGCGATCGCACCGGGAGCTGATCGAGAAGTTCGATCCCTGCCAGGAAAATGCCGCTCGCCTGTTGGCCCATCTGGCGATATGGACGGATATCGGATTCAGCGGGCCGCCACTCCGGGAGCTTCTGCAACGCTTTGAACACTTTGAACCAGGATTGCGGTCGCAGCTCTCGATCGCCGAGTACATCTGCCTGCGCATGACCGAGGGCGTGGCTGCAATGGCGGATGAAGCGGAGGAAACGGCGATTGGTCATTTTGACTTTGTCCTGAGTCTGGGGCAGGAGCTGGACGACCGGTTTCTGCTGGCCATCGTCTATTTCTGGAAGGGGCGCTGCCTGCGGAGAAGAGGCGACTACGCCGAAGCCCTGATCTACACCGGGAAAGGAAGAGACCTGGCGCTAGCGTTAAGCCATCTGCGCATGGCGGCGGTGATGCAGGTGCTCGAGAGCTGGCTTTTGTTTCAGCAGGGCAAATGGAAAGAAGCCATGCGCATATCCCATGCGGCGGAAAGCACGTTGCGCGAAACCGACGACTATGTGACGCTCGGCAACATTCAATCCTTCTACGGGCGAATGGCGCGCCGGGAAGGCCGCTTCGATAAAGCGATTGAGTTTTTCGAGAGCGCCATTCGCTATTACGGCAAGCGCGACCCGCGGCATCCGAACCTGGCGCGATCGCTGGCCAACATGGCGCTCGCCAAGCGCGGGATCGCTCTGCAGTTGCAAAAAAGAATCGACCGCGACGCCCAGCGGCGGCGGAAGACCTCGTCCAAACGACAAAAGCCCGGCGCAACCGGCATGGGTTCTCGAAATCTGGGTTCTCGAAATCACGATGCTCGAAATCAGGATTCTCGCGATCGGGATTCTCGTGACCATGATTCGCACAACCATGATTTGCGCGATCAGGATTCTCGCCAGCATGACTATCGCGGCCGCCTGGCCCATCTTCGCCGCGAAGCGCTTGAGCACCTGGAGGCCGCCCGGGCCATCTACCAGCAGCACCCCAACCATCACGGAGTCGGCACGGTTTACCTGAATGCCGCGTACATCCATCTCGATAGCGGAGACTTTCAGCGCGCCGAGGAAGAAGCCGCCTCGGCCTACGACGTGGCCGAAGAGAAGCAGGACTACATTCTGATGGGCCGGGCGCGTATTCTGCAGTGCATGATTGAAAATGCGAAGGTGGAGGAAGAGATCGGAGAAGGCGCCGATCCGGGAAGCCATGCCCGCCGCGCACTCGAGTTCAGTCAGGAGGCGATTGATCTGGCCAAGCATACCCAGCATCATCTGCTGCTGGCAAACGCGCATCTGTGGCAAGGATTGACACGGTGCAATTCGTTTTTCGATAATTCGGAAGCGGCGCGCGAGTCTTATGACCTGGCGCGGGCATCCTGCGCGGCGAATCAACCCGACCACAACATGTGGCAGGATCTGCAGACCTTAGGCGCGAAAATTCTTCGCAAGGCAAGTGTCCATCCGGCGCTGAAGGCGTGGTCGCAGGGCGCGGTGGGCGAGAAGACGTTCCGGCAAATCAGCGAAGAATTTGCGGAGATTGTGATCGCACAAGTCTGGGAGCGCGAAGGCCATAAAGTATCTCGAGTGGCGGCACGGCTCTCGATTTCTCCCAAAAAAGTGCGCCGCATCCTGGCGCGGGTGGGACGGCGAAAGCCGCGTCAACGTTAGCGAAATTGTTGACCGGCGCGTACCCGGAGGGGCAATCGGAATCCGGAGCGATCGCGGCCGGGGTTGGTTATATGGACGGGTAATTTGCGTCCCAGCAATATATACAAGTAAAATAGTAGAGTTAGTGGTGTTAACCGGCGGCGGGAAGCCTGAGATGCGATTCGCTGCCGACTCCGCGAATCGAAAGAATCGATTCGCAATTCCGAGAATCGAAAATCTATGAAAATCGCAAAGGATGTAACGGAACTGATTGGCCACACGCCGCTGGTGCGTCTGAACCGGGTTACGAAGGGAGCGGTTGCCGACGTGGTGGCGAAACTGGAAAGCCAGAATCCCCTGGCCAGCGTAAAAGACCGCATCGGTGTCAGCATGATCGCCGATGCCGAGAGTTCCGGACGGATTCAACCCGGCAAAACCGTTCTGATCGAGCCCACCAGCGGCAACACGGGAATCGCTCTCGCCTTTGTAGCCGCCGTGAAAGGCTACAAGCTCATCCTCACCATGCCTGAGACCATGAGCCTGGAGCGGCGTGTGCTGCTGCTGGCTTTGGGTGCAGAAATAGTCCTTACGCCGGGTCCGCGGGGAATGAAGGGAGCGATTCTGAAAGCCGAGGAACTGATTGCCAGCACTCCAAATTCCTACATGCTCCAGCAATTCGACAACCCGGCCAATCCGAAAATTCACTTCGAAACTACCGGTCCCGAGATTTGGGAAGACACCGACGGGCACGTGGATATTCTCATCTCCGGCGTCGGTACGGGCGGAACCATCACCGGTGTCTCCGAATACATCAAGCCCAGAAAGCCGTCGTTCAAGGCGGTGGCCGTGGAGCCGGCAGATAGCGCAGTCCTCTCCGGCGGACCACCCGGCTCGCACAAGATTCAGGGAATCGGCGCGGGTTTTGCTCCGAGCATCTTGCGCAAGGATCTGGTTGATGAGGTGATCACGGTAACCAACGATGAGTCCATTGACATGGCGCGGCGGATGCCGCTCGAAGAAGGTCTGCTGGTCGGCATCTCTTCGGGTGCGGCGGTGGTCGCGGCCCTGAAGGTGGCGAAGCGCCCGGAAAATGCCGGAAAATTGATCGTTGTGGTTCTGCCGTCGTTCGGCGAGCGCTACTTGAGTAGTATCCTCTTTGAAGGACTCCGGAACCAGGCGTTGCAGATTCCGACGACGCAGCTTCCGGCCTGATCCTCAATCTTCGACACATGCCGCATCTGTTGTCGCACATCCGCGAAGATATTGCCACGGTGCTCGACCGCGACCCGGCCGCCCGGTCGCGTCTGGAGGTTTTTCTCTGCTACTCCGGCCTGCATGCGGTGTGGTTCCATCGCGTCAATCATTGGCTCTGGAACCATCGTTTCTTCTTGATGGCGCGCCTCTTGTCGCAGGTTTCACGCTTCCTGACCGGGACTGAAATTCATCCGGGCGCAAGACTGGGCCGCCGATTTTTCATTGATCACGCCCTGTCTGTGGTGATCGGTGAGACGGCGATCGTCGGCGACGATGTAACCCTCTATCAGGGAGTGACGCTTGGCGGCACTGGTAAGGAGCACGGCAAGCGCCATCCCACGCTCCTCGACAATGTCGTCGTGGGCAGTGGCGCCAAGATCTTGGGCAATATCACCGTTGGCCACAATTGCCGCATTGGCGCTGGCTCGGTCGTGCTGCGCAATGTGCCCGACAATTCCACCGTCGTCGGGGTCCCCGGACACATCATTCTTCGCGAGGGCAAGCGCGTCGTCATCACCGACCCCAAACTGATCAACGACCCCCTTTCCGAAGCCTTGTCCGCGGTCGCGTCTGAGGTGAACAGGTTAGCGGAACGAGTGCATGAACTGGAAGGCATGGGCGGAAGTGAGCCGCTTTCCGCATCCCTGCAACGGATCATCGAAGACATCGATTACCAGATCTAGCATAAATGTTGCCCGCGGACCGAAGTGGTGCGTCGCCAGGGATGCGGCGTTCTTTATTCCTATCCCGACGAAGAAAACCTGAGCCTGCGACTCGACGTTGTAAAATGACAAGATGCCGTTACAACCAGGAAGTCCCACGTTTAACAAGAAGCGCACGCCGCCTCCGGACGAGACGTTTGAAGAAGCGGCCTATCTGAAGGCGCTGGGGGAAAAGCAGAGGGTCGTGAGCCTGAAGCTGGCCGACGGCGAGGTGGTCCGCGGCTGGATTGAATACTACGACAAGAATATGGTGCGCGTGACACGCGAGGATGGTCCGAATCTGTTCATCTTCAAGCACGAGATCGTGTATATCGCAGAAGACGGGAAGAAGTAGTAGTCAGCACCCCGTACCCGGATTCTGGTCCTCAATCCTGAAAACGAAAGTCTGGAAGTCGCATGACATCCAATCAATCCCATCAATCTCTCGACCTGATTTCTCCCATGCAGGCGATGGCCCGTGAAGCAGGCATCCTGCTGATGGACTATTTTCGGCAGCACGTGAAGATTGAATATAAAGGCGACGTGGATCTGGTCACGGTGGCCGATCGCAAGTCGGAAGCGCTGATTCTGGAAAGGATTCGCCACCAGTTTCCCACTCATGACGTAATGGGTGAAGAGGGAGCGCGCGTCGAAACCGGCGGCGAGTACAAGTGGTACGTCGATCCGCTCGATGGCACAACGAACTTTGCGCACGGTTATCCGGTGTTTTGCGTTTCGCTCGCGGTGGAACGCCGGGGACGACGGGTCGCGGGAGTGATCTATGATCCGACTCGCGACGAGATGTTCGTCGCCGAACTGGGCAGCGGCGCGCGGCTGAACGACAAAGCGATCCACGTGTCGATGACGCCTAATTTGGGGGAGTGCCTGGTCGCCACCGGTTTCCCCAGCCACAAGCGGCATAAGAACCCGAATATTTATTTCTATCATCAGCTCACCTTGCGCACCCACGGGGTGAGGCGGGCGGGATCGGCCGCGCTTGATCTGTGCTATGTCGCGTCGGGCAGGTTTGACAGCTTCTGGGAATTTAATCTTAATCCATGGGATACAGCGGCGGGCGTGCTGATCGTCGAAGAGGCCGGCGGGAAGGTCACGGACTTTTCGGGCGGCGCGTTCCAGATTGCAAGCCGCGAGACGCTGGCATCGAACCGTTTGGTGCACGACGCGCTCGTGCACGAGTTTCAGGAGATCCTCGCCGGCCGGGGCTTGGAGCCGCTGCCCAGTCCGGTCAGCTACGCGAACGATCGAAAATTCTAGTGGAGCGCCGGGCGTCCCCGCCCGGCTGGCCAAGGATGGGCGAGACGCCCGCCGCTCCACCGTCTCTTTGCCGGCGGTACAATTACCTACGTGGGTTCGTCTCTTCTTGAACGCCAGATCGAAAAGCGTCCCGACAAGGTGCGGCTGCAAGGGCGCATTCTGTTTCTCACCGAAGACCCGGAGTTGATCAAGAAGCAACTGGCGGGTTGGGATCTGCCGTGGGATGCGAAGAACCCCGCCAACAATCCCAAACTCCGCGACGACATTTCGACGGACGAGATTACTCCCGCGCATTGTTGCTTCTACTTTGATCGGACGCTAGGCGAGATCCCCTACGTTGGGTTGCGGTGCGGCGACACGCTGCCGATTGGGCGCGGCGATGTGAAGAAAGGCGGCTTCGTGTGCTCGGTGAGCGGCAAGCGGCGCGGCAAGGGCTCGAGTCGCGAGCAGTCGCCTTATGCCGAGATGTGCGCCGGAATTCAAGTCGCGATCGGCGAGAATATTGAGCGCATCTACAAGCAGAACTGCCAGAACCTCGGGTTGCTGACCTCGACCAACTTTTCTTTGATCGACCGGATTCGCGCCGGGGAAGAAATCGCGCTCAGTGAATTCACCGCCGGAGAAGACGAGATCACGAAACAGGTGATTGAGTATGGGGGCTTGTTTCCCTTCAATGTGGCGCGGATGCAGGGGAAAGTTTTTCTGCCGCCGATCAAGACAGACATGCGGCTCGAACTTAAGGGGAACGTGCGCCGATACAGTCCCCGGCCGATGACTCTCGCGGAAAAGATTCTAGCGCGCCACATGGTTACTCCAGACGGCAAGGTTGGCGTTGCAGCGGTCAAACCGGGCGATACCGGCTTCACTCGCGTCGATCTGCGCTTCAGCCACGAGTACGTCACGCCCATGGCGTCCATTTTCTACGAGCAGAGCGTCGGCAAGGATGTTCCGGTGAACGACGCTTCGAGCATTCGTTTCTTCCGGGACCATCTCACCTTTCTCGACGAAGTGATCTCGGAAGAAAAGAAAAAAATGGGGCTGCTCGACTTGGCCACGCAGCTCAAGCTGAAGCAGGAGGATTTCGCGAAGCAACAGGGAATCAAACTGCACGGCGAACTCACCGACCGCAAAGGTTCAGAGGGCATCTGCCACTCGGTGATGCTGGAGACCTATGCGCTGCCCGGGCAGGTGAACGTTGGCTCCGATTCGCACACGCCGCACGTGGGCGCCATCGGATGCATCGCCTTCGGCATTGGGACGACCGACCTATTCAACTCCTGGATTACGAAAGACGTTCGCGTCAAGGTGCCGGAGTCGGTCAAGATCGTCATTCGGGGCAAGCGGCATGCGAATGTCACGGCGAAAGATTTCATCCTGAAGATCCTTTCCCTCGATTACGTGCGCAGCGGCAAGGCATTGGCGAAGGTGATGGAGTATGCCGGCGAAGCGGTCGAGGCGCTCTCGGTGGACGAGCGCGCCACCATGACCAATATGGCGGCCGAAATCGGAGGCTTTACCGGCATCGTGGCTCCGGATGAAAAGGTGGTCGCGTTTCTGATGGAACGCCGGGGTCTGCAACGCGCCGAAATCGAGGAGATGATCGCAGGCCTCGAGAGCGATCCGAGCGCCGAATACGCCCAGGTGATCGAACTCGACGCGGCCGAGATCGCGCCCATGGTCGCGACTCCGGGCGATCCGGGCAACGGCAAGTACATTCGCGAACTTAACACTCCCGTGCCGATTGAAATCGCATACGGAGGAACCTGTACGGCGGGGAAGAACGAAGACATGGACATGTACGCATCCGTTCTCGCCGACGCTCTAAAGCAAGGGAAACGAGTTTCGAAGAATGTCGAGTTCTGGATCCAATTCGGCTCCCAGGAAACGCGCGAGTACTCGAAGCGCAAAGGTTATCTTGAAATCTTCGAGCAGGCGGGCGCGCATGTGATCGAGCCTAGTTGTGGCGCGTGCATCAATGCGGGGCCGGGAGTTTCGACGCGTTCCGATCAGGTCGTCATCAGCGCGCAGAATCGAAATTTTCCCGGACGCAGCGGGCCGGGACAGTTGTATCTGGCGTCGCCGCTGACCGTCGCAGCGAGCGCGGTGGCTGGGTACATCGTCGAGTACGAACCCTCGAACTCAAAAATACTCCCGCTTCGCCTTGTGCGGTAATCTACCCTCCTGCCATCGATCTGAGTCGGGTTCCATCCTAAATGTCTCGATGCCCTTCCTCCGGTTACTTAGCAGGCCTCGATGCCGACGGACGGGAAATGTGGGCGCAAAGACCAGCTTCCTTATAATGAAGTTCTGGGGAGAGCATGATCCGTCCGGACTACAAAGAGTTCGCCCGATTGTCACGCGGCGCCACGCTGGTTCCGGTGGTGAAGTCGATCTCTGCCGACCTGCTGACGCCGGTTTCCGCTTTTCTCGCCGTGGCTGAGGGAGAGCCCGATGCCTTCTTGCTGGAGTCGGTCGAAGGTGGAGAAAAGATTGGACGGTATACGTTTCTCGGAGTGCGCCCGTTTTTGCGGCTGCAGTCGCGCGGTGATGAGATCAGGATCGAACGTGACCGCATTAAGAAGGTCGAGCGGCGCACGGGAAATGTTTTCGCAGTTATCAAGGAATTGCTGCAGCAGCATCGTCCAGCGGCAATGGAAGGCTTGCCGCCGTTCACCGCCGGCGCCGTCGGTTATTGCGCGTATGACATTGTACGGCGCCTGGAGAACATCGGAGAGCACGCTACGGATGACCTGGACGTTCCCGATTGTGTGCTGATGTTTTTCGACCGCGTGCTCGCCTTCGATCATCTGCGGCACCAGATCCATATTGTGGCGTCGGCGGATGTGACGGAAGCCGCGACGCGGGAAGCGCTCCGAGTTGCCTACGAGCGCGCCGTGAAGGACATCGCGCGCATCGAGAAAAAACTCGCCGCGGGCTGGAAGCCGGCGCACTGGCGCAAAGCAGCCACCAAGTCAAAGCTGGCGACGCGGGCGCGCACTCCGAAACCACGCACTTCTAAGCCAAATTTCCTGGAAAGCGTGCGCCGAGCCAAGGAGTACATCGCCGCCGGGGACATCTTCCAGGTCGTGCTTTCGCAGCGCTGGGATTTCGAGCCGGGAGTCGCCCCGCTCGATCTCTATCGCGCGCTGCGGACGGTGAATCCGTCGCCGTATATGTATTTCTTGCGGTTCGGCGGCGGACGGAAGGATGGGGGGCGAAAAGATCCCGGAGAAATGCACGTGCTCGGTTCGTCTCCCGAAATGCTGGTGCGGGCCGCGGGAGGCGGACGAAAGCTCGAATACCGCCCCATTGCCGGGACGCATCCGCGTGGACGCGACGAAGCGGAAGACGCGGCGCTCGAAAAGAAAATGCTCGCCGACGAGAAAGAACGCGCCGAACACGTGATGCTGGTGGATCTTGGCCGCAATGATTTGGGCCGAGTCAGCGAGTATGGGTCGGTAAAAGTTCGTGCGCTGATGTACGTGGAGCGCTACTCGCACGTGATGCACCTGGTTTCGGCGCTCGAGGGGCGGCTGCGTCCTGATCTGGATGCGATGGACGCCTTTGCCGCGTGCTTTCCCGCGGGAACGCTCAGCGGCGCGCCGAAAGTTCGCGCCATGCAGATCATCGAAGAACTGGAGCCCACGCGGCGTG
>Ga0116221_1002717_pt1 | contig 11500 bp, 10 predicted proteins | sample Sb_taG_5_FD_88965 | JGI IMG/M metagenome (GOLD analysis project Ga0116221, IMG submission 88965) | Peat soil microbial communities from Weissenstadt, Germany - Sb_50d_8_FC metaG | ecosystem: Environmental > Terrestrial > Soil > Wetlands > Peat | place: Germany: Weissenstadt | collected 2010-09-21 | reverse complement strand
TCGCCGCGCCGGTTCATGCAGAAGTCGATATCGATATCCGGCATGCTGATGCGCTCCGGATTCAGGAAGCGCTCGAACAGCAGCCCGTACTCCAGCGGATCGATATCGGTGATCTCCATGGCGTAGCTCACCAGACTCCCCGCCGCCGAGCCGCGCCCCGGCCCCACGGGAATCGAGCGCGATTTCGCGAAGCGGATGAAATCCCAGACGATGAGGAAGTAGCCGGAGAACTTCATCTGCTGGATCATTTTGATCTCGCGATCCAGGCGCTCGGTATACTCGGCCGGATCGTGCTTCAGCCGTCCCTGCGCGCGCAGCGCTTCGAGCCGCGGTCTCCGCTTCTCGAATCCTTGCCGCGCCACGAATTCAAAATAGGTGTCGGTCGAGTGTTCGGCGGGAACATCGAAGCGCGGGAACGGCTCCTTGATCTTCTCCAGCTTCACCTGGCAGCGTTGCGCAATCTCCCAGGTCCGGTCGAGCGATTCCTCCAGCTCGCCGAAGAGCTGCATCATCTCGGCGCGCGACTTCAGATAGAAATCCGGATGTTCCCAGTGCATCCGCGCCGGATCGGACATGGTCTTGGCCGTCTGGATGCACATGAGAATCTCGTGCGCGCGCGCATCTTCACGCTGCAGGTAATGCGCGTCATTGGTCGCGACCAGCGGAATGCCGGTCTCCGCCGACAGCCGGTTCACTTGCGGTGTGACCCGCTTATCCTGATCGAGGCCGTGATCCTGAATCTCGAGAAAGAAATTGCCGCGCCCGAAAATGTCCTGGTAGGTGTAGGCCAGCCGCCGCGCTTCGTCGTAGCGATCCGCGAGAAGGGTCTCGTTGATATCACCGCGCAGGCACGCCGACATGGCAATGAGACCTTTGGCGTGCTGCGCCAGCAGTTCCTTATCGATGCGCGGCTTGTAATAAAACCCTTCGAGATACGCCGTCGAAACTAGGTCGATGAGGTTGCGATAGCCCTCCTGGTTCTCGCACAGCAGCACCAGGTGGTTGTAGCGATCGGAGTCCGAGCGCGTGTGCCGCCCCTGCTGTGAAACGTACACCTCGCACCCGATGACGGGATGAATCCCCTTGGCCTTGGCGGTGTTGTAAAACTGCACCGCGCCAAATAGGTTCCCGTGATCGGTCATGGCCACCGCCGGCATCTTTTGCGCGGCAACCGTATCCATGAGCTGCGAGATTTCGCACGCTCCATCCAACAGCGAATAATCCGTGTGGCAATGCAGATGAACGAAGGGCGTATCGGCCATAGTCAAACTCGGCCTCATCGAAGGCCGGCTGCGGTGGGGAGGGTCAATCTCATTGTAACGTCTCTCACCTGAAACGTCATACTCTAAGAGAGAGGAAATGATCATCAAGATCCCAACCGATCTCGCGCACGAAATCGATCGCGTCGCGGGCCGTAAGATGCGTTCGGCCTTCGTGGTGGATGTGCTCCGGAGAGAAGTTCGCCGACTTCGTCAGCGCGCCGCGCTCAAGTTATCCGCAGGTGCCTGGCGCACCGAAGATCATCCGGAACTGCTGCAGGGCGGAGCCGCTTACGTTGAGCAGATCCGCAGCGATCGCGATTAATCCTATGCTGAAAGACATCGTTTCCGCCCAGCCGCTCGCTGGCTATCGCTTGCACCTTCGCTTCGAAGACGGCATCGAGGGCGACGTGGACGTCTCGGGGTTAGTTCGATTCGACGGCATCTTCGCCGCGCTGCGCGACCACGCATTCTTCGAACAAGTTCGTGTCAATCCCGAGCTGGGCGCCATTTATTGGCCCAACGGCGCCGACCTCGACCCCGACATGCTTTATTCCCGAATCACTGGTACTCCCCTCCCATCATTCGAAGCCACGCCGTCTCGCTGACCGCGCCCCGCTATACTACCCATGTGCGCCCCACGTGGCGGTCTCTTCCCTATCTGCTCCAGCGCACCCTCCTCGCCGCCATCGACGACGGCTGCTTCTCCATCGCCAAAGGCGCCGCCTACTCGGCCCTGCTTTCCATCTTTCCCATCCTGACCTCTGCGGCCACCGTCTTCGTCATGACCGGCGCCGAATTCGTCACGGGTTCGATCACCGAGGTCCTCAAGAAAGTCCTGCCTCCCGGCACCGAAGGAGTGGTCCTCACCCAGTTCCGCGCGCGCGGCCAGAAGTCCATCACGCTCCTGATCGTCGCCCTGCTCGTCGCCCTCTGGGCCGCCGCCGGACTCCTCAAGAGCCTCATGCAAGGCTTCAACTCCGCCTACCGCATCCCGCGCGACCCTTCGTATTTCCATCAAACTGGCGTCGCCATCGGTCTGGTTTTTCTTTCCGCCATCCCGCTCGTCGGCGCCTCCGCCCTCGTCTTGTTCGGTAATCAAGCCGAACGCGCGCTCCTCGGTATCTCGCGCCTCGACCCGGTGCTCAATCCGTTGGCTCTCGTTTGGCAATTGATCGGCGAAGGAGCGCGTTACCTCACCGCCCTTGGCGCGACAGTCGCCCTTACTTGCATCCTTTACTACTACGGCCCATACCGCCCGCAGAGGTGGAGCGGCGTGTGGCGCGGCGCCGTTTTCGCAACGGTCCTGTGGTTTTTGGCCACCAAGGGTTTCGCCACCTACGTGCGTCACATTGGACACTACAACGTGATGTACGGCAGCGTCGGCGCCAGCATAGCGCTGCTGGTCTGGATGTACCTGATGGCCGTGATCGCCATCCTGGGCTGCGAGTTCAACGCTGAATTCGAGCGATTGTCAACCAGTGACGAGCCGGCCGAGCAGCCGTAAGTCCCCTGGCTTTGCCCCCTCAGTCCAATATCTGAAACAGGTTGCTGTAGTCGTCGGTCCACATGCGCAGCCCCGGCCGGCTCTCGACGGGCGCCGCGGCTTTGAAAACCAGCGGGAATTGGAAGAAACTCTGGCGGCCGGACACCAGCACCCACGATGAGGCAAAAACCGCGTTGGCGTCATCATCCTCGTTGTCAATCGTCACTGCATGCTTGCTTAGCGCGCGCGCCAGCGTGTCCACAACCGGCGCAAGGTCGAGATGTTTGTTGGATACGTGTACCGCCAACACACCGCGTGGCTGCAAGTGCCGGAAATAAAGTTCGAAAGCCTCGCGTGTCAGCAGATGAATCGGAATGGCGTCACTTGAAAAGGCATCAACCGCCAGAATGTCGTAATTCTGTGGCGCCTCGCGTTCCAGGGAGAGACGTGCATCGCCCAGCACCACCTCCGTCGTTGCCTTGCATTCGGGAAGAAACCGGAACTCGGTGCGCGCAATTCCAATCACCAGCGGGTTGATATCGTAGAAACGGTAGACGTCGCCCGGCCGCCCGTACGACGCAATGGTTCCGGTGCCCAGCCCGATCACTCCCACGCGCAAATTCAGTCTCCGCTGCGCCTCGAGGATCGTGAGGCCGATGCCGGTGTTGTAGCCGTAGTAAGTCGTCGGCTGCAGGTGCCTTGCGTCATCCATGAATTCTTCGCCATGGTTGATGGTGCCGTGCGTTAGCTTGCGCATATGCGCTTCCTCAATGCCGTCGCCCTCATCATCCACGCGCAAAGCGCCATAGAAGTTCCGCACCAGCAGACGCGAACCGCTACGGAACTTGTGCATCTCGTATCCCAAATAGCCCGCCAGCACCACCGTCGCGGCCATCGCTCCGATCCACACCGCGTACCCCAGCCAGCGGCTTTCGATCCTGACGCTCGACGGCCGCAGCACGATCACCATCATCACCGCGCACCACAGCAGCGCAATTTGTAACTCAAAGTACCCGGTAAAGAAGTGAGGCGCTACCAGTCCCACCAGCACACCGCCGAGCGCTCCACCCAGCGCAATCATCAAATAGAAGGAAGTAAGATGCCGATGCGAAGGCTTCAGCCGTGCCAGCTCGCCATGGCAGACCATGCAGCACACCGCGAGACCAATCGTGAACAGAGGAACCAAGACAATCAGTTTGGGGTTCAGGAACTTGTCGCCGAGACCATACCCCATTCCACCCAACGCCACGGCTCCCAGTTTCAAGAACGTGCTCCGGTGATTCAGGGGCATGGCAAGCTTGCCAAGCCGGAAGACCGTAATGCGGTCATACCAGCCGTGCCCTTCAAAGCAAAGAATGAAGCTCAGCAGGTACAGCGCCAGCGGCAGAATCCAAAGAAACGGAATGGACGCCACGTTCTGCGTCAGATGGTTCGTCACCGCCAGCAGCAGCGTGGAGGCGCAGGCCGCCAGCGACAGCCACATCAACTGCCGCCGCCAATCCGGCCGCTCGTCGTTATCGTCGCTTTCTTTTTCTAGCGTCCTTCCGTGACGCGCGCCCCACGCAACCGCGCCGCACAGCAGAACAAACGCAACGTATCCTGCCGACCATCCCCACGCCTGGTGCCGCGTGGAAAACTTCGGCTCCACCAGCACCGGGTAAGTGATCAGCGCCAGCATCGACCCGGCATTCGAAAGCGCGAACAGCCTATACGGCGCGGCCTGCTCGTGCGTCCGTGCGTACCAGGCCTGCACCATTGGGCTCGTTGCCGATAACAGCAGGTAGGGCAGACCCAATGTCACCGCCAGCAATCCGAGAATGCGCCACGACGGATCCTCGCCGCCCAGCGGCTTCCACGCCGGATTCGGAATCACCGGCAGCAGCGCCAGACTCGCCGCCAGCAAAGCCAGGTGCAGCCATACCTGGGCCCGCGGCGTGAGCGCCTTCACCGCTAGATGCGCGTACAGGTATCCCGCCAGCAACACCATCTGGAAGAAAAGCAGGCACGTGGTCCACACCGCCGCCGATCCGCCAAACCACGGCAGCACCATCTTGGCGATGATCGGCTCAATCTGAAACAGCAGGAACGCACTCGCGAAAATTGTGGCGGCGTACAACGCCAGCGGTGTTCCTCCGCGTCTCAGTGTCTCCGCGGTCAGTGTTGGGCTACTTGTAAGCTGCGACACCCGTGACTCGCTCTCCGATGACAAGCGCGTGGATGTGGTCGGTTCCCTCATAGGTCTTCACCGTTTCCAGATTGCACAGGTGCCGCATGATCGGAAACTCATCCGTGATCCCGTTGGCGCCCAGCAGATCGCGGCTCAGCCGCGCGCATTCAAGCGCCATCGCAACATTATTACGCTTGAGCATCGAAATGTGCGCCGGTTCGATCTTCCCTTGGTCCTTCAACCGCCCCACGTGCACTGCCAGCAGTTGCCCTTTCGTAATCTCGGTGATCATCCATGCCAGTTTTTCCTGCACGAGCTGGTGCGACGCGATCGGTTTATCGTCAAATTGCTTCCGGATGATCGAGTACTGCCGCGCCGTTTCGTAGCAGTCCATCGCCGCCCCGAGCACGCCCCAGCCAATCCCGTATCTCGCCTGCGAGAGGCACCCAAGCGGACCTTTCAGCCCCTTCGCCCCCGGCAGCATGTTCGACTCTGGAATCTTGCAATCGGCAAACGCGAGGCTCGACGTCACCGACGCCCGCATTGACCACTTCCCGTGAATGTCGGACGTAGTGTACCCGGGCGTTCCCTTCTCTACCAGGAATCCGCGAATGCCATCGTCGGTCCGCGCCCAGACGACGGCGATGTGCGCAGCCGTACCGTTCGTGATCCACGTCTTTTCACCATTCAACACCCAGCACTCACCCACGCGCCGCGCCGTTGTCTTCATGCCCGCCGGATTCGACCCGAACCCCGGCTCCGTCAGGCCGAAGCACCCGATGGCTTCGCCCGATTGCAGCCGCGGCAGCCAATGCTGCTTTTGCTCCTCCGACCCGTGCGTGAAAATCGGAAACATCACCAGCGCACCCTGCACCGAAACGAAACTGCGCAGCCCCGAATCGCCACGTTCCAGCTCTTGCATGATGAGGCCGTACTCGACGTTCGACATCCCCGCGCACCCGTATCCCTCCAGGTTCGCGCCCAGGAAACCCAGCCGCCCGAGTTCCGGAATCAACTCCGAGGGAAACCGTGAATCGCGATAGCAATCCCGAATTACCGGGACCAGCCGGTCTTCCACAAACTGCCGCGCCGTCTGCCGCACCAGCAGTTCCTGCTCGTTGAACAACGAATCCACCAGTAAATAATCCACGCCGCGAAACGGTTGCATGTACCTATCTATAGTAGGACAGGCGTTCGGCGCCTGCGCGCTACTGCGCTGAAATGAACTTGTGCTTGAGCGAAAGGCAGATGGCTAAAGTCCGGAGGTTCGAGTTGGCCAATGCAGATGATCTCAATCGACGGCAATAGGAAGAAAACGCTCCGCGCTACAATCGTATCCAATGCAGGAAAAGTACGACATCGTGGTGGTCGGCGCCGGCCACGCCGGTTGCGAGGCAGCCCGCGCCTGCGCCCGCATGGGCCTCAAAACCGCCATGGTCACGATGAATCTCGACCTCATCGCGCAAATGTCCTGCAATCCCGCCATCGGCGGCATCGCCAAAGGCCATCTGGTCCGCGAAATCGACGCGCTGGGCGGCATCATGGGGGAAGTCACCGACGCCGTCGGCATCCAGTTCCGCTTGCTCAACACCAGCCGAGGGCCCGCCGTCTGGTCGCCGCGCGCACAATGCGACAAGAAAATGTACCGCGTCAGGATGCGCGAAGTCCTCGAGCGCGAGCCCAATTTACGCATCAAGCAGGCCGAAGTCGCCGAGCTGATCATTGAGACAAATGGCTATCGTAGAATTTCGGGTGTGAAACTCCGTGATGGCCGGACCGTTCGCGCTGCCGCCGTCATCGTGACCACCGGCACTTTCCTAAACGGCCTCGCTCACGTCGGCGAGATGACCTACACTTGCGGCCGCAACGGTGAGGCGCCTTCGCAGTTGCTCGGAAATCAGTTGCGCACCCTCGGTCTTCAATGGACTCGCCTGAAAACCGGCACCCCGCCTAGGCTGGACGGTCGCACCATCGATTGGGCCCAATTCGAGCCGCAACCCGGCGATCCCGAGCCGACTCCGTTCTCATTCATGACGGAAAAGATCGATCGCCCCCAGGTCGCCTGCCACATCGGTCGCACCACCGAAGAAACCCGGCGTATATTGCAAGACAGCATTTCGCGCTCACCCCTTTATAGCGGGCAGATCAAAGGTATAGGGCCAAGATATTGCCCCTCGATCGAAGATAAAATCGTCAAATTCCCAGACAAACCCACACATCAGATCTTCTTGGAACCAGAAGGTTTAGACACCAACGAGGTCTACCTAAACGGCATGTCTACCAGCATGCCGATCGATGTCCAGGAGGCGATGGTGGCTTCAATCCCCGGTCTAGAGCATGCCGAAATGATCCGCCCCGGCTATGCGATCGAATACGACGCCATCGACCCGCGCGAGCTCCTGCACACCCTCGAAGTCAAGTCCATCAAAGGACTTTTCCTCGCTGGTCAGATCAACGGAACCTCGGGTTATGAGGAAGCCGGATGCCAGGGCCTTATCGCCGGCATCAACGCCGCGTGTCAGGTCGGCGGCCTCCACTCGGTCATCATTCCACGCACAGACGGTTACACCGGAATCCTGATCGATGATCTCATTACCAAGGGTGCCGATGAACCGTACCGCATGTTCACCTCCCGTGCAGAATTCCGCCTGCATCTCCGCATCGATAACGCCGACGAGCGGTTGACGCCCCTTGGTCGCCGCGTCGGATTGGTAGGCGACCAGCGGTGGAGTATCTTCACTACCAAACAAGAGCAGAAAACCAGGCTTCGGGAAGTCCTATCCCGCCATCAGAACGGCCAATGGCTGAAACGTCCAGAGTCACGCATCGAAGATCTGCGGCCTTGGATCGTTGAATCCTTGGGTGCCCAGCCGGTGCGTGGCTTGCTGCCAACTGTCGAAACCGAAAGCAAGTACGCTGGCTACATCGGTCAACAGGAGCGCCAGATCGAGCGGCTGAAAAAGTCAGAAAACCGCCACATTCCTAATAACTTCGGCTTTCGAAAAGTCCCTGGCCTATCGAGAGAGATCGGCGAGAAGCTGGAAAAGGTTCAGCCAGCCACCATCGGCCAAGCTGCCCGGATCCCAGGTGTGACTCCAGCCGCCATTGCCATCCTGGATGTCTATCTGAGCATGGGCCGTGTTTGCTGAGGCGCTTCGCAAGCAGCTGTCTTTACTAGAAATCGAGCTATCCCATAGACAAGTATGCGAGTTAGAACAGCACTTCAACTTGCTCAATCGATGGAACAAAGTCATAAACCTCACCACAATTGAGGGCCTCGATGAGACCGTTCAGATGCATTACTGCGAGTCTCTTTTTCTCGGAAGGTGCCTGCCCCAAGAAGCACTCAAGATCGTAGATGTAGGGTCTGGCGCTGGCTTTCCAGGAGTCCCTATTGCCATCCTCCGGCCCGATTGCCAGGTGACTCTACTTGAGTCTAACCGGCGAAAGAGCGTGTTTCTACAAGAGGCGACTCGGGAGTTAGGAAACACCCAGGTGGTTCAAAAGAGAGCGCAAGAGGTTTACGAGCGGTTTGATTGGGCTGTTTCTAGGGCGGTGAACTACAGAGAAATCGAAGAGTCGCTTGGAAGACTGGCACCGAATGTCGCGCTACTGGCGGGTGAAGACTGTCCAAATGATTATTTCACGTGGAACAAAGTGAAACTTCCTTGGGGTCGGCAACGATTTGCCTGGCTGCGAAGTTCCACGTGAAACATCGTGCTAACATAGGTCCAAATTGGGAAAAGTCATCGCTGTCACCAACCAGAAAGGCGGCGTCGGAAAAACAACCACCGCCATAAATCTGGCCGCATCGCTCGCTGTAAGCGACATTCGAGTGCTCTTGATCGATTCAGATCCGCAAGGAAATGCGACCAGCGGGCTTGGGATCTCAAAATCATCGGACCGACCGAGCCTCTACCATGTGCTACTCGGCGAGTACGAACTCGACGCTGCAGTTATCAAGAGCGAGCTGGAAGGCCTGTTTGTGGTTACGTCCGACAAGAACCTCATTGGTGCGAACCTAGAACTCGTGCCCGTGGCGGAACGGGAGCTTCGCTTACGCCACAAGATCGCGCAAGTCAAAGATCAATATGAATTCATCCTGATTGACTGCCCGCCTGCCCTAGATCTGCTGACACTAAACGCTTTAATGGCCGCAGACTCTGTTCTTATTCCAATCCAGTGCGAGTTTTTTGCCCTGGAGGGCATATCTGAGCTTATCGCTACTATCGACAGAATCCGCGAAACGCTGCAGCACCCTCTCGCAATCGAGGGAATACTACTCACCATGTTCGATGACCGCACCAACTTGACCCGACAGGTAGCGGCCGACTTGCGAGAATTCTTCGGCAACGACGTACTACAAACAGTAATTCCGCGAAGCGTTCGACTGGCTGAAGCTCCGAGCCATGGGAAACCGATTCTGACCTACGACCTCCGGTCGCGGGGAGCAGAAAGCTACATTCAACTAGCTAAGGAGATTTTGGATCGTGACCACGCCAAACGAAAATCCGCGCAGAGCGTTGGGTAGAGGGCTTGGAGCGCTGCTGCCGACAAGACCACTAGCGGCTGCGGCACCCGCACCTAGGCCGGAACCAGAAAACTCCAGCCGGATCGCGATCGAGCTCATCGATCCGAATCCGGTGCAACCGCGGCGGGTGTTTCAGCAGGATGCACTGCACCAACTTGCCGACTCGATCCGGCAGCACGGTATCATTCAGCCACTTGTGATCAGAAGAAGTGGCGAGCGCTACCAGCTTGTGGCGGGAGAACGGCGATGGCGGGCGGCAAAGATTGCCGGCCTGACGGAAGTCCCAGCGGTCTTACAGGAGATTTCAGACGATCATCTTCTTGAAATCACACTGATCGAAAACATTCAACGCGAAGATTTGAACCCCATCGAACTCGCCGTTGCACTTGATCGCATGGCCCACGAACTCAACATAAATCAGGATGAGATCGGAAAACGGACCGGAAAGGATCGCAGCACAATCTCGAATTCGATTCGCCTGCTGCAATTGCCACCTGACTTACAGCAGCTCGTAGCGGAACGGCGGCTCTCGGCGGGACACGCAAGGTCACTGCTGGCCCTGACTGATGAAGAGATGCAGCGCAAACTGGCGGAGAAGATCGTCGCTCAGGGGCTGTCGGTGCGCCAGGTTGAGCGCCTGACCAAGCGTCTGACGGAACCGCGCGACCCGGCAGCGGAGGACGACGAGACACTCGATCCAAACGTCAAGGCGGCGATTGCAGATATGGAGCGCGTACTCGGCACGAAGGTTCGTATTGTGGAGAAGAGCAGCAACCGAGGCAGGATCGAGATTGACTACTACTCACCGGATGATTTGGACCGCATTTACACGCTGATCGCCGGATCCGCGGAGTAGCGGTTATTTCATCAACTTCAGGATTTCCGCCAGTTCGCGCCGGATCTCGGGAAGCGGATCGGAAAACAAAATCTGCTGTTCCTGTTTTATCTCTTTGTGAGCGTTTTTCGCCTCTTCATGCATGAATTGGCGCGCCCCGTCGATGGTGAATCGCTTCTCGTAGAGCAGGTGTTTGATCCGCAAAAGAAGCTCGACGTCCTTGCGCCGATAAAGCCGGTGGCCAGTGCCAGATTTCTTCGGGCTCAGGGAAGGGAATTCAGTTTCCCAATAGCGGAGCACGTAGGGCTCCACGCCCAGCATCGTACTGACCTCGCCGATGCGGAAGAAGAGCTTATCTGGGATCTCGGGCGCATTCGCTGTGGCAACGGCTTCCGGCACTACACCCGCCATGCTACGAGATGGTGACCAAGGCGTCAACCACTGTTTAGTAGATAACTGTTTGGATCATTACGTACACTAGCGAAAGGTCAGAGGCGCAATGCCACAAGGATGAGCTGGCGCGCTGTGTAGCTTCGCCCGGCCGCGGATTCATCGAGTTTGCGGTAAGCGGGGCCGGGATATCGAGGCGTAGTAGCGCCGAGGTCATTCGGGGACTCGCAGTGCACGGGGCGGATATAAACGCTCGCACCCGAGATGATGCGCAAAGGCCGCTTCACATCGCAGCAGCGATGGGCAAGATGAAGGCAGTCGAGGCACTCGTCGGACTTGGCGCGGATCTGACAGCCAAAGACTCCCAGGGGCGGACGCCACTCGATGCTGCCGAGCGCGCCGGCCTAACCGATGTCGTCGCACTCCTCAGACGTGCCGTGGCGGCCAAATAAACTGACTCGGTCGGGTCGAGGACTGGCGCTATTGTTCCGCAGGTGCGGCTGAATTGAACGAATGCCTCCGCTATCTTCGCAACGCACTTTTTGGGATTCAGTACAACGGGCGGTCTGGCACCGGGTTTTGCCGACACCGGGTTTTGCCGCTTCCGGTCAGCGCTGACTCCAACCGTTCGATATGATCGCTTCCTGCAAATCACGTTCTAAGGCCGAGAACGCCGGCAGATCCCGCAGCGGGCTAAAATCTTCACAATACGGTGCGTGTCAATGAAAATGAGACACACAGCGTGAAAGTTTAAGGAGCTTTCTCCTGGTCCGGAGGCTTGTTGATCCAGACGGCAGTAGGGAGAGAAGGCGGCTTGGGAGGGCGGCGGACG
>Ga0116221_1002714_pt1 | contig 11504 bp, 9 predicted proteins | sample Sb_taG_5_FD_88965 | JGI IMG/M metagenome (GOLD analysis project Ga0116221, IMG submission 88965) | Peat soil microbial communities from Weissenstadt, Germany - Sb_50d_8_FC metaG | ecosystem: Environmental > Terrestrial > Soil > Wetlands > Peat | place: Germany: Weissenstadt | collected 2010-09-21 | reverse complement strand
CGTGGCCAACTACCACGGCGGAACGGTCGCGGTGCTCCCCATCCGCCCGGACGGCTCGCTCGGTCCGGCAACCGACGTCAAGAAGGACCAAGGCGACGTCTCCCGAACGCATTCCGCCACCGCGCCTCCCGGCGGTTTTGCGTTCAGCGGCCACGACCGCCCGCATGCGCACATGATCCAGGCCGATCCTTCCGGCAAGTTTGTGGTGTCCACGGACCTGGGCTTGGACCGCATTTTCATCTGGAAGTTCGACGCCGAAAAGGGCGCCCTGACGGCGAACGATCCGGCATCGGTATCGCTGCCTCCAGGCGACGGCCCCCGCCATTTCGCTTTCCACCCCAACGCCCGCTGGATGTATTCGCTCCAGGAGGAGTCCTCCACCCTGGTCAAGTTCGATTACGACGCCGCCAGCGGAATCCTGACGCCCAAGCAGACCATTTCCAGCCTGCCCAGCGGCTTCCAAGGCACGGATTACACCTCCGAGGTGATGGTCTCGGCCAGCGGGAGATTTGTGTATGCCGCCAACCGCCTGCACGACGGCATCTCCCTCTTCTCCGTCGGCCCGTCGGGCGAGTTGACGTATGTCGCCGAGGAATGGACGCGAGGCGATTACCCGCGCAGCTTCAATATCGATCCCACGGGCAACTATTTCTACTCGTGCAACCAGAGAGGCGATGCGATCGCCACGTTCCGCATCGATCCGCGCACCGGCCGCCTGTCCTTCACCGGCCAGTACACGGGCATCGGCACTCCGTCGAGCATCGTTTTCCTGGACTTGCGGTAGCGCCACCTGGCAGCTGGCGCCTCACTCCGCGCGCAAACTCGCGACCGGATCGATACCGGCAGCCTGCACGGCCGGAAAACTGCTCGCCGCCAATGCCACTACGGCGAGCACAACTCCCACCGCCAGCAAGGTCGCCGGATCGGCCGGCCGCAACTCGAAGAGGAGACCGGCGTACACGCGGCTGGCCGCTGCCGATAGCGGCAGTCCTAGCAGCAGGCCCGTCATCAGAACCTGGAAGCTCTGGCGGAATACCAGCGCCCGCACTCCCCGGGTATCCGCACCCAACGCCACGCGAATGCCGATTTCGCGGGCGCGTTGCGACACGGTGTACATCGTGACCCCGTAGATCCCGGTCGCCGCCAGCAACAGCGCCGCCGCCGCGAATACCGCGACCGTGAACATAGTAGTGCGTGGTTGTCCGAGCCTATCCGCAAGCGCCTCTTCCAACAGTTGCGTCTCGGCCACCGCCTGTTCCGGATCGGCGGCCTGGACTTCCCTGCGAATCGCCGGCATGGCCGCGGCCGGACCGTTGGTGCGAACCAGCAGATGCGCCACCAGCCAGGGCCGCTGCGCCAACGGCAGGTACATGGTCGGCTCGGCTTCCACCTGCGTGATCGCGGAGCGGACGTCGCGCACCAGCCCCACAATCTCGCAGCGGGGTGCCCCCTGGGCCCGGTCGGTGGAATACGTCACGTGCTTTCCGACCGGGTCCTGGCCTGGGAAGAACCTCTTCGCGAAAGTCTCGTTCACCATCATCACGCGCGCCGACGTGGCGGAATCGCGGTCGCCGAACGTCCGGCCGCGAAGCAATGAGATGCCCGGCGTGTTGAAGTATCCGGGGCTCACGCTGCGGCCGAGCGCGCCCGGATTTCGAGGCCCTAGGTCCGGGGCGCCTTCCACCTGCACCATGTAGCCCAGCCCGTGCTGCGCCAGGTCGATGCGCGAGGTGATCGCGGCATCGGCCACGCCCGGCAAGGCGCTCACGCGCCGCAGCACCTCGTCATAGAAGCGGCCGCGCGCCTCCCAGGTCTGGTAACGGTCGGGCATCAGGTCGAGGTGTACGATGGTGACATTCTCCGCGCGAAGGCCCGTCCGTTCCGTGCTCATGCGGACGAAGCTCTGCGCTAGAAGCGCCGCCGCCATCAGCAGCATCAGGCACAAGGCCACCTCGCCGGCCACAATCGCCTCGCGGAACCGGATGCTCCAGGCCGAAGCGGAAACCGCGCGCCCGCCGGCGTGCAGCGCGCCTTCCAACTCGCCGCGTATCAGCAGAAACACCGGCGCCAACCCCACGGCGATTCCCACCGCGGCCGTCACTCCGAACGTGGCCGCGATCACCCGCAGATCCAGATGCGCGTCCGGAATGCGCGACATCGTCCGGCGGATAGTGGCTGCCAGCAATCGCATGCTCCAGAGAGCCACTGGCAGTGAGGCCGCACCGCCGCACAGGGAAAACAGGAAGCCTTCGGCGATCAACTGCCGCGCGATGCGCACGCGGCTCGCGCCCAGCGCCATCCGCACGGCAACTTCGCGGCTGCGCGCCGCCGCCCGCGCCAATACCAGGTTAGCCACATTGGCGCACGCAATCGTCAACAGGCACGCGACCGCGCCCATAGCATCAGCAGCGGCCGGCGCACATTGGCGTACACGTCGCGCTCCAGCAGGTCCGCGTACACCGGGTGCGCCACGTCGCTGTTGCCGCGGTTGTCCCTGCGGTATCCATCGTCGATGGCGCCGGAGCTTCGCCTGCGCCTGCCGCAGCGGGATATCCCCGCGCAGGCGTCCGACAATGGTCAGGTACTGCGCGCCGAGCCGGACGCTCTCCGGCGCGAATGTCCGGGTGTCGACGATGCGGGTCCTCCAGATGTCCACCGGCACGTTGTGAAACTGAAAACCCGGCGGAAGCACGCCGACGATGGTGAACTCGTCGGCGTCCACGCGAATAGCGCGGCCCAATACGTTCGGATCCGCGTGATATCGCCTGCGCCAGTAGCTATCGCTCAGCAGGGCGACCGGCGGCGCCCCGTAGCGGTCTTCCTCGGGCAAAAAGCCGCGCCCCAGCGCCGGTGCAGCCCCCAGCACGGAGAAGAAATTCGCCGAGACGCGCCCTCCTTCCAGGCGTTCGGGCGCGTCTCCGTCGGAGTAATTGACGATTTCGTCGTCATAGGCAGCCAAGTCGCCGAATTCGCGGGATCGCTCCCGGAAATACTGGAATCGCGGATAGGAGAAGGAGTAAAAGGTAGCCTCGCCGGGCTCTCCGCTCCAGGCCATGATCAGCCGCTTCGGATCGTGGTAGGGGAGCGGGTGGAGCAACGCCGCGTCGATCACCGAGTAGATCGCGGAGTTGGCGCCGATGCCCAGCGCCAGCGTCGCCACGGCCGCCACGGTGAATGCGGGCGATTGCCGCAACTGGCGAGCTGCATGGCGCAGGTCGGCCAGCGTGTCTTCGAGCAGGCGCCAGCGCCACACGTCGCTGCCCCTCTCCTGAGTGGCCGTGACATTGCCGAACTTCCGCCGCGCGGCGCGAACGGCCTCGTCGCGCGACAGGCCCGCCTGCACCAGCTCGTCGACCTTCTCCGCGAGGTGTTGCGCGACCTCCGCGGAAAGATCCTGGGCGGCCCGGCGGCGCCACATCATGATTCCGCCGGCGCCAGGATGCGCCGGATGCCTTCCATCATCTGCTCGAAGCTGGACAGCTCTTCTTGCAGGTGCTTGCGGCCCGCGGGCGTGATGGTGTAACTGCGAACGCGCCGGTTGGTGGAAGAGGTGACCCATTCGGCCCTCACCCAACCCTGCTTCAGCATCCGTTGGAGCCTGGATAGAGCGACCCCTCTTCCACCAGCAGCATGCCGTTCGAGCCGAGCTTGATTTCCTGGCTCAGGGCATAATTGTGCCAAGCCTTCAGTTCTCGGTTGGAATCCGCTCGATTTGGTCGATCACGATTCTGTCCAATGGCGTCTTCCGTAGCGTCCAACTTCAGTCCGAGTTGGTCCTGGATGGCATCGAACAGATCAATGGCGGCCGGATCGGCGGCTTCAGGTGCACCCGGGCCGGCGCTGGGGGGACGGTCCGTCAGTGTCCAGGTAAGGCTGAAATTGTAGGCGCTCTGGAGGCCAGTCTGGTCCATGATCGGCAGGTCGAACCAATCGCGCGACACCCAGCGGGGAAGGTTCCGCGCCAGGTCCGCCATGGTCGTCTTCTGGTTCCGGCATGTGATTTGCATGCCCTCCCGGCTGCACGTGGACTTGACCGGGCTGTCAGCGGACGCCTCCTGAAGTTTCGGCCCGTTCCTGGCCACCACCCGCGCGTAGACCGGCACGGGCTTCTGCTCATGGTGGAGCGCTAGCTTGAATCGCTCCGCCAGCAGGCCTTGCAGCATCAGTCACAGGGTGTCAGCAGTCGTGCCCGGCCCAATTTTGGCGACGATGTCGAAGCCGTCGGTATCCAGCCAGCCAGGTCCCGTGACCCGGTCGTTGGGCGCCTGGTAACCGAGGGCAATGATCGCTTTCATCGGCATGTTATACATCGTGAGCCTGTCGCCCGTGGTATTTCCCGAGGCACGCTCCCCGGAAGTGTTCTTCTTGACCGACGCCACCTCAAAAGCCGGCGCGCTTGTGTTGGCTTGGCTGTAGCTTAGGCCGGAAAAAAACACGCCAAGGCCGGGCGATCGCGAATATTCGTACCATGTTCCGAATCTCCCAAAAACCTGAAGATGTAAGGCCCGATTCACGCTTCATTCGGCACGAACGATGTCGCCAGGCTGAATCCGGAGCACACGGCTGGCCGGCTGCGCTGCCGCAGCGATCGCCGCGATCGTCACGATGGCGGAACTCAGGCCCAGCGTCGGCACAGACCACGGCGAGAAGCCGTGCACATGCGACGCTATGAAGAGCGCACCGGGAAATGCAATGGCCAACCCGAGGGCCAACCCACCGGCGGCCAGCTTCAGGCCGCTCGCCAGAACGGACCCCATAATCTGGCGAGGAGCCGCCCCCAGCGCCAGCCGTATGGCGAATTCCTTGGATCGTCGCGCGAACAGTGCGGTGGTGATTCCATGCAATCCCGCGATGGTGAGCAGCAGCGCCAGGAGGCCAAGACCATAGAACACCTGCATAGCCATACGTTCCACGAACAGGGAGTCCTGATAATGCTGCCACAGGTCTTGGAGGACAACACCGTCGATCCCGGTTGGGCCGCGGCCAGTTCGCTGCGCAGCGTCGCCAGATAGGCGCCCGGATTCCTGTCGACTTCGACCGCGAACGTAGCGTCACCCGCGGAGCGCGCGGCCGTGAGGGTGATAGCGCGCGGCTCGGGCGGATCGTAAACCGAGTTCCACTTGGCATCCTGAAACACACCTACGATTTGCCGGACGCTGCCGTCGAGGCGAATCTCGCGCCCCACTGCGTTGCCGGCCGGATCGAGCTGTCGGGCCAGGGTGGCGTTTACCAGAACCGCGTGCGGATCGGCAGCCTGCAGGTCGCGGCCGGAAAGAATCCGCACACCGAGAGCGGAGAGGAAGGCCGGTCCGGCGGAACCTCCCTTGACTACGCGCGGTTCCTGCCCGGGCGACTCCAGCCGGAGCGTGGCGCCCGCCATTCCCGATAGCGGAACACTCCGGCCATAGGTCACGCGGCGAACACCGGCGATGCGTGCCAAACGCTCCCGAACCGCCTCACAATCCACCTGAAGCAGGCTCCCGTCCTCTGCCGTAGCCACCAGCCTCGCCATGGCGACGGGGCGTCTATCCGCCTAGAATGTCAAGGGGTCCTTTTGTCCGATTTCTTCTCTCTCAGCCGGCTGGATGGAAGACATCGCCGTAAGAATGCGGCTCGCCACATACCCCACTACGAACAACACCACGTTGCCGATGGCGCCGATCATGTAATCGTGCCAGGGAAAATTGAAACGGCCGAGATTCAAAATGCGCTTCTCGCCCAGTGTCAGGGTCGCCCAGCCGGTGAACGCAATGCACGCCGCAATCCCCACGTACACGCCCCGGCGGTTCGCCCCCGGACCCAGGAACGCCAGCAGAAAGAGCCCTGCCAGCCCGCCGCTCACGATGGCCGATGCCGAAAACCACAGCGACAGCGCCCCCGTCTGCGTATGCGATAGGACCAGCGCCGTCGCAATGCACAGCAGGCCGCACACCGTCACGATGCACTTCGCCACCTGCAGTCGCCGCCGGTCGGTGGATTCGGGCCGCACCAGCCGGTAGATGTCCCCCACTCCCACCGAAGAGAACGCGTTCAAATCGCTCGAGAGCGCGCACATCGCCGAGCCCATCAGGGCGGCCATCACCAGCCCCGAAACGCCCGGCGGCAGGTGCGTGCTGAGAAAGTGCGGGAAGACCTGGTCGCCCTTGGTGATGTAGGCCGGCAGCTTTTCGCCAGTCAGCCGGTAGAAGGTCCACGTGCACGTGCCGATCAGCATGAACAGCGTCCACACCGGCACCGCCAGCAGCGTGCCCATCGCTACACCGCGCACCGCATCGCGGTCCGACTTGGCCGAGAGGTAGCGCTGCACCAGCGTCTGGTCCGTGGTATACCGTTGCAGGTACCAGAAGAAGCCGTAGATGATCAGCACCCACACGGTGGGCTGCGAAAGATCGAAGGCCGTGCTGCCGAAGGCGATCTTGTGGTTCTGCATCGCTACCGCGAACACCGCCCTCGGGCCGCCGGGCGGCAGGAACAGAAGGTAGCCCAGGCAGATGAAGATCCCGGTCCAGATGACGATGCCTTGCATCACGTCGGTCCACACCACGGCTTCGAACCCGCCCTTCAAGGTGTAGATCATGGTGAGCAGGCCGGAGATGAGAATCACCTGGTCCATGTTCCAGCCCGTCATGCTGTTGATGGTGAGGGCGAGCAGGTAGAAGACCAGTCCCATTTTGGAAAAGTGGGCCAGCGTGAACGCCACCGAGGCATAAATGCGGGTGGGCCGGCCGAAGCGCTTGCCAAAATATTCGAAGGCGCTCATCCCCACCGTATGGCGATAAAAGGGAATGATCACCGTGCCCACCAGCGCCAGCACGACGACCAGCAGCAGCGGAGGAATCAGCAGTGACCAATCCTTGGCGTACGCCGCGCCGGGAAACGCGATGAACGTCACGCTGGTGATCATGGCGGTGAGGAACGACATCCCCACGGCCCAGAATGGCACCGAGCGCTTGGCGGTGAAATACCGCTCGGTCGAAGTCTGGCGGCGCGAGAATCGCAGCCCGACGCCGGTCAACCCGAGGACGTAGACGCAGATCACCGCGACGTCCAGCCAGCGCACGTGGGCCATTGAGGCATTGTGGCACACTTGGCCCCATTCTTCCTCCGTTCTCGCGTTATGGGCGAAGGAGTTTATAAAACGTATGCGTGCTCAAAATCTCATCGGCACAGCGTTGCTGGTATTCGGCCTCTGCTGCGCTCTTGCGGCGCAGCCGCAGTGCTCAATCCAAAACGCAGCCGGGGTCTGGGCGTACACCGCCATGGGATGGTCGATCTCGGCGGGCGAGTCTTCGCCAGCCCCCCTGACCATGAGCGGGTGCGCGGCGGGTGGGCCAACAAGCCCGGCTAAGGGGCCGACTGGCAGTCGGCCCGCAGACTGCCCACAACTAAAAACGGAGGAAAAGCAACGCCAGGAGCAAATTCCAGTATGCGAAGTATTCGCCGGTTGGTCTGATCAATTCAGGATACATGTTTGAAGAGATCGGCAGCTCAGCCAATAGAGAATAGATGGCGAAGACGAACCCGGCCGCCAAAAAAAGTCTGAGAATCGAACGCGCTGGGGCGACATTATGTTTAGGCCATGTTGAAAGCCAGTTTGGTGACCCTGGGGGAAGGTTCCGCCCGAAGCCGTCGAGAGCAGCGGTACGAAATCCTCGACAAGATCGGCACAGGCGGGATGGGGGTGGTCTACCGCGCCACGGACCACGCCCTGAATCGGACCGTCGCTATCAAGATGCTGCATCCAAACCTGATATCCGACGAGCCCAGCCTCGGGCGCTTGAAGCAAGAGGTCGTCATGGCTTCGAAGGTGAGTCACCGCAGTGTGGTCCGGGTGCACGATCTCGCGGAAGTGGACGGCAGGCCAACCATCGTCATGGATTGGGTGGACGGTGAGACCGTTGCCACGCTCATCAATCGCGTCCATCGTCTCCGTCCTTCCCTGGTATGCGACCTGGCTGCGCAGATTTGCGAGGGGCTGGAGGCGGTACATGCCGCCGGCATTGTCCATCGTGACATCAAACCGGGTAACCTTCTCATCAGACGGGACGGCGGGGATATCCTGATCTCGGATTTTGGCCTGGCTCACTGTGGCGGGGACTCGACGACCCTAAGCGGTGCGGGAGAGTTTCGCGGGACAGCTCGCTACGCCGCGCCCGAACATGCCGCCGGCATGCCGGCCGACTCCCGGTCGGATATCTTTTCGGTGGGGATGGTGCTCCTCGAGATGCTCACGGGAACTGTCGATTTGGCGGCTCTCGATGGACTGCGGGAAGAATTGATGCGCGCGCAGACCGGCAGATACGTCCGATCCGGTGAATTGCGCAAGCTCATGGTGCTCAGGCTGGCAATCGAACGGTGTATTCAGTTGGACCGCAAGGAGCGGTATGCCAGTGTCCAGGAGATCAGCGCAGATCTGAGAAGGGCGGATCGCCCACCAAAAGCGATCGAACCCGGACCTTCGGAACTTCCGGAACCCAAGCGATTCTGGATTCTCCATTCCCGGCCCGCGCTTTGGATTGCGGCCTTTGCTGTACTCCTGTTGCCGGCATTGTTTTTGGGAATCAAGGGACGATTGGCCACTCACCTGAAGCCTCCTTCCCAGTTCTCCACGGCCAATGGCCTGTATACCAACGCCTTGAGTCTTATCACTCCGCAGAGCGATGAACGGGATTTGCGGAGAGCCGTAACCCTGTTGGCCGAGGTTCTGGCTGTCCAGCCGCACCACACGCCTGCAGCTAACGCTCAATTGCGGACTCTCGTCAGGCTATACGAAATGACCTCGGACTTGCGGTGGCTTACTGCTGCCCGAGCGGCGCTGACCAATGGAGAGGCCGCCGGGCTCAGGAAAGAAGAGCTGCAGTTATTCAAGGCCAGAATCGACCTCAATGCAGGTTTGTACCAGGATGTGATCGGCAGCATCCAGAATCTCCTTAAGTCGCCGGACGATGTTACCCGCCTGAGTGCCAGCCGCCTGCTTGGGAGAGCCCTGGAGGCCACCGGCCAATTGCAGGCGGCAGCGAGTTACTATCGATCGGCTGTCGCTTTAAGCCCCGACTCGTGGCTGTGCCACAATGACCTGGGATCTATCGCCCTGCGCCTGGGACACCTGGTTGAAGCTCGCGCGGAATTCGGTCGAGTGATCGAATTGAACCCAACTTCTCCCTCGGGCTATTCGAACCTGGCGGTTGTCCTGCTACACAGCGGCGACTTCCAGGGCGCGCGGCGCCACTTCGAAACCGCCCTGGAACGGCAACCATCGGCGGAGACATACTACAATCTGGGAGCGGTATCTTATTATTCTCACGAATACGCAACCGCGGTGCCGTTCTTCCAGTCTGCGATCGATATGCGTCCGACCTCGCCGCGCTATGTTTTGGGCCTTGCCGATACTCTCCGGCTTTCGGGACAGCGGGACCGAGCCCGGACGGAGTACCTGCACGCGCTTACACTCCTGGATGGTGACGCGAAGAAGGGGCCACTAACAATCGAGGAACAGTGTCAACGGGCGCGCTGCCTGGCTGGATTGGGTGACCGGCCGGCTGCCAAGTCGGCATTGCAAGCTGCCATGGGAAACAACGCAGGAGACCACATAGTGCTTTACACGAGCGCCGTATTGGCCGCCATGGAAGGTCTTTCGTCGGCTGCCAGAGATCGGGCTGCAAAGGCTATAGCGGCGGGTTATCCGCGGGCCCTCGTCAGGATGGATCCGGATTTATCGTCCATATATCCGGCGTCGCAGCACCTTGAGGGCAAGTGAAAGGCACTGGCTCGGCAAAATACGCCATACGTCCCTGTATTGTACGTGAGGCGGGTTGAGCCATAGCCAATCCGCCATCGTGATACCATTCTCCACTGTTATGAAACTCTCTCCGGTGCTATTACTAATAACCATGTCCGTCGTTTCCTCCGCCCAGAACAAGCCGCGAGCCCGCGATCTCGGCGTTCCCTTCGAAGGCGCTCCCGGACCTCTGAACGCCATCGTCGACGTCCCCGGCGTCGAGGTCGGCCACAAAACGCTCATCTCGGGCGATGGCAAACTGCAAGTGGGAGCCGGCCCCGTGCGCACCGGCGTCACCGCCGTGTGGCCCCGCGGCAAGCAGTCTTCCGACCCGGTCTTTGGCGGTTTCTTCTCCCAGAATGGCAATGGCGACATGACCGGCACGCACTGGATCGAGGAGTCCGGCTTTCTCGATGGTCCCGTGCTGATCACCAATACCCACAGCGTCGGCGTGGTGCGCGACGCCTATCTCGCCTGGCTGGTCAAAAACAAACGGCAGCCCGGCACCAACGTCTTCGACGGCGGCTTCTACACCTATCCGATCGTTGCCGAAACCTACGATGGCTTTCTGAACGACATCAACGGATTTCACGTCAAGCCCGACGACGTGGCCGCCGCGCTTGAATCCGCCTCTACCGGCCGCGTGCCGGAAGGCAACGTGGGCGGTGGCACCGGCATGGTCTGCTATGGATTCAAGGGCGGCATCGGAACCTCGTCCCGCAAGCTCGCCGGCGGATACACGGTCGGCGTTCTCGTTCAGTGCAATTGCGGAAGCCGCCGGCAGTTGCGCATCGGTGGCCTCCCCGTCGGCCAGGAGATCGCCGACAACCTGCCAGTGGCCGGCGTGCCGCATGCCTTCCGCGACGATACCGGCTCCATCATCATCGTGGTCGCCACTGACGCCCCGCTGCTCCCCCACCAGACCAAGCGTCTCGCGCGCCGCGCCACCATGGGGCTCGCGCGCACCGGTTCCACTTCCGGCAACGGCTCGGGCGATATCTTCATCGCCTTCTCAACGGCCAACCCGCACGCCGCGGCCGCCCAGGCTCCCGTGAATGTCTCCATGCTCCCCAACGACGCGATTAATGGCGTCTTCGAAGCCGCCGTCGAAGCCACCGAAGAGGCCATCGTCAACGCCATGGTCGGCGCGGAAACCATGACCGGCATCGACGGCCACAAAGTCTCCGCCCTGCCTCACGACCGCCTGCGCGAGGTGTTGAAGAAGTACGGCCGGCTGGTTCAGTAGCGCGTCCCCGCACTCTAAGCTATCCTGGCGCAAGCGATGTCTTTGGCTCCCTCAGCCCGCCTCGGCCCCTACGAAATCCTCGCCCGCCTTGGCGCGGGTGGCATGGGCGAGGTCTATCGCGCCCGCGACACCCGCCTGGGCCGCGACGTGGCCATCAAGATCCTTCCCGCCGATCTTTCCGGCGACCCCAGCCGCCGCGCGCGTTTCGAGCAGGAAGCTCGCGCCCTCGCCGCCCTGAACCACCCCAACATCCTCGGCCTTTACGACATCGGAACCGAAGACGGCATCGACTACATGGTCACCGAGTTTGTCGCCGGCGAAACCCTCGCCGCCCTGATCGAGCGCGGCCCCATCCCCACCCGCAAGCTGCTCGACATCGCCGTCCAGATCGCCGACGGCATGGCCGCCGCGCACACCGCCCGCATCACCCACCGCGATCTCAAGCCGCTCAACATCATGATCGACCGCGACACCCGCGTG
>Ga0116221_1002705_pt1 | contig 11532 bp, 4 predicted proteins | sample Sb_taG_5_FD_88965 | JGI IMG/M metagenome (GOLD analysis project Ga0116221, IMG submission 88965) | Peat soil microbial communities from Weissenstadt, Germany - Sb_50d_8_FC metaG | ecosystem: Environmental > Terrestrial > Soil > Wetlands > Peat | place: Germany: Weissenstadt | collected 2010-09-21 | reverse complement strand
GTGCTGGCGGACGTGAATGGAGACGGAAGACTGGACCTCATTGCGGCCAATCACGGGATTGACGCAGTCGCCGCGGCCCTCTTGGAATCGGATGGCAATGTGTCCGTCTCGCTGGGCAGCTCAAACGGAACGTTCCAGACGCCGGTGCCCTATTTCCCAGGCTCCGTGGGTCCCACGAATCCCACCTGGGTGGCCGTGGCCCCGATCAATGGCGATAGCAAGCCTGACCTGATGGTAGGCTTGCTGACCCCGAACACTTCCGAAGTCCAGTACCTGGCGGGCAAGGGCGACGGCACCTTTACCTACGGCACCGAGACGAGTACTTTCGCCTGGCCCAGCAGCGTGATCACGGCGGATTTCGACGGCGACGGCAAGCAGGACCTTGCCATCGTCCACATCTCCGGCGACGCTCCCGTTACCGTGATGCGCGGAAACGGCGACGGAACGTTCCAGCCGGAGACCCTGGTGATGGCGGGGAGCGCGCCGCAGGTGGCGATTGCGGCGGATTTCACCGGCGGCGGCAGGCCCGATCTGGCCGTGCTCAACTTTACGGCTTCCAACTCCGGTACGCCTCCCAGCTTCGGCACCGTCCATCTGTTTCGCAACGCCGAGGGAATCCTGCCTTCGGCCACGCACTTTACGATCTCGGCTCCTACTACGTCGATCGGGATACCGTTCAACTTCACGGTCACCGCCGTGGACACCGGAGGCGCCATCGTCACCACTTACTCGGGAACAGTGCACTTTACCAGTAGCGATAGCCTGGCGGCGCTGCCGGCCGACGCCACACTCACCAACGGCACGGGTCAGTTCACAGCCACTCTCAAGACGACGGGGAGTCAGACGATCACCGCCACCGACGCGGTCAATTCCTCGGTTACCGGAACTTCCGGGACGATCGTGTTTGCATTTCCGGCAACTCACTTTAAGTTCTTTACGCCGGCCACGGCGACGGCGGGTACTGGTTTCAACGCCTCGCTCCAGGCGGTGGATATCAACAACAACGTGGTGAGTCAATACTCGGGAACGGTCCACTTCACGAGCACCGATCCCGCCGCCTCACTCCCACCCGATTCCCCGATTTCCAGCGGTTTGCTCTCCTTCGCTGCGACTCTCAAGACCGGCGGCAACCAGACGATCACCGCGACGGATACCGCGGCGCCATCCCTTACCGGGACTTCCGCCACGATCATGGTTACCCTGCCGCCCTTGCATTTTTCCATCGACGTGGCCTCGTCCATCGGTGCGGGATCCCTAACTGGCGCCGCCTTGATCACTGGCGCAGGACCCGGCGGCGGGCCCGATGTGAGGGCTTTCGATTCGCAAAGCGTGGCCCAGCAACAGGACTTCTTCGCCTATGCCGCCAGTTTTGCGGGCGGTGTTTCCGTTGCCAGCGGTCTTCTCAACGGCGCGCCGGTAATCGTCACCGGCGCCGGACCGGGCGGCGCCCCCCAGGTGAAAGTTTTTGACGGCGCGACTCTGGCGCTGAAACAGAGCTTCCTGGCCTTCGATGCCGCGTTTACCGGCGGTGTTTCGGTGGCCTTCGGGACGGTGAACGGCAATGCAGTGATCGTGGCCGGCGCGGGGCCAGGCGGTGGCCCGCAAGTCAGCGTCTTCGACGCCAATACGGCCGCTCTGAAACAGAACTTCTTCGCCTTTAGTCCCACGTTTACCGGAGGTGTCTCGGTGGCTTTCGGGACCATGAGCGGGAACCCGGTGATCGCCGTGGGCGCAGGCGCTGGCGGGGGTCCGCAGGTGAATATTTTTGACGCTGCGACGTTCGCTATGAAGGAGAGCTTCTTCGCCTTCAGCCAAACGTTCACCGGCGGCGTTTCCGTGGCCATGGGCCAATTCAACGGTCACGATGCCGTAGTAGCGGGGGCCGGACCGGGTGGTGGGCCTGAGGTGAAGGTCCTTGACGCGGGAACCCAAGCAGTATTGGCAGACTTTTTCGCTTTCGATTCCGGTTTCGCGGGCGGTGTCCATGTCGCCGCCGGCGCCGACGGGATTGTGGTAGGCACGGGGTCTGGAGGCGCGCCGGAAGTCAAGGTCTTCTCCGGTACATCCCTGTCCTTGACCCACGATTTTCTCGCCTATAGTGCGTCCTTCACGGGAGGTGTTTTCGTAGCGGACGAGCCCGCTCCGGAATCTGCCGTTGTCGGGGCTTCCTTCAACGTGGTCGTCTCGGCGCGCACCGCGAGTAACGCAATCTTTCCTGCCTACACGGGAACTGTACACTTCACCAGCACCGATCCCGCGGCAGTGCTGCCCGCCAATGCGACGATCTCCGGTGGAACGGGCACTTTTTCCGTGACGCTCAACAGCACCGGGGCCCAGACCATCACCGCCACCGACACCGTCACGCCGACGATCACCGGAACCTCCAGCGGCCTTACCGTGCTGGCGGCTCCCCATTTTCGGTTTGTGACGCCGCCTACGGCGCTGGCCGGCGTTCCGTTCAGCGTCACCCTTGCGGCGGTCGACGGCAACAATAACACCCTCATCGGCTACGCCGGGACGGTCCACTTCACCAGCACCGACACCAAGGCCGCATTGCCGCTCAACAGCAAACTGACTAACGGGACGGGTATGTTCTCGGTGACCCTCAGTAACCCCGGGTCCTGGACCATCACCGCGACCGATACGGTGACTTCTTCGATGGCGGGAACTTCCTCCAGCATCTCGGTGACAGCGCCCGCGGTGGGGGCAGTCGGTTTTTTGGTCTCAGCACCGGCCTCGGCAGTGTCGGGGACAGCCTTCAACCTCACCGTCACGGCCGTGGACGCCAACAACAATGCCGTTCCCGGCTACGCCGGGACCTTACAATTCTCCAGCACCGATGTTCTGGCCGGGTTGCCGCTCAACAGCAAGCTGACCAACGGGACGGGCACGTTTTCCGCGACCCTGAACACCACCGGCAGTCAGAAGATCAGCGCGGTCGATACCGTCAACGGGTCGATCAAGGGAACGTCCAGCGCGATCAATGTCACCGCGCAGGGCGCGCCTCCGCCGGTCCCCGTGTCGGTGACACCCTCCAGCGGGAACGGCTTGTTCGGCACTTACACGCTGGTCTTCAGCGATCCGCGAGGCTATCAGGATCTGGACGTGGTGAACCTTCTCGTCAATAACTTCATCGACGGCCGTCATGCCTGTTACCTGGCCTACTCGGTGCCCTCGAGCGCGCTGTTTCTGGTGGACGACGGTGGCGACGCCGGCGGACCGTTTGTGCAACCGGGTGTGGCGAACACCCTCCAGAACAGCCAGTGCGGGGTGAATCTGCAGCAGGTGGTGGGCAGCGGCAATACCCTGACTCTGGTTTTGCTCATCAACTGGACCACGGCCTTTGCGGGCGACAAGATTCTCAACATGGCGGCGCGGGATATTTCGCAGAACAACTCCGGCTGGCATCCGCTGGGAGTCCTGCGCGTGCCGGGCACGCAGGCCGGCCCCATCGGAGTGGTGTCGGCAGGTCCGGGGCGCGGCAGCGGAATGGGTCCGACGGCCTTCACCTTCACCTTTTCCGATACCAAGGGGTTTGCGGACCTGGGGGTGGAGAACGTGCTGGTGAACGGCGCGCTGGATGGGCGCCATGCCTGCTACATGGCGTATGCGCGGTCCATCAACTGGCTGTATCTGGAGGACGACACCGGGAGCATCCTGGGGGCGGGGCAGAGTTTCGCCACGGCGGGGAGCCTGAGCAACAGTCAGTGCACAGTGAGTTGGGGGAGTGGAGGAGTAAGCACCAGCGGGAACAATCTGACACTGACTCTGAACGTGGCGTTCACGGCGGCGTTCGACGGGGACGTGATCGTGTACGCGGCGGCGCGCGATGGCGGCGATCAGAACAGCACGGACTGGCACGCCATGGCGACTTGGACGGTCAAATGAGGCGGGCCCGCTCGCCAAGCGGCCTTCATCGCTGCGGTCGCTGTCGCGCCGGCGGTTCGGCATGCAGGGCCGGCGTGTTTTCGTTCAGGGTTAGGTGAATCGCCGCTGCCAGCCAATTCGCAGGCCATGGACAAACCCGGCATTCCTCTCTTGCCCGGATCACGGCGACCGGTACGCGCCGCTACTCACGGCGTTATCAACCTGGGTACGAAAGATCTCAAGCAAGGCCAGGACTTTGACATATAGTTCGAGGAAATCCGCCAAATCCGGGCAAAGGCACTGACCGTGAGCAATGGTATTTCGGGCAGTAACTAAGCTGTCGTCGATTAGATGCTCTTTCGTGGCGTACGGCCCATAGTCCAGACCAAGCGTGTCTGTGATGTCATGTAAAACACGTGACGAGAGGTTACCGCGAGTCGCGATGCCGTCACTCCGTGCGATATTGCTACGCTGGCCAAGGTCGTCCCGAAAGAAGCGGGCGAGCTCTATATGTAGGCGTATACGATTACTTTGGGATGCCGCCTGCATCTTGCCCCGGGTTGCCAATGCCAGGAAATTTGTTGATAGCTTTTCATAGGGGAGCCGTTGGAACCGCAAAAACTCGATATACACACGAGCTGCAGCCTTGACGAATCCCTCCCAATGTGCGTAGAGCAAGGCAATGCCACCACGCAACAAGGCAGCGCGGCGATCGGCGCTATTGTTCGGCGCTTCTACCAGAAATTTCAGCGCGGTAAGTTCCTTCTTACGCCAGATCAACTCATCCGCCAACGCGCGGTTGACCTCGTCAGGCGTTCTGATGCTCATTTCGCGAACTTGGATCGGCCATACGGGATGATTTTGGGCACGCGAGACGAGGCCCTGATGCCTGATCCAGAGTTTTCGGTGAAGTCCGGATCTGCCCACATCTCCTTGACTTTTTCGGGTATCTTATCGGCCTTGCCTTTCGCTTTCTTGTAGTTGTACCCCATACCAATGGCCACCGCCTCGAATGCAGAGACCGAGAACCCACCCACAAACCGCTGCCGCTGGGAATCGTAGCGCCGGAAGGCATCACTGGCGAGTTGTTCGCTGAGCATGGCAAATGTCTCGCGGAATGCGGCCTCCTCCCCCGTGTAATTGAAGGCCTTGTTCTCAGCCATCGCGGTCGCTTGATCGGTCAAGAAATCGCCCAGATCCCCCAAATTGGAGAGCGCCGAGGGTGGAAGCGTTCGAAACACAATAAATCGAAGCACCAATTCCATGTCATACTGCTCTTCGATTGCCCGGTCCGACAAGCCGACACAGTTTACAAATCCCTGATCCCGTGAGAGTTCCTTCATCCAGTTGTAGAGCCGCCGGTTCAGCATGACCAGTATGCTGTTACGGACCTCCTGGTCCGAAAGCATGGAGCCACCAGTGTTCAGGCGTTGGAACAGCTCGTACTTCGCCGCCTCATCGCTCTCCTTCAAAATGATGCTTACATCGATCTTGGCTCGCTTGATCAGGAGACGTTGGGCCGGGGTCAGGGACTGGTCGGGGTGCGCATCATCCTCCCAACGCTTCCCCTGCAAGGAAGGCAAATACTTTGTGGCCTCTAAGGTGAGTGGCGGGAGTACCTCCCGGTCCTCATTTTTGAGAATGCCGACAAACTGGTAGATCGTCGACAGCCTTTGAAGACCGTCTACAACGTCCCAGACACCGTCCGGTCTCTGGGCGACAAAGATCTGCGGGACCGGGATGCCGAGGAGAATCGACTCAATCAGACGGGATTTTTGTCGGGTCGACCACCGAAAGAAGCGCTGAAACTCGGGATGAATATCGAGTTCTGATTTCTCGTATATGCTGATCCATTCCCCGATCGAGACTGAATAACCGTCCGTTCTGATCTCGGCACGTGTCTTGTCGATCTCTTCCTGCAGTCCTATCGCGTTCGCTACCAAGCCCATAGTTTCCTTCAAGGTATCACAGCGCTCCCGCTCTTGGCGCGGCAAAAATGTCTTCAGAAACCTAGACAACGCTTTGGGGCACGAAAGGAACCGCGGAGCACATCCTTCTTAAGGCCGACTGTCCACTGCCTGGGAAGTCAGCAACTATGATTTGGGTGGACCGCTTGTCCGCCGCAGGCGCTGCTCGCCCAAGAGCAGCAGCGGAATGCTCGTGGGCCAAGGCTGGCGAGGCCGCTGCGGACCCGTAGCGCCAGCCGCAATTTGTCCAGTTTTAGCTCCATCCGCCGCCCAATGCGCGATAGAGTTGCACCACCGACACGCGCTCCTGCAAGCGCAATTGCGCCAGGACGAGCTGGCCGCTGAAGAGATTGCGCTGCGCGTCGAGCACCTGGAGGTAGCTGTCGAGGCCGCCGCGGTAGCGCAGATCGGAAAGACGCACGGTCTCTTCCAGGGTGCGCACCAGTTGCTCTTCCTGGCTGCGCTGCTCCCGCAGGCGGTCGAAACTCACCAAAGCGTCGGCCACCTCGCGCAGCGCGGTATAAATCGAGCGCTGGTACGCGATCAGCATCTCGCGCTGCTGCGCCTCGCTGTAGCGCACCTGGCTGCGAATCTGTCCGGCGTGGAAGATGGATTCCACGGCGCCGGGCGCGACGCTGTAGACCCGCGCCGGGTCGCTGGCGAGTAACATCAGCGCGCGGCCTTGCCCGCCGGCGAACGCACTCAGGGAAAGCTGCGGATAGTACATCGCGCGGGCAGCGCCGATTTCGGCATTGGCCGCTGCCAGGTTCTGCTCGGCCTCGCGGATATCGGGCCGCAGCGCCAGCAGGTCGGAGGGCTGACCCGCGGGTATCCGCTCCGGAATGGGGATCTCTTCCAGCTTTCGCCCGCGCGCCTGGGCCGCCGGAGCGCTGCCCTGGAGCAGGCTCAGCAGGTCCTCGCTTTCCGCGATGGCATGCTCCGCCGCGGCGCTCTGCGCACCCGCGGCGTAGATCAATTGCTCTGCCTGGCGGACATCCAAAGAGGAGACCGCACCGCGCTGGTGGCGCAGTTCCACCAGGCCCAGACTGTCTTTCGCGATGGCTTGCGTCTTGCGGCTGATCTCCAGCTCGAGATCCTGTTCCAGCAGTTGGAAGTAAGCCTCCATGACGTCGGAGACCAGCGAGACGCTCACCGCGCGGCGGGCTTCCTCGCTGGCCAGGTAGCGCGCACGAGCAGCTTCCGTGAGGCGGCGCAGGCGGCCCCACAAATCCAGCTCCCAGGAAAGCGCCGCTCCCAGCGTGGTGTAGGACGCCTGCAGCTTTGTGCCGGCGGGCACCGGGAAAATGGCATCTGTAGAGTTCCGCGCCCCGGTAAAGCTGGCCTGCGCATCCAGGAACGGATACTGATTGGCGCGCGTGATGCCGAGTTGCGTACGCGCTTCCTCCACGCGCTCCGCGGCGATGCGCAGATCGAAGTTGTGCTCCAGGGCCGCCGCGACCAGTTGGTGGAGGATCGGGTCGGGAAACAGATCCTGCCACTTGGTGCCGGCGAGCGATGCGGCGGGTCCGGACGCGGTGGCGGGCGCGCCGCGAAACTCGCTGGGGAGCGCGAGCTGCGGACGCTTGTAGTTCGGCCCGACGGTACAGCCGCAAAGGGCCAGGAGGCAGAGGCAGGCGAAACCGCCTGCCCCACCTCTGAGAACGCCGCATTCGTTGTGGTGGCGCAGGCGGTTTCGCCTGCGCGCCCGCATTTCTTCAGCCTGATCTTTCATTGGGCCGCCTCCGGAGCCGGGGCAGAGGCGCCCGACGGACGGCGGCGCTCCACCCAGCTCTCGATGATCACGTAGAGCACCGGGACAATGAAGATCGCCAGCATGGTGGCGGTGGACATGCCGCCGAAGACCGCGGTGCCGAGCGACCGCCGGGCGGCGGAACTGGCGCCGCGAGCCAGCACCAGCGGCAATACGCCGAGGATGAAGGCGAACGAGGTCATCAGAATCGGACGCAGCCGCAAATGCGCCGCCTCGATGGCCGCATCGCGAACGCTCTTGCCGTGCTCGTGGCTCTCCTTGGCGAACTCCACGATCAGGATGGCGTTTTTCGCCGCTAGGCCGATCAGGGTGACGATGCCGATCTGCGTGTAAATATCATAAGGATAGGCCCGCAGGTAAACGGCGCCCAGCGCTCCGAACATTCCCAGGGGGAGCGCCAACAGCACCGCAAACGGAATCGACCAGCTCTCGTAGAGCGCGGCCAGAAAGAGAAACACCAGCACCGCCGCGAAGCCGAAGATGGCGCCCTCGTTGCCCTGCGCCTGCTTTTCCTGGTACGTGGTGCCGGTCCATTCGTAGCCGAAGCCCTGGGGCAGGGAATCGGCGGCCACCGCTTCCATCGCGCCGCTGGCCTGCCCGCTCGAGTAGCCCGCGGCGGGCGTGCCCAGAAGCTGGATCGCGCGGAAGCGATTGTAGCGGTAGACCACGTCGGGACCGCCCGACGGCGTGATGGTGGCCAGGGTGGAGAGCGGCACCATGTCGCCGCCCGAGTTGCGTACGTAGAAGCGCCCCACCGAGGAAGGCTGATCGCGGAACTCGGGCTCGGCCTGCAGCAGCACCTGCCAGGTGTGGCCGAACTGGTTGAAGTCGTTCACGTAGAGGCCGCCCAGAAAAGTCTGCAGTGTGTTGTAGGCGTCGGTCAGCGAGATTCCCAGGGTCTGGAGCTTGTCGGTATCCATGTCGATGGAGTAGCCCGGCACCGACGGGCGAAAGGTGCTGATCACGGTGCCCAGCTCCGGACGGCGGTGGGCCGCGGCGGTCAAGGTATCGGCGGCGCGGGCCAGGTTCGCGACGTCGCCGCCCACGCGATCCTCCAGCATGAATTGGAATCCGCCGGTGGGACTCAGTCCGAGAATCGGAGGCAGTCCGAAGGCGAACGTGAAGGCCTCGGGAACCTGCGCGAATCCGCGCTGCGCCGCGCCCAGAATGGCATCGAGCTGCGTCGCGGCGCTGGTGCGGTCTTCCCACGGTTTCAGCGTGGCGATGATGGTCGCGACGTTGGAGTTGGAAGTGCCGGTGGCGATATCGAGCCCGCCCAGCACGAAGTACTTGTCGACGCCGGGAAGCTTGGCAATCACCGCTTCGATTTTGCGGGCCGCGGCATCGGCGCGGTCTGTCGAAGCGCCATCGGGCAGGCGCATGGAGACGAAGAACGCGCCCTGATCTTCATTGGGCAGAAAGCCGGCCGGCAGTTGCTTGAACAATCCGAAGGTGAGCAGCGATACGATCGACAGCACCAGCACCGGCAGGGCCGAGCGCCGGATCAGGAATACGACGCCGCCGAGATAGCGGTTGGTGGCGAATCCGAACGCCTGGTTAAACCAGGTGAAGGGCCGCGAAAGCCACGACGTGGATTTTTTGTGCGGCCGCAGCAGCAGCGCCGAGAGCGCCGGGCTCAGCGACAGCGCGCTGAAGGCCGAGAGCAGCACCGAGACCGCGATGGTGAGGGCGAACTGCTTGTAGATCTCGCCGCTGATGCCGCCGATGAAGGCCACAGGGATGAAGACCGCCGCCAGGATGAAGGCGATGGCCACCACCGGCGCCGAGACCTCCGACATGGCGCGCGCCGTGGCTTCCTTGGGCGCCATGCCGTCGTCGATATGGCGCTGCACCGCTTCCACCACCACGATGGCGTCGTCGACCACGATGCCGATGGCCAGCACCAGTCCGAACATGCTGGTGATGTTGATCGAGAAGCCGAGCAGCGGGAAGACCGCGAACGTGCCGACCACCGCGACCGGCACGGTGAGCAGCGGAATCAGCGTGGCGCGCCAGTTCTGCAGGAAGATGAAGACCACCAGGATGACCAGGCCGATGGCTTCCATGAGGGTCTGCAGCACGTCCTTGATGGCGGCGCGGACGAACATGGTGGAGTTGTACGGAATCACGTAGTCGATTCCCTTGGGAAAGCTCGGCTTCACGCTCTCCATGTACTTGATGATCTGGTCGGCGGTCGCGACCGCGTTGGCGCCGGGCGCGAGATAGACGATCACGTTGGCCGAAGGCTTGCCGTTCAATCGGCTGAACCCGCTGTAAGTCTGCGCTCCCAGCTCCACGTGGCCGATATCGCGAATCCGCACCAGGGAGGCGTCGGGCTGGGCGCGAACCACGATATCTTCGAACTCACTCGGGTCAGTCAGTCGCCCGGGGGCACTCACTGCATATTGGAAGTCAGTGCCGCGCGGCGAGGGCGCCTGGCCGATGGCGCCGGCCGGGTTCTGCCGGTTCTGCGCCTGTACCGCATTGGAGACGTCGGTGGCGGTAATGCCCAGCTTGGTCATCTTGTCGGGGTTCAGCCACACCCGCATGGAGTAGACCTGCTGGGAGCTGAGCCGCGAGTCGCCCACACCCGGCAGGCTGCCGATCTGGTTGACCAGGTTGATCTGCGCGTAGTTGGTGAGGAAGAGGGCGTTGTAGCGATCGTCGGTGGACACCAGGCCGACCGCGATCAGGAACGCGGTCGAGACCTTCTTCACGATCACGCCCTGGCGCTGCACCTCGGGCGGCAGGCGGGGCAGCGCCACGTTGACGCGGTTCTGCGTCTGCACCGCGGCGATATCGGGGTTGGTGCCCAGCTTGAAGGTGATGGTGATGACGAGCTGTCCGTTGTTGGCGCTGGTGGACTGGTAGTACAGCATGCCGTCGAGTCCCACCAGTTGTTCCTCGATGGGTTGGGAGACGGTTTTTTCCAGGTCCTGCGCGTTGCCGCCGAGATAGGTGGCGGTGATCTGGACGGCCGGCGGCACCACCTGTGGATAGGCGGAAATCGGCAGGCCGGGGATCGCCACCGATCCCAGGATGACGATCACGATGGCGATGACCATCGCGAACACCGGACGATTGATAAAGAATTGGGCCACGGTTAGGATTCCTGCGACGTGGCGCGGGCACTCGTGCCTGCCGCGTCGGCACTCATGCCGACGCTTGCGGCCGATAGTGTGACACAATCGCGAAGAGGTGTCGGCATGAGTGCCGACACGGCAGGCACGAGTGCCCGCGCCACCAAAATAGTCATACTTAGTCCGCTTTCCTATCGGAGGGGGCAGGTTTGTCGCGGTACGGCACCGGATGGACCACCACACCGGGGCGCACGGACAGTATTCCTTCCACCACCACGCGATCTCCAGGCTGCAGTCCCTGTTCGATCAGCCAGGCGTCGCCGATGCGCGCGCCCGTCTTCACGCCGCGGGTTTCGATTTTGTCTCCCTCGCCCCCCGTGAACACGGTCTGGATATTCTGATTCTGCTGCACGGCGCGCTGCGGCACCAGGATGACGCCGGTGCGGTGCTCGGCCACGTAACGCACGCGTCCGAACTGGCCGGGGAGCAGGCGGTGCTGCGGATTGGGGAATTCGGCCTGCAACTCCAGCGTACCCGTCCGCGGGTCCACCTGGTTGAGGGTGTTCGCCACTTTGCCGGACTCCGGAAAGACCGAGTTATCGGCCAGGATCAGCTCCAGCTTCGGGTCCTGCCTGGAGGGCCCGGCCTGCTGTCCTTCGAAGGCCAGGTACTGCGCCTCGCTGACCTTGAACCGCACCCAGATCGGATCCAGCGGAACGATGGTGGTGAGCGGCTGTGCGGCGTTCGGATTGACCAGGCCGCCGACCGGCACCAGGGTGTCGCCGACGAGGCCGCTGATGGGCGCGCGGATGGTGCCGTACTCGACATTCAGAGTGGCGGTCTCAAG
>Ga0116221_1002704_pt1 | contig 11535 bp, 8 predicted proteins | sample Sb_taG_5_FD_88965 | JGI IMG/M metagenome (GOLD analysis project Ga0116221, IMG submission 88965) | Peat soil microbial communities from Weissenstadt, Germany - Sb_50d_8_FC metaG | ecosystem: Environmental > Terrestrial > Soil > Wetlands > Peat | place: Germany: Weissenstadt | collected 2010-09-21 | reverse complement strand
GGGAAGTACGCGCTGAGGGCCAGGATGGCCATCTGGGTTTCGCGGAAGGGGGTGCGGAAATTCTCGAAGGATTGCAGCGGATCCATCCAGCCGCCGAATGGCTGCTGCCGCCGCAAGAGGTAGTCGATGGCCTTCGCGACCTGCGGATCATCGCGCGGAATGCCGGCCGCCTGGAGCGCCCAGAGCGCGTGGCCGGTCTGGAATTCCACTTCGGGCTGGTTGGGCTCGAAGCGCATCGACCACTGGCCATCGGGCCGCTGCAGCGAGAGAATACGCTCGGCGTTCTTTTGGATCTGCGCGCGGAAATGCTCGCGATCGATCTCGGCAAGGGCCAGCGTCTGGTAGCACAGGTCCACCATATTCTTGACCTCGCCCGCGGCGATCATTTCGCCCATGCGCGGGTCCTTGGTGGCGGTCCACGCGTACCACGCCACTTCGTGGGCGCTGACCAGCGGGGTGTTGCCGTTAGTCTCGTCGGGCGGGAGCTTGTCGCGCCCGGCGTAGTACAGGTTCAAATATTTGACGATGCCTTCGTGATAGCCGGGGCGGCGCTCGCCCGAGACGAGGTTCTCGTAAAGATCGATCAGGTGCGACATGCGGCCGAGCACGTTGGCCGGCGCCGAAATCACGCGCGCCCACACCGCGCCTTCCTGCTCGAAGCCGTAAAACGGACGCGGATTGTTGTAGAAGCGCTCGGTGAGGAACTGCAACTGCTGCCGCATCACAACCGGGTAGCCGTTGCGCGTGGCGTAGAGTTGGGCGCGGAGCGGGAAGTGCGTGGTATGGCAGCCGACGCACAGGGAGGTTTCCTGGTGCACGCTGGAAACGCGGTCGATCACGCCGCCCTTGCGCGGCGTGTTGCCGTGCCACGAGTCGCCCGCCGCCATGATGTAATCGAGCGCGGTGCGAACGGCGGCGCGCGGGTCGCGGTAGGGCGGAGCGTCGTAGACCCGCGTGCGCAGCTTGTACTCCGGGTGGTTGGCACGGACGGAAATGTAGTAAGTCCCCTTTTCCTTCAAGACGCGCGGCGTGAACTTATTTCCGGGAAGCGCCTGGGCCTCGTGCGGCAGCGTTACCGGATCTTCACCCTCGAAATATTCCTCGAGTTTGCCGCCGGCCAGGCGGTAGACGGCGACGTTCGAAGGAATCTGGTCGCGCTCCATCAGATCGATCTGGAAGAAGACCAGCTTGGGTGTGTCCTCAGTGAATTCGAAGCGGTACCAATCGATGCCGGCGGGAGCTTCGACGATGGCGCGCCGCGGCGTCCCGGGAAGGGGGATGTACTCGGCGTCGTCGCCCGAAGCGAAAACCGTTTGGCCGAGAGAGATCGGGGCGGCGTCCTGCCATCGATGGTCGGGAGCGCTCTTTACGGCGGGCGACAGGGGCCAGCGGTTGAACTGCAGCAGGTAGCGGCCAGCGGCCTGGGCGGCGCGGATGGACAGCGACGCTGTGCCCTCGTGCGGGACGCGGAATTGCACGTAGTAATCGGGGTCGCCGGCGTGGAGGGTCTTGGAGGCGAGGAGCGCGTCACCCTGGCGCAGCTCGAGGTCCACGCGCGCGGCCGGCCCGAGATCGCGCAGCGGGCTCACGGAATAGAGAAGGCTGTACTGGCTCGCGGGATTCAGATCAGGCAGTGCGATGGCCTCGGAGCGGACCGGGCCGGACTTGGAAACCAGGGTTGCCAGGGAGGCCGCGCCGGCCGCGAGCGGGACGAACCATCCGAGGACTGAGATCCATTTCATAGGACGACGACTTATCCATTCTATCGATGAACGGCGCGGGAATTTGGGTGAGTGGTTTCGGCCGGGCATGAGCGGCGCGAGGGAGGCGGCGCCGCCCATCGGCGAGTTCCACCGCTCACGGGAAATCGGTGGGCAAGTTGCCCGGACCGGCCGTACTCTGCGATTGAGGAGACGGAAGTGAAACATACAATATTCGTCCTGATTACGGCTGTTTTCCTGGCGGCCCCTACGGCGAGGGGCCAGGCGCCGGTTTTCCAACTCAATTGCGACCAGACCCGTTTCTTCGTCAGCGGGCTGGTCCCCTATTGCGAGATCCGCGACATGGCGATCCCGTATGGCGGATCGCTGGGAGTGAAGACAGTGAACGGCAACATCTCGGTACTGCCTTGGGACGGCCAGGACGTGCTGGTTCACGCCCAAGTGATGACCGCGGCCGAAAATGAATCGCTGGCAGCGGGACTGGCGGCGCTGGTGACGGTGGATACCGGCAGCGGCAATGTGCTGGGCGGTGGGCCCTCGACGAACGAGCAGCGGCAGTGGTCGCTGAGCCTGGAGATCTACGTGCCGGCGCAAGCTGCTCCATCGCTCACCACGGTCAACGGCAATATCTCGGTCAGCGACATACAAGGTGCGATCCAATTCAGCGCCACCAACGGCAACGTCTCGGTAGTGGGCGCGGGCGGCGACGTCGAGGGCCACGGCGTGAACGGCAATATCACGGTAGCCGCCGGCGGAGACCACTGGCAAGGGCAGACGCTGGACGTCCGGACGGTGAACGGCAACGTCGATCTGAGTGTTCCCGGGGACTGCTCGGCGCACGTGGAGCTGAGCACGGTGCTGGGCAGGATCAGCACGAATTTGCAAGTGACGTTGGGGAAATCGGGGCCGGTGACGTTCGACCTGGGGTCGGGCGGCGGGTTGGTGCGAGGTGCGACGACACTGGGGAACGTTCGGCTGGCGGTCGAGAGTGACACACCGATGCGTCGCCGTTGAAGTGCAAGTAACTGAGAACAAAGAGCGATGGTGAAAAAAGTGACGCAAGTTGCGTCATTTTTCCTTGGGGACGCCGCCCTCGAGGGCCGCCCGCTTGGGGCTGCGAGAGCGCAGACGATGTCGGAAGGCGGGTTGCCAACCCGCCGCAGGTTGACAACCGGTTGACAACCTGCCCCACAGGTCGCGGCAAGGTTTCAAGCCGCTCGAACGCCACCGTTTTGCGGGGACGGTAGAGGCTTCAACGCCGCACCCCGAACATAACGAGCAATTCCGCCGGGCCGAGTTTGCCGAGCATCGTCCACAATCGTACCGCTTTCCGCATCTAACCGAAATCCCGGTAGCCCGTCTGACGTGGTAGCCCCATCGAAGGTAGAATATCTACCAACGGTCGAGGAGGGACGAATGTACTGGAAGCGGCGGAAACAACGCGAGCGGGACCTGGAGCGCGAGCTTCGCTCCCATCTGGAACTTGAGGCCGAGGAGCGGCAGGACGCCTATGCCGCCCGCCGCGCTCTCGGCAACACCACGCTCATTCAGGAAGACGTCCGCGCGGTGTGGGGATGGACGCTCGTCGAGCAGCTTGCGCAGGATCTGCGGCACGCGGCTCGATCCATGCGCCACGCTCCGGTATTCACTGCTGTCGCCCTGCTTTCGCTGGCGCTGGGGATCGGGGCGAACACCGCGATCTTCGAGCTGCTGGATGCCGTGCGCCTGCGCAACCTGCCGGTGCCGAATCCGCAGCAATTGATGCGGATTCAGATCCGCGGCGGGAATCCCGGAATGGGGATCTCGAACGATCCCTACCAACTCACGTACCCTCTGTTGGATGAAGTCCGCGGCCACCAGCAGGCATTCTCCGGCTTGCTGGCGTGGAACGGAGGCGACACCTTTCGCATCGGCGAAGGCGCGGGCGTGCACCGCGTCCCCGGCGTGCTGGTGAACGGCGACTTCTTCACGACGCTCGCGTTGTCGCCCGCGGCCGGGCGCCTGTTCAACCGCGAGGACGATCGGATCGGTTGCGCCGCTCCGGGCGTGGTGCTCGGCTACGGGTTCTGGCAGAGCGAATTCGGCGGGCAGAGTTCCGCGATCGGGAAACGTTTGATCGTGGATGGCCACCCGTTTGAGGTGATCGGGGCCGCGCCCGCGAAATTTTCGGGGCTCGAAGTCGGCCGCGACTTCGATTTCGCGCTGCCCATCTGCGCCCAGGGGATCCTGCAAAGCGGAACACGGTCGCTCCGGCGGACGGATGTATATTGGCTCGCGGTGCTGGGCCGCCTGAAGCCGGGCTGGACTCGCACCCAGGCATCCGACCACCTGCAGGCGATCAGTCCGGGGCTGCTCGAAGCCACGCTGCCGGTCGGGTATTCCGCCAAATCGGTCGTAGGCTACCGGAAATTGCGGCTGGAGGCGGTTCCCGCGGCCAACGGTATCAGCTCGCTGCGGGGCCAGTACGATACGTCGCTATGGCTGCTGCTGGGCATCACCGGGCTGGTGCTGCTGATTGCTTGCTCGAACCTGGCGAACCTGATGGTGGCGCGCTCGAGCGCCCGCGGGCGCGAATTCGCGGTGCGGCTGGCGCTGGGAGCTTCTCGCATTCGCCTGGTGCGGCAGGCCTTGTGCGAGAGCCTGGTGCTGGCGGCGGCGGGCGGCGCGCTCGGTCTGGCGATCGCGCGCTCACTGAGCGCGGGCATCACGCGTTTTCTCGGCACCGAGGCCGCGCCCTTGCCACTCGACCTGGGCTTCGATTGGCGCGTGTTGGCCTTCTCCGCGGGTGCGGCGATCGGCGCATGTGTCTTGTTCGGCCTGCTGCCGGCATTGCGGGCGTCGCGCATCGACCCGGGCGCGGCGATCAAGGGCGGCGGCCGCGGGCTCACCGCGGATCGCGAGCGGTTCTCCTTCCAACGTTTCATGGTGGCGGCGCAGGTAGCCTTCTCGCTGGTGTTGCTGGTGGGCGCCCTGTTGTTCGTGCGCAGCTTCCGGAACCTGGTGACGCTCGACCCCGGCTTTCGCGAGCGGGGAATTCTGCAAGCGAATTTCGACATGAGCCACGCCGGTCTGTCGCCTGCCGCGATCAAGCCGTTCCAGCGCGATTTCCTGGAAGAAATCCGCTCGATGCCGCAGGTGGAAGCTGCCGCTACCACGACGACCTTTCTGATTCGCAATGGGATGTGGAGTCTCGGGGTGCGGGTGGGTACCACTGACGGCGATTCCCGATTCACGTGGGTCAGCCCAGGCTACTTCCAATTGCTGGAGACGCCCTTGCTGGCCGGCCGCGATTTCAACGCGGGCGACACCGAGACTTCGCCCAAAGTCGCGATCGTCAATCAGACCTTCGCGCGGCGCTATTTCGGAAGCGTCAACCCGGTGGGCAAGGTCTTCCGATCGCGCGCCGAGCCGAATTACCCGGAAGCCCAATACGAGATTGTCGCCGTCGTCAAGGACACGCGGTATTTCGACCTGCGGTGGCCGACGCCTCCGATGAGCTACGCGCCGGCCTCGCAATATCCGTCGCAGGGGCCGTGGTCGAACCTGTACATTCGTTCCTCGGCGCCTTTGGCGGGCGTGGCCGCGGCGATCCAGAGGCGCCTTGCCGAGTCGCACCCGGAGATCACCGCTGACTTTCGCGTCTTCCAGACGCAGATCGACGACAGTCTCATTCGCGAGCGGCTCATGGCCACGCTCTCGGGCTTCTTCGGCGTGCTGGCGGCGATCCTGACCACCATCGGGCTCTACGGAGTGATCGCTTATATGGTGGTGCGGCGGCGGAACGAGATCGGCATCCGCATGGCGCTCGGCGCGGACCAGCGCAAGGTGCTGGGCATGGTCCTGCGGGAAGCGGCGGTGCTTTTCGCGATCGGCGGAGCGGCCGGCGTGATCGGCTCCCTGGCGCTCACGCGTGCCGCCGGATCGCTGCTGTTTGGCCTCGGCCCGCGCGACCCCGTGTCCTTCGGCGCTGCGGTCGCACTGCTTGGCGCGGCTGCCGCGCTGGGGAGTTACATTCCGGCATGGCGCGCGTCGCGGCTGGATCCGATGACCTCGCTGCGCTGCGAATAGCGGCAGCGCGTTATAATCGGGCCGCATGAAAGCTTCGCTGGCTCTCTTCGCCGCTGTGGCATTCGCCGCCGATGCCCCGGTTGCCCCCACGCCTCCCATGGGTTGGAACAGTTGGGACTCCTACGGCACCACGGTCACGGAAGCGGAAGTGAAGGCCAATGCCGACTTCATGGCGGCGAAGTTGAAGAGCCACGGATGGCAATACATCGTGGTGGACATTCAGTGGTCCGACGCGCAGGCGAAGGCGCACGGCTATCGTCCCGACGCCGAGCTGACCATGGACCCGTACGGGCGGCTCACCCCCGCGGTCAACCGCTTCCCCTCGGCGGCCGATGGCAAAGGCTTCGGCCCGTTGGCCGGTTACATCCATGGCAAGGGCCTCAAGTTCGGCATCCACATTATGCGCGGCATTCCGCGGCGCGCCGTGGCGGCGAACCTGCCCGTGTCCGGCAGCAAGGTGCGGGCCGCGGAGATCGCCGACCGGCAATCCACCTGCCGCTGGAACACCGACATGTACGGGGTCGACCTGGGCAAGCCCGGCGCGCAGGACTACTACGATTCCATCGTCAAACTTTATGCCGATTGGGGAGTGGACTTCATCAAGGCCGACGACATGGCCAGCCCGCTCCACGCCGCGGAGATCGAGGCGCTGCACAAGGCCATCGTGAAGTCGGGCCGGCCCATGGTTCTCAGCCTCTCGCCCGGCCCCGCCGACCTGGCCAAGGCCGATTTCTACGCCGCCAACGCCAACCTATGGCGCGTCTCCGGCGACCTGTGGGACCGCTGGCAGGACGTCCGCCGCACCTTCGGCCTGATGGAAAAGTGGAGCCAGTATTCCAAGCCCGGCGGCTGGCCGGATGCCGACATGCTGCCCCTGGGGCACATCGGGCTGCGCGCCGAGCGCGGCAACGACCGCATGAGCCTGCTCACGCACGACGAACAGCAGACGTTGATGACGCTCTGGTCGATCGCCCGCAGCCCTCTCATGTTCGGCGGCGATTTGCCTTCGAGCGATGCGTTCACCGTTTCGCTGCTCACCAACGACGAGGTGCTGGCGGTGAATCAGCACGGCGGCGGGAGCCATCAACTGGCCGATCTGGGCGACCAGATCGTGTGGGAATCCCGCGGTCCTGGCGGCGAGTGGTATTACGGGTTGTTCAACACCGGGGAAAGCGCCGCTCCGTGTCAGATCGATTTGAAGCTTTCGGGGATGAGTGGGGCGGTGGCGCGGGATCTGTGGGCCGGGAAGCAGATCGAGGTCCCCGCGGACGCCCGCTTCATCGTTCCGCCGCACGGGGCGCGCCTGATTGCGTTCCGGAATCCCGGGCGGTAGAGCGCGCGGCTGACCGCGGCACGCTACAATCGGGGAGGCACAACCAGATGAACAGCGATTCCAACCCGAAATGGAAGTCCCGGCTTGTAGAGGGCGAGTTTCCAGGCCGGGAATTCGATATAGAGTTCTGGCAGGAACAGGGTGACGAGGCAATCTTCCGGGCGGCTTGGGAAATGGTGGAGCTGGCGGAGGAACTGAAGCATGGTCGAAAGCCCACACTACAGAGAACTGTTACAACTCTTAAACGATTGTCAGGTTGAGTACCTCATCGTGGGCGGTTACGCGGTGATGAAGTATACCGAGCCGCGATACACCAAGGATCTGGATGTGTGGGTGAACAACTCAAAGGAAAACTCGGCACGCGTCTTTCAGGCGCTCGCGAGGTTCGGCGCCCCGCTCAAACACGATGGAATCACGCCGGAAACATTCACCAGGGACAGCGTTGTCTACCAGATCGGCGTTGCTCCGGTTCGAATCGATATCCTGACGCATATCTCGGGTGTTCAATTCTCCGATGCCTGGCCACGCCGGGTTGCGAGTAACGTATTCGGTGTGCCCGTAGACTTCATCGGGTTGGATGATCTGATCGTCAACAAGCGGGCTGCCGGCCGCGGCACCGACATCGAGCACCTGGACCGGATCCAGGACAATAGGAAATAGATCTCGCCACACACCTGAGCCGAAGTATTTTCCAGAATCCCCGCCGGTAGACCTGGCCGAGCCTTCAGAGCAACCCGGAGAGTGCCTCCACGGTCATCGACCTCATCTGCGCAACTTCGGAAAGGACGCCCTGAAGCGTGCCGGTTTTCAGAGAATCGTGCAGGGGGACGGTGATCGAATGAACGCATGCCGCAGCCTCGCGTGGCTACTTTTCTGGCGGACGTGGATGTAGCCAAGTCGCTCCAATGCGCGAACCAGGCGTTCGCCGCACACGCCACGTGGCAACTTCATGCGGCCTCGACCGGAATCAACTCATCCTTCACGTAGTGGAGTTGCACGAGCCGCGGATGCGCGGGGCTATCTTCAAAATGAAGCGATGTTGCCTCAAGGACATTGGCACGAAGTTCCTCCCAGGTCTCTGCCTGGGTGAAGATGGCATGGCCCAGCGCGCGGGCGCAGTAGCCGCCTTCCTCAGCGTCGTGAACTTCGAAGATCAATTCCATGCCCCTAGAATACCTGAGACCGGGGAGGCATGGTATCTCGAGTGACTCGACACGCCACGCCTGGCCGGCCTCCATGTATACTGTGGAGCGTGCCCAGACTATTCGGGTTTCTCCTCGCCCTCCCGCTTCTTGCCGCGAATCCGCCCGCGCGATTCGCCGAGCACGTCATCGCCACCGGCCTCAAAGGCGGCTACCAGGTGGTGGTAGCCGACCTCAATCACGATGGCAAGCCCGACCTCATCGCGCTCGCCAGCGGCATGCCGGAGCTGGTGTGGTACGAGAACCCCACCTGGGAGCGGCACGTCATTGCGGGGGGACTCTCGCGCATGATCAACTGCGTCGCCGTGACGGTGAAGGGCGACCCCATCCCCGACATCGTGCTGGCCAGCGAGTTCGCCAACCAGGCCAAGGACAGCCTCGGCGTGGTCTCCGTCCTGCACCATGGCGCCGACCCGCGCGAGCCGTGGACCGTCACCGAGATCGACCGCTACCCAACCTCGCACCGCCTGCGCAGCGCGGATATCGACGGCAGCGGGAACCGCGTGGTCATCAGCCAGCCACTCACCGGCGACAAGGCCGAGGCTCCCGATTACCGCGGCCAGACGCCGCTGTTCTTCTACCGCCCCGGCGAGTGGAAGCGGCAGGTGATCAGCGAGGAGAACAGCGGCGTGGTGCATGGCATCTACATCGTCGACTGGGATGGCGACGGCCATGACGAAATCCTCACCGCCAGCTTCGTCGGCATCCATCTTTACAAGCTCGCCAAGAACGGCCGCTGGACGCGTACGGAAATCGCGAAGGGAGATCCCGCGCCGTGGCCCAAATCCGGGTCGAGCGACATCGCCGTGGGCCATCTCGGGAAGACGCGCTTTCTGGCGGCCATCGAGCCCTGGCATGGCAACCAGGTCGCGGTCTATCGCCAAGTCAGCGGGCGATGGGAGCGTCAGGTGATCGACGACTCGCTGGTGGATGGCCACACGATCGTCACGGGCGACTTTGACGGCGACGGGTCCGATGAAATCGTCGCGGGCTTCCGCGGCAAGGGCCGGAGCGTGTATCTCTTCCATTCGGAAGATACGACTGGCCTCCGATGGTCCCGGGACGTGCTGGATGATGGGGGCATGGCCGCCGCCGCGTGCGCCGTGGCCGATCTGAATGGAGACCGCCGCCCGGACGTCGTGTGCATCGGCTCGGCTACGGCCAACCTGAAGTGGTACGAGAATGTGGCAGCTCGCCCAAAGGACCCGGCGGCCCATCCATAGCTCCTGCCGCTTCGCGAACGCTCCCTCCGGAGGACGCTTCCACCATGCCGCTTCCTCATTGCTGGCGAAGCACCTTTTGGACGGTGTCGTATGCTTGTCGGTAGTTCTCCGGTTCGCCGTACAGTTCAAGAGGGTTGGAACTACGCTGCTGTCCGTAGAATCTGGAATGCCATGAATGGTCTTCAGTGACAATGACCGTATTGGCGTTGTCTGGAAACTGGTCCGCAGTGATGTCAACGACAATGCCGTCGACCTCAAGCCAGGCGTGGCTATCATCGATTTTCAGACCGCGGCTTCCGTTGTAGACGTACTGAACGTCCGTGAACCCGTTTTCTCGGAGATAAAGGGCCAGGAGGATGCTTGCATGACCACAACAGCTCTTCGGGAACGCCGCAAATTTGCGCCGTAGGTAACGCGGGAAGTCGGCTCGCGCAGATAGAATCGCCGCCCGGAGCGCTTCCGCCAATTGGCGCAATTTGGAGAGCTTGGCTGCCTGATTCATGCTTGTGAGCCTCCCTCAGAGTCGATTCTACACCCGTTGGGAACGCCCCGCGGCTATTCGGGTAGTGTCCTAAATCCGCGTTGATCGCAGATTGCAATATTTTATCCCGACCCCGGCCTATTTCTCCTCGTGGGTGATCATTACTCCTGTTTGTATATGGCCTTCGTTCCATCCATTGCTGGTACGGCCGTAGAGAGTCCCGGTCTGAGTATCAAGAATCAAGAATTGAGATGACTCGCTGCTGTCAACCCTCATATACCGTCCGGTTTGTATGTTTTGCGTGTACCGCCAAAACACGAACAGGCAGGCGGTCGAAATCACGAGAAAGGCGGCAAGAAAAGTGGCATAGCGTGTGTTCATAGGAAAGAAGCATACCACCGGATTCGATTGCGTGGTAGGACAAGGCAGAAAGGCGAAAGGCCCGGCTTGAACCGGGCCTCAAGGGAAAATCTCGGCGCACTTAGATTGTAGAAGATAGGAGCGTGTCAAGATGGCACTACTCACTGAATGGGACCTCTGTAGTTTTGCAGAAGCCTATCGAGATCCGAGGCGAATTCTGAACCAGCGATCCCCCACTTTTCCCGGAATTCCCGAAACGGCGGAGAATCATTCAAGGACCGAAGCATCGCCGAAATCTGATCCTCACTCAAAAGTCCCTTTTTTGCAAGCGCCTCCTGAAGAGCAAACACCCGAATGAGGCAGTCGTACAGGATGTTTACGGCTTGCTTTGCAAGTTCAGCTACTTGAGGGTTTTCAGCCATTCAGCAATTCTCTCAAATCCCACCCGTGATCGGTGATCCCTGCCTCCATCGCGGGCGTGACGCGCAACGTCTGGTGAACCCGGCAAAAATTGTAGCCCCCGAAGCGTTGTGGTATCGTAGACGCTGGGTGGGGTGAGAGTGACGAGGATCGCGAAATGTCTTGGCCCCCAAGCCTCACGAACGTCGCGGAAAAACTGTTCGGGCCAGCCACGTTTAACCTGCTTACGCCGCTAATCCCCGGCGGCGCTTTGGTATTGGGCGGAATCGCGCTACGAGGTGATTGGAGGGGCACCATATCCGCATTCCCGAAGGTTTTCGGCGAAGCTACCTCGGCGGTCATGGTCATCTTCTCTGCCTATCTCGCGGGGATGCTGCTGATCTATGTAGTCAACGCTGCGAGCGGATTACTGGGATACATGCTGGGTTACGCCTGGGGGGCTAAGTTTGCCTTTGACCCACTTGGGACGTACCAATCCACTGATGAGACATGGCGCAGGACCGCGTCCGTCTTTCTCGGTGCTGAACTTGCCCCCGCCAGCCTCGAGCGGGGCATGGACGCTGATGTCTACAAGAACTGGATGAGGAGCATCGAGACCATCGGAGACTCCAATCTCCGCTTTGAAAAACTCAAAGAACTCTTCGATCAGTACGCATCAGGCAGGAGGATCGATTGGTCGTGGCAGCAGTGGTATTGGGCCCTGGATCAACGTTTCCCGCGACCGTAT
>Ga0116221_1002703_pt1 | contig 11536 bp, 9 predicted proteins | sample Sb_taG_5_FD_88965 | JGI IMG/M metagenome (GOLD analysis project Ga0116221, IMG submission 88965) | Peat soil microbial communities from Weissenstadt, Germany - Sb_50d_8_FC metaG | ecosystem: Environmental > Terrestrial > Soil > Wetlands > Peat | place: Germany: Weissenstadt | collected 2010-09-21 | reverse complement strand
TCTTGAGCCAGCCATAGGCGTTGTGGCCCTTGATCTCGATGGTCGCCGACTTGAGGCCGGCCTCTTCGCCTTTGGTCTCTTCGATGTAGTCGACCTTGTAGCCGTGCTGCTCGGCCCAGCGCACATACATGCGCAGCAGCATCGAGGCCCAGTCCTGGCTTTCGGTGCCGCCGGCGCCGGCATGGACTTCGAGATAGGTATTGTTGGCGTCGGCCTCACCCGACAACAGCGCCTCGAGCTCGCGGCGCGTCACCTCGAGCTTGAGCTTGCGTAAGCTTTCTTCCGCCTCGCCGATGACTTTCTGATCGTTCTCGGCCTCGCCGAGCTCGATCAAGGTGATCTGGTCGTCGAGCTCCTGGTCGATGCGAGCGAGCGCGGTAAGCTGCTCGTCGAGCGCGGTGCGTTCCTGCATTACCCGGCTCGCCCGCGGCGGATCGTTCCAGAGATTGGGGTCTTCGGCCTGCCGGTTCAGCTCGGCAAGGCGGGCGCGCGCTTTGTCGACGTCAAAGATGCCTCCTCAGCAGTCCGGCGGACTGCTTGATCTCCTCGACGATGGTCTCGATTTCCGCGCGCATGATTAAAGGCTCCGGTGCGGCTATGTAGTGGGTCGGCGCGCCGGGCGCAACGCGCCAATAAAGCGTTCCAGGATGCCGCAATTGCCAAACCAGAGGTGTTATGCTGAGTCTACCCCAATATCCAGAGCATATGAGAGATGGCAAATCCGGCAGAAGACCTCGCAACCGAAGGCGCGGCCATCGTGCGCGGCCTTCTAGCGCCCGACGAAGCGGCCGATTTGCGGCGAACCGTTTACGAAACTTATGCCGTTATGAGTTCTTGTAAGCACTTTCGCGATAGCCGGCTGGGGACAAATTTCCGGGTTTGGGACGGTGTTTGGCTCCAGGCGCTGCCAACTTTCCTGCGCCAAGCCCGTCCGAATCTTGCAGATCGTTATCAGCAATCACTGCGTTCGGTCGAAGCACGGGTTAAATGCGCATTGGGAGATGACTGGCGCTTTTTCCCAAAGCGATCCTATTTTCGGCGGCACTTGGGTACAGGCAAGAAAGTCGGTTGGCATATCGATGCTGACGGCGCCACAATTTTTAGAATTGCAGCTTCAGTCATCAATGTGTGGCTTCCTCTCGAAGCCGTCGGCAGCGATTTGCCGTCGCTGGAAATCGTCCCGCGGTCGCACATGATCATGCGCGGCATCCCCATGCTCACAGGCAATAATCGTGGCCGAGACGATGCATTTGCCTACGCCGTCGGCGCGCCGTCAATCCCGCAATTGCAGTTAGGCGACGCACTGATTTTCGATCAGTTCATCTTGCATCGCACGCAAAATATTGGTTCGGAGGAAGCAGTACGAACATCTTGCGAATTTCGATTCACTCGCCGCTCGGCACCATCGCGGCACACCTTGAGTGGATGGGCGCGTTATCACTGGAACGCCGCATTGTCATCGGGCAGCATTTTCGTAGATAGAGCAAGACGGTATCTCGGTGGGACATCGCCTATCAAACAGTAGCAGTTCGGCATGTCCGCATGGCGTGCCAGATCCGTGCAAGTTGTGAAGATTGGCGCTTCACGGTAGGTAGGCTAAATGGGCTTGGGAAGCGGGTTTCTTGAGGATTTCATCGAGCTAAAGCGCGCCGGCGCGCTGGACGGTGTGCGGCGGGTGGCGGAAATTGGCGCACAACAGCTCGCCGACACGTTCCTCACCTGCGACAAGCTCCTCGATGAGCTATACGGGCTATTTGGTACACGGCGGGTCGACCTCGGACGTCCGTGTGGCGCCGAAAATTTCAGCCGGAAAGCGCCGCCATCAGCTCCGTTTTGGACCTCCCTCGGATTTGAGCTCACGGCGATCGACTATGGCGGCCATCGCAATAGCGTCGCACTCGACCTCAATACCGAAGAGGTTCCACCGGAATTGCGCGGTGCGTTCGATCTCGTTGTCAATATCGGGACGTCGGAACACGTCGCCAATCAGAGCAATTGCTTTCGCGTGCTGCATGATCTCGTTCGGAAGGGTGGGATCATGCACCATGAAGTTCCGGTATGTCTGATTGGCCATGGACTATTCAACTATAGCCCTAAATTTTTTCTTCAGTTGATGAGAGAGAATGATTACGAACCTGTCTTGCTTAGAACGTCATTTGAGCGGGCCGACTCGCCTCCGCGGCGCAGTCCGATTCCGAGTTTTGTGCACGTCATGAACAGAAAATGGGGTCGCGGCGCCAAGCTGAACGTGGAGGCGCTTCCCGAACTCTCGATCACTGCGACGTTCAGAAAGCAGTATGAACGGGAATTTTGTCAGCCGCTGGACTTGCCTCGCGGGCTTATGGTGAGGCGTTATCTCAGGCGACCACGATCGCTTAAGAATCTGATACCGCTACGCTGAACATCGTCCAACCGGCAGCCTCCCGATCGGAGGCATCACGTCCATCACCGACCGGGCTGAAGTCGCGACGGCAGAGCGTGCGCGATCACATCGGCGAAGATTTCGCCGTAACCGCGGTTGCCCGCCACATTGAGGTGGCCGAATCCCAAACTGGCGCCGAAGCCGTAAAGCTCGGCCTCATGGCCGGCACCCACCGCCGCCACGATGCGCCCGTCGAGATCGAGGTATTGCAGGCCGGCGCCTTCGATTTGAGCGCGGATCGCATCAATGATCGCAGAACGCTTATCGGCAAGGGACGGGCAGCCTGCCTCGATGGCGCGCGTTGCCACGATGATGGGAAGTTTCTTATCGTGTTGGATGGCGGCGAGATCGCAACGAAGGCGTCGAGCACTCCGCGCATATCAGCGGGCTCGCCCTTGATAAACAGCGCGACATAAGGGTCGAGGCTGGCGACGCTGCACCTTGTCGAACCCTGCTCCGCCGCCACGGTCGGCGAGCGCTCGGCAAAAATTCCGACGTTCTTGCGCGCATTGATGATACGCACCACCTCGCTATGGTCGAGCAGCCAATAGAAGATGCGTCCCGCCCGAGAGGTGCGAAATCGATAGCCGGAAGAGTTCCTGAAACCATAAGAGAGATGGAACACGCCGCTGGCGTCAGGGCGATAGCCGGTAAATTCGCGATCGTCGACGGCAGCAGGTGTCGTGAAGTCTTCGACGTCGAGGACGACGATGGCGAGATCGGGGGACAGCGCTAGGCCCTGCGACTGTAAACGCGCCACATCGACGGCAGGCCTGGCCCCGGACAGTCCGAGATTAACCACTTCGGCACCCGGCAGTTCGTGCGAAAGTATGGTCTCGGCCACCGCCGGACCGGTCTGCCGCCCCCTCACCTGCACGGCCTCGATGATGGAATTGCCGACGATGACTGTCCGCGGCCCCACACCATGGGCGAGCGGCCGGTCGCGATCGCGCAAGCCGAGGTTGGAGGTGCGGATGAAGTTGCGGTGCTCGGTCAGCCACATGCCGCTGACATTGGGCCTGTGGCGATAGCCGGTAGCGAAGTCCGGTCCGAACAGCGCGACCTGCGGCAGCGGCAGCACCCAGCGCAGCGGTGTTGCATCGATGATGCGAAAGAACGCTTCCGTTCCGAGCGCCGCCAACATCGCTCCGGTCAGGATTGCAACAACTGCGCGGCTTAATTTTCGCACCATGATCAGAACCGGAAATAGATGAATGGGTTGTCCTGCACCTTCGGCAGCAGCAACAACCACAGTGCGAGGCCGGCGATGAGCGCGCGCAGCAACAGGCCGTCGAAGCGCCGCATCAGCAGCACCGTTTGTCGGGTGTGAAGATAACCCTCCAGCCAATGCAGCGCGAGCAACCCGGCGCAACCGAGTACGATCAGAGCGCCGCCGGCTCCGTCATTTGGCAGCGGCGCCTTGCCCGCGCTATTACCGCCGAACATCACACCAATATATTTCAGCGCCGCACCGACGTCGCTCGAGCGAAAGAACACGAGCAGGACAAGCCAAATGCCAAAAGTGAGGACCCACTGCGCCGCGCCGAGGCGGATGAGGTAGCGGTTGGCCACATGCCAAAGCAGCATGGCCAGCGCCCAGCCCACGCCCCAGACGATGAACGTCCAGTTTGCACCGTGCCAGAGCCCGGCCAACGCCATGGCGACGGTCAGCGCAACGGCTTGCCACTCGCGCGTGCCTTTGAGGAGGGCGAGCGGAATAAAGAGGTAATCGCGGATCCAAAAACTCAGGGTGATGTGCCAGCGCCGCCAAAAGTCCTGCGGCGTCAGCGCCGTGAACGGCTGGCGAAAATTCACGGCAAGCCGCAAGCCGAAGAGATAGCCGAGACCGAGCGCGATGTCGGAGTAGCCGGAGAAGTCAAAGTACACCTGCGAGCTGAACAGGAAGATGCCCAGCCAGGCGGCCGCGGCGCCGGCCGGCCCGTTGTGAAAGATCGTATCGACAAAAGGCGCGAGCGCATCGGCGAAGACGACCTTCTTGATCAGTCCGACGAGGCAAAGACCAAGCGCAATCCCGAGCAGCCGACGTCGCGGCAAGGTGCCTTCGAACAGACGATTAATCTGCGGGCCGAACTGGCGCCAACGCATGATCGGGCCGGCGATGAGCTGGCCGAAGAACAACTTGAACAGCGCAAAGCGCGGCAACGAATAGAACGGCTTTGCACGGCCGCGCGACAGATCGATTTGAAATGCCGTAAGCTGGAAGACGTAGAACGAAATCCCGAGCGGGATGATGAGGTGCTGGCCGAACACATCGAAGCCGGCTGCGGTGGCGAGAAACACGCGATATTTGAAATAGGCCAGACAGCCGATATTGAACACCAGCGCCGCGTAGAGCCAACGGCGATCGCGCATGATCGGGAACTGGAAGCCGAAATTGGCCAGGATCACGGCCGTGGCGACCAAACTGTCGCGCAGGCCGGCCGCCGCATAGAACACGATGCTGGCCGCCAGAAGGACCGGGCCGCGCCATGGCAACACCTCGAATGCCGCCCATGTCACCGCCAGGAACAGAGCGAAATAGAGTGTGTCGTAACTCATATTTGCGAAGTTTGGCTGCGCTCGCCGGGGGCGTCGGAGGCGGGCAATATCTCTGACTTTGGCCGTGAATTCCAGCCACCCAACGATCGACTTGGAAGTCGTTGCGAATGCCCGCTAGCCGCTCTTGAAGCCTTGGCGGTCACGCCGCCGCGCCATGTCGAAGCATAGCCCGGCTACTGGCCGCCATGGACCGCCGCTTGACGTGATTCGGCCGTGCGGGCCGAGCGAACTTTTTGGGTAAAAATTCTCGCCATCAAGTTGCCGTCGCTCTTGCGGCTGATCGAACTCTCTATTTCGACGGACTCGTCGTCACCGGCGCTGCGGTGGAGGCGGTAGATCAGCTTGTCGTCGGCATCGCTATTGCCGAAATAGAAAACATCGCGGTAGCGCGTACTGAAGCCAGTCGCATAGCTGCGCCCGGCGTGTCGCGCCGCGCAGATTTCGTCGATCATTGGGTAAGCGGCAAAATAAAGCAGGCCGACACCGTTGATGTCGTGGCTTGGCATGATCTCATATTCGCATTCGAAAATCGGCGGTGCGAGCGGTTCGACGCGGCGCTCCTGGTAGTCGCGGCCGAATTCGGGCACTTCGGGGAGCGCCGGGATGATGCAGTCGGGCGGCAGCTCGGGCAGCCCTTTGAACAGCGACGTGTTCGATCCGGTCGCTCCGAATTTCGAAAAGCTCGACATCAGGCGCGCCTGGATCGACCCCGTGGCGCCGCTCACCATCGCCTCGCTGAAGTAAAGTCCCGCGCCGTAACGGCACATACCGGCGTCGATGTCGATACGGTCATTCTCCTCGTAGTCGCCAAACGCACAGGACGATCGCAATTGAATGCGGGTGAAGGTCGCATAAATGCGATCGCCGGCGCTATCGCTGAGCAGGCGCGACGGCTGTCCGAGCGCCTTGGCCAGTATGTTCCAGTGCACGTCGCCGAGCTCCTTGAACAGCCACGCTTCGGACAGCCCACCGCGCGCCATCTGCGGCATGTTCAAAAGATAGGTCCGACGCTCTGCGGCAGCCGGCGGAACATCTGCGGATCGAAGTTGCGGCGCGATTTGGCCGAGCGTCCGGGCCAGATCGGCAGGCGTGACGATGCCTTCCCATAGATCCTGGTCGAGGTCTTTGCCCGCGAGCGCCTCCGTCTGGGTGCGAATCATCAACAGGCTGATGCTGTCGATGCCTAAGCGCGCGAACGGCGTGTTCATATCGCCGCTGGTAAAAGCCGGAAATTCCCGGCTGATAATCGCCGCGATCTGCGCCGTGCGGTCGTCCAAGGAGAACGTGGCGCCGGCAGCGACCTGCGGCGCGCTCGGTGATTGGTGCCGGCTGCGACCCGGTGCAGATTCAGGCCGAAACAACAGCCCGATAAGCAATCCAAGAAGCCCCGCAGTGAAGAGTCCAGGTCCCAATGCCTTGGCAATCTCACGAAATGATTGCCATGTTGAGTCTCCTGGGCCGCCCCAGATCGACGCGCCGATGCCGATAACAACCAAACCAAGACAAACCAGCCAATATGGAATTTGAGGCGAAGTCAGATTCTTATCGTCCTTCATGGCTTCCTCCGCCGGTCCGATTGACTCATTGCTACAGGGTTTAGGTTCGCTTGCGCGGGCTGGCAAAGCGGGCAATATCTCTGATCTTGGATTCAAACTCCAGCGTAGCCCGATCGCCACCGGGTCGCACGCTGCGGCATCAGGAAGCCGGCGATTGTGCGGCGTCCACAAATGCCGGAGGCGCACGGCGCTTGCGCCAGAGCTGGCGCAGCCATCGGCGCGAGGGTGCCTCATAATAGGCGTAGAGCAGCAGCGAAATCGCGACAACAATCGTCATGAGAAGGATCAGTTTCACGACATTGTAAGCGACGCCGTGCACGACGCTCCCGGTCAGCTTGACGGCGCTGATCAGCACGATCGAGTGCACCAGATATATCGAGTAGCTCGCCTCGCCGAGCGCGATGGCGGGACGCGACGTCAAAAGCCGCGACGCCGCGCTTTGGTAGCGGGCAGCGCAAAAAACCAGCAACGCCACAGAGGGTGCCAACGCGAAGTTCATGGCCATTTTGCGGAAGATCGTCAACGGAACTTCGGGACTGTACGCCAAATAATTGATCAGGAAGACGCTTAAGGCCGCCGCCCAAAACACCGCGCCGCCGACCGCACTTTCCCGGCGCGTGGCATCGCGGCTTAGCAACGCGACGTAGAGCTGGGCGGTAATAGCGCCAAGCACGAACTCGCCGATGCGCAGATAGGGCGACACATACAATAGCCATCGCACGAAAGAATCATCTTCGTTCTGCACCCCGGCAATAGGTCCGAAACGGGCCACCGCCCAGGCGTCAAGCTGCGGAATACGGTCGTAGAGGCCTGTCGAAAGCGCGGTCCACAACGCGCACCACAGCCCGGCAACGAGCAGAATAACCGCTGGCCTGCGCGCGCGCAGGATCAGCCAGGCAAGGCACGGATAAGCGAAGTAGAAAAACCATTCCGTGGAGATCGACCAGGTCGGCGGCGAGCCGCCGCGAATGGCGTCGATCAAGGAGCCGCCGTCGATCACCTTGTAAATCCAGCTTTGGATCGACAGCAGGAAATACGGCAGCGCCTGAAAAATCGCGTTGATCTCCTCTGGCCGTCCAGTCCAGTACGCGACGTGCCGCTGGCTCACCAGCACATAGACAAGCATCATCAAGAGAAAGAGCGGATACAGGCGAGCGAAGCGCGCCCAGAAAAAGGTGGCGATGCCGCGCAGCCGCCCGTCGGTCACCAAGCCGGCGTAGTTGTAATGGATGACAAAGCCGCTGAGCACGAAGAACAGCGTCATGCCAAATCCGGACAATTGCATCAGCCAGAGAACGACACCTTGCGGCAACTCGTTGCTGGCCACGGTCGCGGCCAGGCCGTGCGCCAGCAGCACGGCGAAGGCGGCCAGAAAGCGCAAGCCGGTCAGCGCCGGCACGTCTGGGCGCCGTCCCGCGGATTCGGCTGCGGTCATCGCCTGCATTCCTCAAGCCACTGAAGCAAATCCCGATCCCATGTGGGCACCGTCAGCCGCAGGTTCCAAGCGCCGACGACGCCGGCGACATTCACGTCATTCCCGATCGGAACGCAACCCCCCAGTCGCGGACCGACAGGTGGAGTATTTCGATTTCGGCCGCGACGTATGACCGGGAGCCGTGCATGACGATCCGCGTGAAAAATTGCCTGCACTTTCAATCCCGCCGCGCCGCGGTCCGCTGCCGCCTCGTCCCGTCCAGATAGCCGGCCTCGCGGAACCAATCGATCGCGTCGGCGAGCGCCTCGCCATAGGGCCGCGCACGGAAACCGAGCTCGCGCTCGGCTTTGGCCGAGGTGAAGAACATGTGATGCTTGGCCATCCGCAGTCCGTCGACCGTCGCAAAAGGCTCGCGCCCAGTGAAACGCGCCATCGCTTCGGCGGCGTAAGCGATCGGCATGGCGGCGGCGCGGGGCACCCGCAGCCGCGGCGCACGCCGGCCAACCAGGCGCGCGATGTCGCCGAGCATGTCGGCAAGCAGCACATTCTCGCCGCCGAGAATGTAGCGCTCGCCGATGGTCCCGCGTTGCAGCGCCGCGAGGTGCCCGGCGGCGACATCGTCGACATGAACAAGATTGAGCCCGGTGTCGACGAAACCCGGCATGCGGCCGCGCGCCGCCTCGACGATGATGCGGCCGGTGGGCGTCGGGCGCACGTCGCGCGGGCCGATCGGCGTCGAGGGATTGACGATGACGGCCGGCAATCGATCGCGGGCCACCATCGCCTCGACCAGTCTTTCAGCGGCGATCTTGCTGCGCTTGTAGGTGCCGACACCCTCTCGTTCCGAGAGCGGGATGGTCTCATCTCCCGACGCGCCGTGATACGGCCAGCCGAGCGTGGCGACGCTCGAGGTATAGACCACGCGCTCGACGCCGGCGCGCAGCGCCTCCTGCATCACATTGCGCGTGCCGTCGACATTGGCGGCATAAATCGCGCCGGGATCGCGCGCCCAGAGGCGGTAGTCGGCCGCGACATGAAAGACGTAACGGATGCCGCTCACCGCCCGCCGCACGGAGTCTATGTCGCGGAGATCGCCGGCGATGAACTCCAAGTCGAGTCCATCGAGATGAAAGCGGGGGCTGGCTTGCCGCACCAGCGCGCGCACCGAGAAACCGGCTTGCAGCAAAGTTCGCGCCACCGCGGATCCGACAAAGCCGCTGGCTCCGGTGATCAAGACTGCTGTCGCGCCGCGCACGTGTTTTCGCTTTCCGTTTGCACCTGAACTCAGAATCGAGCATCTTGACCATGCAATGTGCATGTTCAAGGCCTGCTCAAAATTACGCCAAAGTTACGCTGGGATCGGCGTCTTGGCTTTGACGAAAATTACGCTGCGCTCGGCATAGGACCGAGTTCAAGAGGCAGGCCGGGCTAGGGAGGTTTGTCTGCCTGAATTTCTGCGGGGGCGTGATTCGGTCTGGATCGCGAACGCGGGGCAATGGCTTCATGACATCCCAAGCTCAATTCGCCGGCCAAGCTCGATTTGCCGGCCAAACTCGATTCGCCGGCCAAGCTCGACGCACCTGGGCAACTCTCGCCAAACAACGATCGGATGATGGCGATGGCCTCGGCCCGGTCGCCAATCTGCCGCTCGAACAACGGCACCGCATCGTCATCGCGTTTGTCGGCATGGGCTTTGAAGCCAAGATCGCCGCCGGACCCGGCGTGCTGGTCGTTTGCCGCGACTCCAGGCGCGACTTGGCGAACGTCATTGCCGGCGCCGTCCGCCAAGGCTACCGCGGCGTCATCAGCTTCGGCGTGGCCGGCGGGCTCGCATCCAATCTTCGCACCGGAGATTGGGTCGTCGCGTCTACCGTCCTCGATTCACATGTGCCTCATGCGACCGACGCGGCGTGGTCGAGCAGTCTCGTCGCGACCATTCCTGGCGCAACCTACGCGCCGATCTTGGGCGTGGACGCGCCCGTCGCCGAACCGGCGATGAAACGAAACCTGCACAAAACAACCGGTGCCTGCGCCGTCGACATGGAATCGCACGTCATGGTGCGCCTTGCCGCGGCGCACGGCCTCGCCTTCGCCGCAGTGCGCGTCATCATCGATCCGGCCGAGCGGGCGATCCCTTCCGCCGCGCTTCTCGGCATGGGACCGGACGGTAGCGCCAATGCCTGGGCGGTATTGCGTGAACTCGTCACGCGGCCGTCGCAGCTATCGATGCTAATGCGCCTCGCCGTCGACTCGTTCGCCGCCCGCGCCGAACTGCTTCGTGTCCGCCGCTTGCTCGGTCCGCACTTCAGGCTCGCGGATATCGCCTGAGCGGCAACCATCGTGGCAATGCGCGCAATCTCGCCTTTCGGCGCTTAGCGGACTTGCAGCGCCCTAATACAAGCCGCCGGTGCCGGTGCTGCGCACGGCGCGATCGGCGTCGGGCGACACCGCCGGCAGCGGAGCGCCATTGGCGGTCTCCGCGCCGACCACCGAGTAATTGTCGGGCGGCGCGGTGCCCGGCTTGAACGCTTCGAGAATGACCTTGTCGTCGCCCGGTCCGGCGCGCATGCCGGTCTTCGGGTTGACGCGAATGAGCTTGATGCCGGGCGGCACGCGGAACGGAATCGGCGGCTTGTCGACGAGCGCAAGCTTGAGGAAATCCCTGACGATCGGCGCCGCCAGATGACCGCCGGTGGCGAGGCGGGCAATGTGGCGCGGCTTGTCGAAGCCCATATAGACGCCGCAGACGATGTCCGGCGAGAAGCCGATGAACCAGACGTCCTTCTCGTCGTTCGTGGTGCCGGTCTTGCCGGCGATCGGCTTGCCGACGTCCCTGACTACGGTCGCCGTGCCACGCTGCACCACGCCTTCCATCATCGAGGTGATCTGATAGGCGGTCATCGGATCGATCACCTGCTCGCGGCGGTCGATCAAGGTCGGCTCGGGCTGATCTTCCCAATGGGCGGCGTCGCAGCCGACGCATTCGCGCTCGTCGTGCTTGTAGATGGTGTGGCCGTAACGATCCTGAATGCGGTCGACGAGCGTCGGCTTCACGCGCCGTCCGCCATTGTCGAACATCGAATAGGCGGTGACCATGCGCAGCACGGTGGTCTCGCCGGCGCCGAGCGCGTACGACAGATACGGCGGCAATTCGTCATAGACGCCGAACCGCTTGGCATATTCGGCGATCAACGGCATGCCGATGTCCTGGGCGAGCCGCACCGTCATCACGTTGCGCGACTGCTCGAGGCCGAAGCGCAGGGTCGACGGGCCAAAAAATTTGCCGCCGTAATTCTCCGGCCGCCAGATGCCGCCGCCCGCCCCCATGTCGATTTCGATCGGCGCATCCATGACGATGCTCGACGGCGTGTAGCCGTTGTCGAGTGCCGCCGCATACACCAGCGGCTTGAACGACGAGCCCGGCTGGCGGAGCGCCTGCGTGGCGCGGTTGAACTGGCTCTGGTCGAAGGAGAAGCCGCCGACCATGGCGAGCACGCGCCCGGTCTAGGGATCCTCGACCACCATGGCGCCCGAGACTTCCGGCACCTGATGCAGCCGGTACTG
>Ga0116221_1002700_pt1 | contig 11540 bp, 7 predicted proteins | sample Sb_taG_5_FD_88965 | JGI IMG/M metagenome (GOLD analysis project Ga0116221, IMG submission 88965) | Peat soil microbial communities from Weissenstadt, Germany - Sb_50d_8_FC metaG | ecosystem: Environmental > Terrestrial > Soil > Wetlands > Peat | place: Germany: Weissenstadt | collected 2010-09-21 | reverse complement strand
GCGGCAGTTTTTCGCCGTGCTCGACTTGTTTCTCGGAATCTTCGGCAGCCTGGCGCTAGCGGTCGCTTCGATTGGAATCATCAATACGCTGGTCATGGCGATTCTCGAGCGCCGCCGCGAGATAGGAATCATGAAAGCGATCGGCGCCAGTGATAGCGACGTAAAGGGATTATTCTTTGCCGAGGCTGGCGTGATGGGCGTCTTCGGCGGGTTCGTAGGAGTCGCTCTGGGGTGGGCCATCGGGCGCGTCATCAACCTTGGCACGAACGTTTATTTGAAGCGCCAACATTTCCCGCCAGAACAGATTTGGTTTGTACCGTGGTGGTTGGTGCTAGGCGCGATCGGGTTTGCCATCGTGGTCAGCCTGCTGTCTGGTTTGTATCCCGCAAGCCGAGCCGCGCGCCTCGATCCGGTACAGGCCCTGCGCTACGAGTGAGACGTTGCAATCCACGTCTCTACAGTTATGCGAACGATTGCTACGTCTGGCAGCGGACGCGCCGCTACCTGTAGACTTTATTCCATGCGCCGGCTGCGGCGGTGTTTTCCATTTCTGCTGTTTCTCGCAATTTCTGCCTCGGCGCAGAGCCGCATCGATTGCAATATCCTGACGAGCCGCATCCTCGATGACAAGGTTCACTATTGCGTACTACTGCCGTCCGGCTACGATTCCGCACACGCGAAGCGTTACCCAGTCCTTTATTTCCTGCACGGGCTTAACGGGGACGAGCAGACCCTCTTCAAAAGCGGTGGATGGAATCTGATTGAAGACCTACGACAACAACATAAGATCGACGATTTCCTGATCGTCACACCTGAGGCAAGAGCCAGCTTCTACGTGAACTCCGCCGACGGCAAAGTCCGCTACAGCGATTTCTTTCTGCAAGAATTTATTCCTTACATCGAAGGCAAGTACCGGATTCGGAGGGAGCGCAAGGCAAGAGCGATAACCGGAATTTCCATGGGAGGCTACGGAGCACTTCGTTTCGCGTTTGCCTATCCCAAGATGTTTTCAGCGGTAAGCGCGCAAAGCGCTGCGCTCATGACCGAGTCGCCGCAAGAAATCAATGCCGCGGTGCGCGCAGGTACTCCGCTGGGCAAGCTGCTCGGATCAGTTTTCGGTAATCCCATCAACATTTCTCACTGGAAGGAAAGCGATCCCCTTGCGTTGGCCAGGAAAAACAAAACGGCGATCGGCGAGTTGGCTATTTACTTCAACTGCGGGCGGGACGACGACTTCGATTTTGAGGTGGGTGCCACGGCGCTCGACAAGCAGCTTCAGGAAGAACAGATCAAGCACGAATTCCACATCTATCCCGGCAGTCACAGCGCGTCATATTTCGAATCGCATCTGGGCGAGGTTATGGAATTTCACTCCAAAATATTTGAGGCGGACAAGTGACGCGGCCCAGTGGAAGTCGGGGCGTCCTCCGCTAGATCATTTATTTTCCTTTGCGTCCTTCTCATCGACATCCACTGCACCCGGCATCAGCTTCTTCAGTGGCGCCTTGCGCTGCTCCTCGAGTTCCGGGTGCGGCAGCGCTTTACGCGGTAGCATCTGATCACGCATGGCGGTGTTGTAAACAAAGATGGCTTCCACCGTAGCTGCCTGCGCCAGATCGCCCGGCTGCAGCCGCTCGTAAGTGTCCATATTAGAATGGTGGGTCCGTGAGCTGTAGTCGAGCTTGTCCTGAATAAACTGGAAACCCGGGACGCCCACAGCGTCGAAGGATTCGTGGTCGGTGCCTTCGGTATTGCGCACGCTGATCGCGGTCACTCCCAGATCCTTCAACGGCTCGATCCACTGCGTAAAGATGGGCGCTTCGGCGACATTCTCTTGCAGATAAACACCGAGGATTTTTCCGGTGCCGTTGTCCACGTTGAAGTAGCCGGAAATTTTCTGTTGATCGGGCTTCAGTTCAAGTGGTCCTGCCGGCTTGCGCATCCACTCCGGCAATTTAATCTGGTCCGGCGCAGTGGACAGCGGAGCAAACCCGAAATGCTGTTTCACATATCCGATTGAGCCAAACAAACCCTGCTCTTCCCCAGTCCACAGACCGACTCGAATGGTTCGTCGCGGCTTTACCTGGAGCGTGTTGAGTATGCGCATAACTTCCATCGCAACCACGGTCCCTGCTCCATTGTCGGTCGCGCCGGTGGCCGACGCCCACGAATCCAAATGCCCGCCGACCATGACCACTTCGTCCTTCAGCTTCGGATCGGTTCCGGGTATTTCGGCGATGGTGTCGAAACCGTGTTCGTGATCGCCAGTAAACTTCACATCGACGTTCAACTCAATAGTGACGGGAACATTGGCTTTGAGAAGACGGTAAACGCGCCCGTAATTCTCAATCGCCATAATGACCACCGGAAGCGGCTGCGCGTGGTCTCGCTGATAGATGAACCATCCCAGGCCGCGGCTGCTGTCAACGAAGATAGTTCCGCCGGAGCCGCCGTTATTCCTGCCATCGCGGCTCGGGAGAATCACCGCCAGCGCGTGCTCCGCGCCCAGCATCTGCGCGACTTTTTGCCGCAGCTCAACTCTTTTCATGAGCTCGGGCGTGAAGTATCCAGGCTCAGGAATTAGTGGATGTTCGACCTCTTTGGCCAGCTCTTTTTCGTCCATGCGCTCAAACAGGGCCTTGTCCACTGGTTTCACTTCCCGCATATCCCCCAGCAGAACCACCTTGCCGGCGAGCTTTCCTTTGTACTTCTCTAGATCCTCATCCTTGTTGACATCCATCCAAATAGCCTGTCCACTCACAGTTCCGTTGGTCGAAGGCGACCAGGGCGCGGCCTGCGTTATGAACACTGCAGTATCGGGCGAAGCCATGCGCGTCCAGGTATTGAGTTGCTGCCACCCCATTCCGAATTCGCCCCAGTCTTCGAGATGCGCATTGCTGCAACCCATCGCGGCAAACTGGTCACGGGTCCACTCGTTGGCGTGCTTCACGTTCGGAGAACCCGTCAGCCGCGGCCCAATCCCATCCATGAGCGCAGAGGCATATTCCATCACATGGGAGTGGGTCAAGCCCTCGATGCGAATCTGCTGATACATGCCGAGATCAAGATTTTCTTTTGTGGGTTGGGGCAATTCGTAGGAGGGCCTGTCGGCGTCGGGGGATTTTGAATTGCTCTTGTTCTTGTCGGCTGCCACAAGCGGCAAAGCGAAATGGATTGATAACGTAACCGTGATAATCAGGAGTCTGGGATATCGCATCTTTGATGATTTCCTCGATTTAAGAAGCCTTAGCAGAGTAGCAGAAGTCGATTCGACTCTCCAACCGAAACTTGGGCCGCGAAACCGCGGCCGTGCTCACCAAATTCATTGTCTTTAAGTCTATCTTGGAGAGAAAGACTTGGGGGTTCATTTCATGTTCAAACATCGTCGTCTGCCGTCTGCGCTTCTCTTTCTCTTCCTGAGCACGGTTTTCACCCAAGGTCAGAGTGCGGCCTCAACCCCAGCTCAACAGGCCGCGCCTCGAAAAACAAGCACGCCTTACACCGGTGATCTGTCCATTTTTGATTCTCCCGGACGAGATGAAAGACTTCAGATCAACCGGGTCATGGACCTCCTCGACATCACCGTCGGCAAGACCGTAGCCGACATCGGCGCCGGATCAGGCTGGTTCAGCGTGCGTGCTGCTCGACGAGTCACTGAAACGGGCAGCGTGTACGCGGTCGATATCAATCCTGAAGCCACGCGTTATATCGACAAGAGAGCACAGAAAGAAGGCTTGCACAACATAAAGACGGTTCTGAGCAAAAGTGATGATCCGCAATTGCCCGCGAACCAGATTGACTCGGTCCTGCTGCTGAAGACCTACCACGAGGTTGCAAAGCCTGTCGTCCTGCTGCAAAATCTGCGCACCTCTCTTCGAACCGGAGCCAAGGTTGGAATCATCGACCGCAACGGAAACGGCGAAAACCACGGCGTGGCCCCGGATATCGTTATCAAGGAAGCCGCGGAAGCAGGTTACGCCTTGCAGTCGCGATATGACTTTGTGAAAGGCGATGGGATGGATTATTTTCTGATCTTCACCGTAAAGCCATAGTTCCCGCTGGCGGGAGATCCGCTTCTCGAAGTATGATTGGGCGCGACTTCACCAACCAAGAACCCTGCATGAAACGTATTTCACTTTTGCTATTATTTGCTTTTTTCGCGTCGGTCGCCATTGCGCAGTCCGCCCGGGATGGCAAACCGCTGGCCATCACGCACGTAACTGTGATCGACACCACTGGTGCTGCTTCTAAATCAGACATGACGGTGACGATTCGCGGCGGCCGCATCGCGGAGATCGCAAAAGCGTCACGCAAAGTTCCGCAGGGCGTACAGGTGATTGACGGACGTGGCAAGTTTCTCATCCCCGGCCTCTGGGACATGCACGTCCATACTAACTTTGGCGATTGGCTGCCCGACGGCGCAGAGCTCATTCTGCCGCTATTCGTCGCCAATGGAATCACCGGCGTTCGCGACATGGGCGGAGACCTTCACCAACTCATCGAATGGCGCAATCAGATTGATGCGGGAACGATTCTGGGGCCGCGGATGGTGATCTCCGGGCCTATGGTCGACGGTGCGCCTCCGCATTTTCCGGCATCCGTCCCGGTGGCGACGGCCGCGGAAGGCCGCAAGGCGGTGGACGACTTGAAGCTGGGCGGTGCCGACTTTATCAAAGTGCAATCCTACATTCCGCGCGACGCCTACTTCGCTGTCGCTGACGAATCGAAAAAGCAGGGAATGACTTTTGTCGGGCACGTTCCCGATGCTATTCGCGCTTCCGAGGCCAGCAACGCGGGACAGAAAAGTATCGAACACTACACCGGAATTTTCGAAGGTTGCTCGACCAAAGAGGACGAGTTACTGAAGGGCCCCAAGGGGCCGCGCCGAGTCGTAGAAACCTACAGCGAATCCAAGTGCACGGCACTGATTGCGTTGATGGCGAAAAACAGCACGTGGCAGGTGCCCACGCTCGTCTGGGAACGAGGCCAGTGGCTCATCGATGACATGGATCTCAGCCAAAGCCCGGGAGCCAAATATGCGGCTGCCAGCTTGCGCAACACGACCTACAAGAAGTTCACGGAAAGCATCATGAAAGAGTTGGACACGGACCCGGTCGCGTACCGCCGTCAATTCGTGGCAAAGGAATTGGAGATGACGCTGGCCATGCACCGCGCCGGCGTTGCTCTGATGGCGGGCACTGATACTGCCGCCGGCGTTTACGTAATTCCGGGGTTCAGCCTGCATCAGGAATTGGAACTATTCGTAAAAGCGGGCCTGACTCCCATGGAGGCTCTGCAGACCGCGACTCTCAATCCCGCGAAGTTTCTCGGGCGCACGAACGATTTGGGCACGGTGCAAACGGGGAAGCTCGCCGATCTCGTGCTGCTGGATTCGAACCCCCTCGACGACATCCGCAACACGCAGAAAATCTCGGCTGTGGTGCTGGGCGGACGGTACATCTCCCGTGCCGACCTGGATGGCATCCTGAACAATGTGGAAGCAATCGCTCGCGAGAAGTAGCAAACGACGTAAAGGAATCTTCCCCTACTTTTATTTTCTACTGCTTCTCTACCTTGATCATGTTGTCGTCGGGGTTGCGGTCGATCATCTTAAGGATAGGATCGATCCCGGCTTGGGCAGGAAGTCTGTCCACGGTAATAGTGAAGGTATTTTGTTCCTTGTCTATTTTCTGTTTCTGCAAATACAGGAATTTTCCTTCTGAGTCCTGTATCCCGATATCGATAAAGTCGTTCAAAGCAGCAGCGTGGTCCTGGCCCTTGGTATCCGCGCGAAACTTGTGTGCTTCGACTACCAGATTCACCCTGTATTTGCCATCTGGCAATTGAGAATACGTTGCGGAACGGGCGCGGTTGTCGTAGAGCGTAACGTTTCGCCAAAGGTCATCGTAGAGATACTGATATTCGGGCGGAGTGTACTTCTGCAAATATGCCATCAAATCGAGCGACACCGGATAAGGCGGACCCTTAAACGCAAACGCTTTCGTGAATTCCGCAAGCGCCTTGTTAACGTTGTCTTCACCGATGTAATCCTGCATTTCATACATCACCATCGCTCCCTTGCCGTAATGGATGTATCCCTGGTTGACATCGACACGGTAGAGCGGTGGTTCTTCGTTGCGTTCTTGGGCGCGTCCGCGCAGGTAGTTTTCGAGCTCGAAACGCATGAACTTTTTCATGCTATCCGCGCCGTAGCGATGCTTCATGACCATCAACGCCGAATATTGGGCCAGTGTTTCGACGATTGCAGTTCCGCCCTCGACGTTCGCGCTCATGACCTGGTGCGCCCACCACTGGTGCGCGGTCTCGTGTGACGTGACATAAAACGGAATGTCGGTCTGATCGACGATTCCAGGATCCACGAAGGTTATGAAGCCAATTGCCTCGGAGAAAGGAATGGTGTTGGCAAAGGATTCGGCAAAAGTGCCATAGCGAGGAAATTCAATGATGCGCAACTGATGAAACTGAAACGGACTGAAGTTCTGGCTGCAATAGTCCAAGCTCGCTTTCAAACTATCCATCATGCGGTCGAGGTTAAATTCGTGTTCGGCGTGGTAGTAGATTTCGAGGTTCACGTCGTGCCAGCGGTCGCGTCGCACCGTATAGCGAGCGGAGTTCAGTGAGTAGAGGTTCAGGATGGGCGCATCCATTTTGTAGTGAAAATAGCGGCGTCCGTTCTCGGTCCATTCTTTCTGCAGATACCCTGGCATGATCGCGATCTGATCGGGACTGGTGCTCACCGTGGATTCGAGATTGATCCAGTCGGCTTCACTCGAGATTCCGTTCTCGTTTCGCGCCGCGACGTCTTCCAATTTTGGCATGCGCTTGGCCTTATCCAGGCCGTGTTTGTGGCGGGTGCTGTCGTCGGTCAGTTCGATGTCCGCAGCGTAGCCAATGAATGGCGCGTAACGATCGTTGAGGAAGGTCCCGTTGTTTACGATGTCAAGATTCGGATTGTCGTTGACGAATCCGACGTTCTTGTAGCTGACCGAGTAGTCGAGCGCGATGCGACCGTGCGAGGGCAGGGGTGTGTTCAAGCGGTAGACATAGAAACCAAGTGCATTGTCTTCCAGAAGAGGCGTCTGACCGCCGGCGAATTCCAATTTATGAATCTCGCGGTGGGGCGGCGGCGTAGGCGCTAGATCGACCGGCAGCACAGTGATTGCTACGCGGTCCACCGTGGACGATGTTTTGTTCTCGAGCATCATCGTTCCCCGCATGTTGACGGAACGATTCGCTGGATCGAGATCGATTTGCGTATTGATGTCGATGATCTTTGGCTGGGGTATGTCTTTGTATTGCCGATATTTTTTTTCGTATTGGGCGCGGCCTTCATCGATGGCGTAAGTCGTGTAATAGGGATTCAGGATGTTGGTGTTGTAGAAAATGTATCCTCCAACCGCCAACATAAGCACGGCACAAACCGCGAGGCCCGCAACCGTCGGCCGCGTGAAGCGAGTGGCCGCGACCTGCAGACGTGCCCGCAGGTTTTCTCCCGTGCCTCGCACCCAAAGAGTGTTCGTGATAATCGCCAGCGCAATGGCGCCAACGCCCCAATAGAGGTGAAACCAGAACAGCGTAGCCGCGAACGGTCCATAGCCGTTCATGTCTGAATACATGTAAGGAGGAGACTGTCCGAAGCGGTAGAGATAATGTTGCAAGCCCATGCCGGGCAGCGCGAGCGTGCTTACAAAATAAAGCACCATCACGAAGTGCCCCAAGTACTTCTGGTTCACCAGGGAATGAATAAAGAAAGCCAGGACGCAGATGATCCAGTACTGGAACAAGCGAACCGCAAACAGATCGGTGAAGTAGAGCCCGAATTCGAAGCGGTGATATCCGTGCAGGAGCTGCACCGTGATCCCGGCGGCCAGTGTTACCAGAATAAGAATGATTTGGACCAGCAACAAAGCGGTTAATTTCGAACTGAAGAGCACCCAGCTTTTGATCGGCAAAGCGTCCACAATCTGATTGAGACCGGCATCTCGCTCGCGCCATACCAACTCGCCGGCATAGAAAGTGATAATCGCCAAGGCAAAGACGAACAGACCGCCGGTGGCTCCCTCAAGCATCCGATACGTGACAGGATAGGTGTGGCTGGAAAATGGATTGTTGATTTGGTTCGCGACCAGAATTGCGAACAAGCCTCCTGCCAGAAGCAAGACCAGAAAGAAGACGTTCTTGACCGTCTCGGTGAACTGAATTCTAGTCAAAGAGAAGAACTGCCCCCACGAAGCGCCGGACGAGAAAACCGGATGCGAAATGGGCAAGGCCCGAGTCGAAGGAATTAATATGTCTTCGTCCGCAACCTTCGCGATGCGCTGTTTCCGGGCGCGCTGTGAAGGATAGGAGAGAGAAAACCTTGCATAAGTCATAGCCAGGATGATTCCGCCCAGCCCCAGCCAGAGAATCCGGTTTAGCAGAAGAACTCCAGCCAGCGGGATCAATCGGGTATTGCGCTGGAACGGGCTCCAGTATTGGGTTAGCCGGTCCACGGCCGTGGCGCCGAACGGATCCGCGAGCGCCGTAAATGAATTGACGTCCAGGTTTGTGGCCAGCTGCGAGGCTGCGAAGTAGCCGATGAGCATCAAAACGCTGCCCACATACACGGGGAGCATCTTCCTCCAGGAGGCGGCCAGCCCAAAGAAAATTGCGGTGGTCAGCACGAGGTTGGGCAGAACCAAAACTAAGTAGGGTTGTAAGTAGGCAAAGGCGTTGTTCGGTCCCAGTCGCGTCTGGTCAAGCCACGGCAGGCGTATGCCAACGTAGGCGCCGATGCCGACGCTGGAGAAAATCAGGATCTGCACGACGAGGGCGCCGAGGAATCGGCCGCCCAGATAGTCGAACTTGGTGATGGGCGAGGTGTAGAAGAGATCGCTGATGTGGCTGTCCGTATCTTGATAGGTCGCTTGACCCGCGATGGCACCGGTCACGACGATGCCCAGAAACGTGATGTACATGGTGATGACGTTCAGAGCGTAAGGAGAATTCAGCCAGATCTTGCCGCCCGTTCCGAAGTCCACCGTGGCATTGGGAATCGCTCCTCCCGCCATGCAGGTGAACAGAACGCTCAGCGCCAGAAAAATCAGGAAGTAGATGTAGGTCGATATCCTTCGCAAGCGCTGGCGAATTTCGAATGAAGCAATCGTAAGAACCATGGCGATCAGTTCACCTGCCCCGGCGCGGCCGGGAGTTGCGAATAGCCTCGGATGGTGGCGAAGTACAAATCCTCCAGATCAGGTGCGACCGCTTCGAATCCCGCTTCTGGCGGCGTCTCGCTCCAGACGTGAATCAGCGTACGCCCGGCAAACAAGCGAATCAAAATCACTTTGAAGCGTTCTCGATGAGCGGCAAGCTCAGAAGAATGGATAACCTTCTTCCACACTTTGCCCTGCAGACTGGCAACCAGGGCTGCCGGCTCACCGGTAGCCATGACCCGCCCCTGATGAATCACCGCCATCCGGCCGCACAGATCGCTCACATCGGAAACAATGTGAGTCGAAAGAATCACGATGATGTTTTCGCCGATCGCACTCAGCAGGTTGTGAAAGCGAACGCGCTCTTCGGGATCGAGGCCGGCCGTCGGCTCATCCACGATGATCAACCGCGGATTGCCGAGCAGAGCTTGTGCGATGCCGAATCGTTGCTTCATGCCGCCAGAGAAACCGCCTAGCGGCTTCTTGCGGTGCTCCCAAAGATTTGTTTGCTGTAGCAGAGCCTCGACGACTTCATGGCGTTCCTTTGAATTTCCGATCCCCTTCAGCGCCGCAAAGTGAGAGAGCAGAACTTCGGCAGAGACTTTTGGATACACGCCAAATTCCTGGGGCAGGTAGCCGAGCACCTTGCGGAGCTCGTCCTTGTCTTTCAAAACGTTAATGCGATCCAAAGAGACGCTCCCGCTGTCGGCCTCTTGAAGCGTGGCCAAAGTGCGCATCAGCGTCGATTTTCCTGCGCCGTTCGGGCCTAACAGTCCAAACATTCCCTGCGGAATTCGAAGTGAAACGTCTTGCAGCGCCTGAACGCCGTTAGGGTATCGCTTTGAGAGCCTGTCGATGCTCAATTCCATGCACACTTCTCCCTGTGTCGAGAATGATACGCGTCCCGCCACCCTAAAGTTCGGGATTTCTGACTGAAGATAACCCAGGAAGTCGCTGGTGGGCTGAAATGTAATAGCCCCGTACGTCTCGACCAGAAAGATGCCGCTCTGCCGCGTCGCGACACTGGCCTTAACCAAAGTGAAATTTCAATCTTTTATGTTCTCGACTTTCTACGCCGATGAGCCTAAGAGAGGAAGGGTTCGGAAGGGTTCGGAAGGGTTCGAGGTGCTGCCAGATATACAAGGCGTACGGCTCAAATCGGTGAGGAATCACCGAGGTTCAATAAGGGTTCACTATGCGTTCCCGTAGGTGCTTTACCACATTTTCGGAGCCATCCCGGGAACACGAACTTGAATGGCTGACTGACTCACTCGAAAAAACGCAGCTTTGCTGAAGCTTTTGGGATCATGATGTGCCAGATGTGGGTCAACTGAGGCGCTCATAAATCGCCACAACACCCAGGCCAATGCAGAGAATTGCAGGGTATCCGTATGCAGCAACTACCAATGGCGCACACGCCCGACGTCGATGTGCACGAAGTCTGAGCTGCGATAGTACCCCACTCCTCCGCGATGCAGGCGCAGGGCTGCGTCACGCAGCTCCGATGTCGGAATCCCAGGTAGGCGAATGTCGATCGCTTCGGCCTGCATGTGCAGGCTATGCTGCGCCACACCGGTGTGCGGGTTGCGCGTGCGCAGGAATTCGTTGCTCCAGGGCGTACGGTAGCCGCAAATCACATCGATTTCGCCACTGGAATCGCCAAGCGACGCGGTGAGGTCGTGGAGAAGGTCGAAGAGGTGAGGATCGAAATGACGCACATCTCCGGTACGGTGATCGCGCAGAAAATGGTCGAGCTCGTCTAGCGCTTCGGGGATGTATTGATCACCACGACGATAGACGACGTTCAGCCGCTCGCCCGTGTGCGTGTGATAAAAGCGGAGCCGGTACTCGCGAGTGGCCGCGGACGCAGATTCTGTGCCGCCGTGCCCGAGCAGCGGCGCCAGTAGAAATAAGAGAATTAGTGACAAATAACGGAGGCCGGATTTGCCCGGTTTCCCCGGCGATGACTCCTCTCTTGCTTTATTCCCATTCAAAATGTACTGCCGCATTAGACCTATTCTATCTTAGATGCGGTTTGCTGGGCGCCTGTTTAAGACGCTTACCAGGCACGGGGGTAACCGGCGGCCAGCGCTTTATCCAGCTCCGCGTCATAACCATAGATATCGTCAAAAAAACGAATCTGATTTTCCTCGTTCACCGTCGCCGTGCCGTAGACAATCAGAACCGGAATCCGCGTGACGAGGTTCACCTGAAGATTGTTTTTCTCGCCATTCATCGTGGCCTTCACCCGCTCCAGGTCCCAGCCAGGATTGTTTCGCAACACCCAGGCAACGAGGTCCTCAGGCTTCTGTACCCGAATGCATC
>Ga0116221_1002687_pt1 | contig 11559 bp, 13 predicted proteins | sample Sb_taG_5_FD_88965 | JGI IMG/M metagenome (GOLD analysis project Ga0116221, IMG submission 88965) | Peat soil microbial communities from Weissenstadt, Germany - Sb_50d_8_FC metaG | ecosystem: Environmental > Terrestrial > Soil > Wetlands > Peat | place: Germany: Weissenstadt | collected 2010-09-21 | reverse complement strand
TATGCAGATCGCGAAGTCCTACATCAACTGCACCGAAGACACCTCGCTGCCGCATCACTATCCGTGGCATCCGCGGCTGTCGCAGAAGCTCGGCTTGTTCAGGCTTGTTCAGGTGCCCCGCAGCCACGAGTTGTGCTTCTCCAATCCGAAGCGCTTGGCGCAGGCGATCGTGGACGCCGGACGCGATTGATCCGGCAAGGCGTGAACCAACGCGTGCGGCCGTTCGCGGCCGCACTGAAGTGCAACACCAGCTCGAGGAGCAGACAATGGATTTCGGTTATTTCACGCTGAGCGACAACCACTACAGCGGCAATAAGCGCTCCTCCAATCAGTTCGTGGCCGACATCACCGCCGAGGCGCTCTATGCCGACAAGCTCGGCATGCATTCGGCCTGGATCGGCGAGCATCACTTCAATTCGCTCGGCGTGATGTCCTGCCCGGACCTGGTGCTGGCCCACGTCGCCGCCAAGACGACGCGCATAAAACTGGCGCCGGCAGTGACCGTTCTGCCACTGCACAATCCGATCCGCGTCGCCGAGCAATGGGCGACGCTCGATCTGCTCTCCAACGGCCGGGTCGTGTTCGCCGCCGGGCGCGGCTACGACCGGCGCGAATATCTGCCGTTCCATGTCTCGTTCGACGACAACCAGGGCATTTTCGAAGAGGGCTTGGAACTGGTGCGCCGGCTGTGGGCGGCCGACGGCCGCATTTCCCATCACGGCAAGCATTATTCGTTCGACGACGTGCGCATCACGCCGAAGCCGGTGCAGCGGCCGATCCCGACCTATGTCGGCTCGTTCTCAAAGCCCTCGATCGAGCTCGCCGCGCGCTTGGGCTGCGGGCTGCTCGTCGCGCCGTTCGCCGCGGCGATGAGCTATGGCGGGCTCAAGCAGGTCGCCGATCTCTATCACGAGACCTGCGCCAAGCACGGCAAGACGCCGGCCGGCCTGATGTGCAGCTACTTTATCCACTTCGCCGACACCAAGGCGCAGGAGGACGTGCAGCGCGCGCGGCAGATCCGCTATTACCGGGAATGCGTGATCCCGGCGCTGCCCGGGGACCCGAAAACCGCGCCGCCGAGCTACCGCTATTTCGTCGACATGGTCGACCGGCTGAGCAAGGTGAAGCCGGAGGACTTGACGGAGAATTCGGTGCTGATCGGCTCGTCGGCGCGCATCACCGAAATCCTCAAGAAAGTCGAGGCCGCCGGCTTCAACGAGGTGATCCTCTATTTCAACGTCGGCCTGAAGCCGCACAATCAGGTCAAGGACGAGATGGCGCGCTTCATGTCCGAAGTGGCGCCGGCGTTCGGCGGTGCGGCGAAAGTGAACGCGGCGTAGCGAATTGTTTTCGCCTCTCCCGTTCCGGGAGAGGCGTACGCGCGCCGCAGGCGCGCGGGTGAGGGCCAGTAGCCTTGCGCGAGCGGCGAACCCTCGCCTGATCGCGCTGCGCGCGATCTGTCCTCTCCCGCAAGGGGCGAGGACAGAGCCATCACGGATCGAGCTCGGTGTCCCAATACAGATAGTCGAGCCAGCTGTCGTGCAGGTAGTTCGGCGGGAACAGCCGGCCGTTGCGGTGCAGGTGCTGCACCGTGGGCTGGAACGGCGTCTGCGACGGAAACATCTTCGCCTCGCCCGGCGTCAGGTTGCCCTTGCGCAGATTGCACGGCGAGCAGGCGGCGACGACGTTGCTCCATGTGGTATGACCGCCACGCGAGCGAGGAATCAGGTGATCGAAGGTCAAGTCGTCGCGCGTGCCGCAGAACTGGCAGCAGAAGCGGTCGCGCAGGAACACGTTGAATCGGGTGAACGCCGGATGGGTCGACGGTTTGACGTAGGTCTTCAGCGACACCACGCTGGGCAGCTTCATCTCGAAGCTCGGCGAGCGCACCGCGCGGTCGTAATTGGCGACGATGTTCACCCGCTCCAGGAACACCGCCTTGATGGCGTCCTGCCACGACCACAGCGACAGCGGGTAATAGCTCAGCGGCCGGAAATCCGCGTTGAGCACCAGCGCCGGGAACCCCGATGGCGATACATGAGCGTTCAAGACGACGCTCCCACCTCGACTCAATGCCGCAGTGCGGCGTTGGACGACAGTTTATAGGCAGGCGTGACAGGATTGTGAAGCCCGCTCCGGGGCTTACACTCATGGGCTTATTTATGGGCGGGACATTTCGGTCGCTCCGGCAACTCGGGCCGGTTCGAGGAGTGTGCGGCCGCGGATCAGGTCGGCGGCCTTTTCGGCGATCATGATGATCGGCGCATTGATGTGGGCGCCGACCAGGTCGGGCATCACCGCGCCGTCGACTACGCGCAGCCCCTCGGTGCCCAATACGCGCAACTGCGGATCGACCACCGCCAGCGGATCGGAGGCAAGGCCCATTTTGCAGGTGCCAAGCGGGTGGTGGACGGTGATGGAGTTCGTCGCGATATGGGCGTCGAGATCGGCATCGGACACCGCGCCGTCGCCCGGCGCGATTTCCCGCGTCATGAACGCCTGCATCGGCGCCTGGCGGCAGATGTCGCGCACCATGCGCAGCCCGGCGCGGAGCGTCTTGCGGTCGTTGTCGGTGGCGAGGAAGTTTTGACGGATGCGCGGCGGCTGTCGCGGGTCGGCCGAGATCAGCTCGACCCTGCCGCGGCTTTCCGGGCGCAGCACCACGGCGCGGCAGGCATAGCTGTCGGCATAAGGCTTTCGGAACGGCCAGAGATAGGGCGCCGCCGTCATCGGCGCGGCATTGAAGATCAGCTCGACGTCGGGCAGCACCGCGTCCGGCCGGCTTTTCAGGAACGCCATCTGGCCGGTCGGCAATTCGGTGGCGATGCCTTTGCCGCGCCAATAGGCGTTGGCCAGCGCCGGCACGATGCGGTCGAACCGCATCGCCCGATTCAAGGTGCCCGGGCGTTTACGCCCATAAGCGACGCTCGCCGAAATGTGGTCCTGCAAATTCTTGCCGACGCCCGGCAGCGCCACTTTCACGGCGATGTCGTGGGCGCGCAGCTCGTCCGGGTCGCCGATGCCCGACAGCAGCAAAAGTTGCGGCGAGTTGATGACGCCGCCGCACAAAATCACCTCGCGCTCGGCATGCGCCGTCACTGTCTCGCCGTGCTGCAAGTAGTCGACGCCGGCCGCGCGCTGGCGATCGAAAATAAGCCGCGTCACCAAGGCCTCGACTTCGACTTTGAGATTTTTGCGCGCCAGCGCCGGGCGCAGATAGGCGTCGGCTGAGCTGCAGCGGCGGCCATCGCGCACCGTCATCTGCCACACGCCAAAGCCTTCCTGCTGGGCGCCGTTGTAATCGGGCGTGGTCTTGTGGCCGGCGGCCAGTCCGGCGGCGGCGAAGGCGTCGACCAGCGGATCGGAAAACCGCGTCATCTGCGTCGTCAGCGGGCCGTCGCCGCCGCGATAAAAACTCGAGCCGCCCTTCCAGGATTCCTGGCGCCGGAAATACGGCAGCACATGCGCATAGGACCACGCGGTGAGGCCGGCAGCCGCCCAGCGGTCGTAATCGCCGCGGTGGCCGCGCACATAGGCCATGGCGTTGATCGACGACGAGCCGCCGACGATGCGGCCGCGGGCGCATTCGAGGCCCCGGCCGCCGGTCAAAACTTCGGGTTCGGCGAAGTACATCCAGTCGTGCTTGCGCTGGAGCAGGAGGCGCGGCCAGCCGAGCGGGATCTTGATCCACGGATCGCGGTCCCAGCCGCCGGCTTCGAGCAGCAGCACCCGTTTGGCCTTGTCCTCACTCAGCCGGTTGGCCAGTACGCAACCGGCCGAGCCGGCGCCGACGATGATGTAATCGTAGATTTTCTGGTTCGGCATGGCGCTCCATCTTATCCGCCACTGCGATAGCGGGGGAGGGGCAATGACGACGTAAAATTTCTCCACGCGCGACGCTTGCGACTCCATCTCCCCGCGCGCGGGGAGAAGGTGGGGTGAAGGGGCGTTTCCGCCGGGCGCAGAATGACAGAAGTATCTGCGACGCATCGCTTCATCCGCCAAGCTCAGAATCGCGGAGAGGCCCCCTCACCCTCGTTCGCTTCGCTCACATAGCCGATCCTTCGGATCGGCGTTCTTTACGTTAAGAACGGCGTCCGAAGGACGCCTACGCTCTCCCCGCACGCGGGGAGAGGTAAAGCGTCTTATTTCAACAATCGCTGAAATAACTCTTGACTGCCGGTCAATATTTCTATATTCGTTGAAATATGGAAACATCAGACGCCGTCGCGGCCTTGGCTGCGCTCGCCCAGGATAACCGCCTCGAGATTTTCCGCCTGCTGGTCCAGGCCGGGCCGGATGGGCTCGCCGCCGGGCGGGTGGCGGAAACGCTCGATCTGGCGCCGAATACGCTGACCTTCCATTTCGATCGCTTGCGCGCCGCGGGCCTCGTCACGGTGCGCCGCGACGGCCGTTCGATGATCTATGCGGCGCGCTACGAGACCATGAACGGCCTGCTCGGCTTTCTCACCGCGAATTGCTGCCAAGGCGTGACGGAAGCGTGTGCGTCCGCCGAATGCAAGCCCGCCAAGCCAGCACGCAAAAAGGAGCGAGTTTCATGAAGCGCATGCACGTTCACGTCGCGGTCGACGATCTGCCGCGCGCCATCGGCTTTTATTCCGCGCTGTTTGCCGCGGAGCCGTCGGTCGCCAAGCCCGATTACGCCAAGTGGATGCTGGACGATCCGCGGGTCAATTTCGCCATTTCGACGCGCGGCCGCCGCGCCGGTCTCGATCATCTCGGCATTCAGGTCGAGGACAAGGACGAGCTGAACGAAATCTATGCGCGGCTGCGCGAGGCGGGCGGCGACGTCGTCGAACAGGGCCAGACCAGCTGCTGCTACGCCAAGTCGGAGAAATCCTGGATCGACGATCCGGCCGGGATTTCCTGGGAAACGTTCCTGACTACCGGCGAAAGCACCGACTATGGCGACGGCAGCGGCGAGCGGATGGCGCGCGTGGCACAGCCAAAAGCCTGTTGCGCCCCGCAAGCCGCCGCGCAGCCGGCGTGAGCGTGCCATGACCCATCATCCCTATAACGCGTTGTTCCTCTGCACCGGAAATTCGGCGCGCTCGATCATGGCCGAGGCGATCCTCAATCGGGCCGGACAAGGCAACTTCCGGGCATTCTCGGCAGGAAGCCAGCCGAAAGGCCAAGTCCACCCGTACGCGCTCGATGTGTTGAAAAAGCTGCATTACGACGTGAGCGGATTGCGCTCCAAGAGCTGGCAGGAGTTTTCGGGTCCGGACGCACCAAAGCTCGATTTCGTTTTCACCGTTTGTGACAACGCCGCGAAGGAAACCTGCCCGGTCTGGCCGGGTCAGCCGATGACCGCGCACTGGGGCGTGCCCGATCCGGCAGAGGCTATCGGCACGGAAGCGGAAGTCCGCTTTGCTTTCGCCGATACAGTGCGGATGCTCACGAACCGAATTAATATTTTCGTCAGCCTGCCGCTCCGGTCGCTCGATCTGCTGACATTGCAAAAACAACTCGACGCCATCGGCAAGACGAAAGACCCGAGCACCAAGCCGGCCTCGGCCGCTTGATGAGCGAGGCACCTGTCCCTCTGCCGCGACGCCTTCTCGCCGAAGGTCTCGGGACGGCCATCCTGGTTGCGACGGTGGTCGGTTCGGGGATCATGGCCGAGCGGCTGGCGGGGGGCAATCAGGCGATTGCACTCCTTGGCAACACGATCCCAACGGGTGCGATCCTCGTCGTCATCATTACCATTTTCGGGCCGGTTTCGGGCGCGCACTTCAATCCGGCGGTCTCGCTGGTGCTGGCGACGCGCGGCGAATTCGCCTGGAGCGAAGTAGTACCTTATGTCGTGGTCCAGTGCGCTGGCGGCATCGCCGGCACCGTTGTCGCCCATTTCATGTTCGACCTGGCTCCGGTTGTGATCGGGATCAAAGGACGTAGTGGCTCATCACAATGGCTGGCGGAGGCGGTCGCCACATTCACGCTCGTTCTGACGATTCTCGGTGGGATGAGATACGCAGCTTCGGCCATTCCCTGGCTGGTCGGCCTGACCATCACTGCCGCTTATTGGTTCACGTCGTCGACATCGTTCGCGAATCCAGCGGTAACGCTCGCTCGCGGCTTCACCGCGACCTTCGCCGGCATCGCCCTCAATGACGTTCCCGGGTTTATTCTCGCTCAGCTCGTCGGCGCTGCGATAGCTGCCGCGGTAGCCATGGCGCTATTTCCCGCACTTGGCCGATCCCCGGTGCGTATGATGGCGCCTGGCGAATAGTCCGCGCCGCGTTGACAGCGTCACCTACTGAAGAATGGTAGCCTTCTTCTCCTCGTATTCGTCTTTTTGGATTTCACCTTTTGCAAAGCGCTCGTTGAGTATCTGCAAGGCAGAATGGGTCGGAGGTCCACTGTGCATCATATGCCATGGCGGTCCAAAATGATGCGACCCATCGGCCCACGATCTCCGCACGAAGACAAAGATGATGCAAAAAATGACGAGCATGAACAGCATCATCAGCGGGCAAATCCACCAAAAGTGATATCCGCCGTGCCACATGTGCCAGGGGCCGGGCCCATAGATATACGGCGGTTGTGCAGGTGTCGTCGGTGGTTGCTGCTGAGCGATCGCTTGCAATGGCGCCAAGAGTAATACGGAAATCAGCACCGGAAGCGTCGAGAGTTTCTTGATCATGGAAAATATTCTCCTGTCCTCTTCGTCGTTTCCCTCTCATCTAGTATAAGCTCGGCCGACAACGGCGACATTGATCCAGGTCAAAGCAAATTGCTTTTGCCGAAGCCGTAAATGATCTTTTGTCCATCGAGTATCGCTTAGGCTGTTGCTTGCGCTCGTCACAACATCGGTAATGAGATGAACCGGAGGCCCCGATGTTTCCGCCCGAGCGGATCGTTTGCCTGACCGAGGAGACCGTCGAGACGCTTTATCTCATCGGCGAGGAGCGGCGCATCGTCGGCATTTCGGGCTATACGGTGCGGCCGCCGCGGGCGCGCCGCGAGAAGCCGCGGGTCTCGGCGTTCACGTCGGCGGATATTCCGAAGATCGTCGCGCTTGAGCCCGACCTGGTTCTGACCTTCTCCGATCTGCAGGCCGACATCGCCGCCGAGCTGATCCGGCGCGGCATTGCCGTCCATGCCTTCAATCAGCGCAGCGTTGCCGAGATTCTCGACATGATCCGCACGCTCGGCGCCTTGGTCGGTGCCGCGTCACGCGCCGAACGCTTGGCGCGGGACTTGGCCGACGGCGTTGCGCAGGCCAAAGCTCGCGCGGCGCTCAAGCCGCGGCGGCCAAAGGTGTATTTCGAGGAGTGGGACGAGCCGATGATTTCCGGCATCGCCTGGGTCTCGGAGCTGACCGAGGCCGCCGGCGGCAGCGACGTCTTTGCCGACCGCGCCGCCGGCAAATCGGCCAAGGAGCGCATCGTCTCCGCGCAAGACGTCATCGCGCGCGCCCCCGACATCATCGTCGGCTCGTGGTGCGGCAAGAAGTTTCGACCCGAGAAGGTGATCAAGCGGCCGGGTTTCGACCGCGTTCCCGCGGTGCAGCGCGGCGCGCTGCACGAAATCAAATCGCCGCTGATCCTGCAGCCCGGGCCGGCCGCGCTGACCGACGGCCTCGCCGCGCTTGCCGCCATCATCGCCGGCGCCGGTTGAGGCGCCGGGCCGGTGAATCGATCGTTATTGGTTTCCTGAAAATTCGAAACGAATGATCGGCAAACAGGGTGCGCGCAGGTCGCGGCGCACTGCACCGGCGCATTCGTCTCGATCGCCCGGTCGTCGTGGTTAACGGCGCTGTTTCGATCGCAATAAAGAGCGCCGGTTTATGCTTGCGCGGCAACGAAAAATCAATGTGTTGCAACTATGAACGCAGGCGTGCCGATCCGTAAAATTTCGTCCGCCGATGGGTGAGGTCATGCTTCGCGTTTCGATGCGCCGTTTTTCCCGCGACCGCCGCGGCAACGTCGCCATCATCTTTGCGCTGTCGATGATCCCTTGCGTCTTCCTGGTCGGGATGGCGTTGGACTTCACCTCGGCCGCGCAGAAGCGCGTCCAGCTCAATGCCGCAGCCGACGCCGCAGCGCTTGCCGCGGTGACCCCGTCGATGATGACCCAGACGAACGCGGCGGCGCAAACCGCCGCGACCAACGCCTTCAACGCGGTGGCCTCCAACATGACCGGCGTGACCAGCGTGACGCCGACCATCACCGTCACCAGCAGCAACGGCGGCCTCACCCGCACCGTCAGCGTGACTTACACCGCGAACTCGACCAACGCGTTCCCCAACGTCCTGAAGCTGCTCACCGGCACAAGCCAGACCAATTGGGCGATCTCCGGATCGTCGACGTCGACCTCGACGACGTCGCCGAACATCGACTTCTATCTGCTGCTCGACAATTCGCCGTCGATGAACATCGCCGCAACGTCGGCGGGCATCACCACGATGGTCAACAACACGTCGAGCCAGGGCGGCTGCGCCTTCGCCTGCCATGAATCCAATCCGGCGGCGGACAATCTCGGCAACCCGAACGGCGAGGACAATTACACGCTGGCCGCCAATCTGGGCGTGACCACCCGAGTCGAGAACATGGCCGCCGCGACGGCAGCGCTGACCAGCACCGCGACCACGGTAGGAGCGGCGAACCACGCGACCTATCGGATGGCAGTCTATACGTTCAACTATTCGGGCACCAGCACGGTGCAAAGCTTGACGTCGAATATGAGCACCGTGGCGAGCGCGGCCAGCGGCATCGACGTGTTGGAGGTCTACGACAACAATTGCCTGACCAAGAACAATTGCAACAATGACACCGATACCGACTTCAATTCGGCGATGTCGGACATGGACGGCCACATGCCGAGCCCCGGCACCGGCGGGTCGAGCAGCACGCCTCAGGAGGTGCTGTTCCTCGTCACCGACGGCGTCGACGACAAAATCTCCGTGTCCTGCTCGGAAACGCTCGACGGCAACCGGTGCCAGCAGCCGTTCGATACGACGTGGTGCACCACCGAGAAGAACCGCGGCATCCGCATCGCGGTGCTGTACACCGAGTACCTGCCGCTGCCGACGAACTCCTGGTACAATACCTGGATCTCGCCGTGGCAGCCCACGATCGCCACCAACATGCAGAACTGCGCGTCGACCGGGCTCTATTTCTCGATCACCACCGACGGCGACATTTCCACCGCCATGCAGGCGCTGTTCGAGCAGGCGGTCGCCACCGCGCGGCTGACGCAATAAGTTCATCCAGGTATTATCGGGAACTTCGCGACGTGGAAGACGTGGATGGCCGGAACAAGTCCGGCCATGACGTGGCATTGATCTGACGGCTTAAGTCGAAACCTGCGTTGCAGCCCGGGTCAGCTGCACGAGCTGAGCGAGATTGTGCTCGTCAGCCGTGGATAGAAGTACATGTTCTGATAGATGTTGAACGTGCCGGTGATCGCGTAACCGATCGACGGCGTGTATGGGTAGGTCACCTCGCCGTACAGCACGGTGATGCCCGACGTCTGCAGATTGCTCGGCATCGTCAGCTTCTGATTGTTGGTATAGGCCGTGCCGTTGAGCGAGCAGCTCCACTGCACGACGCCCTTGCCGCTGGCATTGACCGTCAATTCCGTGAGCGTGACGATCACACCCGTGGCCGAATACGGCGACAGCTCCGCGGACGAGGCGCCGAGGATGTTCTGCATGGTCTGGCCGTCGATGGTGACATATTGCGAGGCAAGGTCGGTCACGGTGCGCGCGGCGAGCGTGGTCTTGAACTTGATCGAAAGCCCGTCGCCGAGCTCGACGCCGCCGAGATACAACGTGAGCATGAACGGCAGAATGATCGCGAACTCGACGGCGGAGACGCCGTCGCGGTCGCGCGCGAAGCGGCGCAGACGGGCGTGAAGCCCCCAAGCGAAGCGCGCGGTCGCCATCAGTAAGGCTCGCTCTTGAATACGGCAGTCGATACCAACAGGCGATTGCCGTTGGCCAGGTTCGACAGATTCATGCTGAGCGGGCCGAGCACGACCGGCCATTGATACATGACCTGGACGACGATGATGTCGCCGGGATTGCCGGTGTTGTAGCTCCAGGTATTGCTCACGGTGCCGTTGCCATTGAACGTCAGCGTCGGCGACGATGTGTTGGCGGAAGCAAAATCGGCGTAGTTCTGCACGTTGACCATGATGTTCGCGCAGGTGAACAGCGCGCTGACCAGCGCTGACGTGTTGGAACCGGTGCAGACATAGGTCTTGAAGCCGGACTGGGTGACGTTGCCCTGCTGGGCCTGGCCGGTCATGATGTAGCGGCTGGCTTCTTCGGTGACCTCGTCGAGCACCCGGCCGGCAAAGAACACCAGTGCCGACTGCAGGATGGCGACCAGGAGCGCCAGGAACGGCGCCGCCACCAGCGCGAATTCGACCGCGGTGGCGCCCTTGCGACAGCGCAGAAATGCCCGCGAGGAGGACGGCCGCGTGGCACCTCCGGCAAGCCTCTGGGTGACTGCTGGGGACATAGCGCGCAATGCTCCAACAGCGCACTAAGTAAGCTCAAAGTGCTAGGAAATCGTTACTGGATACAATGGCTTGGGGTTAACGGCCGGCACGCGATCCGGGCCAGCGGCGGGCCAGAAATTCGCCGCCATGGCGCAGGCCTTCGCCATCGATGCCATGGCCGATGCCGGGCGATATATGCCATTCGACCGGCACGCCGAGGGCGGCGAGCCCCTGGGTCGCCTGGAACAGCGCCTGCGGCGGGATCAGGTCGTCGCGGTCGCCGTGCACTAGGAGCACCGGCGGCCGCGATTTGATCTCGGCGGCAAAAGCCTCGGCATCGGCATCCGGCGGCAGCACCAGCAGGCCCGAATAGCCGACGATCGCGGCCGGCGCCGTGGCGCGGCGCAAGCCCACATGCAGCGCCATCATGGTGCCCTGGCTGAAGCCGACCAAAGCCAGCGCCGAGGCCGGCAGCTTGTGGCGCTCAAGCTCGGCATCGAGAAAACGCCCGAGCACCGGCGCCGCCTTGTTGACGCCGACCCAGCGCTCGTTCGGATCGCGAAACGTCAGCGCAAACCATTGCCGCCCGACCGGCGCCTGGCCGCACGGCTCCGGCGCGTGCGGCGAGACGAAAGCGGCGTGCGGCAAATATTGCTGCCAGGCGCGGCCGATCTCGATGAGGTCATTGCCGTCGGCGCCATAGCCGTGCAGGAACACGACAAGTTGCTGCGCGGGCCCCGATTTCGGCTCAAGCCGCGGACCGTCGAGCTCAGCGGCCATTCTGCTTTCCTTTCGGCTTGATGGATTTTTTCGGCAGGACCGGCGCGCCTTCACGCCCTTTGACGGCACGATAATAGGTCCACAACACGCGCGCCGCCACGGCGCGCCACGGCCGCCATGGCTCGGCGAGCGGCGACATCTCTCTCGTCGTCGGCCGTGCCTTGAGCCCGAACGCCAGCCGCGCGGCTTCCTGCAGCGCCAGATCGCCCGCCGGCCAGGCATCGGCATGGCCGAGACAAGCCAGCAGATAAATGTCGGCGGTCCACGGCCCGATGCCGTGAACGGCGGTGAGCGCCGCATGCGCGG
>Ga0116221_1002678_pt1 | contig 11587 bp, 9 predicted proteins | sample Sb_taG_5_FD_88965 | JGI IMG/M metagenome (GOLD analysis project Ga0116221, IMG submission 88965) | Peat soil microbial communities from Weissenstadt, Germany - Sb_50d_8_FC metaG | ecosystem: Environmental > Terrestrial > Soil > Wetlands > Peat | place: Germany: Weissenstadt | collected 2010-09-21 | reverse complement strand
TCCGGGGCATGGCAACACTTCGACTCAGACTTATACCTTTACCTTTACCGACACGAACGGATTCCAGGACATCACTGTGGCGGATGTGTTGGTTAACAGCGCGATTACCGGCGTTGCCGGGTGCTATGTGGCATTCGTTCCTTCGGGAGCGGGATCGGGCGCGGTGTACCTGGTCGACAACGCGGGTGACGCGGGAGGGCCGTACTCGGGGATGCTGCTGCCGGGGTCGGGCACGGTATCGAACGGGCAGTGCTCCATCGCCGCGTCGGGGAGTTCGGTCAGCGGCGCGGGCAACACGCTGACCCTGATGCTCGCCATTACGTTCAACCACAGCTTCACGGGCAACCAGATTTTCTACCTGGCGGCGCGCAGCAGCAAATTGAACTCCAACTGGCAGGCAGCCGGCTCGGTCGCGGTACCATGACAATCTAGGAGTGTGGCGATGAGTCAGTTGGCTTTACCGAGGATTCTGACGGTGCTTCTCGTGTCGTCGCTTCTGCCGGCCGCGCTGTTTGCGCAGGAAGACCGCATCCTGGGCGAGATCGACGGCCAGCGCACGGTCGTTTTGAAGGGAAACGTCCACCCTCGGGCGCAGGCGCAATTTGACGAAGGGCCGGTCGATCCGGCGATGAAATTGAACTACGTCACCCTCACCCTGAAGACCTCGGCCGGCCAGCAGCAGGACCTCGACCGTCTGCTCACCGAACTGCAGGATCCCTTCTCGCCGAATTTCCGCAAATGGCTCACGCCGGAGCAGTACGCGGACCGCTTCGCCTCGAGCCCGGGCGATCTGGCCAAGATCGTGGCGTGGATGAAATCCGCAGGCTTCGATGTCATCTCGACGGCTCGCGGCCGCAGGTGGGTGGCCTTCAACGCCACCGCGCAGCAAATCAAGCAAGCGCTCCACACGGAGATCCGCCACTATCGCGTAAATGGCGAGCTGCACTTTGCCAATGCCACCGAGCCATCTGTTCCCGAGGCCCTCCAGCCGATGGTGCTGGGATTTCTGGGGCTGGACGACTTTCATGCCAGGCGAATCCGGAACGCCGAGCGTCCCCTGGTAACGAATGGCAACACCCACACCATGGCTCCCGGCGACTTCGCCACGATCTACGACATGGGGGCGGTCTATCGCTCCGGATTGACGGGAGCCGGGCTGAAGATCGCGATCATCGATCGCAGCAACCTCAAGGTTTCGGAATTTGAGCAGTTTCGCAGCACGTTCGGCGTGGGCGGCAGCGACCCTCAGTTGGTATTAGTGCCCGGCTCCACGGATCCTGGAATCCCATCCGACAATCTGGAATCGAATCTGGACACGCAGTGGGCCGGCGCGCTGGCCCCCGGCGCCCAGATCGTTTATGTCTTCGCGCCGAGTGAGTGGACCGCCGTGTCCTACGCCATCGATCAGAACCTCGCGCAGGTGGTCAGTCTCAGCTACTACTTGTGTGAGTTGCTGGCGTCGACGGTCTTCACGGGGAACATTCAAGCCGTGGCCCAGCAGGGGAACGCGCAAGGCATCACCTGGTTGGCCTGCTCCGGCGATGCGGGGGCCGAAGGATGCGACCCTAGCGATTTCAGCGGTAAACCGGCCACGCACGGAGTATCCCCGAGCATCTATACCGCGACTCCCGAAATCACCGGGGTTGGCGGCACCACGTTCACTGAGGGCAATGGGGTCTACTGGGGTCCCGCCAACGGGTATGCGCCGACTGCCTTGGGCTACATCCCGGAGACGGCATGGGTGGGAAGCGGAGGCGGCTACAGCACCGTCTACTCCACGCCCGCCTAGCAGACCGGCGTTCCCAATGTTCCCCTCCCCGGAACGGCGCGCGGCGCTCCCGATATTGCGTTCACCGCCGACAACAACCACGATCAATACCTGACCGTCGACAACGGCAAAGTGACACCGGTTGGCGGGACGTCCGCGCCCACCCCCGCGTTTGCCGGAGTCTTAGCGTTGCTGAATCAATATCTGGGTACCAACGGCCTCGGAAACATCAATCCGAATCTCTACCGCCTCGCCCAAAGTACGAGCAACGTGTTTCACGACATTACTAACGGGAATAACTTCTCTCCGTGCGTGCAAGGCACTCCCAACTGCACGCAAGGCCACATCAATACCGGTTATCTTGCCGTGCCGGGCTGGGACCCGGTCACCGGGCTTGGGTCGATCGATATCTCCAACCTTTTCAACCAATGGAACAAGGCCCTGGTCAGTAGCACCACCAGCGTTACTGCGAGCCCCACCAACTTTCTCTTGAGTGACAGCACGAAACTCACGGTGACCGTGGCCGCCGCCGGCAGCGTGGTGGTTCCGACCGGCAGCGTGGCTTTCAACTACCACCATAATGCATTGGGCAGCGCCACGCTGGCGGCTTCCGGAGCGAATGCCACCGCTACATTGACGGTCTACGGCAGTCAGTTGCCCGCCGGTAACAATGTCATAGAGGCAAGCTACGGCGGAGACGGCCATGTCAATGGCTCGACAGGCTCGGTGAACGTGACTGTCACCGTCCCGGTCGCGAATTCCGCGGTAATCCCATCCATCAGCCCGAATCCGGTGTACCAGGAGGAAGCCGACGCCGACGGGTATAGCTGGTTTTATACGGTTAGCCTGCAGGAAGTAGCCGGCGCCTCGACCACACTCACCGGGTTCACCATCGACGGCACTGACTACTCCTCCCAGATCGTAAGCTTCTTCGGCAGTGCCGCCATTCCCGCGAACGGCACCCTGGAAGCGGACCTCCGGTCCATCAACCTAACTGTTCCCCTGCAGAGGGTCTTCGTCTTCACCGGGAGGGACGCGGGCGGGCGCCAATGGACTCAACAGATTACCGTGCCATTCTACGGCATGCAGATTTCGGCCGCCATGGAGTTGGTGGGCGTGCCGGGCACGGTCCGGCAGGACACCACCGCCGATGCGGATTGTCAGTGGTTCCAGAACCTGGGCCTGCAAGAGACCAACGGCCATAACGTGACACTCACGCGCTTCCTGGCGGGAGGCGACGATTACACTTCGAGCATCCAGGACTTCTTCGGCGCGACCACCCTGCCGGCGTTCGGGTCCCTGCTGGCCGGCCTTTGCTGGGAGATCGACAGCCTGCCGCAGACGCAGAGTTACGAGATGGATGGGATCGACGACGCCGGAAACCAGATCGTCGCCACACAAACCGCCATGTTCATCGGCCCAGCAGCCAAGCCGGGCGTGCTTTCCACTTCGGCCGATCCGAACGGCGGGGTGGTCTCCTTGTCGGTTCCGGATTCGTCCAAATCCACGTCGGCTGCTGTCACCGTGAACGTCAACCCGGGACAGGCGTGGACGGTCTCGATCTTCCCCTCGAACCGGACCACGCGCTGGCTGGTCGTCAATCCACTCTCCGGCACGGGGCCCGCGACTGTGAATATTGCGGCGTTCGGATCGGGCCTGAGCGACGGATCGCACCAGGCCACCCTGGTGGTCCAGTCAGTGGATGCGCTGCCCGAGTCAGTCAACGTGACCGTTAACTTCGTGGTGGGGCTCTCGCTCGATCCCGTAGTCAGTACGGGCGCGGCCCAAACGTACACATTCCAATTCTCGGGCGCGGCGGGCTACCAGTCACTGTCCGTGGTCAACGTCCTGATCAACAATGTCCTGGATGGCCGGCAGGCATGCTACCTGGCGTACTCGGTACCGGATAACGTGCTCTACCTGGTCCCCGACAGCGGCGGAGGGCTGCTGCCGGGACTGGTGCTGAACGGGTCGGGCGCGGCTGGACCCGGCAATAGTCAATGCGCCGTGTCGGCGGCGGACTCGTCGGCATCGGGAAGCGGCAATACTCTGTCGCTGACGGTCGGCCTCAGTTTCAGCCGCAGTTTTGGCGGGAACAAGGTGATCTACCTGGCCGCGCGCGATGCGCTGGGGAACAACTCGGGGTGGCAGACCATGGGCATTCTCGGCGTTCCGCCGCTGCCTTCGGTCTTCCCGAGTGCCGTGGGAGTGAGTCCGTCGTCGGGGACGTTGTCCAACGCGACCCTGACCTTTACCTACCAGGACGTGAGCTCGGCGAGCAACCTGCAGACCATGTGGGCGCTGATCAACACGTCCATCGACGGGCGGAGCGCCTGCTACGTGGCGTACTACGCGCCAGGCAACCAGGTGTACCTGTACCCGGACAATGGCTTCGGGCTCCAGGCAACCAGCGTGGCGCTGACCGGCGCAAATTCGCTGTCGAACAGCCAATGCACCGTGTCGGCGCTGGGCAGCACTGTGGTGCAGAGTGGCGCGCAGACTTCCGTGACGCTCAATATCACGTTCAGTCCTTCGTTTGCGGGGAACAAGGGAGTGTGGATGGCGGCGCAGACCCTGAGCGGCGCGACGAGCCAGGCCTGGCAGGCGCTGGGGACGTGGAATGTGCCCGGGAACTGAGGTGTCCTGGATACGGTGACGTGGCGCAGGCACTCGTGCCTGCCGGGGTACCCGCTGGGTCGGGCACTCATGCCGATTGACGCTATGGCGCAACCGCGAAGGCGTGTCGAGACGAGTCTCGACACGGCAGGCACGGGCCCAGAGGGCACCCCCTGCGCCACATCACCGCATCCCCTCACAGAGCGTCGCTACTGGTCGGGAACCCCTGGATCCCAGGTCCCTCGCGCTTGGTAAATGGCTTCCAACTGGTATGCCGGCGCCAGCGCAAATGCGCCGGCGGCCGGAATCCACACGTACCATTGCAGCGCGCTCCAGGGCCAGGGTAGAAATCCCGAATTCGCCGCCCAGATCGAGACGTCGCCCAACGACACCAAAAAGATCCCCAGGCTGAAGGCCCTCCAGCACCTGCCGATCCAGCCGTCCCCCGTGTGCTTCACCGACCGGTTCAACAACATCGCTTGTCCCAGCAGCAGCAGGAGAAGCGGATCCACCGGCCAGCCCAGCACCATCCCGAGACTCGGGCGCACACCGCCGCGAATCGCCACCACCACATCGCCGGCCTCGCGAACGATATACGCGCCGAAGAGCGTCAGCACCATCCAATCGACGGCCGCCAGCCGCGCCCGAAACCCGGATCGCCGGTAGACTGTCACCACCCAAAAGAGTCCCGCGGCCAGCATCGCAAAGCGGCAAGATCCCCCCATCACCAGGCCGGACTGCCGGATCGCCGACGCAGCCGGGGCCGACCACCAGGCCGTATGGGCGAGCGGATTCAGGGCCGATTTGACGCCCAGCACCTGGATCAGGATGGCCCCTGCCAGATCGAACCCCGCCGAGAACGCGATCAGGCGCCACGCCCGGTGCAACGGTTGGCCCGGGGAGAATTCGTACGACACCCGCAGGCTGAACAACACTTCAATCGCCGCCAGCCACACCAGCAGGAGTGCGCCGGGCAGCCTGAAGAAGTCTTCGACCCAGGCGTCGTTTCCGGTGAGCCGCCAGCCGGCAAAGGCCAGCAAGCCGATTGCGAGGTATCCGGCGGTAACCGCCACGACGATACCGGTGCAGCCGAAAGGAGCATGCGACAGGACGAGAGGAGTCGCCCATCTGGACGTCGCCAGGCGCTTGAGCATCCTATAAGGTTCTCACGATGGCCGCCTCTACGACACGGCTCACCAACTCGGATGCGGCTCGTTTCCCCAAGAACTCGCCGAGTACGGGCTCGATGGTGGAGAGCAGGTTGCAGCCGTCATCCGATACCGGCTGGAGGAGAATGCGTGCGCCGTTGTTACCCAGGAAGGGGCCGATCTCCCGCGCCGTCCGGAACTTCACGGCCTCGCCCCATCCTGCCCCGGATCGCTGGGCCTCCCAATTCCGGATGCTGCTCCGAATCCTGGCCAGCAGTCCCGGATCGGGCGGGTGCGTGGGCTCGGCCGGCGGCAGGCAGAGCCGCCGATAATCTGCCAGGCAGGGACGGCATCCCGCCAGATGGATGCGGATGGCAGCCTCCCGCTCGGGCGGCAGGATCCCATCGCGGCAACGGATCAGAACGGAAAGGTCGGGGTGGATCACGCCATCCGGGGGACCGCAGGCTTGCTGGGAGGAGCCGCTCAAATCCACAGGCCTATGATTGTCATGGGTCTCGGGTGCTGGCAAGGCTAACCTTGGTTGTCCATACATGGTTAATCGATGACGCGGCATTTTCAGAGAATTTTGGGGGCGGTGTAAGCAAAAACGGCATCTTACCCGTCTATATTGAAATACTAACGATTCGGAGTATTGATTCTCCCGGCTCTCGCTTCATAAAGTAAAGCAGCGGGATATGCCAAGCGACAACGGGAGGATCTGATGGACCAGCTAAGATCGCGCCGCACGAGGCGAAAGCGCGGACACGCGGTGGTGGAGATGGCGTTGCTGAGCCCCTGGATTTTGTTCCTGTTCGCGGGGGCCCTGGACATCGGCTTCTACTCGCAGGCGCTGACCGCAACGCAAAATGCGGCGCGCGTAGCCGCCGAGTACACCTCCAAGAACACCAACACGGCCGCGGACAGCACGGCGGCCTGCCAATACGCGCTGGACGAGTTGAGCGTCATGCACAACGTGCGCAGCCTCTCCACGTGCAGCGCGTCTCCCTTGACGGTCACGGCCACCCTGGTTACCGGCCCCGACGGCGCGTCGGCCTCGTCGGTCTCCGTCACATATAAGACCGAGCAGTTGATTCCGATCCCGGGATTGGCGGGTCAGTTCACCATCACGCGGACCGTCGAGATGAGGCTGCAGACATCATGAAGAGGAACCGAAAAACGCGCCGCCGCGGCAATTCCCTCCTCGAATTCACGCTGGTGGGGATACCCTTGATTTTCGTGCTCGTCTCCACCATTGAGCTGGCCCGCGGCATGTGGATCTATCACACCATCGGCTACGCCGTAAAGGAAGGCACGCGTTACGCCGTCGTGCATGGGCAGAACTGCACCAAGCCGCCAAATTCCTGCTCGGTGACCATTGGCAACATCGCCGGCGTGATCCACTCCGCGGGCGTCGGGCTTGACAGTGGTACGCTGAGCCTCACGTTTACAGACGCCGGCGGCACGGCCACCACTTGCACATTGAAAGACTGCATCGCGAATTACACGACGAACGCGTGGCCCCCGTCCACCGAAAATGCCCCGGGGCTGAAACTGAAAATCTCGGGGTCTTATGCCTTCAACTCGGTGATCGCGATGTTCTGGCCGGGCGCGGGCCATCCGGTGAGCGGCCTGGCCACCTTGGATCTCTGGGCGTCCTCGCGCGAGAGTATTCAGTTCTGATGGATGGGAGGTTTCCAATGCGACACTGCCGTCGTCCCTACAAAGGGCAAGCTACGATTCTTGTGACCTTTGCGCTGGTTCCGATGATCGGACTCTTGGGCCTGGTTACGGACCTGGGCTATATGCACTACCTGAAGAAATCCGCGCAGGCGGCGGCGGACGCAGCGGTGCTGGCGGCAGTGTCTCAGGTCCACTCCAATGTCGGAGGCTCCAAATTCACCTGCGACATGGTGGGAGTCACTTGTAAGACATCTTATTCGTGCCCCGCGAGCCCTACAGCCGATAACGCAGTGGATATAGCTTGCCTGTACGCGAAACAGAACGGCTTTATATCGTCAGGCAACCAGAGCGTGGTGATCGACGCCAATGTCGGCACCACCCTTCCCGCGAACGCGCCGGGCGTCAACAGCGCCGCGTACTGGGTGACGGTCACAGTGAGCCAGACGGTGCCCCAGTTATTCTCCGCGGTTATGGGCAATACCACCGGAAAGGTCGCCGCGCAATCCACGGCCGGCCTGAATCCGGCCAAGGACTGCATTTACGCGCTTGACCCATCTTCCAGCGGGGCCTACTATCAGAACGGAAATACCAACGTCACGTCCGCCTGCGGACTATATGTCGATTCCAGCTCGGCCACCGCGCTGACCAACTCCGGCAACAGCACACTGAGCGCGTCGGAGTACGACATTGTCGGTAACTACCAATGGCACGGCACCTTGACGCCGACTCCGAACGTCGGGGCGCCAGCCTCGCCGGACCCCCTGAAGAATCTTGCGGCGCCCTCGCCATGTTCCTCATCGGGCGGGTGTAACTCGGCCGATTGCAGCACTCACCCGAACCAGGTAGTCGTCAACACCAACGGTACTGATAATCTTTCCCCGGGTACGTACTGCGGCGGCATCTACGTGAAGAAAGGCACCGCCATGTTCTCATCGGGCACGTACATTCTCGTTGGCGGGGGCATCGGTACACAGGACACTAATTCGATCGTCAGGAGTTCGGGCGGAGTGACTTTCTATAACACATACAGCACTTCGCCCGTGCGTGCCTACCAGGCGGTCTATTTCGCCGCCAACTCCGACGTCCAACTAAGCGCCCCGACCAGCGGCGCCTATGGCGGGATTCTCTTCATGCAGGACCGCAACTGCTGCTCGGGCACCATGCCGCAGGAATCGTTTCAAGGCGGCCCGAATGCCCAGTTCGAGGGGACGCTGTATTTTCCCAAATCGCAGATACAATTCGCCGGGAACCCGACCGTGAGTATTGTACACTACACCATTGTCGTCGCGTGGCAGATCGATGTACTCGGCACCAGCACGTTCAACAACGACTACTCCGTTTTGACCGGCGGTTCGCCGATTCAACAGGTGGGGCTGATCGAATAGCCTGGTCCTCTGACCGCGCGGTTGGGTGCCAACTGCGAAACCGCTCGCTCACGCTCGCGGCTCTGATATCGGAGCCGCGACCGTCAGGGAGCGGGTTCCCGTAAGAGTACAACATCACGCGGTCGCAGAGCTAGAACGCCCAACGCCACAAACTGGCGCCCACCGTATACCCGGCCCCCACCGCGGCGAATAGAACCAGGTCGCCCTTCTTGAGGCGGCCCTGCCAGATGGCGTCGCGCGTGGCCAGAGGGATGGTGCCGGCGGTGGTGTTGCCATAAAGCTCGATGTTCATGACCACTTTCTCCGGCGGGATGCCCAGCCGGTCGGCGGCCGCGGTGATGATGCGCTTGTTGGCCTGGTGCGGAATCATCAGGGCCACGTCGTCGAGCGTGAGGCCGTTGCGTCCGAGCAATTCGCGGGCGGACTCGTACATCTTGCGGACGGCGTACTTGAAGACCTGCTGGCCCTCCTGGTGGACGTAGTGCAGGCGCTGGTCCACGGTCTCGTGCGACGCCGGCATGCGGCTGCCGCCGGCGGGCATCTTGAGGAAGTCGCCGCCCGAGCCATCCACCTCGCCCACGAAATCGATGAACCCGCAACCGTCGTCGCCGTCCTCGGCAGGCTCGATCAGCATGGCGCCCGCGCCGTCGCCGAAGAGCACGCAGGTGGCCCGGTCCGTGTAGTCGATGATACGGCTCATGGTGTCGGCGCCGATCACCAGCACCTTGCGTTGCGCGCCCGCCGCCACCAGGCTGGCGCCCGTGGTCAGCCCGTAGACGAATCCGGAGCAGGCCGCGATCAGATCGAATCCCCAGGCGCCGCGCGCGCCGAGCGCGTTCTGCACCAGGCACGCGGTGGAGGGAAAGAACATGTCGGGGGTGACCGTGCAGACGATGATGGTGTTCAAGTCGGAGGCCTCGATTCCGCGCTGCGCGAGCGCGCACTTCGCGGCCTCGATGGCCATGTCGGAAGTGGCCATTTCCGGTCCCGCGATATGGCGTTCGCGGATGCCGACCCGATCCATGATCCACTGATCGTTGGTGTCCACCAGTTTTTCCAGGTCCTGGTTGGTGAGCAGGCGGGGCGGAGTATAGCACCCCAGTGCGGTGATTTTCGCCTTTGGCAGAGTCTTCGTTGGCATTAAGAATTCAGAGTAACCTATATTGGTGGCACAGGCATTCCTGCCTGTGTGGGTGGCACAGGCATTCCTCCCTGTGTGGGTGGCACAGGCATTCCTGCCTGTGTGGGCTTCGGGGGCCGGCCAGGGGGTCCCACACAGGCGCGAATGCCTGTGCCACTCTGGTACTGGAATGCCAGATCCCCAGGGGATACTCGACCTGCAAGGCCTCCAGAGTTCGCTCTTCTTCGAGACGCCGGAGGAGATCTACATGCGCGTGTTCCGCGTGCTGAAGCCGCGCACCCCGGCGCCCGATCTACGCATCGAATTCTGCCGGTTTGCCAACGCCGACAGCTTCATCCGGCTGGAGAAGGGCAGCCTCCACGTGCGCATTTCGGATCTGCTGGAGGGCGCCCCGGCGCCGGTCATGGAGGCGCTCGCCCACATCCTGCTCGGCAAGCTCTATCGCAAGCCCGTGGCGCGCCTGTACACCCACCGCTACCGGCTCTACCTCAACCGCCGGGACGTGCGCCGGCAGGCGCAACGGGTGCGGCAGATCCGCGGGCGCAAGTTCATTTCCGGTCCGCTTGGGGAGCACCACAACCTGGAGGAAATCTTCGAGCGCCTGAACCTTCAGTTCTTCGATGGCCTGATGGGGCGGCCGCAGTTAGGATGGAGCCGGCGCGCATCGCGCAGCTTGCTGGGCCATTTCGACCCGTCGCACAACGCTATCATCATCAACCGCGTCTTCGATCGGCCGCGGGTTCCACTGCTGGCGCTGGAATATGTGATGTTTCACGAGATGCTTCACCTGCGCTATCCGGTGGAGCACAAAGGGTCGCGAAGAAGGGTGCACACGCGGGAATTTCGGGACGCGGAGAAGAAATTCCCCCGCCTGAAAGAGGCTAAAGAAATGCTAAAACGGCTGTGACGATCCCCCCCGCCCATTTGCCTGCATTCGTAGACAGCCGTTTGAGAGCGGGTTTCAGGCACTCATGGGCATGGCAGCCGGGACCAGTGTCCGCAGCTCCAGACGCATGACATCGAACATCTTTACCAGGCTGGAAACATCCACCGCGCAGAACCCCCAGCGATACAGGAAGAGGTGGAACTGGACCATCAAGATCCCGCAGGCGAAACTGACCTGATACCGGACCAGCGCCGCCGCCAGATCGGGACGGTCGTTGCGAGACTGCAGCATGAGCACCTTGATGGCGGCGCAGACGCGCCCGAAGTCGGCGTTCAGGCACCGCAGGTATCCGCGGAAAATCTGACAGCGCTGAACACGGAGTTTGGTTGCCATTCGAGGTGTGAAACCGGGCTGGGAACGAAGAAAATCCAGATCTTCGCCGTCGAGCAGGCGCATCATGGGCCGATAGCGCTCAATCGACAGCTCGTCAATCCATTCGGCGGTAACGGGAAGCCTGCCCCCCGCCACCGCGACTTTGCGTATAAGCAGGCGAAGCGCAAGCAAAAGAGCCAAGCACGTCGCCACCGCGATGCCGATCATTAATTCCATCAGTTCGTTCTTTCTTTAGTAACCAAGGAAAGAATACTGGTAATTCGCGCGGTTTGCAAGTGTTCTTGGGGTAATAACGGTACTACTGTTATCTAAAGATAACGTCTTATTTTCGCGCTGCTCTCAGCAGGGTGGTGTTTAAGGAGTCCAACTGGTACAGAAGCCGTTCCTCGTGCTCGGGACCGAAATGGGGAATCGTCATCCGAACTTCTTCCCCCTTGGGGGTAAGCAAAAATGCCCAAGCCAGCGCGCAGGCCGTGGAGACGCCCATCAGACCGATATCGACGGCTCGATACAGCCGCAAGCCAAAAACGCTGGAAAGAATCAGGTTCAGGGTATTGCTTAGGAAAAATA
>Ga0116221_1002677_pt1 | contig 11591 bp, 6 predicted proteins | sample Sb_taG_5_FD_88965 | JGI IMG/M metagenome (GOLD analysis project Ga0116221, IMG submission 88965) | Peat soil microbial communities from Weissenstadt, Germany - Sb_50d_8_FC metaG | ecosystem: Environmental > Terrestrial > Soil > Wetlands > Peat | place: Germany: Weissenstadt | collected 2010-09-21 | reverse complement strand
CCCGGCGGACGAAGCCTTCCAGCTCGTCGAGCGTCAGTTTCCCGTCGCGATCGAGGTCGGCGGCCCCTTCCCAGGCCTTGATGACCTGGTAAAAGAAGATGCCGTGGCGGAGCACCGGGTCTTCGAAGCTCCTCTGCTCGCTGTTACAACTGAACAGCGCGGCCATGCCCTTGGGTAATGGGCCCTCGGCCATCCCGCGGGGGGGCTGGAGCGAGACGCCGGCGCTACGCGCGTTGTCGGCCTCGGGATCGTTGCGGCAGGCGTCGACCAGGAGCAGCTTGCGGCCGACCTGGGACTGCTCCATCTCCTTGTAGATGTTCTTGATGTTGATGAGCGTCGCGGGGTTCTTGAGGTCGGCGTCCGCCGGGAGGAAGTAGTTCTCGCCCGCGGGCCCGATCTGGACGCCGTGCCCGGCCAGCGCGACGATGAGGAAGTCTTCCGGCTCGAGGGTGGCCAGCAGCAGGTGGAATTCCTTCAGAATCTTCTTGCCGACCGGCTTGAAGCGGGGGATCGACTGGCGATCGTGGAGCACGACGATGTTCTTCGCTGGGACCCCGCTGTTGCGAAGGACCCCGGCAAACGAGATCACGTCGTCGCAGGCAAATCTCAACGCCTTGAGCTCATCCTTGCTTTCGTATTCCGAAATCCCGACGAGGAAGGCATAGGTGTCACCATTGGAAGCCGGAGTCAACTCGAGCAGGGCGAGCAGGCCGAGTAGCAGCCAGAAGCAGCGAGGCCGTCGAGATCGTGACATGGCGGTCATACCTCGGGGTGCAATTCGCGACGAGAGAACTCCGGCCAGTGTCGTTCGTCGCGGTGGGGGCCGAACCTTCCCCATCTCAACAATACGGTGACAGCCGGGTCAGCGTGACCTTGTATGCCGCGCGGAGATTAGACCTAATACAAGTTTAGCATTAACACCCTATACAAGTTTAGCATTAACACCCTTGGAGGTCAAAAAAACAGACAATTGGAGATTTGAATTCCCAGGAGATTCGTGCCGGAACCTGGAATAATGGCCTCGAATTCTGGGGTAAACGTCCTGGAAATCGGGTCAATTCTCTCAGCTTCGAACGATCACCTCCAGTTAACAGGATCATCGCAGCACGAACCTGGTCCCCTACCGTTATCTCCACAAATGTCTGAAAAAAACATCACGTAGCTTTGTCCGGGGGGAATCTGTTATAAAATTAGTTAGATTGGGGTCTGGGTGGCTTCGGCGCTCGCGGGCGGGCTGATGAGATCTTCCCGGACGTCTCCCGGACCCTCAACGCCGACTGACATCGAGATAGAGAGGCTTGTTATGTGCTCGCTGGGCCGGGCTGGTATGATGATGTGGGTCGTGTTGACGTTTGGATACCTCGCGTATCCCGGCGCTACACTCGCCCAGCGACGGGACGGCGGCTTCGGCCAGGGCCTCAGGTCCAAGGCGTTTGAGTCGGCACCGGGCTTCGGCGGGAGGAGGGACGGCGAGCTGCCGATGATGAACCCCGTGCCGTCCGGCGTCGGGCCGGGCAGGCGGTTCGGTCGCGGGGATGGCATGCCCGGGGGTCCTGGCGGGCCTTCGTACAACCTCAATCCGCCCTATTATCTCCCCGGCCAGACCTACGGTGGGCCCTATCCCAACCAGTCCCTCCCCAACACCGGCCAGCCCTATCAGGCCGCCGACGGCAACTGGTACTACCCGGACGGACGGCCCTACTCGACCGCTTCCGCTCCGACCGTGGCGAATCCGGGCCGCCCTTACCTGGCCACCGACGGCAACTGGTACTACCCGGACGGACGGCCTTACTCGACCGCTTCCGCTCCGACCGTGGCGGATCCGGGCCGCCCTTACCTGGCCGTCGACGGCAACTGGTACTACCCGGACGGACGGCCCTATTCGACCGCCGAAACGACGGCCTCTCGCCCGACAACCGCTGCGGCGGGGGTCACGCAGGCCGTGATGAACGTCCTCCCCGATTCAGGGCGGCCCACGGCGGCGACGCTGACCGCCCCGGCGACGGTCACGCCGGCCGTGAACGTCCTCCCAGATCTAGAGCGGCCCCCCGTGGTTGAGAAGAATAACATCGTCAGGACCCAGGTCTCGGCTGCCCCGCCCTCGATCCGCAACGACTTGGCCCAGGGACTGGCCCGTGCGCTCGAAGAGGGGATGGACCGGCTCGAGAACAGCCTCCGCGAGGCCCTCTTCAGCGAGGCCGACGAGGCGGCCTTCCTGGCCATCTACAAGAGGTCGTTCACCGACGACACCCCGCAGTTCCGGCTCGCCCGCAAGAACATCAAGTATCTGGACGCCGATGAGCTTCGCCAGGGCCTGATCATCGACGGGATCGTCGATGCCGGAGCCCGGGTCTATCCGGCCAAGCTCGAGCTAAGTGCCAAGTTTGGCACGTTCAAGAAGGCCGTCCTCGACGATCGATCGGTCGCTGAGTACGATCGATCGGCCAGGGGGCTGCTCAAGACCTACCAGCAGGTGGCTCAATCACCCGACTTCAATGAGCTGAAGGTCCCGGACCACGACCAGATCCAGGCTGAGTTGGTCAAGTTGCGGCACATCGTCGAGCTCCGCCAGCGGCTGGTCGAGGCAAAAGAGACGGCAACCGGGGGAATGATCACGTTGGACAAGCGGTTCCGGATCGTCTCCTATCCCGGCTTGACCAGGGATACGGTCCAGGCGATCGATTCTCAGGTTTGCCTCTGGGGGACGGGCTCGGGTATGGTCGAGGTGCGAGACGCCGAACTCTTGGACCTGGGCGTCCCCCTGCTGAATAGTGCAGCGTCGCCCCTGCCCGAGACGCCCCGGCCGCCCGCTTCCACCGGCACCGTGGTTTATAACCCGAAAAACTCACCCGTCACGGTTCACTACGTGGTCGACGGCGCCCCCTTCCAGTTGAAGCCGGGCGAATCTCGCTCGCACGAGGTCAAGGCGAACTCCCGGTTCACCTACAATCGAGGCGAGACCCTGGGCGACGCTACCTACCAGTTGATCGCGGGCACGTACAAGTTCTCGATCCAAGACCGCGCCTGGCAGGTGACGAAGGAGTCCTTCTCGGTGGTGATCGACAACTCGGCCAATAGCTATGATTTTCATTGCGAGGTGGACGGCCAGCCGCGGGTGATCCCCCCACAGAAGACGTTGGAACTGGCCAGCATCTATCCGATGTCGATCCGGTTCGACCGGGGTCATGGTCAGGGGATGGCGTGCAAGCTGATTGACGAATCCCTCAAGGTCACCGTCGGCGTCGCGCCGGGGTCGGCCGGGCTTGACCTGTTCCCCGGAACCAGCCAGGACCTCTGCCTCCATCCCACGGCCTCCGAGCCGATCGCGTCCCAGGCGCAGCCCGGTTTGGCGATGCCACCGAAGCTCGGTCGGCAGTCGGTCTTGCCGACAGTCGACGACCTGCGATGAGCCCTCAATATTCCTTGGTGCGCCGGCCGTCCTACCGGGTCGAGGTGGTCGGTGTAGATGTTACCCTCCGCCGCGTTCAGCGCCAGGGAAATCGGTGTCAGTCATCATGCAGCCATGCTGCACCCGAAACCATGAAATAAGCTCCAGCCCCGCCTGGACTTGGCTCCGCTTCCGGGTGTGCGCGATTCAGGGCTGGAAGGGTTATTTCACAAGAGCTCATATTTCCAGGCGGCGATTATATAAACTGCTCCGAAAATCCGGGGCGGGATTGGGGAAGTGGCGCGACAGACCTCCCTTTCCCCGTGGGACTCGGGGGTTGCACCGCTCGTGGGGGGGGCGTGCTTCCCTGGTGCCAAACCCGGTATGATGGCACAGACATCGGCGCGCCACGTTGCCCTCGATTTTCATTATTCCGGGTGCCGCCAAGCGGCATCAGCGACAGACACCAATTTCCCCTCAAGAGGCAACACCGATTATCCCTGATACCGACTATCCCCCGCCCAGTTTGGCGGTGCTCTGGGTGGGATGGCTGGCGGCGGCGTGGGTCGTGCTGGTGGTGCTGGTCGGGTTAGTCGTGTGCGTCACCCTGTCGTTCTTGCTGCACGCTTCTCATCGCTTCGTGAAACCGGAAACCGGATCCTACTCCGCGCGGCCAGCGAGCCTAAAGCGATCGTTGCTGATTCTCTCGGGCGACTGGCCCTCAGAGCGATCGCCTGGTTCGTTCCGTCTGTCCGCCCGGCTCTCATCGGTTCAGTCGCCCCAGTCCGAATACTGGTCTGGCGCTTTGCCGTGGCTCTCCAGGATGCGGGGGGCTTTGAGCTTGGCGTCGGGGTGCTCGATCCGGTCGAGCTTGACGGTGAAGATCCAATTGTCGCCGAAGTCGTATGTCAGGGCCATCGTTTCTCCGGGCTCGAGGGGGAGAGTTCCGATCGAGACCTCGTCGGTGTAGGGGGGTTCGTTCATAGCGGGGTGATGAACCGAGACCTTCGCACCCATACGGTTGCGGTAGGTGAACTCGTGGAGGTGGTCGTTGTCGAACTTCACCGACTTGAGGATCACTTCGACCAGGTCGTCCAGGGTCGCGCCCGCCGGCATGGCGATCAGTCGCCAGACCTTGGCCAGTGACACGCGGAAGACGAATGTGCCCTGACGAGGCTCCTGGTCGGGAAGCACCAGGTTCTTCTGCCACAAAGGGAAATAAGGCTGGAAGATCGGCTGCCAGGCCCCGAACCGAGGCAGCTCCAGTGCCCCCTCTTCCTGGTCCTTGTGTTCCAGCTCGGAGAAGTCTTCTTCCCAGCGGAGAGCCATCCGGGAGACCAGATGTGTGAAGATGGCGTCGCCGAAGGGCACGTGCCTGACGGCGGCCGGGCCCCAGGGAGTGATTGGCCGGGTCGGGCGTTCGACCTCCACGAGCCCGAACAGGTCCATCAGGGCCAGCAGATAGAACTCCCGGCCGACGCCGGAAACATAGATTTCCTGGGGCTTCTTGAGGTCGAACCGGCGGCCTTTCTCCGGGAGGGCCTGCCAGGCCTGCAAGCATATTGGCAGAAACTGATCCCAGAGGCTACTCCTTTCGCCGACCATCTCCGAGCGGCCGAAACGGAGCCAGGCCTCCAGCAGGTTGAAGTACTGCTCCGTCGGGTTGAGCTGCTCCCGCTGCACCATCATCTCCGGGTCCACGACCAGGCGGGCCCTGGCGCCTGTTTCCTCGATGCGGGTGAGCCCGGAAGCTCGGAGCAGCAGGTTCAGCCCCTGCAGGTAGGGGTGCGAACGGATTTGCGGTCGCTTCAGATCAAGGTGAAGGGGGCGGCTCAAGCGCCGGTCCAGCTCACCGATCAACTTCATCGGGAGCAGGTTGTATTTCCCCTGCGCCTCGACCCCTTCAGGCCCCACGTGATCAAGGAGCGTGCGGAAGTCGCGTAACACCGTACCGGGCTGGTCCGGGGAGATCACCTGGTTTCGGAGGCATTGCTCCTGGGAGGTCGTGAGCTTGGGTTTCTTCATCGTCGTTCCCTTTTCTGGCAGAGGTGGCTGAAACCAGCCTTGGCTCCAACCTACGAAGGCTGCGGCAGCGCACCGCAACATTCTCGAATCGCGGGCACGGGGCCGATCAAGGCTGGCACTTCGACTGCTAGAATAGACGCTGGAGTCATCTTGAATCCATCAGCCGTCCCGGAGATCGCCAACCATGCGAATCGACAACGATCCCAAGCTCGACTTCGACGACGTGCTGATCCGTCCCAAACGATCCGAAGCGCCCAGCCGGGCGAGTATCGTCCTGCAACGCGAGTATAGGTTTCTCAACAGTGGAGCGACCTGGAAGGGAATCCCCATTGTCGCGTCCAACATGGACACCGTCGGGACGATGGCCATGGCAGAGGCACTCGGTCCTGAGCTGATGACCTGCTTGCACAAACACTATCCCGAGGGACGGCTGGTCGATTTCTTCAAGAACACCATGCATCGAGCCAGCACGTTCTTCACCCTGGGAATCAAGGATGAAGAGTTCGAAAAGCTGAGGACGGTCAAGACGAAGGTGGATCTCCGTCTCGTGTGTGTCGATGCGGCCAACGGATACACCAAGTACTTCGTGGAGCGAGTCAAGCGGATCAGGGAAACGTTCCCGCAACTGACCATCATGGCGGGAAATGTCGCCACGCCGGATATGGTCCAGGAGCTTTTGATTTCTGGAGCTGCCGACATCGTGAAGATCGGAATTGGTCCCGGCAGCGTCTGCACGACCCGCTTGATGACCGGCGTGGGGTACCCCCAGCTCTCGGCGATCATCGAGTGCGCTGATGCGGCTCACGGCTTGCGGGGTCACGTTTGTGCCGATGGCGGCTGCCGTTCGCCCGGCGACGTGGTCAAGGCGTTCGCCGCCGGTGCCGACTTCGTGATGCTCGGAGGCATGCTCGCCGGGGTTGACGAGTGCGAGGGGGAATGGGTCGAGGAGGAGGGGAAGCGGGTCGCATTGTCGTTCTACGGGATGTCCAGTCGAAAGGCGCTGGACAGATACTCCGGAGGTCGCAGGGATTATCGAGCCTGCGAGGGGAGGGAGATCGAGGTTCAATGCAAGGGCCCGGTCATGGAGACGATCCAGGAAATCACGGGGGGGGATCCGCAGCGCCTGTGCCTATGTCGGGGCCACCCGGCTCAAAGACCTCTCAAAATGCACCACGTTTGTGATCTGCGGTCGACCGGCTGGGAAAGACTGAAAGCACGACCCGCGATCCATGCCAGACCGGGATCAGGCGGGATGTTTCCTGGGCGGGACGACCTGGAGACCGAAGACGCGGCTGGCGTGGCTGACGTGGCCGACTTCATCGACGGCTCGGACCGCCAGGTGGTATTTGCCGACGGCCAGCGGCGTCGTGATGTGCAGCGCGTACTGGCCGTTCTTCGCCACGATGGCCGTGCCGATGACTTGGCCGGTGGCAACGTTCACCATCTGGATGGTCGTGCCGTATTCGTAGCTGCCGACATACGTCGGAGCGTAGAGGGGCGTGATCGCGACACGTTTATTCTGCTGATGGCCTGTGCCCTTGGTGATCGTGGGTGCTCGAGGCGCGGGCATCTGCTGGCCGAGCACCAGTGCGAGCTGAAGGATATAGGCGTTATCGTTGGTGGCCAGGAACGTCGGGCTGATGCTGGCCGTATCGACCTGGCTTACAAGCTGATTCACACCCGACACCACGTTCGTCAGGCCGGGGTTCGGTGTATCGGTCGCGATCAAAATCGTACTGAACATATGGTTGAGCATCAGGACGTTGCCAGCGCTGAGCGAGGTGTTGTGGACGATATTGCGCATCTCCAGGTTGTAGTTGGTCAGCCCCCTGGGCGGAGCAGGGTTGATCTGGGACATGATCTCGTTCAGACCAAGCTGGATCTGGTTGATCGTTATGGGGGGCAGGGTCCGGTCAGGCTGCAACGCACGGAGATTGGTTGGCATCTTCTGGATCCGCAGCTCTTTCTGCGGGAAGGTGATGGGCAGGGTCTGGGTCGTGTTCGAGCCAGAGCCCAGGAAGCTGAAGCCGCTGCCGGTGGTGGCAAGCATCATGCGGACTTCCAGTCCTTCGGGCGCGGGAACAAAACGGCGGCGGTCCATCGCGCGGATCTCCTTGGGGGGAGAACAGGGAAATCTTCGAGAAAGCGAGGCTTTTGACGAGCCGCGGCTCATCACGTCCGGTGCCTGCGTCGCAATCCCGAACATATTGAAGGACAAAGCCTTGGAGCTCCGGGCAGGCCCGGCGATCCCGATCAGACCGAGGATGAAGGATCTTCCCGGAGACTTGATGCCGGGATGGTCCGTCGCTCGTTCTCATTGACGTGCCGATACGGTCCCCTGGTGAGGACTGGTGTTCTCTTACCACAATGCAGGACCTCTGGCTAGTGCGGGTTTGGTTCGCCAAGGAAAGTTCGAAGGATCGGCGTTCCGCGGCCCGAAGGTCCCATTTTGTCGCTCCTTCCCTCTGTTCCTGGGTATTGAAGACGCTGGCGCTCGAAAGTCGCTGTACCCGGAGCATGATCCGGCAATTCGAGCGATGACATGGCTTGCGAGGATTCCGGCCTGTTACGCAATCAGACTGATGATTCCTTGAAGCCCGGCACGTATGATGGTCGGATCGACTCAATGTCACGGCCCGCCTCTCCCGGCCTTGCTTCCCGCACCGTCGAGGCTCTCGCCCCGCGAAGCTCGCTGCTCCATCCAACTCTGGAGGCCCGCATTCATGCCTATTCGGTTCAAAAAATTGCTATGGATTGCTCTTTCCGGTTCCCTGCTCCCCCTCGCGCTCCGCGCCCAGGAACCACCACCCAGCAAGCCCGCAGCGAACGAGGCGACAAAACCCGCGACCAAGGAGGCCGCCAAGGCCGAGGCGAAGGCAGAGCCTGTCAGGGCTCTCACCGACCCGATCGATCGGATCAAGGACGAGGGACTGAACCGGTCGCAGCTCATGGCGACGCTTTCCTACCTGACTGACGTGATCGGCCCACGACTGACGGGATCACCCAACCTCAAGCGGGCCAATGAGTGGACCTGTCAGACCCTGACCAAGTGGGGTCTGGCCAACGCCCACCTTGCGGCCTGGGGACCGTTCGGCAAGGGCTGGACGCTCAAGCGGTTCTCGGCCCAGGTCATCGAGCCGCAGTGCATTCCGCTGATCGCGTTCCCCAAGGCGTGGTCCCCCTCCACCGATGGCGCGCTCGCGGCGCAGGTCGTCTACTTTGACGCCAAGTCCGAGGCCGATTTTGCAAAGTTCCAGGGGAAGGTCAAGGGAGCCATCGTGCTCACCGGACCACCGCGCGAGGTTTCCGCCGGGTTCGAGCCGCTGGCCAACCGCAGAACCGATAAAGAGTTGCTCGACCTGGCCGACGCCGGCGAGCCGTCGCCGGCCCGCTTCGGCATGGGGGGGCAACCCGGCAACCGGAATCCGAACCAGAACCCCAATCGGGGCGGTCCGCGGGACTGTGCTTGTGGCGGGGGTCCAGACGCGAACTCACCGGGTGCGAATGCTCCGGGTGCCCCGGCGCCGGCTGGCGGCGGCCCGGCCGGTGCGCAGCCGTCGTCGCGGCGGAATCGGTTCAGCCCCGAGATGCGGGCACAGATGGAACTCGCTCCCAAGAAGATGAAGTTCCTGGCCGATGAGGGAGCCGCGCTCCTGGTGGACTGCAGTACCAGAGGCGATGGCGGCACGCTCTTCGTTCAGGATGCCAGCATTCCGGGAGCTGACGGGTTTCCCGTGCCGGGCCAGGCACCGCCGGCCAGGCGGGTTTCGCCCTGGGACAAGAATGCGCCCAAGATCCCACCCCAGATCGTCGTCGCCAAGGAGCATTACAACCGCCTGGTACGCATGATCGAACAGGGCGAGAAGCTCAAGATGGTCGTGGACATCGCGGCGCAATTCCACGATGACGACCTCATGGCCTACAACACCATCGCCGAAATTCCCGGCTCGGACCTGAAGGACGAGGTTGTCATGCTCGGTGGCCACCTCGACTCCTGGCACAGCGGGACGGGCGCCACCGACAATGCGGCCGGGGTGTCCGTGGCGATGGAAGCAGTCCGCATCCTCAAGGCGCTGGACCTCAAGCCGCGGCGGACGATCCGCATCGGACTGTGGACCGGCGAGGAGCAAGGGCTCTTTGGCTCACGCGCCTACGTGGCGCAGCATTTCGGTAAGGCCAATCATTCCATGGCCGCGATGATGGGCACCCCCGAAGCATCTGCGGAGAAGAAGGACGCGAGCAACGGAAAACCGAGCTCCTCGGAGCCCAAGCCCGAGTACGCCAAGTTCTCGGCCTATTTCAACCTCGATAACGGAACCGGCAAGATTCGCGGAGTCTACATGCAGGGTAACGAGGCCGTCCGGCCGATTTTCCGCAAGTGGCTCCAGCCGTTCCGCGAGCTGGGCGCCTCGACCTTGACCCTCAACAATGCCGGCGGCACCGACCATCAGTCGTTTGACGGCGTCGGACTGCCGGGATTCCAGTTCATCCAGGATGAGATCCACTACAACACGAGGACCCACCACTCCAACCAGGACGTCTACGATCAGATTCAGGCCGACGACATGAAGCAGGCCGCGGTCATCCTGGCCTCTTTCGTCTACAACACCGCGATGCGCGACGAGAAGCTGCCCAGGAAGGCGGAATCGCGCGGGTCTCGGTAAGTGAGCAACACAAAGTGCGGCCGCGTGGACGATTCGGACCGTTCGCGCGGCCGTTCTCTGCCCCCGCGTCTCGGCTCAGTCAGGCATGGGATAGCGCCGATCCAGATCGGCCAGGAAACGATGGATCTGCCGGGTACCCGTGCGGTGCATTTTCGGGAACCGCTTCTGGAAGCAGGTTTCGAGCCTCGTGAACAGGCGCGGCCAGAGCGTCACGGCGCCCAGCAGCAGGAACGGAGTGCCGACTGGCCCGGGGAGCAAGATGCCGCCCACGCCCGCGACAATCAGTAACACTCCCACTTCCCTCGGCAGCACGCCGACCAACTCCGATTGGTCGTCGTTCCACGCCGGTGCCAGCGTGCGTGCGTTATTCGCCGCCATGGTCGATCCCCCTTCGAGCGCCCGTTCCGGCTTGATGGATGAATTCCCATTGCCGCGGACAATGGAACCTTGTTGAACCCGATTGCCAGGATTCCTCATGATCAGACTTCATGGATCCCTGCGAACCTTGAACCGTAGCCGGCGATTGCCTGCGGCCACTGGCTCCGGGGCGCTGGCATCGAAGACGACTGGGGCTTGATCGAGCACCCGTTCGAGCGAGTGGGCCGACTCATCCACGGCGTCTTCCGCCGGCTTGGCACTCCCGTCCGGCCACCACCACTTGGTCGTCAGGCAAAGCACCACAATACTGATCCGGAGAGTCCAGGCGGCCCAGCGCGGGTAGGCGACGGCGACCCCCTGGCCCATTCTCGTTCTGTAAAGAATCTCGAAGTCCTGGACCATCAAGTCGGCGGCGGTGAGCGCGAGCACGGCCGCGCCGAGATACGCAATCCAGTGATAGCGGCTCATGATTTCCATGATCACCGCGCTCAAGAGCAGCAGCATGGAGATCGACAGGAAGAGGCCGAGGATGATGCGGACGGGGTCGGACTGGCTGGCTCCCGCGATGGCCACAACATTGTCGAGGCTCATGATTAAGTCGGCCATGGCGATCCGCGTGATGGCCTTGAACAGCGAGGTTGCCGGCGGCCTGGTCAGGCCGGTCGAGTCGTCGTGCTCCTGGATCAGCTTGCAGGCAATCCAGGCGAGCAGGACAGCACCGGCGAACCGGAGGCCGGGAAAGAGCAGCAGGTGGGCGACAACCAGCGTGAGCGCCACGCGCATCACGATCGCCATTCCGCAACCCCAGAGCATCGCCTTGCGCCGTTGCCGGGCCGGCAGGAGGTGGGCAGCCAGCCCGATGACGACCGCGTTGTCGCCCGAAAGCACCAGGTCAAAGAGGATAATCTTGAGGATCGAACCCAGATAATCAAGCGTCATGGACAATACCTGAGTTCCCGCAAGGGGCTGGCATTCGTGGATCCACTTCGACCCGGTCGGGAATTCGCCGAACCGCCTCGTCGTTTTCCGCCACGCTCATCGAATCATGGTGCCGGCCGGCCGAGCAACTGATCGACCCGGCGACTGGCAGCCTCTGCGCCGTCGATGAGACCCCGCACCGCCGCGTTTTCGCGGGG
>Ga0116221_1002671_pt1 | contig 11611 bp, 8 predicted proteins | sample Sb_taG_5_FD_88965 | JGI IMG/M metagenome (GOLD analysis project Ga0116221, IMG submission 88965) | Peat soil microbial communities from Weissenstadt, Germany - Sb_50d_8_FC metaG | ecosystem: Environmental > Terrestrial > Soil > Wetlands > Peat | place: Germany: Weissenstadt | collected 2010-09-21 | reverse complement strand
TGATCCATGACTCATTAGTGGTTGCGGATGGGGAAGAATCTCCCGGAAAAGAGAAGAAAGCCGAGATGAATCTCGGCTCAGCAGGCTTGACAGCCTGCGCCACGCTTAAGTGAACAGTGTTGAACGGCTAATGCCGGCAGCAGACGCGCCGAGTTCGAGATAAACAGAAGCTCGGAGGACACGTGGATCAAGGCCGCCAATACCGGGTTCAGAAAACCGAAGGCGGCCAGGAGCACGCCGATGCTATCCACGGCCAGCGTTCCCGCGAAGTTGAACAGGATGATGGCGCGGCAACGGCGGCCGATCTTCAGCACCTCCGCGAACCGCAGCAGGTCGTTGCCGAGCAGGACCACCGAGGCGCTCTCGCGAGCGACATCGGTGCCGGATCCCATGGCGATACCCACGTTCGATTCCATGAGCGCCGGCGCGTCGTTGACGCCGTCTCCAACCATGGCCACGATTTTGCCTTGGGCGCGCAGCTCACGGACGCGAACTACCTTCTGCTCGGGAAGCATCTCGGACTGGACTTCGTCCACGCCCAGTTCCCTGGCGGTGGGATCGGCGATCTCCTTGCGGTCGCCCGTGAGGAGGATGGTCCTGAGACCGAGACGCCGCATTTCGGCCACCGCGGCATGCGCCTCGGAGCGGAGCACGTCGGCGATGCGGATCGATCCCAGCAACCGGCCTCCAGCCGCGACCACAACCTCGGAGAATCGCTCCGGCACATCCCGGCCGTTGGGAACAGCAATGCCCTCCTCTTCCAGAAAAGCGCGGGTACCGACCAGCGTGCGCTGGTCTTCCACCTGGCACAGAATGCCCTTGCCGGGCGAGTAGCGGAATCCCGCGGGCTCACCGATGGGCAGAGACCACTCGGACGCTCTTTTGACGATGGCCTTGGCGAGCGGATGTTCCGAAAACCGCTCCGCCGCGGCCGCGATACGCATGACGTCCCGCGGACCGGCGCCGTTGTAGACGCGCACATCGAAGACCTCCGGCGTGCCAAGTGTCAGAGTGCCGGTTTTGTCGAGCACCACGGTGTCGACCGAACTGAGGACTTCGAGATAGAGTCCACCCTTGACGATCGCACCCTGGCGCGCGGCGCGGCCAATTCCGCCCAGGATGGCGAGCGGTGTTCCGGCGGCGATGCCGCAGGCTCCCGCCACCACGATTACCGAGATGGTGGACCGCGCGTCGCGTGTAATCAGAAATGTGAGCGCGGCGCAGCCCAAGGCGAAATAGACCAGATATCCGGCCAGGCGGTCGGCGGTTCGCTGGATGGGCGCGCGCGACCGCTCGGCGCGCTCGACGGCCTCGATGATGCGGCCGAAGGCGGTATCGCGGCCGATCTTCTCGGCGCGGATTTCCAGGACACCGGACTGGTTGACTGTGCCTGCGTAGGCGGGCGTCCCCGCGATCTTTTCCACGGGCATCGACTCCCCCGTGATGGTCGACTGATCGATGAAGGAGTGCCCGCTCACCACGACGCCGTCGACCGGAATCCGGCCGCCGGGCCTGACCAGCACGACGTCGCCGGGTTGGACGTCCGACAGGCTTCGAGAGGCTATCCGCCCATCCGACCGCACCTCGGCGGTTTGCGGCAGCAGGTCCAGCAACTCGCGGATGGCGCGCCTGCCGCGTCCCACGGTCATGCCTTCCAGGATTTCGGCAATCAGGACGAACACGGTGATGAGGAGCGCCGTGAAGAACTCGCCAATGGCGGAAGCCGCGACGAGTGCAATGGTCATGGAAAGCTCCATGGTCATGCGGCGTTCCAGCAGATCGGAGACGGCTTCTTTGAAGATGGGATAGCCGCCGATCAGGATACCTACGAGCGCCAGCAGGTCGATCCCGCGCACGCGTGGGACCGCTTGGGACCAAACCAGAATCAGGGTGGCTGCGACAAAGGCGACGCGGCCCCACTCCAGCCAGCCCTCGCCGTGGTCGTGTTCCTGCTCGTGGTCATGGTGATTCGGATCCGTCAGTTTCAGCTCCGGCATAGCATCCCTCCTGGCGAGCTCACTTCAGGTAGGCTCTGATGACATCGATCAGTTCTTGGGCAGCTCTGGCTTTCTCGGACTTAGGGTCCTGGTCGGGATCCACCACGTGGAACCGGATGTGTCCGTCCAGGACCTCCGCCATCAACGAGTTGATGGCGCCCCGGCAGGCGGAGATAGTGTGGAGAATCTCCGAGCAGTCCGCCTCTCGTTCGATCGCGTGCTCAATGGATTCAAGCTGCCCGCGAATGCGGCGGACGCGATTGAGCATCTTCTTCTTGTCGCGAAGAATGTGCGCCAGATGCCACCTCCCTCTGTTGCAGATAGTATACCCCGGCAGGTATATTTTGGCAAGAGCGTGATGAGGGGAGGCTGGCGCTCTTCGGTCGGGAGTTTCGTATAGAACGAGAAGCAAGAGCAGCCCTGCGAAGGCAGGGATAAATCTCCTCATACATTGCAGTATCGAGACCGTACCCGGCGAACGCCTAGATGATTCTCACCAGCGCCAGCGAATCGCCATGAACGGGATGAAAATGTCCATGAGCGGACCGCTCCGGAAACAACACCGGCTGGCTGGCAATGGGGACGTGGACTGTTCAGTGAAAGGGGGCCATTTGCTCACCGCGCCAGCACCGAACGCAGCAGGGTGCTCAGACCGTTCCACAAGATCTGGACCCCGATACAGACCAGGATGAACGACGACAGCCGAATGATGACATTCATGGCAGTATCGCCAAGCACGGCCGCGATCCGCTCGGCGAACCGGTAGCTGAGGTAAATCGTCAAAGCGATGGCCACCGCTCCAATCAGCATCCCTGCAATCAGGGGCCACCGCCATTCGGCCCCTTCGGTCCGGTTGGCCCCAACCGTGATCGCCACCGAGATGGACCCCGGCCCCACCGTCAGCGGCAGCGTTAGCGGATAGAAGGCCCGCCGCGCGTAGGTCGCCTCGTTGCATGGCCGCCTGGCATCTTCGCCGGAATCGTCATCGTCGTCGGAACGGCGCAGCAGCCCCCAGCCGGTCGAGATCACCACCAGTCCGCCCCCCACCTGAACTACCGGAAGGGAAATGCCGAAGAATGCGAGGATGTGTGTGCCGATGAAGATCGACGCCACCATCAGCAGGAAGCCGTTGATCGCGATCCTGCGCGCCAAGTCCGCGCGCCCGCGCCCCGAAAGGCCGCGCGTCAGCGTCAGGAAGATCGGCGTGTTACCCAGAGGATTTACAATCGGAAATAGCGCGCCTACCACCAGGAGTGCGTTCGCCAACAGTTCGCTGAATGCGCTGGGCATTCCTTCAAGGATAGCCGCCAGTGGCCGACGGCGACTACCCCACGCATTGAGCGGCTACGGAATGGCTTCCCTCCCCACCGCCATGTTCAACTGTCCCGCGGCCGTCAAGTACGCCCCCACCAGGTTGATGTACGCCACTTCGGTCGCGCGGTAGTCCCGCTGCGCGTCCAGGTAATCCACCAGGGCCGCCTGCCCGCGCTGGTAGGAAAACGACATCGTGTCGCGAATGCGCCGCGCCGTCTCCAGATATCCGTCCGCCGCGGTGTACGGCCGCAAGAGGCTTACCGAGCTCAACAGCGTAAAGTAGGCCGAATCCACGTCGCTGAACACCTGGGCCTGGGCCGCCTCTTTCTGCCGCTCGGCGTGCGCGATGTCGATCCTGGTCCGCGCCTTCTCTCCCTGGTTGCGGTCGAAAAGCCGCAGGGGGATACTGATGCTCACACCCATGTAAACCGGGATCGGCGGATTGCGCCCGAAATCCACCGAGAAGGTGGGATCGGTGGAACCATTGGCCACCGCCAGTCGGTGATCCGTGCCGGCCTTTTCCACCGCCAGCAGGGCAGCCTGCAAGTCCGGCCGCGCCGCCAGCGCCATGGTATGAAAATCGTCCAGCGCCGGAATCAGCTCTTTGAACTCGAAGGGGCCGGTGACGTCGAACTGGTCTACCGGAGTGCGCTCGTTCAGCAGCATCAGGAGCGTGATTTTCGCCGTCCGCGCGTTCACTAGCGCCGTCTGGAAGTCCGATTCGTACTGAACGCGCTGCAGCGCGATGCGATCCAGGTCCACGCGCGCGATGTCGCCGGACCGGAAGCGGGCGCGGTTGATGGCCAGCTCCTTGTCGAAATAGTTCAGGTTCTCCTTGGCATTGGCCAGCAGCGCCTTGGCCTCGAGCGTCTGCACAAAGGCGGTTCGCAGGTTGAACAGCAGGGTGCGCTCCAGGTCCTGCTGCTGCGATTCCGCGATGGCCGTCCCCTGCTGCGCGCTTTCGAGGCGCAGCTCGCGCTTGTGCTGCCGCTCGTGCAGGTAGTCGAAGGCCACCAGCGGCAGCGCGAGCCCGAACGGGCGATACGGATTGCCGTTGAACGGCTGGAGCTGGTCGAGCGTCATGGTGAAGTTGGGATTCGGCCGCAGGTAGGCGGTAATCTCGCCGGCCTTCGATTCCTGAATATTGAGCTGCCCGGCGCGCAGGTTGGGATTGGCCGCCCGAAACTTGTCCTCCACCTGCTGCCAGGTGAGCGCCGTCTGCGCGGCCGCGCCGCCTGCTAACAAAAGACTCACACACACATACCGGATGATGCACCGCATTCTTCTCGCCTGCCTCTGTTAAACCTGCAACGTATCGCCGTCGCGCGCCACCAGCGCGTAAAGCACCGGCGATAGAAAAATCGAAAGCAGCAGCCGCGACGCCAGCCCCGCCACAATCACGATGGCGAACGGCTTCTGCGAGTCGCTGCCGATTCCCGTGGACATGGCCGCCGGCAGCAGCCCGAAACAGGCCACCAGCGCGGTCATCATAATGGGCCGCAGCCGCAACAGCGACGCCTCGAGCGTGGCCGTGGGAATGTCCCGGCCTTCCAGCCGCAGCTTGTTGATGAAGGAATACAGAATCACGCTGGTCTGCACCGCCACGCCCATCAGCGCCACAAACCCCAGCATGGAAGAGACGCTGAAATTGGTGTGGGTGAGGTAAAGCGCCAGCAGGCCGCCCACCGGCTCGGTCACCAGCACGCTGAGGAAGATAATCAGCGGGAATTTCAGATTTCCGTACAGCGCGAAGAGAATCAAGAGAATCAGCAGCACGGTCAGCGGCAGGATAATCTTCATCTGCTCCTGCGAGGCCAGGTAGTCTTTGTACTCCCCGCCCCAATCGAACTTGTAGCCGATGGGCAGCCTGACCGCCTCATCCACCTTGCGCCGTGCCTCGCCCACCGCGCTGGCCAGGTCGCGCCCCTCCACGCTGAACTGCACTCCAATGTAGCGGGAGTTCGACTCGCGATAAATGAACGACGCGCCGCTCTCCACGCGGATGTCGCAAAACTGGCTCAGCGGCAGGTACTGGCCGTCGGGCGTCGAGATCAGCAGGTTCTTGATGGCGTTCTCGTCGCTGCGGTACGGCTCCTGCATGCGCACGATCAGGTCGAACTGCCGCTCTCCCTGGATCACCTGCGTGGCCGCCGAGCCGCCCATGGCCGTCTCCACCAGCGTGTTCACGTCGCTCACGTTCAATCCGTAGCGCGCCAGCTTGGCCCGGTCCGGAGTGATGGTCAGGCTCGGCTGGCCCAACTCCCGAACCACGGTGATGTCGCGGATGCCCGGAATCTTCGAGAGAATGCTCTTCGCCTGGTACGCCTTCTCTTCCAGCGTCGCCAGGTCCTGCCCGAAAATCTTCACTGCCAGCGCGCTCTTCAGCCCCGTTTCGGCCTCGTCCACCGCGTCTTCGGCCGGCTGCGTGTAGTTAAAGATGATACCCGGAAACGACGCCAGCTTTTTCTGCACTTCCCTGATCAGTTCCGGCTTGGTGCGGATCGCGCTCCTCCAGGCCGGGTCCGAATAGGGCTTCAGCCCCACGTAGAATTCGTTGTTGAAGAAGCCGGTGGGATCGGTGCCATCGTCCGGCCGCCCCAACTCGTTGGCCACCGTGGTCACCTGCGGAAAGCTCCGCAGGATATCGCGAATTTGCGGCGAGAGCCGGGAGGCCTCTTCAAAGGAAATGGTGTACGGAGTGGTGGCCCGCACCCACAGCGCCCCTTCGTCCAGGTGCGGCATGAACTCCCCGCCGATCAACGGAATCAGCAGCAGGGAGCAGCCGAAGATCGCCAGCACCACGGCCACCGTAACCAGCCGGTTGCGCAGGCACAGCCCCAACATCCGCCCGTATCCGCTGCGAATCCACTCAAACACGGGCACGCGCGGCTCGTGAATGTGTTTGCGCAGGAAGTACGAGCACAGCACCGGCAGTAGCGTCAGGGAGCACAGCAGCGCCCCCAGCAGGGCGAAGGACATGGTATCGGCCATGGGCTGAAACAGCCGCCCGGAAGGTCCCGACAGCACGTAGATGGGAAGGTATCCCGCAATGATCACCGCGATGGCGTAGAAGATGGGCCGCTCCACGTCATGCGCCGCCGCGCGGATGACGTCCACCACGTGGTAGTTTTCGTCGCGGTAGCGCGCCGCCAGTTCACGGAAGATATTCTCCACCATCACCACCGCGCCATCCACGATGATGCCGAAATCGATGGCGCCGATGGAGAGCAGGTTAGCCGGAATGTGCCGCCAGTCCAGGCAGATGAACGAGAAGAGGAGCGCAAACGGAATGGTGACCGCCACAATCAACGCGGTCCGCACGCTGAACAGGAAGATGCCGAGAATCACCAGGACCAGCACCATTCCGCGCAGCAGGTTCTCTTCCACCGTCTTGGTGGTCTCCTCGATCAGGCCCTGGCGGTCGTAATACGGGACTACCTTCACATCCGGCGGCAGCACGTGCTCGTTCAACTCCTTGGTCATGGCCTCGACGCGCCGCAAAATCACCTGCGCCTGCTCGCCGACGCGCATCAGGATGACGCCTTCCACCGCCTCTGCTTGCTGCATGTATCCGAACTGGCCGAGGCGCGGCGCGTAGCCGATCTGCACTTTCGCGATATCCTTCACGTAGACCGGAATGCCGCCCTTCTCCTGCAACACAATGTTGCCGATGTCCGCCGTATCGCGCACCAGGCCCAACCCGCGGATGTAATAAAACTGCCCGCCCTGCGAATAAAATCCGCCGCCCGCGTTGGCGTTGTTGTTCCCCAGTTGCTGCACCACCTGCGGCACGTTGATGCCGTAGGCGAACAGCTTGTTGGGGTCCAACAGCACCTGGTATTGCATGGTGGTGCCGCCGAATCCGGAATCGTCCGCCACCCCCTGAATGGAACGGTAGTGCCGCTCCAGCACCCAGTCCTCGAGAACCTTCAGATCCTGCGGCGAGCGGTCGGGGCTCTGTACAACGTAGCGGTAAATCAATCCGCTGGGACTGAACAAGGGGGAAAGCGAAGGCTGCAGCCCGGAGGGGAGCGAAGCGTTGCCCACCCGCTCAAAGGCCTGCTCGCGCACGAAGTAAGGGTTGGCGCCGTACTCGAAGTTCATCTGTACCGAAGACAGGCCGTAGAGGGAAATGGAGCGCAGGTAATCGAGCTGTGGGATGCCGTTCATTTCGATTTCGATGGGAATGGAGACCAGCCGCTCCACCTCCTCGGCCGCGTGTCCCGGCCACTGCGTGATGATCTCCACGTGCGGCGGCGAAAGATCGGGATAGGCGTCGATGGGCAGCTTCTGAAACGAGAGCGCGCCGTAGATCATCAGGGCCACGGAGGCGATGACAATCAGAAACGGCTGCCTGAGGGCGAAGGAGACTAGTTTGGCGATCATGCGGATTGCGCCTTACTTGATGGTGTTGGCGAACTGCAGGAACAGGCTGCCGTCGGAAACCACGGTCTCGCCCTCCTTCAGCCCGCCGGTGACCGCCACCAGCCCGTCCTGCTGCCCCGCGATGGCAACGCTGCGCTGGGCGAACTTGCCCGGCTCCGATTGCACGTAGACCATCGGTTCGTTCTTGTCGTCCCGCAGCACGGCCGCAACCGGCACGACCAGCGTGCGACTACGGATGCCGGTGTGCACCACCGCATCCACGAACATGTCCTTCTTCAGCAAGCCGCCCGGGTTCTGGGTCACAATGCGAACCGGCGTGGTGCGGGTATTGGGGTCGACGAAGGATCCGACGTAGGAAACCGAGCCCCGGAAGTTGCGATTGAACGAGGGATTGGTTTCATCCACCGGGTCTCCGCTCTTCACCGAAGGCAGATCGCGATCGAAGATATGGCCCTGCACCCACACGGTGGCAACGTCGCTGATAGCGAAGCACACCGTCTGGCCCGCCTGAATCACCATGCCCGGGGAGACCAGCTTCTGCACGATCACGCCGGCGATGGGCGAGCGCACGGCCAGCTCGGTATTGAACGGCGTTCCCTGTTTCTCCGCCGCTTCTATGTCCTGGCTAGTGATGCCGAAGATGCGCAGGGCCTGGAGGCTGTTCTGCACGTCGGTGGTGGCGTCGTTGTAGTCCGCTTCGCTGCTCTGGAAATCCTTCACCGCGATGGCGCCTTGATCCAGCAGTTCCTTCATGCGGTCGACGATCCGCTTGTTGAAGGCTTCGCGGTTGCGGGCCTTGCGGTACGCGGAGATGGCGTTGGCCACGTCGGGGCTGGCGACATAAAGGAGCGGCTGATCTTTCTGCACGGGCGTTCCGAGGTCCACCAGAATCCGCGAAATCGGGCCGTTCACCTGGGTGATGGCCTGCGTGGTGTGGTCCGCGTCCCAGTCCACCGTTCCGGTGGTGTGAATGGCCACCGGCCAGTTGGTGGCCCGCACCCCGGTGGTTTTCAGGCGGGCCAGTTGGTCTGGCGGCACGGTGAACAGTCCGGGCTGCACATTCTTTGCCTCTTCGGAGGGCTTGGACTCCGCTTGCCCGGACTTGCGGCAGGCCGGTTGCAGCCATGCCAGCGCCAATCCCAGAGCCAGCGGCAATAGCCGCCTGCGACAGCACACGATGTCAGCCGTCATGACGAAAGCTTCTCCTGATTCCGGTTTGCCAACAACCACCCGGTCCGCGCCGGATTTACCGGTGCGAACCGCCAGATTCATTGGGAGGAGACGCTAAGCGGCGGGAGGCGCCCGCGAGGAACCAGGGACCGGCGGAGCGTCCAAAGTGGGCTCGGAGTGCGCGGGGGGAGCCAGCCAGACCACCTGAAAAACCGGCGCCAACGCCGCCGAAACGCTGGTTTGCAGGAACGGCAGCGGCCCCACGTGGCAGAGCAGGCAGCAATGATCGGTGGGCTGGTGCGATTTGCTTTCGGCCGAGAGCGCCGCAGACTGCACCGACACCACCACACACAACAGGAGGAGGACAACCAGAAGCCTCCTGTCGCAGCGGATCGGCCGGACGTGTTGCGGTGCGAGTGCCCCAAGCATTCGTTTCGTGGACGCGCCGCCCGCTGCCATGGTGACAACCATTGTAGCGAAAAGTACAAGGAGGCCCGGCGGCCAGCCGGCCTCGAAACTTGAGAGGATTTGCGGCGCCCACGTACTACTAAGGTGATACCCGAGGTCTATGCAGGCTTCCGTGCCCGCGGGGCGCCAGCCGTTGTGCCTTGGGATGAGGACAATCTATGATTAACGCCGAAGAATATAACCAACCGCTGGGACTCGACGTTGGCACCAGCCGCATCGTGGTGGCGCGGTGCGCCGATGGAAAGTATGAATACGAGTCGCAGCTCAACGCTTTCCTGACCCTGCCATATTCGAAGCTGGCGGTGAGTCTGCTGGAGCGGGAGAACGTTTTCCACGAGGTCAAGGGCTCCGAGATCGTGGTGTTCGGCAACGACGCGCAGAGGTTCGCGGAGATCTTTCACGCGGACGCGCGGCGGCCGATGGTCAATGGGGTGCTCAATCCGCGCGAGCCTCACGGCCTGGCGGTGCTCCGCGCCCTCATCCGTAAGCTGGTGGGAACGGCCGCGTCCGCCGGGCAGAAGGTCTTCTTCAGCGTGCCGGCGCCGCTGGCGTGCGCCAAAGACGGCGTCAGCTATCACGAGGCCTCCATCCATCAGATCCTGACCGAGTTGGGGTTTGACGCAACGCCCATCGAGGAAGGGCTGGCGGTGGTTTTCGGGGAGCTGGGGGGCGCCAACTACACGGGCATCGGAATTTCTTGCGGCAGCGGTCTGTGCAACGTGTGCCTGGCGGTGCTGTCGGTGCCGGTGATCAGCTTCAGCCTGCACAAGGCGGGAGATTTCATCGACGAGCAGGCGGGCATGGTGACCGGGGAGTTGGCCACGCGGATGCGCGTAGAGAAGGAACAATCGTTCTATCTGAACGGGATGTCGGGCGACCGGGTGCGAAATGCGCTGACCGTATACTACGGGGAAATGATCGCGAACCTGGTGGAGACGCTGCGCAGTGAGATCGCGTCGACGCAGCGGCTGCCTAAGCTGGATCAATCCATACCGCTGGTTCTGAGCGGCGGTACCGTGCTGCCAAAAGGGTTCCTGGAGCATTTCCAGAAAGCTCTGCGGGCCACCGATTTTCCGCTGCGGCTCTCCGAGGTTCGGGTGTCCGGAGATGCCTTGAATTCGACGGCGCGGGGAGCGCTGATGGCGGCGCTCTGCTAAAAACGGCGACGCTGGGTCTATTCACTGCGCAACGCGCTGGCGGGGTCGATGCGCACCGCCCGGTAAGCTGGTACCAGCGTGGCGGCGGCGCCCACCGCCGTCAGCAAGGCCACGATACCGAGCAGCGTGATTCCATCTAAAGGGCCCACTTTCCCGGGGAGGCTCGCCAGCAGCCGCGCGACCGCGGCCGAGGCCGCCATGCCGGTCGCCGTGCCTGCCAGAATCAGCAGCGCGCTATGCCGCAGCAGCAGGCCGGCCACTGCCGCGCGCGATGCGCCTAACGCCACTCGCACTGCGATCTCGGGCGCGCGCTGCGCCACCAGTTGCGCCAGCAGAGCATAGAGCCCGGTGATGGCGAGGCCCAGCGCCGCCAGGCCAAGTATGCTCAGCAGCACGGCTGCCGCCGCTGAGGCTCGAGCCACGCGCGCAGCCTTTCCTGGGCGGTCTGGACCATCACTGCCGGGAGATCTTCGTTCAGCCGCTGGATCTCCTGGCGGACCCGTGGAGCGAGGCTCGCAGGGGTTTGGGTGCGAATCACCAGGCAGAGAAAGGGCTCGGCGAGTTGCCCCGAGATCTGGTAGACAAACGGGCGAGCGGGCTCATCCAGCGACCAGTACTTGCCGGTGGCCGTCAGACCCACGACCAGTTGCGGCGCCTTGCCGCTTTCCAGGCGGATGGATTTGCCGATGGGGTCCTCGTCTGGCCAGAAGCGGCGCGCAAAAGCCTGGTTCACGACTACGACATTTTGCTCGTCCGTTTGTGGCTCGCGCCCGCGCAGGAGCGGAATCCCCATGGTGCGGAAGTACTGCGAGTCCACTGTGGCGGTGGCGATGTTGCCGGCGTCCGGGATGCGGACGATTCGGGTGTTGCCGAACGGCAGAACGTTCGCGAGGGAGGCGGATGCGACACCCGGAATCTCGCCGATGCGGCTCCGCAGCCGGCTATAGAACTCGGCGGCTCGGGTGCGCGGGTACTTCAGCTCCCGCAGATCGACATCTGCGGTCAGGAGGTGGCCGGCGTCAAACCCGACGTCGGTGGCTTGGGCCTGCTGAAAGCTGCGGACGAAGAGCCCCGCGGTGGACAGTACCAGGACCGAGGCGGCCACCTGGGCGACGATGA
>Ga0116221_1002670_pt1 | contig 11611 bp, 9 predicted proteins | sample Sb_taG_5_FD_88965 | JGI IMG/M metagenome (GOLD analysis project Ga0116221, IMG submission 88965) | Peat soil microbial communities from Weissenstadt, Germany - Sb_50d_8_FC metaG | ecosystem: Environmental > Terrestrial > Soil > Wetlands > Peat | place: Germany: Weissenstadt | collected 2010-09-21 | reverse complement strand
TGCAGTACACTCGTCTTACCGGTCGAGGAATTTTCATCGAACGGCAAACTGCGTCTTAACTGGTTGTCTCACCCCAGGGGGCAGGCCCATATCTGTCAGGGCACCTCTCTTTGACCGAAGCGCTCGATGCGGCACGATCAGTCTGGCACGCATCTGGTGACACTAACGACAGTCCACTCCTGGGATCAAACGTTGCTTACTATCTTGCTCGTCAGAAGCGTTACGTCGAAGCGGTCGAGCTTCTCGAGCCCCTCTTCAACGACTTCCGGAGTCGACCCAGTTTCGATTCCTATTACACGTATTTCGTCGGTAATAACCTTTGCGGAAGCCTGTTCATGTGCGGGAGAGCGGCCGATGCCGAAGGCATCTGGACAGCGATCACGCCGTTTGTACCGGAGTTTGTCGGTCCCATAGTGCCATATATTAGAAAACGCCATGAGATGCAGACCCAGATGTTTTTGGCAGATAATCGTTCGCTGGATTGGGACGACTTTGTCGGGGCCGCGGCTCCTCCGCAAGTGGGGCCTGGGTGGCAGTTCTACGGCAAGGGGTTCCTAGCTGCAGAACTCGAGTTTTGGTCCGACGAATGAAACAGACCATGGCGCTCAATGGCTAAGCCGACCAGAGTGTTGAAGATGTCGCGATATTTCAAGCCGGCCCGGGAATACAGGAACGCAATGGAGTTGTTTTGAGTGAGATGAGGCGTGCTCGAGACATCGATGACGAATGCCTCTCCTTCATCGTTCATTCGAAAGTCAATTCGGCTTAATCCCTGAAAGTTCAACACGTCTGCGACTCGTTCCGCCATCCTCTCGACCTTGGAGATCCATTGAGGCGGAAAATCACTTGTTTCCGAGAATCCATAGTCGTCCTCCCATGCATCGTCGTACAAGAGGACGCTCTTGTCGAGGCGTGACTCTCCCCTTATCGTGAGGGCAGCCACTCCCAGAGCCTGCTGTGAACCCAAGCGCGCGGTAGGGACTTCGAGCTCAAACCCTGCGATAAGCTCTTGCACAGTAATCGGCTGACGGAGCGCATCACTCAAGAAGGCGATCCTCTCCTCGACGTGAGGAGAAAATGGCCCCACCGCGTCGGGATCTACGCCGACGCTACTCCCTTCATATGTCGCCTTGGCAACCACGAGTTCGCCAATTGTCGGCTTGTCGCGGTCCCACCATCCACGCCCCGGGATGAAGTACCAGGAACGGGGGACACTGATATTGAAGCTTTGAAGAAGGCGCGAAACGTGGAACTTCTGCCGGTTTATCGCGCATGAATACGCATCGGAGTTTAACGTTGGGATCGACAAATGGGCACAAAACGCCGGCACAAGTGCCCGACGACCTGGCCCTGAGCCATTCAAGGCCGACGTATAGACGAGCTGACATGGGCGACCGAGCGAATGGCCACTTCCTGCCAGAACCCACGAGAAGAAGTCCTGTTCGTCCGCAAAGTGTTGCGTGAAGAATCCGCACTCTCGAAGCGCTTCGATGAGCGCGTCGATTTCTAGGTCGTTCAGGAAGCTCGAACGCATGCTGTGGTGCGTGTAGTCGGCCATGTGCCGAGTGCGGCTCTTCACGTTGACGACTGCGAGCACTGCAATTGCCGGGGCTCTCTCTTCGACGAACTTGATGAGGCGACGGACTTCGCTGAACGGCGTTGAAAGCACTGATAATTCCTAATTATCCAAACCAGTCGGCTAAATGAAAAGCCAGCCTACCGCAGAAGCAAGCGCACGAACCCCCTTGGCCAACGCTCGCCAGCAAGCACCTGCTCATTGAGCACTCAACAGATCAAATCGCCGCCAGCGAACTCAACAGTTTCACCCCATCCGGAACGCCCCAGCCTGTGACAGCATCGAACCCTGACCCGGCCTTATAGCCTTTGCCCGGCTCCGGATTGGATGCATTGTTGCCGACTTTGATGTCGCGCGACGCGCTCTCTCCGACAGGCTGGCCGTTGCCCCCAACTTGGTACAGCAGTGGGGTCAAAAATCGTTGCTGCTTGGCGGTGGGGAGTCCGGCGTTGATTCGGGCGATGAGTGCAGCCCAGAGCGGTGCCGAGGCACTGGTGCCGCCGTTCGGCGCATCTTTCCCCAGGAAAATCAGATCGTAGAGCGGTGGCCCGGAAAGAGCTGCAATATCGGGTGTGACGCGGCCGTCGATACTCCCCTTATTAAGCGACTTAACCTTGACCTTTTGCCAGGCCGGACGCGGGAAAACTGAACTCACGCCGCCACCAGTCGCGCCCCCACCTCCGGCCCTCTGTCCCGGCGATTCCCACCAAGTGACCTCGTTGACATTCGCCCCCGACTTGGTCAGCATCGTTCCCCCCACCCCCAGTGCGTTCGGGCTGGAACTTGGGAAGTCGACATGGGCGTGGCCATCATCAATCTGGTCTCCGGATCCATCGTCCCCCGAAGAGACGCAGGTCGTGATGCCCAGCAGCCGTGCTGCATTCAGTCGATCGTCGATGGCCGCTACGGCGTTCGCCGACCAACTCGGGTCATCTTCGGCCAATCCCCAACTGCACGAAAGCGCGACCGGATTCGCAGTGATAACTCTGTTGATAAGGTCGACCCACCCGCGCTGATCGAAGCTGGAAAAGTAGACCGCGATACTCGCCTTGGGACACAAACCGGCGACGATCTCGACGTCCATCATAACTTCGATGCTGTCGCCCAATACCTGACGGCGCTGCTGCGGAGGGAGCGCGAGAACCTCCTGCAAGGTATAGGCCGGAGCATCGATGGCGACTGCTTGTACGTTTGGCGCCGGGCGCTGGAACTTGTTGCAGTAGGCTGTCGTGTCGCTTGCGAAGTAGCCTCCGCCGAATTCGGCGATCACGATGCTCTGGCCTGCACCGTCTCCGGGAGGAAAGTTGTAGCGCTGCTCGAGATCCGCCGGCGTTACGGGCGCTAAAGCACCTGCGTGGCTGGCGGCGCCCGCAACACTCGACTTGCGCCGCGCCATTCGCCGTTGATCAAGCCCGAAGACTCCCGTTACGATCCCCTTGAGTTCTGCCGGAATCTGGATCGGCCCCTGCCGCCCGCGATATTGGCCGTCGCGCGCCGAACGCATGATTGCCAGGCCAGGCTTGAAAGCAGCCTCCATGGCCGCTGCTGTTCCGCTTACGATCATGCTGCGCGTTTCCAGTGAAACATTGTCCACCGTAAGACCAAACTTCTTCAGAGATTGGGCCACCTTATCGGCGTCCGCCTTCTTTGCTCCGAATTTCTCGGTCAATTCAGCCGGCGTCAGTTTCTTGCCAACGTATTCGTCTGCCTTGGGGAGCTTCGGACCCTGAAGGCCGATGGTGACGACAACCTTCTCTTTGGGGTCGATGTCACCGACCCGGACGGCTACCGGGTCTTTGGCGCGTTTGCTGCCTGGCAGGACTACATGTGTTTTACTCGCCATGACGAATCTCCAATCTTGTACGATTTGCTGCTGTGCACCGTGTTACCCGAAGTCCCCGCGCGCAGTTTTTCTTGCTTCTTGTTCAACGCAAGGCGGAGCCGATGCCTTCCGATTATTCTTGCCATCCCTGCGACAGGGGACAGTACTCCCTGCAACGCCTGGGACAAAAACGGCGCAGCATCGGCTTCAATTTTCCAGGGGAAGCAGCGAGTAGGAGCCCCCTCGAGTCGAAAGTTCCCACCTCTCGACAGGCTAACTCGCCGATGGTTGGAAACATACGGCAGTAGTTTGCAGGTGTCAAGGGAGTGTTCAATAAAGCCGCAAGGATGGGCCAAGGCTCAGATTTCCCCGTGAGGCCTTGATGTCTTAGTCAAACTGCTAAGTCGTTGCCCACACTTCTTGTGAGACAAAGGCAATTTCGCTGGTGATCAAACCTGGTCCAGCTTGAAGATTGTATGGCTCCGACAAATACACTATCCGAGCTTCTAAGTGCTGTCGCAGTCGTGTTTGTCTCCGGGCGTGAGTCTTTCTTGAGCACACGCGTGAAAGTGCTGGAGAGACGCGCTTGACACGGCGAACTTCGAGGTATGACAATGGCGCCCATCAGTTCTCAGAGGGGGAAACTGAACCATTCAGGAGGGGCCTATGGCTCGCTTCGCGGTTGGTTTGCCCCGGCTTTCGCGTTGTTCTCCGCTCAAAAGGTCTTTCCTGTTCGGGCCTGCGCCCCGGTTACCCGCGATTCGTTCGCCCGCACCCCTCGAGACTGTCAATTTTGCAAGTCAGGAATCTACGTGAATGAACTTAAGGAGAGAGTCCGAGTTTTCCAGGTTTCCATGCGGCGCTAGAACTTCTGACAAACCAGGAAAGTACGTATGCCAACAATTTACACGGCTTTGCGCGCGAAGCACCGGCACAAGTTGCTCCCTCCGGAACCTTCATTGCCAAAGTCGCAGATCTTCGCTGCTCCGCCGGACAAGACACTGCTTGAGACGGAAAGGGAGTCTGCCGCAGGCAGTGGTACACGCCGCGCTCTCGAGTCCCGCGCACCAGAACTCAAACGGAAGATTGTTGTGATCGGTGCGGGGTTGGCGGGACTTTGTGCGGCGTACGAACTAGCCGGCCTGGGATATGACGTGACGGTGTACGAAGCGCGCGACCGGGTTGGCGGTCGGGTGCACAGCCTCGACAACTTCGTCGAAGGAAAGATCGCAGAGGGAGGAGGCGAGTTGATTGGAGCCAACCATCCCCTCTGGCATTCGTACAAGCACCGTTTCGGTTTAAGTTTTACTGACGTCGAGGAGTACGGGAATTCCCCTTTTCGCCTTCGTGGGGTAACTCTGACATCGGCGCAGTCGAAGAACCTGACGACTGAAATGGACGAACAATTCAACCTGTTGACAAACCTGGCCGCGAGAGTGGTGGATCCGTTCGAGCCCTGGACCAATCGAAACGCCAAGGCCCTTGACGCGATCTCTCTGGGAGAATGGATCAGCAAGGCGAAATGCTCGCCTGAGTGTAAGCACGCGATCAGCGTGATGCTCGCCGCCGACAACGGAATCCCGGCCAACGAGCAAAGCCTTCTCGGCGTTCTTGCCATGGTTAAAGGCGGCGGGCTGGATCGGTATTGGACAGATACCGAACTCTTCCGTTGCAAAGGCGGCAACCAAAAACTGGCGCAGAACTTTGCAGATTGGCTGAACCGGAAGAAGCGGACGGTTATCGAGAATGCGCCCGTCCAATCGATCTCCCACGATGGTGCGAGAGTTTCGTTGACCGTCAAAGGACTAAGCGTGTCCGAGCAGGCTGATGATGTCATCCTCACAGTGCCGCCATCAGCGTGGAGCAAGATTGAGTTTAAGGGCTTTCCGGATCTGGCCGCCAGACTGTCAGCACCGCCGAAGATGGGTGCCAACGTAAAATACCTCATGCGATTGAAGGCGAGATTCTGGGAGGAGTTTGCCAGTAGTCCTACACTGTCCGAAGACGGGCCTGTGGATCTGACCTGGGAAACGACCGAGGCAGACAAGACCGGTGATTTCGTGATGGTCGCATTTTCTGGATCGTCGGACGCCGAGGAGTGCGCCGGCTGGGAGGACGGCGTCCGAAAAGCCAACTATGTCGGAGCGATGCACGAACCCTATCCCGGCATCGATAAAAACATCAAGGACACTAAGTTTATGAATTGGCCGGAGGAGGAATGGACAAAAGCATCCTACTATTTTCCACGCCTGCACCAAGTGACAACCTGGGGACCTTTCTGGCGGGCGGGTTATGGAGGTTGGCTGCATTTTGCTGGCGAGCACACGTCGTATGCCTTCATGGGGTACATGGAGGGAGCTCTCAGCTCCGGTTACCGGCTGGCGAGAAGACTTGCGGTGCGTGATGGAGTATTTCCCGCATGAACGGTTCTGCCCCTGCGCGCACCACAGAACATGTGCTCTTACGGGCTCTGCTCCTGCTCCTTTGGATTGCATTCGTTAATCTCTGGCTGAAACGCCACCTTGGGTTCGGCTGGGACGATCCGGGAACCATCTCGATCATTGTTGCGGCTGTTGGCACAGTGTTGTACCTGCTCGAAAAGGCCGGCAGAAAAGAACCTGAAGCCTGGTGGGCCAATCTGTTCTCTTGGCTTGATCTTCCACTATTGCTGCTCCTTTATGTCGCAGTGGCCATCCCGATGGTGCTGTTTTCTTCGGTTACCGTGCTCGGTGATCCACCCGGGAGTGCTCTCACTGCAAGTCTGACCGAGGCAGATCAACCGGCGGGCAAAATGAAAAAGCTCGACAATCTGTCTGATCCAAACAAAGGGCTTCAGTTCAGTTGGGTATCTACGTCTCCACTTGGACGTTCCTATCGATTGTCAGTTGCCGGGTATTTACCGCAGACCGTACAGGTGTTTCCCCTTTTGGGTTTGACTCTAAGCCCCCGACGCGACCTGCGACCCTCGCTCTCGGTTCTCTTTCGTCCCGGGGCAGACGGGTTGCGCACGCTCGCCGACGGTGGCTGCTTCGTAGCCTGGCGCGAGCAAGGAGATCAGCGCACAGAGATCGCTACTGGTAAGCCAGACCGTAAAGCTTCGTTGCTGGTGGGCAACGAACAAGCAATTCCTCCTACGCTGTTTGAGAATTGGCGCATGGAGCTGGCTGCGCAGCAGCTCAAGCCCGACGCCATCGACAGCAGGATCCTGATATGGAAAGCACCGTACCGGCTTCTCTCTGCGATACCACTCGAACCACAAATGACGTTGGTGGGAGAAGTGCAAACTCGAGAGGGCGCACCCATGATGCGGGCACGCGTGACACTCGGCGACGAGAGGCTCACCGATGTGCCGATGGAAGCGGTCAGCGACACCACAACGCCTTCCGGGCACGCTTCGTCCGAGTCGGCGTGTGCCGCAGCTGATCTGAAGGGAGTCCCACGATGATTTCCAAACGATGCCTGTTGATCTTGCTTGGGGTCTTTTGCGTGGCTGTGCCGGTCCTCCGTGCAGGGGAAAAGCCGGCGGTTCAGGTAATATTCGATTTCGCTGAGAAACAATATCGCCGCGAACTTGGGACTAACGCCCCTGGCGTAGAACGCCATGCCCTTGAGTTGATTCTCTCCGACCTCAACCGGCGCGCTCCATTCCTGCGGTTTACCTCCGAACCTCAAAGCGCCGTTTTGCGTGTTCGCCTGGGCAGTCCGTCCGGTGGCGGCGAGATGCACGAAGTAAACTTCCAGCTCTTGGTTGAGGGTACCGACCCGGTGAGCGGCAAGCCTCTGCAGTCCGGAGTCGTTCGATGGAGTTTCCGACCCGCATCGGCGTATGACTCCCCGCTTGGGTCGCCTGAAGGTTTAGCTGCTGAGATCGGTTTAAGCTTTCAACAGGGTGATCACCTTGATCTTGTCCGTAAGGTGCTGAGCGCGGTGCCCATCGCTCATGATGGCACTCTCGTCGAAAAGGACCCAATTCCGGTCTGGGTGATTCCGTTCACGCAAGGTGACCTGTGCATGGACTTCCCCAGCCGCTTGAAGATCATCGACGAACTTCATACCGATGTTGGCCAGCGGTCGCACGAGTTGAATGTGGAAGCGAATGGTGTATACGGCTCGTCCGGATCAACCGCCTCTGCGTCCTTGCAGAATCGAATTCTAAGCACGCCTGCCGAACCGCCACCTGATCAGTCGATCGCGCTCACCGACGTGCGCAGCATTCCGCCCACCAGCAACAAAATACTTGCGGTGTATGTCCTTGAGTATCACCGTCTGGATCTTGGGTGCGAGGAACTGATCAAACCAGCAGGGGTGGTGAGTGGAGGAGGAGGCGGCCAATGACCAGGAGTGCGATTCTAGCCGTGCTTCTACTTCTCATGCCTGCTGCCGCCATTCAGGCACAGAATCCTGAGACGATGACGGCGGTGCAGCGCGCATCGAGCAATGCGCAACAACTGGCCGCGGCAGGAAACTGGCCGACCGCACGTTCAACCATGGAGGCAGCGCTACAAGCCTGCAACCCGGGTCCAGAACAGAGTTCTTGCCGTCGACTGAGCAACTTCACGCTCGGCTACCTGGCACAGCAACAGGCCTCAGAGATGAGCCACGACAATTCGGAGCGCTCGCAGTTGCTCCGCCAGGCAGATGATCTCTACAAGGCCGTTCTGGTGGATGCACCCAACGATGGCGCAACACTTAACAACCTTGCGCTGCTCGAGCAGATGCTCGGTGAGAATGCCAACGCGGCCGAACACTGGAAAAAAGCGATCGATGTGGACCCGGTACGCGGCGGCCAATACGCATTGCACCTGGGTGACTTGCTCCTCAGCCAGAAGCAAGTGGCCGACGCGCGAGCACAATTCCGCCGCGCCGCCGATTTTCCCCCCGCTGCCGAAACTCCGCGCCGGCGCCTGGTCGAAACCTATCGCCTTGCCCCTGACGCCGAACTCAAGGATCTTCCACCTTTTTTGTTCCAGGCTGAAGCCCTGTTTCCCAGCGTAGCCCGCAGCGGCTATGAGTTGTTGATGTCGCGCCTGTACAAGCTACAGCCTGCCGATTCCGAGCAGGCCCTGCTCCGCTGGACCATTGTGATGTCACAACAAGGGTGGCTTACACAGACGAGCCTCAGCAAACTTCCCGCGGACTGGAGCGCTCCATCCGTAGCAGAACTCAGACGATACATGGCCGATCCGGCAACCGCTAACCCCCCTTGGAATTGGTGGCGCAGCCGCGACGATCGCCGGCGCGTGATCATCGAGGTTGCCAGGACAGCGGGAAAGCAGTTATTGGACGGCGAACAAGCTTCTGCCGCGGCCCGTTGCTGGAACGTCGCCCTGGATTCTGCAAGGTACATCGAGGGCAATGGACCACCTAGCCCTCCAGGCGCTCCCTCCATTGGCTCGCCAGTTAATCTTCGCAAGGAACTGGCACTGCTCTACTACCAGCACCCAAGTCTCGATCCCGACAGCGCCAAGCTCAACGAACTCGTGCGGGAACTCTTCATGGGAAAGATGGAGGCCTATGAACACCAGCGTTGGCCTGAGATCCAGGAATACCACACGGTCATCGGCCTGATTTATGCAGCACGGGGAGTTTGGGAGCCGGCACCGGGAAAGTGGCCGCCCGCGAGTGCAATTTTCCAATTTGAACATGCCCTCGATGCGGCGGAGCACCGAAAGAGGGACGAGAATTTCTACCAGCCCTTGCCTGAGGTGAAGGCGCGCTTGGCGCAAGGATACGAAATTACCAAGCGCGTAGCGGATGCCCAGCGAATGTATTGGCTCGCTGCCCTCGCCTATCTCGATGCGGATGCACCCGCGGACTCAACCAAGATGCTGGACAGCTATCGTCGCATGGGCGGCGCATCTCCTGACGCGAGATCGCTGGAGGCGCTGATCCATTACCGCAGCCAGCCCGTTTCCATAGCCAGCCTGGATGAGGTTAACGCGCCCTGGCTTTTCCGAGTGCCTCCATCGTTTGGTCAGGATTTCCTACAACGCCAGCGCTTCAAGCTTTATGCTGATCAACCCGGCGCAGCGGAGAGCTCAGCCGCTTCAAGAAATGAGCGTCTCGCGCGTGCGTGGGAGGCTTACGACCTGGTCGCGGACAAAGGCACACCTCTTGTCGGTGCGGGTGACTTGGTGCGCTGGGAGAACGTGACGACGACGCTGTTGGAAGTGGGACATGTGCCTCCGCAGCCGCTTCATCTGTTGAAGGGCGCTGAACTGGCTTCCTCGCGGGGGCGAGTGCCCCGTCTTGTTCTCGCCGGTCAGGAATATCCGATCGGTATCTCGGTCAGTCCCGAAACCCAATCCGCGGCGCGCATCGTGGCTACTGTGGGAGCAGCCAATGCCTTGCTCCTTGGAAACTACATCCAGCTGCATGCCAATCAGGTTTTTGTTCGAAACGAGGACATACCCTCAAAAATAGACAATCTGCTTAAAAATTTACGCGACAGCCAGGCAATCCAAATAAGCCCGATGGCCGAAGTGCCAATTGCCTAAAGATCGAGCCGAAGCCGCTAAGACGTCCAACTGGTGCTCATCTTTTCCGCGTATGCCTTCTTCTTATCAGATTGTGTCGTGGAAACAAGAGCCCTCTCGTGTGTTGGATCAGTCCCAAGACTCACCAACACAAGTGCGAACCGCTCGGGCCAAATCCGGCGGCTCGCACCGCGTCTAAGCAGTCACCTACGTAACTTGCATCTCTCGTCCCCTGCGTCATTCTTGTTAGGAAATACCCGCAAGTCATCCTGTGAAATTCGACCTCATAATCCGTCGTCTGGGCGTCACGCTAGCGCTCGTAGTCGTGCTTGCCTGTATCGTCGCCTTCATCGATGAAGATGCCGCCTTGTCGCTGTTCTTGCCTTCCTGGGCAGCGCTGTTTTTCGGCTGGCCGTACTTGAGCCGGAGGCTAGGCTTCGATTTCCCAAAAGCGCCCGCCGCGCCACGCGAACGCCGCCCGCGCTCGACGAGCGCGATGCTGCTTGTGATCACGGCAGCGCTCGCAATGGTGCTCTCCGTGGCGCTGGCGTTAATGATCAACGCCAATGTCGTCGGAATCTCGTTTATTCCCTTCTGGTTGGCCCTGTATTACGGATGGCCTTATCTCAGTCGGCGGCTGCCGTTCCTGGATTTCGACAAAGCGCCAACGACCCCAGTTCCGCGACGTCCGCTCTGGCTGCGTCTGATCCGTGGCACACTCGCCTGGGTCGGTGGTATCGGATTGGCGCTCGCTTGTATGTCCTCAACCGCCATCGTGCCGATCGTTCTCTGCGAGCGCAGGGCGCAGAAGGTGCATGACTCCATCCACATTGGCATGACGGTGCCAGAGGTGCTCGATACAGCCAAGGATTGCGACGTCTTCCAGGTATCGTCGGAATTCCCCTACGACCGGAAGGCCGATGGTGACAACATCCCCGCGATGGGTCTGAATTGGCGGAGAGATGGCACTTACGGGACGTACGATCTCGCAGCCCAGCGCGACATTTCGTTGACGGAGTCCGAGGCCATCGAACGTCTCCACGCGATACTTCACGATGGCTACAAGTGGCAGTTCCACTACACCTATATCAACATGACTCCGATGCACGTTTCCTTCACCGTGGTTTTCGGTCCCGACGGGCGCGTCGCCGAAGTGAAGCCCGTCTACGGCTGGGACTAGGACCACCCTACGTACGGACAGCCGCCCTTGGACTTCGCTCAGAGCTTGCCCTGAGCCTGCCGAAGGGGCGGGCTCTCGGCTGTCCAGTTAAGCGCAGTGAGGCGCTCTCCCACGATGCTCTCGCAGCCTGCCACCGACACCAACGTAACCTTGTCCCCAGCGCCACATACTTCATGCTTAGAAGGAACTGGGCCCGCACCCTGTGACCTTCGACCTCGCAATCCGCCGCCTCGGTATCACCCTGCTGTTGGCCACCGTGCTGGCTGCTCTGCCCCTCCTCGTCGTCCCCGAGGATCTCGTCGCCCCCGAATATCTCTTTGTGCCGCTGCTGGTAATCTTCTGGCTGGCGCTGTTCTTCACCTGGCCCCATTTGAGCCGCCGCCTGGTCCCCAAAGCGCCCGCGCCCGCAGCACGCGGCGCAGTTTCTCCGGTTGCGGCACGCCTGGTCATTACGGGATTGCTCGCGCCCATTGTTGCCGGTGTGGTTGCGCGCCCGTTCGATGCCGATATCGGCGGGGCCTTATTTATTCCCTGCTGGCTGGCCTTGTTCTGCGGGT
>Ga0116221_1002667_pt1 | contig 11618 bp, 4 predicted proteins | sample Sb_taG_5_FD_88965 | JGI IMG/M metagenome (GOLD analysis project Ga0116221, IMG submission 88965) | Peat soil microbial communities from Weissenstadt, Germany - Sb_50d_8_FC metaG | ecosystem: Environmental > Terrestrial > Soil > Wetlands > Peat | place: Germany: Weissenstadt | collected 2010-09-21 | reverse complement strand
TGGGCGAGATCCGTGACGAGGCCCGCGGACGCCTGGCCGACATCCTTGCAGCGCTTGGGCAGGCTCGCCGGCAGGTCGCCGTGGTGGTCCCAATCGCGGTGGTAGAGCTGGATGAATCGCACCCCGCGTTCGGCCAGCCGGCGCGCCAGCAGGCAGTTCGCCGCGAAAGTGCCGGGCTTTTTCGCGTCCTCGCCGTAAAGCTCGAACGTGGTGGCCGGCTCCTTCGAGATGTCAGTAAGCTCGGGCACCGAAGCTTGCATGCGAAACGCCATCTCATACTGCGCTACTCGGGCGGCGATTTCCGGGTCGCCGAATTCGTCGAAGGTGGCCCGGTTCAGCTCCCCTAAAGCGTCCAGGAAAGAGCGGCGTTTCGCGGTCGAGAAGCCCTCAGGGTTGGACAGGAAGAGCACAGGGTCACCTGCGGAGCGGAACTTCACGCCCTGGTGGCGGCTCGGTAGAAACGCGCTGCCCCACAGGCGGTCGTAGAGCGGCTGGCCGCCTCCGGAATTCGAGATCATCACGCAGAACGCGGGCAGTTCGTCGGTCTCGCAGCCTATGCCGTACGACACCCAGGCGCCCAGGCTGGGCCTCCCGCCCAAGCGGAAGCCGGTCTGCATCATGGTGGCCGCCGGATCGTGGTTGATCTCTTCGGTGTGCACTGACTTCAAGAAGGTGAGGCGGTCGGCGATCTGAGCGGTGTGAGGCAGTAAGTCACTGACCCACGCGCCCGACTGGCCGCACCGCGCGAACGCGAACTTCGACGGCACCACGGGAAACGTCGACTGCGACGCCGACATGCCGGTGAGCCGCTGGCCATTGCGCACTGACTCGGGAAGCTCCGTTCCCTGGAACTCGACCAGCCGCGGCTTGTAATCGAACAGCTCGATCTGCGAAGGCCCGCCCGATTGGAACAGGAAGATGACGCGCTTGGCTTTGGGCGGGAAGTGCGGCAGTCCGGGAAGGCCGCGCTGCTCCCGCTCGGCGGCCTTCAGCACCGATGCCAACGCCAGACCCGTGAAAAAGCGCCTCGTCATATTCACTCCTTGGTGATGGCCTCGTCCATGTTCAGAATCAGGCTCGCTACGCTGGCGTAGGCGGCCAACTCGGCGCGGTCGAGGCCCGCACGCACCGCCGATTCACCAACGGCGACGAACGCCGCGGCGGCTTTCGGATCGGCGCGAAACTCCGCCGCGAACTTGTCGAAGGTCCGCATCAGCACATCCGCCTGGCGCGCGCCGGGCGTCCGCGCCAGCACCAGGGCGTAGCCGTATCCGATGCGCTCCTGCGGGGCCGCGCCGCCTTCGGTCATCATGCGCTCGGCAAGCTTGCGCGCCGCTTCTACGAATGTCACCTCGTTCATCAGGTCGAGGCCCTGCAGCGGCGAGTTGGTGCGGTTCTCGAAGACCGCGCACTGCTCGCGATTGGGCGAATCGAAGTTCATCATGTAGGGCGGCGGCACGGTGCGCTTCCAATAGGTGTACAGGCTGCGGCGGTACAGGTCCGCGCCCTTCGATTGCACGTAGCCCTTGTCGCCCGAAAGTTCCTGCCACAGGCCCGCCGGCTGGTAGGGCTTCACCGAAGGCCCGCCGATCCGCTCGGCCAGCAGTCCGGAGACCGCCAGCGCCTGGTCGCGGATCATCTCCGGTCCGAGGCGCAGGCGCGGACCGCGCGCGAGCAGGCGGTTGTCAGGGTCCCGCTCGAGCATGGCGGGAGCGATGGCCGAGGATTGCCGGTAGGTGGCCGACATGACGATCAGCTTCTGCAGCGCCTTAACGTTCCAGCCGCTCTCCATGAATTCCGCCGCCAGCCAATTCAGCAGCTCCGGATGCACGGGCCACTCGCCCTGCGAGCCGAAATCGTCGACCGTCTTGACGATGCCGAAGCCGAAGTAGGATTGCCAGAAGCGATTCACCGTGACCCGCGCGGTCAACGGGTTCGACCGCGAGACCAGCCACTGCGCCAGGCACAGGCGATCCGCGCAATCCGGTCCGCCGAGCGCCGCGGGAATGGCAGGTGTGACCTTCTCGCCGTGCGCATCGTACGCCCCGCGCTTCAGCACGAACGTGTCGCGATGCGCGCCATCGGCCATCACCATCACGGTGGGAATCTGCTCGTAGAAGGCGTCGCGGGCGGCCTGCGCTTCTTCGACTGCGGTGCCCGCCTGGCGAATCTGGAGCGGAGCTTTGGTGTCGAGGAAGGCCAGGTCGAGCTTGGCCTGCTGGGCCCTGGTGCGCTGAGCAGCCAGGCCGCGCGCGATCTCCGCGATGGGCTCCGCCACCGAGACGGCCGCCGCTTCCTCGGGCGCAAGGGCGCGCTTGTAAATACGGGCGTCGCGGATCGAGCCGTCGAATTTCATGCCGCCACCCGCGCCCACCCGGATGGGCGTATCCTTCTTGTGGAACGGTTCGTTGTTCTGGTCGAAAAGAATTCTGGTCTCGCGCGGTTCGCCATCCACGTAGATCCGCACGCCCGAGGCCATCCGCTTGCCGTCGTACGTGACCAGCACGTGCTGCCACTGGTTCAGCTTCACCGGCTCCGCGGTTTCGACGCGCCATCCGAGATCGGTGAAACGATGGGTCAGGTGCATGCGCACGCGACCCTTCATGAGGTAGAGCCCGTGGCCCTGGCTCTCCATGTAATCGTCGAGGCGCGTGAGGATCGCGCCATCCGCGGCGGCCGGCTTGATCCAGGCGGAGTACGTGAAGGGCTGCAGGTAACTGAAATCGGCGGCGTCGCCGTTGAACTCGCCGGTGGATTCGGAGCGAAACACCAGGTCCCGTGTGGGAGTCCAATCCGCGGCGTGCGGAGCGGCGGCCTTTTCCCACCGCGCCTGCGCCTTGCGCAGTTGCGGCTGAAGAGCCTCGTAGGCGCGGCGCCGGTTCTCCACCGCCCGGTCGAGTTCCGCGAGCCTCGTCTGCTGATCGGCCAGCGGGGCCTTCACAAAGGGCTCCTCGGGACCGTAGTTCCAGACGAAGCCGCGCTCGTTGGGCACCTGGTTGAAGTAGGCGAAAAGTCGGTAGAAATCCCGCTGTGCGATGGGGTCGTACTTGTGGTCATGACAGCGCGCGCAGCCCGCGGTGAGGCCCATCCAGACCGTAGCGGTGGTCTGCGCGCGGTCGGCCACGTACTCCACGCGATACTCCTCGGGGATGATCCCGCCTTCGCCGGTGGTCCGATGATTGCGATTGAAGCCCGAGGCGATGCGCTGCTCAAGCGTGGCGCCGGGCAGCAGGTCGCCGGCGAGTTGCTCGATGGTGAAGCGGTCGTACGGCAAGTTGCGGTTGAAGGCGTCGATCACCCAATCGCGCCAGCGCCACATATCGCGCGCGCCGTCGGTCTGGTAGCCGTTGCTGTCGCCGTAGCGCGCCACTTCCATCCAGCGGAAGGCCATGCGCTCGCCGTAGCGCGGCGACGCGAGCAGCCGGTCCACCACCTTCTCGTACGCGCCCGGAGACGAATCGGCCACGAATGCCTGGACCTCGGCGGGAGAGGGCGGCAGGCCCGTGAGATCGAACGAGACGCGCCGGATCAGCAGGCGTTTGTCGGCCTCGGGAGACGGGTGCAGTCCTTCGCGTTCGAGCTTCGCGAGGATGAAACGGTCGATCGGATTCTTCGCCCACGCCGTGTCCTTAACGGCAGGCAGGTCCGGACGCCGTGGAGGAACGAACGACCAGAATGGCTGCCACGGCGCGCCCTGCCGGATCCACGCGCGCAGCAACTCGATCTCGTGCGCGGTGAGCTTCGCCTTGCCCGACGCGGGCGGCGGCATGCGCTCCGCGGGGTCGCCGGACGCCACGCGGCGCAAAATTTCGTCCCCGACTTCTTTGGCGCCGCCCTCCAGATCGAGGCGGAGTCCGGCCTGGCGTTGCGCGCCGTCGGGGCCGTGGCAGGCGTAGCAGTGATCGGAAAGGATCGGCCGGATGTCGCGATTGTATTCGACAGTTTGGGCGAAGATCGACGGCACGAACAGCAACGCGGCAAGGATGTGTCCCCTCCGGTCCATTAAGGCCACGTTATCACGTTCCGGCTGATACAATGAGTCCGAACATGCATCGGACCGCGGCGTTCGTTTTCCTGGTGTGCGCTGGTTTACGGGCGGATGCGCCGCAGGCTGCGGCTGTGGCCCGCGGCGTCGAGCTGGCCCTCCAAGGGCACTGTGCCGAGGCCATGCCGCTACTCGACCAGGCCATGCGCGACGCCGGAAATTCAGTGGACGCGAAACGTAAGGCGGCCTTCGCCGGCGTGCGCTGCTCCATGACGCTCAACAAGCAGAGCGATGCCATGAGCTTCATCGCCTGGCTGCAGGAGGCCTATCCCAAGGATCCCGAGGTCCTCTTCCTGGCGGTGCACGTGTTCTCCGATTTGAGCCTTCGGAATTCGCAGGAGTTGCTGGATACGGCGCCCGATTCGCCGCTGGTCATCCAACTGAATGCCGAGAATTTCGAGAAGCAGGGCGATCTGGCCAAGGCTATCGCGGAGTACCGCATCCTGCTCCAGCGGCAGCCGGACAAGCCGGGAATTCACTTTCGGATCGGCGGCCTCATCATGGATCAACCGGCCACCGCCACCAGCTCGGAGGAGGCCCGCAAGGAGTTCGAACAGGAACTGAAGCTCAATCCGCAGAACGCCGCGGCGGAATATTACCTGGGCGAGCTGGCGCGCCACGGCGACAAGTTGCCCGAGGCCATCAAGCATTTTTCCAGCGCCATCGCACTCTATCCCGAATTCGCCGAAGCCCATGCCGGCCTGGGCCGGTCTCTTCTGGACTCAGGCAAAACCGCGGACTCCGTGACGCCGCTCGAGACCGCCGCTAAACTAGCACCGGAGAATCCGGCGGTGCACTTCGCCCTGGCCACCGCCTATCAGCGCCTGGGGCGCAAGCAGGATGCCGCCCGTGAATTCGCCCTCCAGAAACGCACCGCGGAGAAAATCAATCGGAATACCAAGACCCTTCACAAGAATGTATCCGGAGCCGAAACTGTCAAGCAGTAGACTGCTGGTTGCCGCGGCCGGCGTGGCGGGCGTGCTGTGGTTCGGCGCGCTCGCATCTCCCCAGGCCAAGCGGCCTCACTTCACCGACATTGCCCCGCGGTCGAAACTCTCCTACATTTCCAACAACGATCTCTCGCCGCGCAAATATTTCATCCAGCCCATGTGCGGCGGAATTGCCATCCTGGATTTCGACAATGACGGTAAGATGGATATCTTTTTCACCAATGGAGCCAAGCTGCCGGAGTTGAAGAAGACCGGCCCATCCTTCTATAACTGCCTGCTCCACAACCGCGGCGATGGCACCTTCGAGGATGTGACTAAGAAGGCCGGCCTGCTGGGCGAGGAACTCGACTACAACCTGGGCGTAGCGGCCGGTGACTACGATAACGACGGGTACACCGACCTGTTCATTTGCTCCGCCGGGCGGAACGCGCTCTATCACAACAACGGAAACGGCACCTTCACCGATGTCACCCGGCAATCCGGCATCGGCGGTAAGCCAGCGGGCACCATGAGCGTCGGTGCGGCCTGGTTCGATTACGACAACGACGGCCTGCTCGACCTGGTGGTCTCCAATTACACGCTTTGGACGCCCGGAACCGACAAGCGCTGCGCCGCCGCGGGAGTAGAGTACTACTGCGACCCGCGCCTGTTCTATGAGCCCGTCCCGCATCGCCTCTATCACAACCTGGGCCACGGCAAATTCGAGGACGTCACCGAAAAATCCGGGTTCTCCCGCGCGCCCGGCAAAGGCATGGGCATTTCCATCGCGGATTTCAAAGACGACGGATGGCAGGATGTCTTCATCGCCAACGACACCGAGGCGAATTCCCTGCTCATCAACAAAGGCGACGGGACGTTCGAGGACCAGGGACTGTCTCTCGGAGTGGCTTACGATGACAGCGCCAAGGCGGTCTCGTCGATGGGCAGCGACGCCAAGGACTACGATAACGATGGCCGCGTCGATATCTTCTATAACAACCTCATGGGGCAGATTTGGGGGCTGTTCCAGAATCTCGGCGATTCGTTCCGGTATGTCTCTCCGCAAGCCAAATTCAATCAACTCAGCGGGGCATATTCGGGCTGGAGCAACGGCTTCATCGACTACGACAACGACGGCTGGAAGGATCTCTACTCGGCCAACGGCGACGTGGACAACATCAAGCCCAACGCACGCCAGCACGACACGATGTTCGAAAACCTCGGCGGCAAGACGTTCCAGGACGTATCCGCGGAGATGGGGAGAGACTTCCTGCACGTGGGTTATCAGCGCGGCTCGGCGATCGGCGATCTGAACAACGATGGATTCGAGGACCTGGTAGTCACATCCCTGATGGAGCCGCCCCGGATTCTGATCAACTCGGCGGACAACGGCAATCATTGGCTGGTGCTGGAGCTAGTCGGGCGATACAGCAACCGCGACGCTATCGGGGCCAAGGTCAAGCTAACCACGGGCACGGGACGGGTCCTCTACAATCACGTGTCTGTGAGCGTGGGATTCATGTCGTCCAGTGATAAGCGCGTTCACTTCGGACTGGGGAGTGAGAGGCAGATCCGGTCGATCGAAATCCGCTGGCCTCGGGGAGCAGTGCAGCAACTGACTTCACTGACTGCCGACCGGTTCCTGAAGGTAGAAGAGCCGCTTCCACAATAAGAAAGGGCTGCCTCCGTGGAAGCAGCCCGGTCCTGCCTGTGTTGCTTCTTACTCACCTAAAACGTATACTTCAACCCAAACTGCAAGTTCCTTGCCCCGGTCGACGTATTCACGACGCCTTCATTGCTGCCGCCGTGCACGTCGATCCCATATCCGGTCACTGTCAGAACGGGCGTATTGAAGGCATTGATCGCTTCAAACCGGAATTCCATCTTCTGCCTCTCGTTGATCCGGAACATCCGCGACAACCCCAGGTCGATCTGCTTCAACCCCGGTCCCAACTCGGTGCCCACACCGCAGGTGCCGAGGTGGCCCGGAGCCGGGTCCGCCATGGTGCTCGGATCGAACCAGATATACCCGCCTCCGGCAAAGTTCTTGTAGGGGGTCTGACGCGAGGGAGCGATACAATCCGGACGCCCCTGCGCGGAGCCCGTGCCGCCATCGCCCGCCCAATCCAGCATCGAGATCGGGAAGCCGCCGTGCACGGAGAAGATGGCGTTCACCTGCCAATCGCCCAGCACGGCGTCGGCAACTTTGTTCGCGATAGGCAGAGCGCGATTGTGTCCGAACGGAAGCTCCCAGTTGGTATAACCGCTGAACACCTGAGCCACGTCGCGGTCGCACAGGCCATATTCCAGGTTCATGTTGTAGGCATACAACTGGAACGCCACGTCGGCGGTGGCCTGGCTGCCGGCGATGTCGCCGTAGCGGCCGTAGTAGCCTTGCGCATTGGTCAGGCACTTCTGAAAGCTGTAGTTGAGCCCGAATGCCAGGCCCTTGGTCAGCCGCTGCTGCGCGTTCAACTGCAGCGCCTGGTAGTTCTGCAGGCCGGTCGTGGCGTTGAGCCTCACTTGGCCCAGGCCGTCGCTGGTCAGTGCCTTATTGCCTGACAGGTAAGGTGACGGTGAAGTGGTGCCGTTCGGGTTCAGCATCAACTGGCCCGCGAAGAAGATGTCAGCTAGGTGGTCGCTGTGCTGCCCGACGTACCCGGCCTGCACGGTCGTCGCCTTGCCAAAGAGATGCTGCACCGTGAAATTCCATTGGTTGGAAATGCCCGGGCGGTAGTTCGGGTCGGTCATGTGGATGCGGACTCCGGCGAAGCAGGAGGCGGGCGCCGAGAGGACCGTAGTGGTGTTGCATGGCGTGCCGCCGATGGCGGCGCCCAGCGCGCTGAAGCCCTGGTCGAGAGTCACCTGGTTGGAGGGAATTCCACCGTTCGTCCCGGCAACGAACTGACTCGAAAGGTCGATGTTCCACGGTGAGTTGGTGGCCAGGCGGTTATACTCGCCGGTGCCTTCCTGGAAGCTGGAGCGCGAGAACGCGGCGCGGATCACGGTGCTGTTGCCCCATGGCGTCCAGGCCAGCCCGACGCGCGGCAGGAAGTTGGCGATGCCGTTGTACTGGTTATAGAGTGCGCGGCTGTTGCCGTTCTGACCCGCCAGCTCGATCTGACCGGTGTACATATTGAAATTCGTCATCCGGTCATGCACCTCGTAGATCGGTGTGAACACTTGCCACCGCAGTCCGAAGTTCAGAGTCAGATGGCTGTTCACCCGCCAGTTATCCTGCGCGAACAAGCCGTAAGTACTGTTGCGCTGTCCTACGGTGCCGGCGAAGCCTTGCCCGTAGGCCATATATTGAGGAAGGCCCAGCAGGAAGTCGGTTTCCGCGTTGCCCGTGTACTGACCGCTAAAACCAATCTGTCCCGCCGCGCCGTCGCTGCTGGTGCCGGGATTATAGTCGTTGCGATAGCGCAAGAACTGGAAGCCGAACTGTAGGGTGTGCGACCCGTGGGTGAGAATCGCGGTGTCGGAAATCTGGCCCGTGGTCTGATGGAAGATCTCCGGGGAATCCGTAGTGCCGAAGGGGAATGGGCCGTTCTGGCCGCCGCCCACCGGAGCGCCGGTGAAATACAGACCGGGCAGGAACGAGGTCGGCTGGCCGGGAATCAGCCCCGAGCCCGGGTTGGTAGTGCCCGCACCCTGGATGTTCCCTTCCGCGGGAAAGTAGTTGATGCCGAAGCGGAAGTCATTGACCAGCGTCGAGCTGAACGTATGGGTGTAGCCGATCACGTCGTTCCACAGCGGGAACAGGTTGTTGCCGCTGCTGTTGTACAACAGCGCCTGGCTGTTCACCGTGGGATTCTCGACGTGTTGTTGGGTGTACCGCACCATGAAGCGGTCATTCTGGGTGGGAGCCCAGTCCACCTTGAAGTCACCCTGGTCGCCGTGCGTGTAGGTCTGCTGGGTATTCGTCGCATTGTTGAGCAGGGCCGAACCGGTAGCCTGGGGAAGCGCGGCGAGAATCTTGAGCGCCGTCGGGCTGATGCCGGCGATGCACGGCGCGGAACCCATCTTCTGGCCGGCACCGCAAAGGGCGGCCTTGGTCAGGTCCGACGGCATCGTCACCGTCGTGCCCGGATAGTGGAGCGTAACGCCCAAGTCAGTGAAATTCCCGGTCCGCTCAGGCGTGGTGAAAGTCGTGATCGGGTTGGCGGTAGCGGGAGTATCGAAACGCGAACCCTGGTAGTCCGCGAAGAAGAACAGCTTGTCCTTCTTGATAGGACCGCCGATGGTCCCTCCGAACAGGTCCCACTTCTGCTTGACCGGCGAACCGTTCACGGTGGGATCGGGACTGAAATTCCGCGACCAGTCGTTGGCATTCAGGGCATCGCGCCGGAAGGTCCAGAACGCGCTGCCGTGAAGCTGGTTGGTGCCCGATTTCAGGCTGGCGCTGATCACTCCGCCCATGAACTGGCCATACTCCGCCGACGGGCTGTTGGTCACGATGTTCAGCTCCGCAATGGCCTCGACGCTGGGTGAGTAGGCGACATTGTTATCGACAAACTCGTTGTTATCCACGCCGTCCAACACGTAGTAGTTGGCCTGCTCGCGATTGCCGTTGATCTCGGGACGGCCGGAGTTGAAGGTGGCCTGGGGGGCATTAAAGGATGCCGGGCTGGTGGTCACCGCGCCCGGAACCAGCAATGCCAATTGGTTGTAGTTCCCGGTTTCGAGCGGAAGCTCCGCGATGGACCCGGACGTCATCACGCTTCCTACCTGTGTGGTCTCGGTCTGGAGCAGCGGAGCGGCGCTGGTAACCTCGACGGTGGACGAGACCTGCCCGATCGTCAAGGTCAGATCGATGCGCGCCGTCTGGTTCAACTCCAGGTTGAACGCAGGTCTCAGCGCCGTCTGAAAACCGGCGGCTTCCACCCGCACTTCGTACCGGCCAATGGGCAGGCGAGGCAGGTTGTAAACGCCTTCAGTATTGGTCTTGGTGGACCACGTTGTCCCCCTATCCACGTCATTGACGGTGACGGTCGCATTGGCGACGGCCGCACCGGAAGGATCTGTAATCTTGCCGGTGATCGCGCTGGATTCCTGGGCCATCCCAGTTTGCGCGAAGGCAATTAGCAGCGTGATCGCTAGAATCAGGTAGCTTCTTCTCATAAACTCCTCTCGGACCCCTTGTTGTCTCGGCTTGTGGCCTGGCTTCTCGGACATACTGACCCTCCCCGTGCCCCGTGTCCAGTTCACAACGGTTGCAGGGTGGTTCAGACAGGTTCGTTACGTCATCGAACGTGCTTATTCTTTAGTCAGTTGCGGAGGAACGAGGCGCCGGCCTTCGGGAACGGCGCTGCCTGGCGAGTGACGGCACGAGAGGGGATGAACAACGGTTGTGAACTGGACAGCGGCTCCCGGCCGGGCTAGCCTTGGCATAGCCCTTCGAAGAAGCTCTATGGATAAACCAGGCGCACGCGCCCACCCCGCCCGCTGGGTGCCCACCCTCTACTTCGCCGAGGGCTTGCCGTTCTACGCCGTGTCGCTGATGGCGCTGATCTTCTACCAGCGGATGGGACTGCGCAACGATGTAATCGCATTCACTACCAGCCTACTGGGGTTGCCCTGGTCGCTCAAGCCGCTGTGGAGCCCGTTCCTGGAAATGTACCGGACGAAGAAGTTCTTCGTGGTGCTGACGGAAACTGCCGGAGGGTTGAGCCTGGGGATGGTGGCGCTGTGCCTGCCGCTTCCCTCCTATTTCCGATTCAGCCTGGCCCTGTTCGCGCTGGCCGCGTTCTGCTCGTCCACCCACGACATTGCCGCGGACGGCATTTATATCGGCAGCCTCTCCGCCAAAGAGCAGGCGGCTTACGCCGGGTGGCAAGGCGGCTTTTATAATGTTGCGCGGTTCTTCGCGCAGGGCGGGCTGATCATCCTGGCCGGCTACCTGGAAGACCGCATGCCGGTGATCCGTGCCTGGATGGCCATCTTCGGTGTGCTCGGATTGCTGCTGGTCGGCCTGGCGCTGTATCACGCGCGCGTGCTGCCTAAGGGAGGCAAGGAGCGCCACGCCCAAGCGGTAGGCCGCACGTTTTGGGACGTGGTCAGCAGCTTTTTCCGCAAACCCAACATCCTGTTTTTCCTGGTGTTCATCTTTCTCTACCGCGCCGGAGAGGGCCAGGTGGTGAAGATCGGACCGCTGTTCTTGAAAGCCGCCCGTTCTACCGGAGGACTGGGACTCACCACGGCGCAGTTCGGCGCCATTTACGGCACGTTCGGAACGGGGGCCTTCATCCTGGGGAGCATCCTGGGCGGGTATTTCACCTCCTGGCTGGGACTGCGCCGGGCGCTGTTGCCGTTGGTGGCGGTGATGAATCTTCCGATGCTGGCATACTTCTACTTGAGTACGGCGCTTCCGACGAATACCGTGTTGATCACTTTGGCGATGAGCATGGAAATGTTCGGCTATGGTTTTGGATTCGTGGGTGTGATTCTGCTGATGATGCAGGAAATCGCGCCGGGGAAATACCAGACCGCGCACTATGCTTTTGCGAACTCGCTGATGAACCTGGGACTGATCGTGCCCGGCGCGATCAGCGGTAAAATCCAGATGGCCATCGGCTATCGCAATTTTTTTATTTGGGTGTTGATATCGGCGGTCCCGGCGTTGCTGCTGGCGCGGATCGTGC
>Ga0116221_1002661_pt1 | contig 11626 bp, 10 predicted proteins | sample Sb_taG_5_FD_88965 | JGI IMG/M metagenome (GOLD analysis project Ga0116221, IMG submission 88965) | Peat soil microbial communities from Weissenstadt, Germany - Sb_50d_8_FC metaG | ecosystem: Environmental > Terrestrial > Soil > Wetlands > Peat | place: Germany: Weissenstadt | collected 2010-09-21 | reverse complement strand
CGTTACATGGCAGGGAAGAAATTCGACTTCCTGCTTGGCGTGCGGGGCCTGGCCCAGGCGATGGTGGAAGCGGCTGGCGAAGCGGGCTTGAAGGTCGAATTCGTCGCGACTCCGGAAGAAGCAGGTGAGTGGCTCGCGCGCGAGGCTCGCGAAGGCGATGCAGTGCTGCTGAAGGCTTCGCGCGGCGTGAAGCTGGAAAAGGCGCTGGAAGTATGGAAGGCCGCACGCGTCGGCAAGAATTGAGATTATCGCGGTACGGAGGCTGATTGCTCTACTGGCTGTTGTTTCTGAAGCTGCAACATTATTTTCCGCCGTTCCGCATCTTCCGTTACCTGACGTTCCGCACCGCCTTTGCCAGTCTCACCGCGCTTTTCACCGCTCTCATCGTCGGCCCGCTGGTGATCAACCGCCTGCGTGAATTCCAGATTGGACAATACATCCGCGAAGAAGGTCCGAAAGCCCATCAGAAGAAGGCGGGCACGCCGACCATGGGCGGCCTGCTGATCGCGATCGCAATTGTGGTGCCCACGCTGCTCTGGGCCGATCTGAGCAACCGCTTTGTGTGGATTGCCGTGTTTGCCACCTGCGCCTTTGCCGCCATCGGATTCACCGACGACTACACCAAGGTCACGCATCGCCGCAACCTTGGTCTCACCGGGCGGGCCAAGCTGGGATTGCAGATTGCCACCAGCGTTCTGATCGCGACCATGCTCATCGCCATGCAGACCTATGGCATGTATTCCACCAAACTGATTGTCCCGTTCTTCAAGCAGTTCCGCCCGGACCTGGTGGTCGAGACCCTGGAGCGTTATCCGCATCTGTGGCCGCTGGCGTTCTTGCCGTTCATTGCGTTCGTGGCGCTGGTGATTGTGGGTTCGAGCAACGCCGTGAACCTGACCGACGGTCTCGACGGGCTCGCCATCGGCTGCACAGTGATCGCAGCTGGCGCGCTGGCGGTGCTGACCTACGTCAGCGGGCACGCGACGTTCGCTTCGTACCTGGAATTGCAGCGCATGCCGCAGGTGGGCGAGCTGACGATTTTCTGCGGGGCGATGGTGGGGTCCTCGATCGGATTCCTCTGGTACAACGCGCATCCCGCGGAAGTGTTCATGGGCGACGTTGGATCGCTGGCCTTGGGCGGCGCGATCGGTACCGTTGCCGTGATTATCAAACAGGAACTGCTGCTGCCGTTCATTGGCGGAATCTTCGTGATCGAAGCAGTGTCGGTGATCCTGCAGGTTGGCTCCTATAAGCTGCGCAAGAAGCGCATCTTCAAGATGGCGCCGATCCATCATCATTTCGAATTGATGGGCTGGTCGGAGTCCAAGATCATCGTGCGCTTCTGGATCGCGTCCCTGGTGTTCGCGCTGTTCGCGCTGACCACTTTGAAACTGCGATGACCGGCCGAGTGCGGACAGGAATTGCTGATTGTTGATTTCTGATTGTCGATTGAAAAACATCTGGCAGATTCCGATTTGGTTCTTCAATCAACAATCAGCAATCAGAAATTGATCTAATGCTGGAACTGAAAGATAAACGCGTCCTGGTGGTCGGCCTGGGCAAGTCCGGGGTAGCGTCGGCTCTGTTTCTGAAGGCGCGTGGGGCGCGGGTCACCGTTTCGGACACCAAGAGCGGGGATGAACTGCGCAACGAGATTCCCGTTCTGCTTGATCATGGCATTACCGTCGAAACCGGCGGCCACGGCGAGCGCACGTTTCGCGGGCAGGATTTGATCGTGGTAAGCCCCGGTGTTCCGGTGGACGCGCCCCTTCTGGTGCAGGCGCGCGCGATGGGCGAGGCCGTGATCGGCGAGATCGAACTGGCAGCTCAGTTTCTCCCGGGGCCGATCGTAGCCATTACAGGATCGAACGGGAAGACTACGACGACGGCGCTGACGGGCGAGATCATGACGGCCGCAGGCCTTCCCGCGCTGGTGGGGGGCAACATCGGCACGCCGGCGATTTCGCTGGCCGAGCGGGCCAAGCCCGACACCGTCATCGTGCTCGAGGTGTCGAGCTTCCAGCTGGAGACGATTCAGACCTTTCGTCCGAAGATAGCGGTCGTGCTCAATGTGACGCCTGATCACCTAGACCGCCATCGAACGCTCGAAGTCTATGTGGATGCCAAGGCGCGCATTTTCGAAAACCAGCAGGGAAGTGATTTTGCTGTGTTGAATGCTGACGATCCGACTTGCGTGGCGATGGCGGCGCGCACTAAAGCGCAGGTGTTCTTCTTCAGCCGGCAGAAGGAAGTGCAGCAGGGCGCCTGGGTGCGCGACGGGAACATTCTGTTCCGTGATGGCGAACGTCAACGGGAGGTTATGCAGGTTTCAGAGATTCCGCTGAAAGGTGCGCACAATCTGGAGAACGTGCTGGCGGCGGTGTGCGCAGGCGCGCTCCTGGGCTGCGCTCCGGAGAAAATCCGTCAGGCCGTGCGCGAGTTCAAGGCGGTCGAGCACCGGCTCGAGTTTGTGGCGACGATCCGCGGCGTCGATTATTACAACGACTCCAAGGCCACCAACGTGGATGCGACCATCAAAGCGCTGGAGTCGTTCCCCGCGAACATCCACCTCATTCTTGGCGGCAAGGACAAGGGCAGCGACTACACCGTGCTCAATGACCTGCTCAGGCAGCGTGTGAAGCGCGTGTACACGATCGGCGCGGCCGCGGCGAAGATCGAGTCGCAGGTCGTTTCTTCGAAAAGCGGGGGCCCCGAAGTTGTGCATGCCGAGACGCTGGAGAACGCCATCCGCAAGGCGACTGCCCTAGCGCAGCCGGGCGATGTGGTGCTGCTGGCTCCCGCGTGCGCCAGCTTCGATCAATTCAAGAACTATGAGCACCGTGGCCAGGTATTCAAGGAGATTGTGCGGGGGTTGGCGGCGGAGACGGGGAAGCCATAGCGCGCCTTCCCGTTCGCTGTCATTCTGAGCGAAGCGAAGAACCTATGGATTCTGCCGCGATCGAGGGAATGCACAGGTCCTTCGCTTCGCTCAGGATGACAACATTGCACCCCGGAACCAAAACAATCAACAACCAGAAATCAACAATCATCAATTCCCTCTCCGCGGCTTCACTTCTCCGTGGTGAAATGAATGTCCCATGGCGAAGCGGGTAAGTGTCGATCGCTGGCTGTTTACCGTAACCATGCTGCTGGTGTTTGTGGGGCTGGTGATGGTGTTTTCGGCTTCGGCAGTGATGGCGCGGGAGCGGTTTGGGTCTCCGTATGCGTTCTTGTCGAAGCAACTGCTCTGGGCGGTTGCGGGCCTGGCGGCGATGGTGGTGGCAATGCGCGTGGACTACCGGCGCTATAAGCATCCCGCGCTGGTGTTTTCGCTGATGGGGCTGACCACCCTGTTGCTGATTTCTGTTTTCTTCTTGGACCGCTCCCATAACACCCATCGCTGGATCCACGCGGGAGGTTTTTCGTTCCAGCCATCGGAACTGGCCAAGCCCGTGATGATTTTGTTTCTCGCGTACTTCCTGGAAAGCCGCACCAGGACCAGTGCGAGTGCCATCGATGACTGGCGCAACACGCTTCTTCCGGCGGCTGCGCCGGTGCTCGTGTTTCTGGGGCTGATCGTCCTGCAGCCGGATCTCGGAACAGCTATCGCTTGCGCAGGAATTGCGGCCTGCATCCTGTACGTCGCGGGGATGCGCATGAAGTATTTTGGCTATGCGTTTGGGGCGTCGCTGGTGCCGCTGTATTTCCTGATTTTTCACGTGAGCTTCCGGCGTGACCGCATTCTAGCCTTCTGGAATCCGTACGCCGAGCGGCAGAAAGCCGGATTCCACCTCATTCAATCGTTGATTGCGGTGGCCACGGGCGGGATCACTGGCACGGGGCTGATGGAAGGCAAACAAAAACTGTTCTATCTGCCGGAGCCGCATACCGACTTTATCTTTGCCGTGACCGCGGAAGAGTTGGGACTAGTAGGGGCGCTGTGTGTGGTCGCACTATTTGCGACCTTCCTGTGGCGCGGGATGCGGGCCTCGTGGCGCACGGAAGACACGTTTGGGCGATACCTCGCCGTGGGAATTACAGGGATGGTGGTTCTGCAGGCCTTCATCAACATCAGCGTGGTGCTCGGGATGATGCCGACCAAGGGCATTCCGCTGCCGTTGGTGTCGTATGGAGGGTCGTCGCTGTTTGTGACGCTGGCGTGCGTGGGGGTCCTGTTGAATATCACGAAACAGGCGGAGTGAATCAAATTGCTGGCTGTGAATTGAACGTTGAACCTCGCCAGCCCGGAAGCCTAAGCAGACCGGTGCACCCAGGCATCAAGAACTTGTTTTTCCTTCTCAGAAGACAGGTAGTCATGCCAGGCGGAGAAATCCCCGTATCCCGAGCGGTAAGACGCAAGGCAATCCATTGCCGTCTCGTCGAACGGTCTGATTTGCCATCCCACGCGGAATGCCTTTTCGCTGCTTACCTGGTATAAACCCGGCCGCGACCCGGCCGGACGCCAAAAGGGGAAATTGCCGGCGAATGTGTGCAACGTGGAATCTGGATCAAGGTGGTGCTGGTCCAGAAAGTCTTTGGGAATCCAGACGAATTCAGCATCGGAATGGGTTGCGGCCTTGCATTTGTCGAGGAATTCACGGAATGTCATGGGCCTGCCGGTCAAATTGAAAATGCCGTAGATCGATTGGTCAATGGCGAGTACCAAGAAGCGCGCAATGTCCCTCACATCCACAAGTTCGACCGGAGAGTTTCCATCGCCTGGGGCAATGTGCTTCCCGCCCGCTTGCGAGCGTCGCAGCCAGGTGAGTAGATCGGGAGTATCGTCACGAACTCCTTTGATTGGCCCGGGACGCGCGATCGTGAGTTTCTTCCCACACAGAGCAGCGAGTCGCCGCTCGCTCTCGGCTTTACCGCGGGCATATTCCGAAGCGTCTCCGCTCCAGGGTTCAAGCGGGGCGGTTTCATCAACGCCAGGCTTTTCGAAGTCGTTGGAATCATATGCCGCAATCGACGAAACATAGAGATAGTGCTCAGTTCGGCTTCCGAGTAATTCTGCCGCCGACGCGGCCATCGACGGATCATGGGGCCAGACATCGATCACAACGTCCCAATGTCTGCGCGCCAGGGCAGTGAGATCTTGATCATTGGCGTCGGGGCTGCGAAAGCCCCTGAGCTTTTCAAGATGGGGAAAGAGATCAGGATTGGTGACCCCACGATTGAAGAGCGTAACTGTGTGTCCGGCGATGAGGGCGGCGTCAACGAGGGCAGGGCCGAGAAATAAGGTTCCCCCGAGCACCAAGATACGTTTTGGCGTCGTGCTCGAATGAGCGAGGGAAGGGAAGATAGGAGGCAGCGCCGCCAAGGCGGAAGCGGCGAGGGAATTCTTAAGGAAGCTTCTGCGGTTCATGCGGGAACCTCCGCCTACAAATGCTCACCAGTTTAACAAGGACGGCGCGGACACATAGAGGATCTCGACTACAAAAGTCAACAATTGGACGCGACAAGAGTTTCGACGTAAGCAATGCGTGGAATGTGCGTAGCGTCGGCGGCGCCTTTGCGACAGGGCGGCGTTTCCAGTTTATAGTCATTTCATGCGGGCAATCCTGGCGGGTGGCGGGACCGGCGGACACGTCATCCCGGCGCTGGCCATCGGCTCTGCAGGGGTAGTAACGTCGAATCCCTGCCACGAATTGCACGGATTTTCACGGATTTAATTCTTCACGGATGAATAAGGAGGACGCTTGAGACGCATACTTTCTTTGCTCTTATTTTGCTGCGCTCTCGGAACGACGGCCATGGCCCAGAAGGAGGCTCCTGCCCAAACGACGGAAGTGCCGCCGCCGCAGGTGCCCGTGTTTTCGGCGGCCGATCTCGCAGCGAAGGTTCCGGCGCCGAAACCGGAGGACGTCAAATCGATGGACGGCATCCTGCGCGCGATCTACGACGTGATCTCCGGGCCTGCGGGAGACCGTGACTGGAGCCGGTTCCGCTCCCTCTGTCTTCCTCAGGCGCGATTCACCCAGACGGCTCCAGCTCCAGACGGGAACGGGACGGTCGTGTTTTCCTGGGGTGAGGAAGAATTCATTCGCGATGCCCGCGAGGTTTTTGCGAAAGAGGCCTTTTACGAAGACGCGATCGTCAACCAGCCCGACACTTACGGCAAGATGGCCCAGGTTTTCAGCAGCTACGAGTCACGCCACAGTCTGGGGGAGAAGCCCTTCCAGCGCGGCATCAACACCATTCAGTTGCTGAACGACGGCAAACGCTGGTGGGTGGTCTCGATTCTTTGGGACTCGGAACGTCCGGACAATCCTCTGCCGGCGAAGTTTGCGAAGAAATAGAGCGCAGCGGATAGGCCATTGTTGATTGCTGATTTATGATTGTTGATTAAAGTCCAGTGATTGCATAACGATTGGGCGCCTCTCAATCAGCAATCAACAATCAGAAATCAGCAATTACACCGAGCTGCCCGGTGCGCTCCCTGGTTTATAGTCACTTCATGCGCGCAATCCTGGCGGGCGGCGGGACGGGCGGACATGTCATCCCGGCCCTGGCCATCGCCAACCAACTCAAGAAAAGTTATGCGGCTGAGGTGCTGTTCATCGGGACGGCACGCGGGATTGAGAACCGTCTGGTCCCAGCGGCGGGGTATCCGCTGCAGTTGGTGCGGGTGGGGGCGCTGAAGAATGTCAGCCTGGTCACGCGCGCGAAGACGGCATTCGACCTTCCGCGCGCGGTCTGGGATGCGGGGCGCATGCTGAGTGAGTTTGCCCCCGACGTGGTGATCGGCGTAGGCGGATATGCATCGGGGCCGGCAATGTTGGCGGCCGTGGTGAAGCATATTCCGACGTTGGCGTTTGAACCGAATGTGGTACCGGGATTCGCCAATCGTGTGGTGGCGCGGTTCGTGTCGGCGGCGGCGGTGCATTTTGAGGAGACAGCGAAATATTTTCGGCATGCGGAAGTCACCGGGGTTCCCGTGCGGCAGGCGTTCTTTGAGATTCCGGTTCTAAGTAATATGACGCGCGGCGGCGTTCCAACTCTGCTGGTATTTGGCGGAAGCCAGGGCGCGCACGCCATCAATGAAGCGATGATCCGGTGTTTGCCGGTGCTGCTGCGCGAAGCTCCGGGGATCCACATCATCCACCAGACGGGTGAGCGTGACTATAATGACGCGCTGGCAGCGTATCGGCCTTTGGGCGAGGCGGCCGAGGTCTCCAAATTTATCGAGGACATGCCGTCGGCGTTTGCGCGCGCAGATTTGGTGGTATGCCGATCGGGCGCGAGCACCGTCGCGGAAATTGCAGCGGCGGGGAAGCCAGCGGTGTTTGTGCCCTTTCCCAGAGCGGCGGACGATCATCAGACCGTCAACGCGCTGGCTCTCGAGCGGGCGGGGGCGGCGGTGCTGGTGGAAGAATCGAAGCTCGATGGCGTGTGGCTGGCCGAGACGATTGCCGTGTTGCTGCAGGATGCGCCGCGTCTGCAGCGCATGAGCGCGGCCGCGAAAGCGCTGGCTCATCCCAATGCGGCGCGAGATATTGCGGCGATGGCGGCGCGGGTGGCGGGAATTGAAGCCGCAGATTCTCGCTGATGAACGCAGATCCAAGAGGGAGCTCTTGAGCCCCTGGACCCATTCGAAGAAGTTGGTGAATCTGCGTTCATCTGTGTAGATCAGCGGCCAAGAAGTTGACTTATGTTTGCCAAGATTCAACGCATCCATTTCGTAGGCATTGGCGGCATCGGCATGAGCGGGATTGCCGAGGTGCTGCTGAATCTTGGATACAAGGTTTCGGGGTCGGATCTGAAGAGTTCTGCAGTAACCCAGAGGCTGGCGGCGTTGGGTGCGCAGGTGTTTGAAGGCCACGCGGCGGCCAACGTCACTGGCGCTGAAGTCGTAGTGACCAGTTCGGCGATTGCCACGGAGAATCCCGAGGTTGCCGAGGCGCACCGGATGCATGTGCCCGTCATTCAGCGGGCCGAGATGCTCGCCGAGTTGATGCGGCTGAAGTACGGCATCGCTATTGCGGGCATGCACGGCAAGACCACTACGACGTCTATGGTGGCGGCGGTGCTGGCCGCGGGCGGGCTCGATCCGACCGTGGTGGTGGGAGGACGCGTGGATGCGATGGGGTCGAACGCGCGGCTGGGCAAGTCGCAATATCTGGTGGCCGAGGCCGACGAGAGTGATCGGTCATTTCTGAAGCTGTCGCCAATCCTGTCAGTCGTCACCAACATCGACCGCGAGCACATGGATTGCTTCCGCAACATGCGCGACGTGAAAAAGACGTTTCTGGAATTCATGGACCGAGTGCCGTTCTACGGCATGGTCGTGGCCTGTAATGACGATCCGATGCTGCGGCGGCTGCTGCCCGAAGTGCAGCGGCGTACCGTGACATACGGCACCAAGCGAGGATCGGATTTCTGGATCAAGCTGGCTGCCAGTGGCGCGAAAGAAGTTTCATCCGGCGATGCCCGGCCGCTGAGCCGCTTTCGCGTGACTTATCGCAAGCAAGAGTTAGGCGAATTCGCGCTGCACGTCCCCGGCATTCACAACATTCTGAATGCGACGGCGGCAATCGCGGTGGGGGTGGGCCTGGATGTTGGCGTTGAGGCGATCCGTACAGCGCTCGATGAGTTCCGCGGCGTCGACCGGCGCTTCCAGTTGCGCGGGAAGGTAGCGGGTGTGAGCGTGATTGATGACTACGGCCACCATCCTACCGAGATCAAAGCCACGCTGGCGGCGGCGAAGCAGTGCGGATTTCGCAAGATTCATGTCGTGTTCCAGCCGCACCGCTATACGCGGACACGCGACCTGATGGAGGAGTTCACCACGGCATTCGGAGACGCAGACTCGCTGTTTGTGCTCGACATTTATGCCGCCAGCGAGAAGCCGATCGAGGGCATCACCGGGGAAGCGCTGGCCCGCCAGATCGGAGAGAAAAGCGGGCACAGCGTGCAATATGCCACTTCCTTCGCCGATGCTGTGAACGCCGCCACTGCGGCCGCGCGAGACGGCGACATGATCCTCACCCTTGGTGCAGGCAGCGTGTCTCAGCTAGGACCGATCATTCTGGAAAAGCTGACAGAGGGGGCGGCAGCGCAGAGCGTATCCTAAGTCCCGGCCCCCCGTTTCCCCGGGCCCCTTCATAGCCTATCCTCGCCAAATTTGGGGAACGAATTGCCTTTTCTCTGCGTATCTTTTCTTGCTAACCGAAATGGTAAGGGTTCGTCTATTTTCCAGGCGGAGAGAAGGCGATGAAATCCACACAAGCATGGGGATGGCTGGCGGCAGGGGTGGTGGCGCTAGGATTGAACGGGTTTTATCACGATGGGGGCGCGGAGTGGGCGCACCAGATCGTGGATCGGGTTAGCTCCCGGTCGGCCGCGGTGCTGGCGCTGGCCTCGGGTCGTGCCGACCAGTTCCTCTCGGAGTGGCGGCCAGTTTCAGCAAGGAACGAAACTCGCTCGTGCCGGGTAGCGGCATCGATGGCCAGGTTGCAAACCAGGATGGCTCGAGGACAGGCAGGGTTCGCGCGGGTTGAGGCGATGTCTGCCCGAGAAGAAGCGTCCCTGGCCCGTCTTGAGGCGAATCGGGCGCGAGTCGAGGCGCAGGTGGAGCGGGTTCAGTTTGTGCCGGCGCAGCTGAGTCCCTCATGGGTGCAGGTCACCTGCCCCAGAGTACGGGTGAATATCCCCCAGATACGGATTCCCCAGGTCGAGATTCCAGAGATCAACATTCCTGCGGCGCCCGGCGTGCAGGTGGGTATGGGGACTGGTCCAATTTAGGTTGTGATCTCCTCGTGAACTCGACGCGATGGGCACGGAAAACCAGCCGTGCTCATTTTTTGCAGATCTTTCCGGCGACGAGGTTCTGTGAATTCGGCGGAGCCTGGTTCCGCAGGACCACCCGGTGGCTCTCCACGTGATACTCCCGATTCCCGCCTGTGCAAGAACCAACATTTTTTCTATCTCCATTCGAGAAATGCGGCTATAGTGATAGGGCTCAGCGATTCCTCACGACAACTGACCTGAACTGATGGCGCGAAGAAGCGGTTCCACCATCGTGCAGGAGGACTTGTATCCGCCCAGCGCTGAACCTGCGCGCGAGGAGCTTGACGACTCGCGCCTGGTTGACCTGGATGTGGATGAGGAATCCCCTTTTCTGCGCGGGCAAAAACGTATCTCCGCCCGGCGCGGTACTCTTCCCAAGAAAACTGTGAGCCGCCTGGCTTGGTCGGCGGTAGCGGCAGGCGTGCTGTGTGCCGGCGGATTGGCCGTGGCCGCCCTGTACCACTACGGCGAGCGCTCGTGGCGATTCCGCGTCGAGTCGAGTGACAACATCGAAATCACGGGAGCGCAGAACGTCACCAAGCCGCAAATCATGGAAGTGATGGGCGCCGACATCGGGCGCAACATCTTCTTTATTCCGCTGGCGCAGCAGAAAGCACAACTGGAGCAGATTCCCTGGGTCGAGTCGGCCAGCGTAATGCGCTTTGTGCCCAACCGCCTGAAAGTGGAGATTCACGAGCGCACCCCGGTGGCGTTTGCCCGCGTGGGGCCGCGCATTTTGCTGGTGGACGCCGGCGGCACGCTTATGGAGCTGTCTGCCAGGCACAAATATTCCTTTCCCGTGATTCTCGGGATGAATCAGGCCGAGCCCCTTTCCACCCGGGCGCCGCGCATGAAAGAGTATGCCGAACTGGTGCGTGACCTTGATTCCGGAGGCGCGCGTTATTCCCAGGATCTGAGTGAGGTCGATCTCACCGATCTCGACGACGTGAAGGTGCGCGTGAACGATCCGGCGGGCGATGTGCTCGTGCACCTGGGATCGTCGGATTACCTCCGCCGCTACAAAGTTTATGTGACCCACGCGCAGGACTGGCGGCAGCAGTTCCAGAAGCTGGAGTCGGTGGACTTGCGCTATGACAACCAGATCATCGTGAATCCCGACCTGCCCCACCCGGCGCGGCAGGCGGTATTGAGTCCCGCGTCGGCAAAGGCGGCTGTCGCCGCTGGAGTCAAGCCGGCCGCGCTCGTGACGCGAATGGGTGCACACGACAAAGCTGTGCCCAAGCCCGCGTTCGAATTGCCGGAGAAGAAGCTCAACCCCAATGCCGCCATCGGCAAGCCAGCGGTTAAGAAGCCGGCCAGGAATGCAGCCAAGTCGAAGAGGAAGAAGCCAGCGGCCAAGACTGCGTCGGTAAAAAAACCGGCTGCCAAGGCGGTTGCCGCGCCGGCATTGGCGGCAAAACCCGAGACAACCCAGCCTGCGAACAAAGCGGCGCCGTCCGCAGGAAAGGCGGCAGCGGCTGTCGCGGCTGGAAGTGCCGGGCCGAAGCCAAGTCCAGCAATCGCGAAAACTCAGGCGAATCCGGGGACGGCCCGGTGAAAGTTCTAACTCAGTGCAGTACGGGGAATTCATAGAGAATGGCGAACCAGCAAGGGCACTTTTTTACGGCAATTGATGTAGGCAGCGCGAAAACTTGCGCCCTCACGGTGGAGGCGGGAGACAGCGGCCTGCGCTATCGCGGGCACGGACTGGCCGAGTCGCGCGGCTCGCGCAAGGGTGTGATCGTGGAACTGGACAAAGCGGTGGCGGCGATCCAGAAAGCTGTGGAAGCGGCTGAGGACGTGGCCGGCGCGCCGGTGGAGCATGCCACCGTGG